>JADEYI010002226.1_pt1 | contig 10479 bp, 6 predicted proteins | sample 8542331 | NCBI WGS metagenome assembly JADEYI01 (sample SAMN16510988, study PRJNA670497) | mine drainage metagenome | isolation source: biofilm near Copperflume 1 | place: Germany: Marsberg coppermine Kilianstollen | collected 2018-02
CTACCATAGGCTCCGGCCTCAAGTAACACACGTCCCGTCGTATAACAGCTGTCAACAAAACCTTCTCTGCTATAGGCTCCGGCCTCAGCTAACTACCAGTTCATAAAATAAAAAGAGAGCGGCCTGCTAAGCGGTCCGCTCTCTTTTTATTTGCTCCACAGGCGTAACGGTCAATAGTGTAAACCAATACGCCGCCTGCCCATATAAGTAGCTAGGATTTCTTCCCGCCACGAGGCTTCAGCTGCACAGGAGCAGGCTTGGCCGTAGCCCCATCTGCTTTAGCCCTGGGTATTCCCACAGTTTCCTTCTGATCGGAGGAGCCGCCATTCTTGGCCTTCGCGCTCTTGCCGTTGGGCATAGTCACTATCCTGGGGAGTTTGCTTATAACTTTCGCGCTCGGTTCCTCGTGCGCAACCGCCGTTACCCCTTCGTCTACTCCCTCCTCAGATAGCACCTCCAGCTGATCATCGCTTAGCATTTTGCCCGTTTTGTCTGTGCGTGGTATGCGTGCTATAGAAGCTACATCGTCCCCTTCGCGCATATTCATCACGGCCACGCCCTGCGCCGGACGCCCCTTGTGCGGTATGTCATCGGCGAACATCCTGATTACCTGGCCGTTAGTCGAGATCACCACCAGATCGTCATCTGGGTTCACCACGCGAGCCGACACCACCAGGCCGCCCCTAGGAACAATCGTCAGGGCACGTACGCCCCCGCCTGCTCTACCCTGGCGCGGGAACTCAGGGATGTGAGTGCGCTTGCCTATGCCCCGCTCAGTCACTATAAGCAGCGACGACTGCGAGTCGGGGCGAACTATGTCCATAGCGATCACATAATCCCCCTTGGCAAGCCGTATTGCAGCAACCCCTGCCGTAGCACGGCCCATCGGGCGCACCTGGCTCTCAGCAAAGCGTATCGCCTGCCCCTTGCGGGTGGCTACCAGTATATCGCCGTTGCCGTGCGACAGCCTTGATGCGGCCAATTCGTCGCCAGGCTCAAGGTTGAGGGCGATTATGCCTGTGGAGCGTACCGAGCTATAGTCTTGCAGCGGCGTCTTCTTGATCTTGCCCTCACGAGTAGCAAGCACCAGGTACTTGCCATCAACTTTGAAGTCGCGTACAGCTATCAAGCCCGTCACCTGCTCCTGCGGCTCTAATGATACCAGGTTCACCAGCGGCAGGCCCTTCGACTGCCTCACTGCATCCGGCACCTCGTGCGCCTTGAGCTGGTATACTTTACCCTTGTTAGTGAGGAAGAGGAGGCTGTCAAGCGTATTGCAAGTTATCATATGCTGCACGGCGTCCATCTCACGCGTTACCATGCCTATGATGCCGCGCCCACCTCGGTTCTGACGCTTATAGGTGTCGTGAGGCAATCGCTTGATGTAACCTCTGTCCGTGATCGTCACCAGCACTTGCATGTCGGGGATCAGGTCTTCTTCGCTGAACTCGGTGTTTGAGCCCTCTATGATGCGCGTGCGCCTCTCATCACCATATTTCTCTTTGAGGTCCTTCAGGTCAGCCTTGATCAGGCCATAAATCTTCATCGGGTGCGCCAACAGATCTTCGTAGTAGCCGATCTCCTTGATGACCGTCACATACTCGTCCTCGATCTTCTTGCGCTCAAGAGCGGCCAGGCGCGAGAGGCGCATATCGAGTATAGCTTGAGCTTGCGGCTCAGAGAGCTTGAACTGCGTGCGCAGGTTGCCTTTTGCGCTGTCGCTGGTGCGGCTGGCGCGTATCGTGGCAATCACAGCATCAAGGTTATCGAGGGCTATCTTCAAGCCTTCGAGGATGTGAGCGCGCTCCTGAGCCTTTTTCAACTCGAACTGCGTGCGGCGGGTGATAACCTCAAGCCGCCACTCAATATGGTATTGCAGCGCCTTCTTCAGCGTTAGCACGCGAGGCTCATTGCCGTTCACCAGCGCCAGCATATTCGCCCCGAAAGTGGATTGCATGGCCGTGTACTTGAAGAGAAGGTTGAGCACCTTCTTGGGCTGAGCATCGCGCTTAAGCTCAATCACCAGGCGCATGCCATTGCGGTCCGACTCGTCGCGCACCAGGTTGGCCCCAGGCAGGCGGTCATCGTGGATCAGTTCAGCGATCTTCTCGTGCAATGTGGACTTGTTTACCTGGTACGGCAATTCGGTGACAATGATGCTGTAACGCCCCGCTTTGCTCTCTTCGATGTAAGCCTTGGCACGCATGATGATGCGCCCCCTGCCTGTAGCATAAGCGGCCTGTATTCCTTCATTGCCGACGATAATGCCACCCGTAGGGAAGTCAGGGCCTGGCACAAACTTCATCAGGTCTTCAACTGTAGCATCGGGGTTGTCTATCAGATACTCGATGGCGCTTGCTACTTCTGTGAGGTTGTGCGGCGGGATATTAGTCGCCATGCCAACGGCGATGCCTGCCGCGCCATTCAGCAGCATATTTGGCAGACGAGCGGGCAGCACGGTAGGCTCCATCGCCTTCTCATCGTAGTTGGGTACAAAATCAACGGTGTTCTTGTCTATATCTACCAGCAGTTCCTCAGCAATCTGCCGAAGGCGTGCCTCCGTATACCGCATAGCGGCCGCTGGGTCGCCGTCCACTGAGCCAAAGTTCCCCTGCCCATCCACAAGCGGATAGCGCATGGAGAAATCCTGCGCCATACGCACCAGGGCGTCGTACACTGCGACATCGCCGTGAGGGTGATATTCTTTCAGCACCTCGCCAACAATACCTGCGCTCTTGCGATAGGGTACGTTGTGCCGCAGGCCCATACCGTTGATCGCGTATAGAATGCGCCTCTGCACCGGCTTGAGGCCGTCGCGCACGTCAGGGAGGGCGCGCGACACGATCACGCTCATAGCGTAATCGAGATACGCTGACCTCATTTCTGTGTCAATACTTACAGGTCTAATTGTGCCTAGTTCCATAATTGCTCCTGTGCCTCCAAAGCTATACACACTCGTATTTACATTAGATTCGTTCTCTTTATTATACCCTATTTTGAAGTAATCTGCCACTTTTTACACATGTTTTTAGCAAATGCGTTCTACAAGGTAAAGGTGTCGCCCACAAGCTAAACTAATCGAGCCACCGGGATCAGGCGCACAGTAGCAGCCCAGGCCTGAAAGCAAGGGCGGCCTCTAGGTACAAGTAGGGTCAGGTCAAGCAGCTAAAGATCAAGGCGAGCTGTTTTGAGGCGGTACGACGCTGACTGTTTCGTTGTACTTGGAGAAGAAAGTGCGGAGGATAACGCCCTTGCCGTCGCCGCTGTCAACGTTCAGCGACATGCGGTCGAGCAGAAGGTCGTTATCGCGTACCCACACATCGGCGTCTATGCTGCTGCGCGACAACACAACTTCCGTCGCCAGGTCCAGCTCGTCAGTTGCGAGCCTGCCGGTATCTACTTTGTAGCGTATGTGGTGCAACAGCACGCCGTCAGCCCATTCTGTGCCTACTTCGCGCTGAGTGCCCTGCTTGTAGTCTTGCAGATAAAGAATAACAGCAAGAGGGTTTACAGGCCCAAGCCCTACCTCGGCGGTGGGCTGGCTCACCCATGAAGGGTTATTGTTCCGCCTGCTCCACGTGGTATCGCTTATAACCACGTATTGCCCCACCTGCGACAAGTCTGTATTCATCGTATAGCTGTCGGGGAGCTTCACATCGCCGCTGAGGGTGAGAGAAATAGCCCCTGTGCTGCTAACAACCACTGTACTCGGTGTTAGCAAACCATAGAAGCCCGCGTCGCTCGTATAATGGAGGGTACGCACAGACCTCATCGCCTGCACCGAGCGATTGAGTATATCAGCGGCTTTGGCAGGATCAGGGGTAAGGGTCGCGGTGGCCGGGGGCACAAATCCCGGCAACGCGCCGCCCGAACCCCCCACTGAGGAAAGAACCGTAGCCAGTATTGTGCCCACAATCACGATCAAAGCCACGATAGCCGCCACTATCACGGGCAGTGCGCTCCGGCGGCGCGTTGTGGTAAGGGCTTCTTCCTCAGGCGTATATGGAGAAGCCTCTACATCCTGATCTCGTGCCGCGTCCCCTTCTTCGGGAGGCACGTAGTCAGGCGTGTAATCAGCGCGCGGGCGCGGTGGCTGAGCCTCTCGGAGGCGTGTGATGTTGGGGCGCGGTGGCAAAGTCAGCCCCTCGTCCTCAGCCACCGCAGGCTGACCGAGAACCCTCACATCTCCATCTGATACATCAGAGTTGTCTTCATTGCCCATAGAGCGTCTATCTCTACCTCGCGGCTGCTCCACCCAGCATTGCCACCACCTGTGGCAAAGAATTGCGCGTAGCATCGAGTATCGGGCCGGAGAAGATGAAGAACAAGACAACCGCCACTGCGGAGGCGCTGAGCGTCCATATCAGGGCGGGCGCGGCGCGCTGCTCCCTGGCCGCTCTTGGCTCCTCGAAGTACATGTACCATATGATACGCAGGTAGTAGAAAGCCCCCACGGCGCTGTTGAGCACACCTATCACCGCCAACCACGGAAGCCCCGCCTGTAGCGCGGAGACGAAGACATAATATTTACCCAGGAAGCCGATAGCGGGCGGTATACCCGTCAGCGACAGCATGAAAAAGAGCATCAGCGCGGCAGGTCCCGGTGCCCACGACGACAGACCTCTAAAGCTCTCCAGCGAGTCGTTCGCCCCGGTGCGCTGCAACCAGACAATCACACCGAAGGCCGCCAGGTTCATGATCAAATATGAGAAGATATAGAACGACATCGAGGATATCGCCAGTTGGCCGTTGGCGGGCGTATAGGAGGCGAGGCCAACCAGTATGTAGCCTGTGTGGGCAATAGACGAGTACGCCAGCATGCGCTTCACCGACCGCTGCATCACCGCCACGACATTGCCGAGCGTCATCGTAAGTATGCTCAGCACGATGATCACCGGCACCCACGTATGCCACGCAGGGCCTAACGCCTCGATCAAAATACGTATAGTGGCGATGAAGCCCGCGGCCTTCGGCCCTACTGACATAAAGGCCGTGATGGGAGTAGGCGCGCCCTGGTAGGCGTCGGGGGTCCACATGTGGAATGGCACAGCCGCGATCTTGAAGCCGAGACCCGCGATCAGCAGAAACATCGCCAGCACAAGGCCGCCGTTAGAGGTAATCCCGCCTGAGTTCTGCACCTGCCCCACCACCTGCCCTATCGCCCGCAGGTTCGTGTATCCTGTCATGCCGTATAACCACGCCATGCCATACACAAGTATAGCCGTAGAGAAAATACCCAGTAGGAAATATTTGAGGCTCGCCTCATTAGAGAGCTTATCGTTGCGAGCAAAGCCCGTCAGGATATAGATAGCTATCGACATCAGCTCGATGCCCACGAAGACGGTCGTCAGGTCTACCGCCGCCGCTGTCACCATCATCCCTAACGTCGCCAGCCCCATTATCGCGTAATACTCACCCAGCGCCATGCCGCGTTCTTTGATAAAGAGTGTGGAAAGCAATACAGAGACGATGGCTGTGAGCAGCGCGATCATCTTGAAGAAGAGGCCCAGGTTGTCCGTTGCCATCATGTTGGCGAAAACCTGTGTGTGCGCGCTCCGGAAAACTATGCCGCCTATCTGTATATCATTGAACTGCAGGATACACACAATGAACGCCAGCACGTAGCCCACTATGCTGACGCCCGCTAACCTCTGGCTCTTGTTGGCCGCGCCCCGCGTGAAGAGATCAACAAAGACCACCAGGATGGCGAAGATCGTGACGATGATCTCAGGCAAGATCCCCAGCAGGTCAGGATTTAGCGCATTGTAATCAATTTGCATATAACTTCCTTTGGTTTTTACGCTGACTACTCGCCACTATCTGAATAAGTTCACAAGGGCTACAGCCTGCGTCTGCGCCTGTGCGGCAGTATCGAGCAGCTGCTGGGTGGCAGGGTGGATCATATCAAGCACCACGCCGGGAAAAATGCCAAGCAGCACACTGAGAGCGGCAAGCACCACCAGCGATATAGCTTCCGGCCTGTTCAAGTCGGGGAAGTGCTCTGAGTGGGGCTTGGTCTTGCCGAAGATTACGCGCTGGAACATCCAGAATAGATACCAGGCCGCAAATATCACCACAGAAGTAGTGATTGTGCCCACCAGCCAGTCGGCTCTGAACGCTCCCAGCATCGTGAGGAACTCACCTATAAAGCCGCTGAGTCCTGGCAGCCCCACCGACCCCAGCATCATGAACATAAACATCGTAGCATAGAGGGGCATAGGCTTGGCGAGGCCGCCCATCTCGGAGATCTGGCGGCTGTGCAAACGGTTGTAGATAACACCCACGCAGAGGAAGAGACCCCCTGTAAGGAAGCCGTGAGAAAGCATAACTATCACAGCACCGTCTATCCCCTGGGTAGCTGCCCCAAGACCCTCTTCGTGCAGCCAGATGCCGGTGAACAGGCCCAGCGTCACGAAACCCATATGGCTCACCGAAGAGTAGGCTATCAGCTTTTTCAGATCGGGCTGCACCAGCGACACTAACGCGCCGTAAATAATAGCTATCACCGATAGTCCTATCATGATGGGTGCGAAAGTAGCCGCGCCCGACGGTGAAATCGGCATAGCAAAGCGGATAAAGCCGTAAGCCCCCATCTTGAGGAGCACACCCGCCAGGATGATAGACCCCGCTGTGGGCGCTTCCACGTGAGCGTCGGGGAGCCAGGTGTGGAATGGAAACATCGGCACCTTCACCGCGAAAGCTGCGGCAAAAGCCAGAAATACCCAGTTCTGAAACTCCGTGGAGTCGTATGGTCCCATTTGCTGAAGCTGCAATATGTCGAGCGTCTGGTGGCTCAGGTATTCCGCGATAATGGCTACCAGCATCAGAAGCGAGCCTGCCAGGGTATAAAGGAAGAACTTGACAGACGCGTATACCCGGTTTGACGACCCCCAGATGCCGATCAGCAGTGCCATAGGCACGAGCATGACTTCCCAGAAAATGTAGAAGACGAAGAAGTCGAGCGACACGAAGACTCCGAGCATCCCCGCTTCCAGGAAGAGGATCACAATGTAGTATTCTTTCACCCGCTTCTGGATAGGCTCCCACGACACGGCGATAGCAATCAATGTCAACAACGTAGTGAGGGCCACCAGCAAAATGCTGATGCTATCCACGCCCAGGTGATAGCGAATATTCAGGAAAGGCAGCCATTGGCCGTTTTCCTGCAAGTCAAAGGCCCCTATCCCCGAATAACCCCACTTGTAGTAGACATAGAAGCCGAGCGCAACCAGCGACAGCGCCAGGTCTATAGCCGCGCCTATCGTCGCCGCCATCTGAATAGAGCGCTTGCCCCGCATGAAAAGGAGCGCCAGCGCCGTAACTACCGGCAAATAGACCAGCACCGATAGTATGGGGAAACCCATTACATTGTACTGTAAGAAGTTTGGATCCAACGTTCACCTCCCCCTTCGGGAATTGCTTACCGCCTTCGGCGGAATTACGAGTTACGAGTTACCAGTTGTGGGTCATGAACTAGGGATTACATTGCATAATTCGTAACTCGTAACTCGTAACTCGTAATCGTCACTTGGGTAGTATTACCCAGAGATAGGTAATCAGCCCCAGCAAGCCGAGGCCAATCGCTAGAGCATAGCCTTGCACGAAGCCTGTTTGCACGCGACGCAACCGCCCGCCGCTGCCGCGCACGAAGCCTGCCACCCCATTCACAAGCCCGTCAATAACCCTCTGGTCGAAGCGCCAGAAGCCATAAGCCAGCGCCTTGCCGCCGTCTACAAGTGTCCTGTTGTATAGCTCATCAAAGTACCACTTGTTGAGCAGGGCATTGTATAGCCCAGGCACGCCTCTCGCGATTACACCTGGAAGCGGATTCGCCCTGTAATAAAGCATAAAGGCGGTGAATATACCCGCGATTGCCGTCAGCGTAGAAATAAGCATGATTAGCATCGTCGGGCCAGTGAAGCCGATAGCTGGCGCAACCCCCTGGGCACGCTCGATAGCTGGCGCGAATACCGGCTCGATAAACCTCTGAAATATACCGTCATCAGGTGGTACGCCCACGAAACCTATTAACGCTGCCGGAATCGCGAGCAGCACCAGCGGTATAGCCATTGCTTTGCCGGACTCGTGCGGGTGAACATCTTTCGGCACATTGTTTTTGCCGAAGAAGACCAGAAATACCAGCCTGAACATATAGAGCGCGGTGAGGAAAGCCGCCCCCATCAGCATGGACCCAACAACCCAGTGGTTACGCAAGAACGAATTACCTATAATCTCATCCTTCGACCAGAAACCGGCAAAGGGTATCACCCCTGCGTTGGCAAGAGAAGCAATCAGGAAAGTTATGTAGGTGACGGGCATTTTGTTTCGTAGTTGGCCCATCTTGCGCATATCCTGCTCGCCATGCATGCCGTGGATAACCGAGCCTGCACCCAGGAAGAGAAGGCCCTTGAAGAAAGCGTGCGTCATCAAGTGGAAGATGGCCGAAGCCCAGGCTCCAACGCCAAGCCCCGCCATCATATAGCCAAGCTGAGAGACCGTAGAATAAGCCACTACGCGCTTGATGTCGTTGTTCACCAACGCTATTGACGCCCCAAGCACCGCCGTCGTCGTGCCGATAATCGCCACCACCGCGAGCGCGTCAGGCGCAAGGGAGAAGAGCGGGTTGGCGCGAGCCACCAGATATATGCCCGCAGTTACCATTGTGGCGGCGTGTATAAGAGCCGACACAGGCGTTGGGCCTTCCATAGCGTCCGGAAGCCAGACGTGCAGCGGGAACTGCGCGCTCTTGCCCATCGCTCCTGTAAAGAGGAGCAAGCAAATGACTGTCATATTGCCCAGGACCATCGGCTGGTTGGCTGCCGCCGCGAATATATCGGTGTACTTAAGGTCGCTGGAGAGATTACTGAAGTTGACGAAGAGCATCATGATGCCGAGGGCGAAGCCGAAGTCGCCTATGCGGTTCACGATGAAAGCTTTCTTGGCCGCGTCGTTTGCCGACTTCTTGTAGAACCAGAAGCCGATGAGCAGATAAGATGAGAGGCCCACCGCTTCCCAGCCTACAAAGAGCAACAGGAAGTTGTTTGCCAGCACCAGGATGAGCATGCTGAAGACGAAGAATGGCAGGTAGGTGAAGAAGCGTGCGAAGTCAGCATCGTCTTCCATATACCCCACCGAGTAGATATGCACGAGCGTGCCAACCGACAGCACTACCAGCAACATGATCGCGGTCAGAGGGTCAATCAGGAAAGCAATATCCACATGGAAGTCGCCCGAAGGTATCCATGTGTAAAGGGTAAATTGGTACGTATCACGCGGGTGGGCCTGCACCTGGAAAAACACCGCCACAGCCATCACGAAGGCGAGGCCCACCAGCACGCAGGCTATCGGGCCTGTCGCCTTGCCCAGCCTCCGGCCAAAGACGCCGTTGATGATAAAGGCCGCCAGGGGCAGGGCGAGTAACACCCAGATGTAGTCGCGAACGTCAAATTGCATCTATCACTCCAAAATAGAACCGAAGGCCAGACCAGAAAGTGCTCTCAACTGAGGCCACCGACATGCTTGAGTACCACATCAATTCTTCATAATGTCCATATCTGTCGTGTCCACAGTGGGCTTCTGGCGCACAAGGGCGATAATAATCGCCAGGCCTACCGCTGCTTCGGCGGCTGCCACTGTCACCACAAAAACCACGAAGTTCTGCCCTGCCATAGAATTAAGTGAGGCTCCGAAGGCTATCAGCGACAGGTTCACCGCGTTCATCATAAGCTCGGCTGACATGAATATCACCAGCACGTTGCGCCGCGTCAGCACCCCGATCAACCCTATACTGAATAGAAGCGCGCTCACCGCGAGGAACCAGGCTAACGGTACCCCCGTCGTCTGTATTGTAGAAATCATACCTTCTCCTCCCCTCCACCTCTTGGATTGTGCGTAAAGCCGTTACGACTCGCCCGCTGCCCTTCACTCTTTCATGCCCCATTCAGGCTGTGCAAGCAGCTGCTCAAGATGTTCTTCATGATGCTCATAAGAACCCAGGAGCACTGCTGAGAGGGGATATTCTCTCAGCCACGCATACCTGCCCGGCTCCAGCAACTCCTTTTCGGGAATCTCCTCCCCTAACTCGATGAAGCGCAGAAATTGTGCTCTCCAATCTGCATACACGCTTCGCCAGGGTTTGTCCATGTAGCTTTCGTAAATCCAGGCATTAGTTTTATCCACGTCCTCGTCTGGATCAGGACTTAACGCCGGTTCTTGGGCACCCGCTTCGCTCCCCAATTCAGGCCGCCCAAGATACTCCGGTTCTCTGTTATACAGAGCGGCTTCAAGGCGTGCGACAGAAATCTGCTGCCAGGCCCACAAATGGGCGATAACATCTTTCACGGACAACTCGGAAGGAAGCTGCGCGGCAGCGATTCGCCCCTCGCTCATCCCCATCAGTAGTTCTTCCCAGCGATTGAAATCCTCTTTGAGCATGCGGAGCATTTGTTCTTTGTCGTTCATCACCACTCCCCGGCCAGT
>JADEYI010002227.1_pt1 | contig 10472 bp, 11 predicted proteins | sample 8542331 | NCBI WGS metagenome assembly JADEYI01 (sample SAMN16510988, study PRJNA670497) | mine drainage metagenome | isolation source: biofilm near Copperflume 1 | place: Germany: Marsberg coppermine Kilianstollen | collected 2018-02
ATGCTTTTTATACTGCTTACAAGACGGTCTCTTATGCAGTAGCATACGCTTTCTAGAAATGAGTTGCAAGAGGGATTACCAGGGCGGGGGCTTGCCCCCGCCCTGGTATTAATCGGCGCATGGAGGCGCGGCCTGCCGCGTCCCACCATGTCATGTCGTTTACGGAATGGCTTCTGGTGGAACGAGCGAGCCACTTTTAATCATACCTGCGTAGTTGTTGGCGGTAGTGACTGCATCGGCGGGAACATTGCTGCTGGTGGTGCCGTAGCCAACGCCATCATGCGCGAGGTCGAACTTCGTGGGAGCGGCCACGAAGGCAGCGTAGGTTGTTTTTTCGGCATCATCGATGATGGTGAAGACGGCAGAATCCACACGCTTGAGGGCGCTGGTAATCACGCCCTTCCGGACGGCGCCCGTGGAGTCTTTGCTCTGGTCGGCATCAACGCCGATGCTGTAGACGCCCTTCGCTGCGGCTGCGTCAAGTACGCCAATGCCACAACCACCAGCGACCTGGAAGATGATGTCGGCCATGTTGTCGGTGATCTGCTTATTGGCGATACCTTTACAAATGGTAGGGTCGGTAAAGTTGCTTGAGTAACCGACGACAACTTTGACGGTTGGATCAACTTTGGTTGCGCAAAACTTGTAACCGGCGATATAACGGTTGACGGGGGGAATGGGCAGTCCGCCGACCGCGCCGATAGTGTTCTTGCCCAGCAGACCCGGAACCACCGATTTGCCATCCTTTTCCATTTGACCTGCTATAGCGCCGACGAGACAGCCGGCTTCTTGCTCTTTAAAGAAAAGGGGAGCGACATTGCTCAGGTTCTCGCAAGCGCCGGTGTTGGCATCGGGTACGGCGCAGCCATCAACGATGGCAAACATCTTACTGGTAAAGTGTTTGGCTACTTGATCCAGAGGCGTCTGCATCAAGAAACCAACCGCGATAACCACGTCCGCCTGATTTGCTGCCGATGTGAGGTTCTTCACATATTCACTGGCGGTAGGAGTCTGCGTCTGAATGACTACGTCGGGGAAACCATACTGGGCGCGGGCTTTCTCATAGCCGGTGTGCGCCAACTGGTTGAAGCCGCCGTCGTTCAGGCCTCCTACGTCGGTGACTAACGCCACTGTATACTTCGCCTTAGGGGCTGTTGTTGCCCCTGGTGTGGGAGTACTGCTACCAGTAGTGGTACCTCCACATGCTGCCAGTAGCATGGCGAACAGGGTCAGGAGTCCCGCGAGACGGATATAGCCGCTCGTTCTTCGCATGTACGCATCCTTTCTCATTCTCTTCTTCAAAATACGCTTTTTGTCTGTCCATGGGTATCAGCCAGTAAGCACTCTTTCTCTCTCGCTGGAAATAGGTATCGCTCTCGCGAGATGCCGGAGAGCGCCTTCTCATCGCAGGTGAACCATGAACAATGCAGTCAGGAACGCCATTCCGTTGAGTGGAATCGCATCCACGCCAATACATCCTGCTAGCATACATACGTCTTGAAGAGGTTGTTTCTCACAAAGAAAAGGAGGGTTCTATGAAGCGCATCGGCCAGTGTAGGGACTCGATTAATCGAGTCCCTACACTGGCCGATGCGCTTCATAGGGCTATACGCGGATTTCGTCGAGCATCGAGAGATTGATGAAGAGATCGCAACTCTGACGCAGCGACGCGGACATCGATTCGTCGAAGGCAACGACCTCGACTCGCACGCCGTGATCGGAGCAGTAGTCGAGCAAGGGAATGAAGTCGCCATCACCGCTGACAAGCACGATGCAGTCAACGGCTCCGCCATCGACCAGTCTCACCACGTCCATACAGAGGTCGAGGTCCATGTCGGCCTTCTTAGCGCCGCTGGCGAAGGTTTTGTAGTTCTTGGTAGTGATCCTGTAGCCCAGACCTTTCACGGCTTGCAAGAACATCTGGTCGTCGCCAGGCTGCGGGCTGGTGGGGCAATAGGCGTGCGCACGCACAAGGCGGCGATTGCCGCGCAAGAAATCGAGCAACTTGCCAAAGTCGATAGTTATGCGCAGTGTGCGCGCTGAGTAGAGCAGGTTGGCAACGTCTACGAAGACGCCCACACGCTCCGCCGATGGGAAAGGCGGCAGTGTGACCGAGACGTTAGTGGGGGTCTGGTTCGCGCGCCGCAGTTCGGCCACCATGCGATCACTTTGAGTTTGAATGGCCTGCGAGATGACGTTGCCCAGGTAATTGACCGCTCCCGTTGAAAGGATGCCGTCACCACCACTACGCACAGCCGGAAGCGGCGTTATGGAACCGCGCTGCACCTCGTTACCACGAACAGGGCGTGTGAGTCTTGGCTGCGCGGGGAGAACGCTGCCCCGGGCGGGTGTTGGCTCTGGCCCTTGAAATGGCCCGGTCGCGTCGTTGCCCTGGTTCATCTGGTTTACCGTCATACCGGACTCGATCGTATAGGAAGCTGAAGGCGTGTTTGGCGTGGCTGACGGGGCGCGATTACTGAAATCTGAATTGCGCGCTGGCATAACTGGAGACACGGGCGCGATTGGCGCAGGCGCCCCTGGCAATGGAGTGGAAGCAGTTGTTTGTGTTGTTGGCCTGGTTGCCGGTGTTGGCGGTGTCGTGGCACCATTGCTGTTCGTGCGACGACGACGACGACGACGCGAAGCGGCCTGCAACTCGGAGTACTCCAGAGGGGGCAAATCTTCTAGCGGTGTCTCGGTGGAGGCGCGCAGTAAGGCATCTGATGATGTTTCCGTCGAAGCCTGTGGCAGTGGCTGGTCGGCTACCGGCGTCCCATCAGGAAGGCGGATTACGGCGTCCGCTTTTGTGGTTTCTGCTTTTACGGTCTCCTTTATGGCATCGATGGATACCCGGGCTTTTCCGTGCTGACCTTCCTGACTATGACGGCGACGACGATCATTATTAGGGCGGGTCACAGGCGCGGGAGGCGCGGGAAGCGCGGTCACTTCACTTTCAGGAGTGGACTCAGGTTCGGGGGCAGGCGGTTTTGTTCCTGTTGCGAGCGATGGCGATTCGAAAGCAGAGCCGTTTGTGGGTTTAGCGACCTGCTCCGGCGCTGTGTTTTCCGGGCGTGGGCGAAGACTTACCGGCTCAGAGGGCGAAGGCGCAAGCGATACGGGCTTTGACGAAACGGGGGCTTGAGCGGCTGGCGCGGGTCGATCAAAACGGTAGCGGCGCGCGGGTTTTGGTGACTCGCTCTGCTCTCCTTGCGTTGCTGTGTCCCGATGTGTGCCTGCGAGGGCCTGCTCCGACGTTTCTCCGGCAGGCGCGGGCGATTCTCCCTGCGCTACAGGCATCTGGGCGCTGGTAGAGGCTTGATGCGTCGTATCCTCTGGCTTCGTAAGAGACGTTGGGGCAGCAGGAACGGTACCCTGGGTTACAAACGTTTCGCGCTGTCGCCCGCCTCCCTGGCGAGGGATACGAATGCGGGTCGCGGGTCGCAAGAGAGGTGACACGGGTCGCTCCGGTTTAGTAGTTGTGGCAGCAGGGGCGGTATCTCTGACGTCCGACTGCGGCTCCGGGGTTTCCATGTGAGCGAAGGACTCCTGGGCTGGCGCGGCTTCGGCGGCTTCGGCCTGCGCTGCTGGCTGTTCGTTGTGGCCGGTCGCAGGGATGTGGTTTATCAGACCCTGTGGAGTCATGCGTTCCTCTCGCTGGCGAAATTCCTCGATCAAAGCGGTGAAGGAGGGTGCCGCGTCTTCGGCGGTGAATGCTGAGCCGGGGGTATCCTGAATCTGAATAGAGGCAGGAATTTCTGTTACCCCGGCGTTTGTGGGAGAATTATGAGCAGACGAATCCTCTACGACAGTCACTTGAGTGTCGTTATTCTCCGGTTGTGTTGGTTGTGTTGTCACTAAGATCTCCAGTCTCAACTGTTGTGGACCGGAGCGCAGGCACGCCAGCCATTGAGAATATGCGCATCTACAGTGCGCGAGTGTCAGGTAGAGACGATAATGAGGTGAAACGGATACGATACCTTGCATCCCTACACAACGGGTTTTCAAGAGAACGCTTCAGACGTAGCTGGTTTGCGCGGGCATTGGTAGACGCGATACTTCGGGTCCTGGCACTGCTGCGCAGCGTAAACATTCTTGATCCGCGTTGTAAATGGTTCCCTGAGGACGCAGTCCGGCGTCCCTACGCCCGTTCCCCACCCTTATACTATTCTCGGACAGGCTTCTTGAATTGCATCTACGATCCCGGTCCGGCCTTGTTTATGTGCCGTCTTTTTTACTCCTGCTGTACGCTCCGGTTAAACGGCGGAACACTTGTGCGTACAGGTTGAATAGAAGGTTCAATTCCTTCGTCAGTATTCAGGGCTTCAGGCAGGTTGGCAGGAGCAATAAATTGCGTTCCCGCTTCGGCGCTACTCTGTTTCTCCGAGGGGAAATCGCCAGCTTTGCTCACTGTCCTGGCAAGTTCAAGTTGCCTGGTGACCCGCCAGATATGCGCAATCCGCTCTATGGCAGTGAAATTTGAAAAGACTGCCAACAGCAACACTGCCCAGATAACAGTACCGGTGATTAGCCCGATAGCCAGTATAATGACACGTTCAGGGCGGGCCAGCAGCCCGGTTTTGCACTCCAACCCTAATCCTTCGGCGCGCGCTTTCGCGTAGCTTACCATGAAGGAACCGACTACAGCTATGTATATCGCATTTAGCATCCAGGATTGTTCATTGAGGAACGGCCAGAGATTTTCATGCAGCGTCCGCGCTTGCAGGGCATACCAGAACAACCCGAACAGGATAATACTTTCTGAATAGCGGTCAAGCGTTGAGTCCAGGAATGCGCCAAAAGTGGTGGAGGCATTCCTGGCGCGTGCCAACGCGCCATCGAACATGTCAAAGATGCCAGCAAACAATACCAGCAAGCCGCCAACCAGTAAATATCCCTGAGCAATCACTCCGGCTGTTACCAGACTGATTACAAGCCCTACGAGGGTGAGGGTATTCGGCGTAATACCGAGTTGAGCCAGCGGTCGCATGATCAACGTGACAAACTGCCGAACTCGTTGCTGTACGCGTCTGCTAAACATATGTGTATTGTATCATACTTGTCACTATTCGGACTAGCCCCCAAAATGAAGGCGACTTTATCAGTAGCGACACCCCTTGCGGGTGTCCCGTCTTGCCCGTCCATGCATCTATTAAGGGATACGAGGACGGGACCCCCGCAAGGGGTGTCGCTACTGAATATATACATCAGGCGACGCGCACGCGGCGAAGCGGGCGGTGTTTGTTGATGTGGTGTCGGGCCAACCGCAGGTAGTCGTTGACGCGCCAGAGCCGGCCGCCGGGCGCGCACTGGCCGGCTTCAATGGCGTTGCGCACGTCCTGGGCGGTGCTTCCATTGAACCAGGTGCAGCCCCGGCCAATAGAATTGAGCGTATGGGCATCGCTGTTGCCGAGTTCAGGCCAGCCATAGATTTCGCGGTTGGCGCTCATGGCGACACGATTGGCGTAGATGCCACAGAAACTGGCATTCCAGGTTTCGATTCCATCGAGCCAGACATCCTGGTTGGTATGGATTCGATCCAGCACTTCGCGCTGGCAGCTATGGCGAAAAATGCGATTCATGGGGTGAGCTACGATAGCCAGGCCGCCCTGTTCATGCACCAGGTCGATACTGCGTTCTATGCTCAAGCCGGGGGCGATGCGTTTCTCTATGAAGAGGGCGAGCATATGACCCTCCCGCGTGCTGATCTCTTCGCCAACAATATAATCGAAACGATACTTTCCTTTAGCCCACAGGTCGCGCGCGCGCAGCGACCCTTCGATTTCGTCGTGATCGGTCAATGCAATTACAGACAGATTGGTATTGTGCTGTGTATGATGCAGAATCTGTTCTATGGTGGCGATGCCGTCGCTATAGGTGCTATGCATGTGCAAATCGGCTCGCCCCGGCTTACCGTGGGAATGTGCTTGATCGAGGGTCATCTGGCGGCGTTTTTTCAACCTGGTTGTTCCAATAGTGTCATTGAGTGATATATTGCTATTCATTACGCTGGTAATCTTTCTAAGCTGGATGTTTGCAGAGGACGCGATACATCGCGTCCCTACATCTTGACCTATCGGCAAGTAATGCGGCAGATTGATGTAATACAGCGAAACACCCTGGTACAATGGTAGCGCAGATGTGTTAAATTTTAAGCTTAACAAGTAGTAAAGAAACTATTGCGGACGCGATTCAGCGCGTCTCTACAGTTCCGGTTCCAGTTCTGCTTCGATGAGCGCTTCGCCGGACGGCAGTACCTCTAATGAAAGCGCAGGGTCGATCAGGCCGTTCAGTATTCGGATACAGAATTGGATGCGCTGCGGTACCAGGGAACAGTAGACTTGCCGCCCCACGCGGCGCGTCTGGATGACGCCGGCGCGACGTAACTTGCGCAAATGCCACGAAACCAGGGGCTGGCTGATGCCCAGCAGGTCGATTAGCTCGGTGACGGTAATCTCGCCCTGGTGAACCAGGTGATAGACAATCGTCAGGCGAGCAATGCCAGCCAGCGCCTTCAAGGTGGTTTTGAGTTCGCGCCATTCGTCCATCGCTTCTTGCCTTTCGCCATTTACATAAACACCTGTTTATATATTAACCGAGAAAGGCAAAAAAAGCAAGGTGATGAATAAGAAGGTAGGAAAAGAGTACTTTCTGGTGGAGGGATAGGGAAAAAGTGGGCTGCCAGGGAGTCGAACCCTGAACCTTGGACTTAAGAGGTCCCTGCTCTGCCATTGAGCTAGCAGCCCGGTGCGAACGTGGGTATAGAATAGCATACTAATGAACTTGAGTCAACCGAAGTAGTGCCATTAGTGCCATTTTCTAAAGTTCATAGTCTTTGGCCCACCGTACATTCTTCTCTTGATTGTTCTTTGAAGGTGTCAGACGCAGAGTTATGTTTGATGCTCCTACTTCGTCAACCGGTATTAAGTAGACTTTTCTCAACTCTTCCACATAAACAGCGAAGTATTCGCATTGCCCTTTATAACTTCTCCACCCTTTCTGCTTTACTGTATAGTTCATACTACTTGCCGAACTGAACGTAATCTTAGATTTGTCCTCGTTTAGCCATCCTGTTTTACATTGCACGCGCCAAAACTTCCCATCGGCGTCTTCGATCACCAAGTCATAACGATGCATCTGGCCTACAGGGGTTAGCACCCCGTACCCGCATTCCATTAGTCGGGTGATGGCTGCATACTCTGTAATGTCACCTGTCTTTTGCGTGTGACGCCTCGGTCCAAGTACTCCCATTATATTTCCCCTCTCTGTTAGCGAGAATGTATCGTTTTATGCTCGCTAAATGCCCCAATAAAACTGGTTAGTTCTGCGCGTGTCAATAACGTTCTGCATCATGAAATTTTACATATCGCTACATGATTATATATCATTTTTATGATTTTAACAAGTCTATAGGCATTATTTCGCATTAGTAAATCATTATAGACAATATATAGCAATTCAATGCAGTACATTCAAGCATATTGACTAAGCATTCATTGGAACGCTATACTATCTGAAGATTCACATAGTAAGGTTAATTGAGATGAATAAAGATGAGTGGATGAACGTCGAGCAAGTTGCAGACGAACTTGGTGTCCACGTGGAAACAATTCGAAAATGGATCAGGGAGAAGCAGCTTAACGCGGTCTCACTGGGCCGCAGGGGAGGATATCGTATACGTCGATCTAGCCTGGAGGATTTCTTGCACAGACGCGAAACAATGCCCAAGAGAGAATAGCACAGCCACAGGAATGAAGTATACTTTGTTGAGAGCCTTAACATCTGGAAATGAAAGAGCGCGCAATGACTACTTCTCCATGCCCGCAAAGTGGCTCTGGAAAGCAAAGAGCGAGTGAAAGTGGTGAAAACTGTTGCTTGAGAGAGTCATGCCTATAAGAAAACTGTACAGCCACGCTGTGCGAGATGTTGAAGCCAGTCGGGGATCGCAGCCAGTTTGTTCCAGCGCACATCTAATTTTTCAAGATGCGGCAGATGTGCGATACTGGCGGGAAGAGAAACGAATTTGTTGTTTCTCAAGTCCAGGTAGGTCAAGCGAGTCAGATCGCCCAGTGACTCTGGGAGTGCAGTCAGGGCATTATTCCTGAGATCGAGGTCGGTCAGACGGGTCAGGTTGCCCAGGGATTGCGGCAAAATCTTCAGCCGGTTATTCGATAGGCTGAGTTTTCTGAGGCTGGTCAAGTTTCCAAGTGAGTTTGGCAGAGAAACCAGGTGGTTGTTCTGCACGTGCAATTCTTTCAGGTTGAGCAAGTTGCCAAACGAATCTGGTAGAACAACCAGTCGATTATTGTAGAGCCGCAATTCTATGAGGCTGGCGAGATTGCCAAGCGTCTCAGGCAAGGTTGTCAACTGGTTGTCAGTGGCATTAAGGTACATGAGATTGGTCAGATTCCCCAGCGAGTCGGGCAGGGCAGTCAGGCGGTTATTGCTGAGATAGAGAAAAAAGGTCAGGTTTTTCAGATTGCCAAGCGAGTTGGGCAGAACAGTCAACTCATTATGGCCTATATCGAGTGTGGCGAGTTGGGTGAGGTCTCCAATACCTTCCGAGAGAGAAGTTAAGCGGTTTTCCGCTATATTTAACAGGCGCAGGTTGGTCAACTGCCAGAACGACTCTGGAAGGGAAGCAAGTTGATTGCCCCCCAGGCTTAATTCCCTGAGACCGGTCAAGCTGGTGAGGCTCGCGGGAAGAGTAGCCAGGCGGTTGTTGTATGCGCTCAAAACTTTGAGGTTGGTCAACTGACCTATATCTTCAGGGAGAGAAGCTAACTGATTCCCATCCACATGGATTTCCTCAAGATGAAGCATATCCCCAAACCAGGATGGGAGAGCAGCCAGCGCATTATCATCAAGGCACAGTTTTTTAAGCTGAAGCAAATTTCCAGGATCATCTGGAAGAGCAGCCAGCGCATTACCGGTCACGTCTAATTGTTGCAGATTGGTCAATCGACCAAGAGTACCGGGAAGAGCCGTCAATTTGCCGTGGCGAAGCGATACCATCACATCATTCTTATGCATATCACCTGTTTCTCCTTCTATTACCGGGGTCAGTATAACGCAATTCACAAAAAGAGGGAAACCTGTATTGCTATTCTCATTCTATTTCGCGCTCTCCTTGCACTATAATAGTAAGGGACGTGACACCCACACGGGGCATTGCTATTGAAGGAGCAGCACATGGATTTTACGGAAGTCGTACTCAAACGGCGCATGGTGCGGCATTTCACCTCAGAAGTGGTCGCGACGGAGGTGATCGAGCGCATGTTAGAACTGGCGCGACACGCGCCCAGCGCCGGTTTCACGCAGGGACAATCTTTTGTTGTGGTGACACAACCTCAGCTTAAACACGCTATTGCCCGTATTTGCCACGAAGAATCATATATCGAGGGCGGTTTTCACTCCTTTATTTCTGAGGCCCCCGTGCTTGTGATTGCCTGCACCAGCGAGTCCGCCTACCACCGCCGCTACCAGGAGCCAGACAAAGTCAACGATGATGGCACCGAGATCCCCTGGCCTATCCCGTTCTGGCATATGGACGCCGGCTGCGCCGTTATGATTCTCTTGCTGGCGGTAGTCAATGAAGGTCTGTCAGCCGGGTTTGCAGGTATCCCCACTGTACAGGGTCTGGATATCCTGCGAGAACTGCTCGGCATCCCGGCGGAAGTAACGCCTGTGGGCGTCATCCCCATCGGACACCGCGCCCCCGATGTTCCCTCGCCATCGCTCAAACGCGGTCGCAAAGCCAGCAGCGAGTATATCCACCACGAGAAATGGTGAACCAAACAGAAGGAGATACGTATGCAAGTTGTCACTACCGAATCAATCGCGCAGTATCGCATTGTCGAAACAAAGGGGCAGGTCTTCGGCGTGGTTGTGCGCAGCCGCGGTCTGGGCGGCAACATCATGGCCGGCCTGCGTTCAGTAGTGGGTGGCGAGATCACCGAGTACACCAAAATGCTGGAGGATGCGCGCCGCCACGCCATCGATCGCATGGTGCAAAACGCGACCGTGATGGGCGCTAATGCCATCGTCCGCATGCAGTTCGACTCGTCAGAAATCGGCAGCGTCATGAGCGAAGTCGTAGCATACGGCACCGCCGTAGTCGTTGAGCCAGAAGGATAAACGCCCGTGTTGCGACGAATCATCATCGCTTACGGCCTGCTCTACCTGATCGGGGCAATCGTCCTGATCGCGCTACACGTTACCATCGCGCTCGTAATCTACCTGGCCGTCAACGGCCTCCTGATCGTCGGCGGTATCCTCTTCGAGCGCAGGGGATACCATCCCAAAGTGAGTCAAACAGGCGGCACCTGGCAGAAGACCGGAGAACGCTTCGTGGACCCCACGACGAAGCGAGAAGTAGAGGTGTACTATAACCCCCAGACGGGCGAGCGCGATTATAGGGATGCTGGCCTCTAATATTTCTATTTCCCTTTCCACCGTCACAGTGCATATGTTAC
>JADEYI010002228.1_pt1 | contig 10465 bp, 4 predicted proteins | sample 8542331 | NCBI WGS metagenome assembly JADEYI01 (sample SAMN16510988, study PRJNA670497) | mine drainage metagenome | isolation source: biofilm near Copperflume 1 | place: Germany: Marsberg coppermine Kilianstollen | collected 2018-02
ATCGGGCTGGTGAGACAATACGCGTATCAATACCTGGCGGATGATGTGTTAGGCCATCGTGTGAAAGGTCAGCCCATCTGGTCCGGGCATTTTCGTGCTGGAGGAATGGTCTTTTTTGCCTATCACTGGCTCGTTCGACCTGATGGAACAACGGAGCGGCTATTGGAAGACACCTCTATTGGCTGGCACGCTGGCAATTGGGAAGTCAACACGCAAAGTATCGGCATCGCGCTCTCTGGCAACTATGAAGATTCCGCGCCTCCGATGACGCAAATAGCAGCCGTGGCTCAACTCATCAAGGAACGGTATCCCCATATTCCAAGGCAAAATGTGCTGGGACACCGTGAAGTAAAGTCCGACCTTACCTGTCCAGGAGCCTATTTTCTTACGGATTGGAAGGAAATACTGCTCAACAAGCTGTGATTATTAAGCAGTACAACCGATCAAATTGCTACTGTTTTTTGTTTGCGATACGGTCCCACACGATCGGTACGATGACCGCTATGGCGGTGAAGACCCCATAAGCGACCGATGCCCATAAAAGAGGCTTGCGAAACGCGGGTTTTGGCTTATCCATTCTCTGTATTTCCTATAGCCATGGAATATATTCCCAGACACTGAGTCTAAGACAACTTCTCATTGTCGCGAAACTATACAAGTTTTACACGAGCTAACTCATGTACGTTTCCACCACGGTAAAAGTGACATCTTGTTTGGTTACTGTGTACCGCGCAGAATCCTTATCTGTTGTTGGAGTTGGGCATTATAGTCTTCTAAATGGGCGATTTCCGCCTGTAATACCTGCTTCTCTTGCAACGTCTTTTCCAGGGTAGAGCGAAAAACCTCGCGTTCTTGCTTGGCCTGATTAAAGCTTGCACGCAGTGTATCGCGTTCATGTGATGCTTGTTCGAGATTACTGCGGAAATCTTCGCGTTCTTGGTTAGCCTGGTAGAGCTCGTCGCCGCGCTGTCCATGTTCATGACGCACTTGCTCCAGCTCTTCTTCCAGTTCATGAATGTGGCCCCGGTCTTGTACAATGCGAGCCGTTAAATTCATGATCTCGTTTTTACGAGCTTCGCGCTCGTTTTGTAAATCATCCTTGAGTTGGGTGATAATAGGTTCGTAGCGCCAGCCGAGTAGGACGTGATAGAGTTCGCTTTGTGAACTGCCTTCTGGCGTAATACGGCGCAGGTTTTGTAACGTTGAGATATCCCAATCTCCACTGGCTAACAGGCTCCCCAGCGCACGCAGGGCGATAGCCAGTTGGTCAGGTTTTAAAATGCTCGTGCGATTCAGCGAGAGTCCGTAACTGCTGAGCGACTGCGCATATTCATAGAGGTCTTTGTAAGGTCCCAACAAGCCTATAATGCTCATTATTTCAGCCCGTAGCTGCATTGGCGCGTGGGGATCATGCAAGATATTCACCAGTGCTGTGTGCGCTTCATCACCCAGGAACAGAAAGGCGTAAGCAAGTTGTTCGTGGTGTTCTGGATAGTTATAGAGAACCTGTACCAGGTGCGTAATAACCTGATCACCGCCTATCAGCAATAATAAGGCAAGAATGCGTAAACTGCTACGCTCTCGGTCATGTATCTGTACGTAATCGAAGAGTGCTGGAATCATTTCATGATTAGCCTGTGGCAAGGCCATTTCGTCATGGATGCGTTCCAGCAGCAGTGCTTGTGCCATGGCCATATCTTCCGGTTGATCGCTGCCCAGCAAATCCACCAGGGCATCCTTGATGACTTCGGTGGGCATGGCATGAAAAATATTCATGGCCGCGTCACGATGGGCACGATTGCTGGTGTCGCCGTGGGCAGTCCAAATGAATGGGAGCGCGGGAACGCCAATGGCACTTAAAATGTGCTGGGCCGCTCTGGCAACCACCGGGTCCTGATCGATAATCAGTTCACCAACGGGACGCACAGCCAGGGCTCCCGTTTTGATTAACGCTGTCTCTGCTCCACGCCGTCGCTCCTCTGTGTACAATGCTGATAATAGACCACTGAGTACCGTTTGTTGCCAATCGCGCTTGCGAACCATTCGTACCAGTGCCTCCGAGACATCATCGATCAAGTGAGCATCCTCTAAGCCAGCGAGCAGTGCGGGAATGCTAACTGTAGCCAACTCGTCGGTGAGAACTTCGAGCAGTACTTCGTGCGCTCTCAACGGCAAGGATCGTGTGAAGAGATGTACCACCTGGCTGAGTACCCGTGGATTTTGTTGCACCAGTACAATAATAATATTTTTCGCGTGCTCCTGTACCGCAACTGTTGGATGATCCAGTCCTGAGATTAACGCCGGCAGTAGCTTTGGCCCGAATTGTGGCAAGATGGCGACAGCAGCTTTGTCTCGTTCCGGGTCATCGAGCAGGTTAACTAGTGGCGGGATCGCCGCCTCTGGAAATTTGAGCAGGAAATCAGCAAGCGTTGGACGCCATTCCACATGAGTAAGGGCCTCCAATAACGCTGGAACAGCAGTTGGGCCTGGTAATACGCTGAGCGTTTGACGCACATAACGGCGCGTGCGCTCATTCTCGTGGAAAAGATTTTGTACCAGAGTATGGGCCGCATCAGCCCCTTGCATCTGAAATATCGTCATGATTTGCTGTGCTTGAACATCACTACCTTGCGGCAATGAGTTCAACAGTTGTTGACCAGGGAAAGGTGTGATACCGAGAATTGCTCGTTGAGCGCGTGCAGTGGTCGCTGTCTCTTGTGGAGTATCCAGTGCCGCTATCAATTCAGCGAGCGCGGTTAATCCCAACGAACTGAGTGCTTCAATGGCTTCTTCGTAGATCTGCACATGCGCATTGGCCAGCATATGCAAAATGGGCTGCACAACTGGCTTCGTGCCGAAATGGCTGAGTGAATGTATGACAGCAATAGCGAGCAGTGGCTCACCTTGTGCTTCTCGTAATAACGTGATCAGCGCGGGTATAGCCGCGGGATCATAGATCGTATCTAATACCTGTACCAATAACCGTGTCCGTCCAGCTACAATACGCGACATAGCCTGCATAGTTGGGCGCACTGCCTTCTCTCCCATGTTGCTCAGGATATGAGCGGCCCGTTCGGCGACCAGTTCAGCAGGATCGGTTAGGATTAGATTGAGCAATCCGCTAATACTGTTGTTGCCATAGGTCTGTAAAGCCGAGTTGACCTGTTTTTGCACGAGTGGAGAGTTATCAGCGATGAGCCGTAAGATGTCAGGTAGAGCACGATTATCTTGCACTTGTTGTAATATCTCGACAATACGCAACCGCACCGTTTCGGGCGGTTGTTGATGTAACTGCTCCAATAACTGAGGTGTGGCTACGTTTCCAATCTCTTGCAACGTTTGTACCATAGTGTTCGCCAGCATCTCATCACCTGAGGCGAGAAAGTGGATGAGTTGCGTGATCACTTGCTCCTGGGTTTCACGCCCAATGGTACCCACAACTGCTACACTGCTTGGCGTTGTGGCAAGCGTCGGCTGTAGCCTTTGCCCTCTGCCGCATTGAACCAGTATCGCACGTACCTGTTCCTGTATTTCAGGCTCCCAGCTATAGTTCGTACCAAGCATGTGTACAAGGCTAGCAAATACAAGCTGGCTTTGTGCTGCGGTAAGCACTGCCTCACCATCTTGTGTGCTGAGTAAACGTTCCAGCATACTCAGGATGGCCGCGTGTACCTGACGTAACAAAGCACTTGCAGTATGTTTCTCGAGTTCTGACAGTATGTGTGTCAGGCTGAGGTTTGGCCCAAGACGGATCAATGCACCGCTCGCTCGCTTGACAATATACGGGTCTGAATCACCTAGCTGCTCCACCAATGGCGCAACTGCTTCTGCACACTGTGTGCCACCAAGAATATTAATAGCGGCAGCACGCAAACGGATGCTTCTACCTGGACCAGGCTCTATAAATGGGCTGGCATACGACACTGCCTCCCTGCCGAAATGCCATAAGACGCGAGACAGGCGTTTCACCTGGCCTTCATAGGCCTGTATATCTGTGGTATCACGAAGATAGGTAAAGAGCAGCCCAAGCACAGTGGATGGATTAAGCTGCACTAAGAATTCATCAATATTTTCTACCATTAACAACGGTAGCAAGGCGTAATACATTTCAAATGCCCCTTCATCGACACATCCTGTAAAGATAGCTGCCAATCCAACTCGTGCAACACGGTTTCGTGCGATCTCTGCGAGAGCCGTAGTTAGAGCATGTGGAACGGTGTTGCCTCGTTGTAATGGGGCCTGCGGCGGTGTCCAGGTTACGCCAAGGCAGATCAGACTAAGGGCAGTCGCTGGCAAACTATAGTCAGGGTGATTGTTGCCGAGCCTGACAAATTGCTCCGCTAATTGTGCGGGATTATCTACCAATCCCGCCCATAGAGCGATAGGCACACTCCAATACTCTGGCTTGGAAAGGACATCTTCGGTCAGCGCGGTGAGTACTAATTCGCTCTGCTGTCCAGTGCCAGAGAAATAGGTGGCAACAAAGTAGTTAACTAGCAATTCATGGTTGAAACTCAACATCCTTCCAACGTTGCCTGGCCTATCCTCCACTGAAATATCAATGAGTCCGGCATCCTGGGCAAATTGTAATATGCGTGCTATGCTCGCCGCGTCATAGTCCTCTTCTGACCGTTCAGGTGCAAAGACACTCTGTGGAGGATGTTTCCCTAACCACGCCAGCAGTCCTGCGGCCACTGCCGCGACATGGGCTGCTCTACCCTGATTTGTTGCGGATGGTAGTTGTAGTGAGTCCGGGTCATGCGACCAGCGAGCGGCAAAGGCGATTCTGCTCAACAACCCTACGACTTCTTGTTCCGTTGGTGCCATCTGTCGCCACGTTGGCCGCGCCTGTGCGCGTTTGATGAGTCTTGCTATATATTCACGTAACAAGCTGCCACGAGTATCTAACTTCCTCCCCCGCTCGACCCCAACTGCATCAATGATCTCCATGAAAGTAAAAAGCATCAAAGGATTGGTGCAGATATATCGTAAGCGGCTATGTTCGATGACCTGCATAATTTGTCCCGCGGTATGCTGCCAGTGATTGCCTTGATCGTGAATATATTGCTCAACAAATTGGCGCACAGTATCCAGGGGGAGTGGCTCAATCTCCGCGTATTCGAGATGACCCTCGTTGATCAGTTCCACCAGTTTCTCTTGCTGCTGGTAGTCTACTTCCCGACAAGTAATGATGAAGCGATTTTGCGTGACTAACAACATCTCTGCTAGTTCGCGCCCGACAGCAAGCCGATACTTGGCATCAACCTCATCTAGTCCGTCACACAAAATACAGAATTTACCCTGCTCTAGCAATTTTCGTAGATATGGCCGTACATGACGTGTGCCGACTAGATCGCATTCAAGCAAAAAAGTAAGGAATGTTCCCTGGGGTACTAATTCATGAGGGGGGATGGGCTGCTCATTCACTGCATCTTCTGCATCTTCTGTATCACTACTAGCAATGTCAGAGGTAGAAACGACTGGTTGATGTTTTTTGAGGAAGATGTTATAGTTTTTGAGAGGAATATAGAGACCGATTTTGTGTTGCCCATGCTTGGGGTCTCGACGGGGTTGGGACATGTGATAGAGATATTGTTGTAGAGCGAGCGTTTTCCCCGTGCCTGTAGCACCCATCAGCAAGATCGACGCATCTCGATGGAATTCTGGCAGTTCGCGCAGAGAAATAATTTCTCCCTGGTTGGCACCCACTGGGTCAGGTGTATGCTGATAATAGGTCACTGGCGCATGATAAACATCTGCGAGAGACCGCAGTGCAGTACTATTTGTACGATAAGCTTCTTGAGCATGTTGTACGTCGCGCAGATACGCCCTGATAGCCAGTGGCTTAGCGATGAGGAATGCTAGCAGCGAGATACCGATGATCTCCGCAAGGGGAATAAGCCAGAGCAGCGGCATTTGGATTGGTAAAGCCAAAACGGTACTCAGGCGGGTTACTCCGTTGTTAACTACTGGACGAAACGGAAAGAGAATCCATACGATAGCGATCTCAATGCATGTGAGTAGAAGTGAGACTGCAACTCCAACAAGAATGCTACGAGAAAGCCGCGCTGACGTAACACTGGACAAAAAATTTTGGCTGATATTGGAAGTAGGTACCGGATACTGTGCATCTTGCATACGGTTATGGCTGCCTTTCAAGGAATTTGCAGGTCCATAGTAAGGGCTAGTATACCTCACTCTAACACGAGACACAAGCAGCAAGAACAATTTCGGACAGCAGAAAAAATTGGCGACTCAATTGATTTTGTGACGCACAACACAGAAATAGTAGGTAATAAATGCTTTACTAAGCAATGACAGGGAAAAGCATTAACGTAATCTTTATCGTTACATCTCATCTATTGGGTCGTTCATATTGTTAGACACCACTATTCGTAAATAATTTAAAAAACAACTAATCAATCTTGGAAAGAGGCATCTTAATGTTACGCAGCACAAGCCCCTTGTCCTCCCAGGAACGAGAAAGCGATGAGGATAGGTCAGACGATACCATAAAGCTACAAGTCATCAAAGCCACCATTACAAAAGACCATATGGATAAAGAGATGAGCCAGCTTTCCGATGGCGGCATTGAAACGAGCTTGCAAGAAACATGTACTGATCAGAAATCTGCTGGAGAGGTGATGGCCTACCCCCATGAAGACGTCTCTATTGCTGCGGAAGAAGTCTTTATTGCAGCAATAGAGACAAAAAAGCTGGTCTCCCTTTGTTGGGATAAGCCTATTGACATGTTGGATACCGATCAATCAATAAGTATTATGGTGCCGATAGAGCACACAGAACATATAGAATATACAGAATATGAAGAGCATCCAATAGAAAAACAGCCTACTCTTCAGCTAACGCACACTGCATTGGCACCCCAAAAACCATTCGAACCAATTGCTCCCTTGCGGCATCCTACGCTTACACGCGGTAGAGCACTATTACTGGCCTCATTTCTGCTCGTCTTAATCTTAAACGCCTCGAATTTAGGAAATACACAATTTATTGGCACGCAAGGGTGGGCCTATGTTTTAGGTGGCCCCTCCACTTCTGGCTACCCCAATCTGCTAAAAAATATTGCCCACTTCCTGCAAGTTACTCCAACAGCAGGGACGAAGACGCAACCAATGCACCAAATAACGCCCCAGGATTATATTAATCTCATTCTAAGCCAGATGACGCTCGATCAAAAGCTGGGACAGATGATGATTGTGCAATTCGTTGGCCCAGACTATGGGCTGGAGATCAGCACGATGGTCACACAATATAATATAGGGGCCGTCTTAATCTTTCCCGCTAATAACAATGTTGTCAGTAAGGCGCAACTAAAGGGCCTGATTCAACAAATGCAGAGCAACAGTACCATCCCGCTGGCCGTGGCAATTGATCAGGAAGGTGGCATGGTTGATCGTCTCATCAACCTGGATGGGGCGCGGCGTTCCGCAACCTCCATCGGTTTAACGAATGATCCTGCCCAGGCGACCGCTGCTGGCGTGCAAGACGCTAAAGACCTCTCATCCTATGGCATTAACTTAAATCTTGCTCCTGTGGTCGATGTGACCAACGTCTATAATAGCCAGATGTACCAGCGCACCTTTGGCGACAATCCGACGCTGGTTACGAAAATGGCAGAGGCTTACTTACAGGGATTGCAGCAGAGCGGAAAGGTATTGGGAACGCTCAAGCACTTTCCAGGGTTAGGGGATGTTGCAGCCGACCCACATAGTAGTGTTCCGCACCTGAATCGTTCCCTGAGTCAACTAGAAGCTATCGACTGGGCACCCTATCGCTCACTGATCCAGCAAGGCAATATTCATGCGATTATGGTCACGCATGAGATTGTGAGTGCGGTAGAGGCAAGCAAGCCTTCATCCCTCTCTTACAAACTGGTGACGGGCATTTTGCGCAATCAAATGGGCTTTAATGGTGTAATTATGACGGATAGCTTGACTATGGAGGGTATTACAGCCTATTATACTGAAGCACAGGCAGCAGCATTGGCAATTGAGGCTGGCTCAGATATATTAATGGGAGCCTCCACTCCTAATGATGTCGCAAAAATGATTACTGGCATTAAGCAAGCGATGGCGTCAGGTGAGATTAGCCAGCAACGCATTGATGACTCGGTACGTCGCATTCTAATGCTCAAGTACCAGATGGGATTGCTCCATATCCCAACAACTTGAGAACGCTGCACACAGTTGTCAGCAAGCATTTGAGGAAGAAATAATGAAGGGGGTGGCGATGCTTCAGTCAAGCTCTCCACAGTCAACACAACAAACGCAACAGACATCATTGGCACAATCGGCCCAGGAGGAAGAGTCGCCGCAGCAGATGACACCGGTAAGTACCGAACGGACAGTGCAGACCATCCTGACCGATAAACGCTTGACCATACTGCTAATCAGCATGGTGGTGATAGAAACTTTTCTGGTAACATTAGCACTGGTACCCGCGCAGCTTTGGACGCGGGTATTGCCTACCGTGACCAGTGCAGCCCTTGATGGGCCATTTCCACCTGGTATTGCTCCTATCATTACGGCCTTACTCTATATCGTTCCAGCCATCATCGGGTTTTTGAGCCGTGGTTGGCAACGTGCGTTGCTTTTCGCGACACTGCCCGCGTGGATTGGGCTAGGCTTATTCCTTATTGCGGCAACTTTCAAAGTTGGTGCGTTCTATTTGGTATCAGTAGATCATGTCACGGCCAATGTGAGTGTGCTAGAACTGTTTGCCGCATCAGGTGCAATTGGCTGGCTTGGTCGCTCTATTTTCAAATGGAAATAGGGTGAACTAAAGCTATGCAGCGATCGCCACTACGACCTCTGCGCTTGGTGGGCATCAAAGCTAATAAGCTTGACAATGAAATAATGGAAGAGGAAAATGGAAATGTGGAAGAGATTAAAAACATGAAAAGCTTGCGGCCCCCTTTCGCAGGAGAAGCTTCGCAACTGTTAACTGAATCTCCCCCGGTCGTGCTGCCAGGTGGCGAAGAGGAAGCACGCCTCTTGCTCAAACGCACGCCTGGTAGCTATCTGCTCAATCAGACCTACGGACTGTGGGTCTTTGCTTCTTTATTTCTGCTGACCATTATCGTCACACGCAAGTTATCCGTGCAGGAATATGGCGTCTATGCCATTGCCATGGCTGCCTTCAATACTATCGCCTACATTGTGGCTCTGGGATTGGAAGATGCTACAACGACGTTTGTGCCGCGGCTTTTCGCGGAACATGGACGCTCATCTGCCGCCTCACTGATACGGCGGCTACTCTTGCTTCGTATGGCGATGTTGGTAGTGAGCGTTAGCATTATGTTATTAGCTATGCCTCTACTGGCTACTATGATTGCTGTTATCCCGATTCAAGGTTCGACGGCAGTGGCGGCGGGGCTGCGCGATCCCGCCTTGCTCAAGCATATTACCCCTATCGCGATCTACGTGCTTGGTAACGGAGTCAGTAGCCTGATTACTGCTGTGTGCGCCTCGCTGATGAGGATGCGCTTCGTCTTTGTCGTTGGGAGTGCTACGCAGCTTCTACTGTTAGGGTTGAGCTATGTTGTTCTACAGCTTGGCTTTGGTACGGATGGTATTCTCTGGCTGTTCGCTTTCATATCGCTAGTCAATGCGCTGGCTTTTGCATTCTGGCTGCTGCCGCTACTCTTTGCCCGTGGCGCAACTTATATCCAGCCGCTTAAACCAGTAGTACACCTTGGCATTTCAGCGTGGTTAACAAACCTGGTTTCTGGTGCCTTGCTCAAACAGATATCGATTATCTTGCTGGGCTATTTCGCGGTCTCCATCATTCAGATTGGTTACTTTAACCTCTCGTTTCAATTGGCCCATGCCGCCAGTCTCCTGCTCGTCTCTGGCTTTGGTGGCGTTGGTGGTGCAGCCCTGGCTGTCGCCTTTGTAGGCAGAAACTATGAACGCCTGGCGCGTTCCTGGCAGGCATTAATCAAGATAGAAACCCTGCTCGCGACCCCCATTCTGGTGTTCTGTCTCTTTAATGCACAGAATGTCGCGCACGCTCTCTATGGCTCGAATTATGATGCCGTAGGGCCAATGTTCGCAATCTTTCTCTTCTTTAACATCCTGGTGCGTGTACTTGGTACGACCGATCATCAATATGCTTTGTACGTAATGGGGAAGCCGCAGTTGGTGGTCTTGAGCCAGTGGTTTGGCCTCGTTGTAGTAATCATTCTTGGTATTCTCCTCATCCCACGCTGGGGGCCAGCGGGCGCACTAGCCGCCGACGGTCTATCCCAGGTGCTTACTGGCTTGATGATGCTGGCATTTCTCTGGCGTGCTTTACCACGCAAATATCCCCTGGGGTTCACCGTCAGACTGTTACTTGGACTGGTACTTGCCACGATTCCTGGTATCCTCTGGCACCCCACGAACCGATACCTGCTCGGCGTCTCCGGGCTCATCTTCTTCATTATCTGCATTGCACTATTCGT
>JADEYI010002229.1_pt1 | contig 10465 bp, 10 predicted proteins | sample 8542331 | NCBI WGS metagenome assembly JADEYI01 (sample SAMN16510988, study PRJNA670497) | mine drainage metagenome | isolation source: biofilm near Copperflume 1 | place: Germany: Marsberg coppermine Kilianstollen | collected 2018-02
CGCCGGAAGCGACGCAGACCCGTCGCCCGACGCAGACCGTCGAGGCGACCCACACGGCCGAAGCGACGACGACGCCGCGCCCGACGCAGACCGTCGAGGCGACCCACACGGCCGAAGTGACGACGACGCCGCGCCCGACGCAGACCGTCGAGGCGACCCACACAGCCGAGGCGACGCGGACGCCACGTCCGACACAGACGGCCGCGCCCACGTGTACCCCCGGGGCGACGCACACGCCGGAGGCGACGCAGACCGCACGTCCCACGCAGACCGTCGAGGTGACGCGCACCCCGCAGTCAACGACGACGCCGCACGCGACGCGGACCGCCGAGGCCACGCACACGCCCGAAGTGACGAACACCGCGGTGCCGACGGCGACCAACACCCCAGAAGCGACGAACACCGCCGTACCGACGGCCACGAACACCGCCGTGCCGACGGCCACGAACACCGCCGTACCGACGGCGACGAACACCGCCGTGCCGACGGCGACGAACACCGCCGTGCCGACGGCAACGAACACCGCCCAGCCGACGGCCACGAACACCGCCGTGCCGACGGCGACCGGCACGGTCACGATCCTGACGGCGACCAGCACGGTCACGATCCTGACGGCGACGAGCACCGTCTCCGCAAGCACGGCGACGCCGCCGACCGCCACCCCCACGCTCGTGTCGCTCGTTGCAGGAGCTACGCCAGCCGCGCACAGCGGCCCTGCGAACGCCCTGCCGAATACCGGCGTGGGCGCGCTCGACAGCGCGGGCGGGCGGGTGCTGATCGCCCTCCTCTTGCTGGCCGCGACCGCTGGCCTCGCCGGCGTCGCCCTCGGGATGCGCCGCCGCAAGAGCTGACATCGTTCCCCCTGATGGCCTGGATGGCCGCAAACGAAGACGCCGCCCTGTCACGGGCGGCGTCTTCGTGCGTGCCGGCGACGTGACCGTAAGCGCCGGATCGCGCACCATCAGGCCAGACACAGGCTCGGACGGAGGAGGATGCATGATCGCCGTCATCGCGAAGCTCACGGTGCACGCAGGGAAGGAAGACGAGTTCAAGGCGGCCGGCGCCGAGATGGTTGCGGCCGTCAGGCAGCACGAGGCGGGCCGGACGCTCCAGTACACGCTCGCCCAGTCGCAGAAGGTGGCGAACGAGTTCTACTTCATCGAGGCGTACGCCGACGCAGACGCCATGGGCGAGCACGGGAAGACGCCGCACATGGCGGCGTTCGGCGCGAAGATCGGCGCGCTGCTCGCCGGCCGCCCGGAGATCATCCGCCTCGACCCCGTCGCCGCGCTCGCCTGAGGTGCACGCCGCGCGGGGTGCTGCCTGTGTCGCTCCGCAGCCGTAGCTGCGCAGCTTGAGCTGCGCCCGGCTGCTCGACGCCCCGGGTTGCCGTCACATCCGCGACGCCGCGTGGTAGATGTGCGCGATGCCGTGCATCACCACCATCTGCATCATCAGGTCGCCGATCGTCATGTCCTTGAAGCCGCCGATGGTCGCACGCTTCTCGAGCAGGTCGTCCGGCGCCGCGCGCAGGTAGCCGATCACACCGCCATACGACGTGTCCACCTCGCCCACCAGGTCGGCGATGCTCCTGTCGGCGCGCTGGCCCACGAACTGCGCGTTCATCGCGTCGATGTTCATGTTGGCGGCAAGGTCGGTCCCGGCCGGCACGCTCGCCATGCCACCCACCATCGGCACCACGATGCCGCCGATCGCCGCGACGTGGGCCAGCACCTGCTTGTTCGTCCAGCCCGCCTCGTCCGCGGCCATCGCCCACTCGTCGTCCGTAAAGCGGGCGCCGATGCGTCGGCTCTCGTTGATCAGCATCTGGATGCCGTCGATCACTTCGGTCTTTGTCGCCATGCGCCTCTCCTTGCTGCCGCCCAATCTCTCACTGTCTGCTCGCGATTGTAGGGGTGCTGGCCGTCACGGGACAGTGCCGGGCGCGTTGCCTGCCGTTTCGGGGCTTTGATATGCTTGGGCCTAGTGTAAAGCGGGTTCATGGGTACAAGCACGAGTGTCCTTGTCCTCAACCAGAACTACGAGCCGCTGAACGTCTGCAACGTCCGCCGGGCCTTCGTGCTCGTCGACCGCGGCAAGGCGGAGGTACTGGAGCACGGCTCCGCGTTCCTCCGCTCGGCGAACGCCTCCTTCCTGCTGCCCTCGGTGATCCGCCTCATCTACCTGATCAAGCGTCCGCGCCCGCAGATGCGTCTGTCGCGCCGCGAGGTGTTCAACCGCGACCATCACACCTGCCAGTACTGTGGTCGCCGCGGGCAGCGCGACTTGACGCTCGACCACGTCCTGCCGCGGCACCGTGGCGGCCGGCACACCTGGGACAACCTGGTCACGGCCTGCAAGACCTGCAATCACCGCAAGGCCGGCCGCACGCCGCAGGAAGCGAAGATGCTCCTGCTCAAGCAGCCGCACCAGCCCCACGTCAACAACTACTACGTCGTCTACCCGTACCTCGGCAGCGAGGAGGGATGGCGCAAGTTCATCCCGGGCTGGGAGACCGCCGCCGAAGGCTTCGCCTGAGCGAGGGGCCGCCGTTCGCCGTGCGGCTCGCCCGCTACCGGCGTCCGCATGCCGGTGATGCTACGAGAACTTCGTGACGCGCGCCGAGAGGATGTTCGGGATCGCCGCCAGCTCCTCGACCTGCTCCGGCGCGATCGGGTCGTCGATGCCGACCGCCATCAGCGCCTTCCCCCGCACCGCCGTGCGCCCCACGCGCATGAAGCTGATGTTGATGTCGTGCTTCCCCAGGAACGTGCCCACCGCGCCGATCATCCCCGGACGGTCCTGGTTCTCGCACAGCAGCAGCCAGCCGTCCCCCGGCGGGATATCCACCCAGAAGTCGTTGATCGCCACGATGTGCGGCCCGTCGTGCGCGATCGTGCCCGTCACGTCGGTGTCGCCGGTGCTCGTGTGCACGTGCACGCGCACGAGGTTCGCGTACACCTCCTCGGCCGGCCCCTTGCGCTCGACGATCTTCATCCCCCGCGTCTCCGCGACGAGGTTCGCGTTGACGATCGTCACGTTCTCTTCGCTCACCGGTCCCAGCATCCCTTTGATCACGGCCGCCCGCAGCGGCGTCGTGTCGTGGTGCGCGATGTCGCCCAGGTACTCGATCTCGATGTTCCCCATCTGGCCCGCCGCGAGCTGCGTCGCCAGCGATGCCGCCTTCTCCGCGACAGGGATGTACGGCGCCAGTACGCTCATCGTCTCCGCCGCGATCATCGGCGCGTTCACCGCGTACTGCGCGGGCTCGCCCCGCAGGATCGCCAGGATCTGCTTCGCGACGTCGACCGCCACACGCTCCTGCGCCTCCGTCGTCGACGCGCCGAGGTGCGGCGTTACGATGATTCGCTCGTGATGCAGCGCCGGGTTCGTCATGTCCGGCGGCTCCTGCGGAAACACGTCGAGCGCCGCGCCCGCGATGCGCCCGTCGTCCACCGCGCGCACGAGCGCCTCCATGTCCACCAGGTCGCCGCGCGCCGTGTTGATCAACCGCAGCGACGGCTTCACCTTGCGAAGTTCCGCGTCGCCGATCAGGTGCCGCGTCTGCGCGGTCAGTACCGTGTGCAGCGCCAGGAAGTCCGCGCGGCCCAGCGCGTCGTCCAGCGACGCCGCCAGCTCCACGCCCAGCACGGCCGCCCGCTCCGGCGACACAAACGGGTCGTATGCCACCACCACCATGTCGAGCCCCTTCGCCCGCCGCGCCACCTCCGAGCCCACCTGTCCGAGTCCGACCACGCCCAGCGTCTTCCCGCGCACCTCCACCCCGATGAACTTCGAGCGCTTCCACTCGCCCGCCTTCAGCGACGCGTTCGCCTCGGGGATGTGCCGCGCCAGCGCCAGCATCAGCCCGATCGTGTGCTCCGCCGCCGAGATCGTGTTCCCGAGCGGCGCGTTCACGACGATCACGCCGCGCCCCGTCGCCGCGTTCAGGTCGATGTTGTCCACGCCGACGCCAGCGCGCCCCACCGCCTGGAGCTGCTTCGCTGCCGCGAACACGTCCGCCGTCACCTTCGTCTCGCTGCGCACAACCAGCGCGTGGTACGCCGGGATCGCCGCGATCAGCTCCTCGCGCGAGAGGCCGGTGCGCACGTCGACGTCCGCCTCGCCGCGCAGCAGCTCGACGCCGTCCGCCGCGATCGGGTCCGCCACCAGGATCTTCTTCATATCGGCAGGTTATCGGGGGGCGCCGCTACGCGACAGTCAATCGCGCGCCGGCGGCCGCGGGATCAGGAGCGAGTCGTCATCGTATCCGAGTCCCAGATCGCGAGCGTCCAGTTGTTCTCGTAGTCGTAGACCACGTAGAACCTGCCGTCGTGGTAGAGGGTCGGCTCAAACGGGGGATACGAAAAGGGAAACTTCCGCCCCCGTCTGGAAGAGGGTCGCCACAGATCGCGCTGATCAGGGCGCTCAAGTCGTCCTGCTCGGCGCCGCCGCGGCTATCGAAGAATCGACGCGCGGGCGGGAGCAGGTACGCGTCACGGTCGGGCATGCTTCCGTTTCAGATCACGGAAGGATGTGCCCTTCTCGCCGCGCAGGCGAGCGTCGTACGCCTCGTGGATGCGCGCCATGAACGCCTTGTTGGCGCGGAACCGGGCAAGCGTGTAACGGGCTTGCTCATCGAGCTCGAGTTGGCGCCGCACGTCTTCCGGCGTGACCTGATCCCATTCACTCATGGTGCGCCTCCTCGCCGGTCCGGTTCGGAGAGGTATACCGCTCCGAGGGCGCCCGCGCCTATGCCGTGACCGGCGCGAACCCGACGCGCGGCAGCGCCAGCGTGAGCGCGTCGAGGCACGCTCGGATGTCCGCCTCCGTCACCAGCCCCAGGTGCCCGATGCGGAAGATCTTGCCGGTCAGCGGCCCTTGGCCGCCCGCGAGCACCGTGTTGTACTCCGTGCGCATCAGCTTGTTCAGCGCCGCGCCGTCGACGCCCTCCGGTACCCGCACCGCCGTCACCGTGTTCGAGGCCACGCGCTCGTCCGCCAGCAGCTTGAGCCCCAGCGCCTTCACGCCGTCGCGGGTCATCTGCCCGATGCGCGCGTGCCGCGCGTGGATCCGCGGCAGCCCCTCCGCCAGCAGCGTCCGCAGCGCGACGTCCATCGCGAAGTACACGCTCACCGCCGGCGTCCACGGCGTCTGGCCCTTCTCCAGGAAACTCTTCGCCTTCGTGTAGTCGAAGTAATAGCGTGGGATCTTCGCCGTCGCGACGGCCTCCCAGGCCCGCTTGCTGACCGACACCATTGCCATCCCCGGCGGCACCATCCAGCCCTTCTGCGAGCCCGTCAGCACCACATCGAGGTCCCACGCGTCCACGGGCAGCGGCAGCGAGCCCAGGCTGCTGATCGCGTCGGCCAGGATCAGGATCTCCGGACGCACGCCGCGGATCGCCTTCGCGATCGCCCCGAGGTCGTTCGTCACGCCGGTTGAGGTCTCGTTGTGCGTGACGAGCACCGCCTTGTAGCTCGCGTCAGCCTTGAGCGCCTCCGCCACGCGCTCCGGGTCGGCCGCCGTGCCCTGCTCGAAGTCCACCGTGTCGACGTCCACCCCGTACGTGCGGCAGATGTCCGCAAACCGGTTGCCGAAGACGCCGATCGACACGACCAGCGCTCGGTCCCCCGGCGACAGCGTGTTCACCACCGCCGACTCCATGGCGCCCGTGCCGGCCGATGTCAGCGTCAGCACGTCGTTCTTCGTCTCGAACAGCGTCTTGAGGCCGTCCGTGATGCGCGCGATGATCTCGACGAACTCCGGGCCGCGGTGGTTGATCATCTGGCGCGACATCGCCTGGAGGACGTCGTCTGGGCAGGGGGTAGGGCCGGGGATGCGCAAATTGACGGACACAGGGGGCTCCTTCTCGAGGGGCGGGCCACCATGAGGAGATTGTGCACGCCCTCACATAGTACGCCCATCATAGGCCAGCCCGTGTGCACGATCAAGAATCACGGATCGTCCGGGCGCGCCGTGCGGTCCCTGCAGCGACGCTTGGCAGTGCCGGGGGCCGGGACGTGACAGGGGCACGACCGGATGGCCGTGCCCCTTGCTGCGACTTCGCTGGACGATGCTCTCTCTTAGCAGGTACCCGTCGACCCCGATGCGTTGTTCAGGCAGTTCGTCGCGCTGTTGAACGAGCCGACGATGGCGTTCCGGAACACGAAGCCGGTGAGCACGATCACGGCCACCACCAGCGTGCTTACGATGAGAGCGTACTCCGCGAGAGTCTGGCCCTCCTCATCCTGGAACTTCGATGCGAGCGCGCGACCCCATCCCTCAAGGGCAAGCACCGCGCGCAGAGCCAGTGCGTTCACCTTGCTGCTCCTTGGCTCAGCAAGAGGGGGCACGGCGCGCTGCCGTGCCCCCCTCGCTGTAACTTCGCTGGACGGTGCTGCCTCTTAGCAGGTACCGGTCGACCCCGATGCGTTGTTCAGACAGTTCGTCGCACCCTTGAACGAGTTGACGATCGCGTTCCGGAAGATGAAGCCCGCGCCGACCACGACCGCCACGGCGATGACCGCCATGATCAGACCGTACTCGGCCAGCGTCTGGCCGTCCTCATCCTGGAACTTCGACTCGATCGCCTGACCGATGCCCTGTAGGGCAACGACGACGCGCAGAGCCAGTTCGTTAAGCATTCCTGTTTCCCCCTTGATTGAAACTAAACACCCGACCGAGGGCGATCGGATTGCCTGCCTGCCACTGGTCCCCTACGACGGGTAGAAGGACGCCGCCCGGCCCCCGGACTGCGGGCGTCCAGCGCCTTGCGCCGCCGGCCCTCCCGGCGACTTCTGCGCTGTCAACTACAATCTCGGCACGTCAGGGAATGCCTGTAGGGGTTTCTTGAGGCTTCTTTAGGGATTCTTTTACAACTCCGGGCCTTGTCCCTCGTTGCGCCGCCGCGCGCTCATCCGCCGGCTCTGCGCGGTCGATACTCTCCCGAGGGACCGAGATTGCAGCTCAGCGCACCCAAATCGCCGCGGCCCGAGGGCACACGACTTCGCCTGCTGACGTCCTCCGCGGCGCCCGACACCGCTGTCTCAAACCGCGTGTACGCTGGCATGGTGGCCGCGGCCATCATGATCGGCTTCACCGTCCGGGCCATGTTCGTGCTGCCGGCAAGCTTCCCGCTGAACGATGGCGGCATGTTCTACGCCATGGTGCGGGACGTGCAGGCGTCCGCGTACCGGCTGCCGGCCTTCACATCGTACAACGGCGCGCACATCCCCTTCGCCTACCCGCCCCTCGGCTTCTACCTCGCGGCGGTCGTCAATGACCTCACGCCGCTCGGCCTGATCGGTGTCTTGCACTTCCTCCCACTCGTGTTGAGCACCCTGACGATCGTGGCGTTCTTCCTGCTCGCCCGAGACATGCTGACATCGCGTGTGGCGATTGCTGCCGCCGTGCTCTTTTTCGCGCTCCTGCCGCCATCGTTCACGTGGATGATCATGGGGGGTGGGCTCACCCGGGCGCTCGGCTTCCTCTTTGCCATCCTGGCAATCCGCGAAGTGCGCTTGATGTACTTGCGCGCCGCGCCGCGCCGCGTCGCCCTCGTGGCCATCCTCGCGGCGCTCACCGTGCTCAGCCACCTGGAGATGGCGTGGCTCGTCTGCCTCACGGCCATGCTCTTCTTTGTCGCGTACGGAAGGAATCGCCGAGGGCTGCTGATGTCGGTTCTCGTCGGTTTGGCGACGCTCGCGCTCACGGCCCCCTGGTGGCTGACCGTCGTGACGCACCACGGGATCGCCCCCTTCGTCGCCGCGGCCCACTCCACAGGATCCTCCTGGTGGCACCCCATCGCGCTGCTCGTTCAATTCAACACCACGGGCGAGCCGTTGTTCCCGGTACTTGGCATGCTCACCGCCCTGGGCGTGGTCGTGTGCCTGAAGCACCGGCAGTATCTGCTGCCCGCCTGGGTCGTGGCCGCCGCGTTCCTCGATCAGCGCGCATTTCTCACAAGCTCGACGCTCGCTGTGGCGATGCTCGCCGCGGTTGGGCTGCACGAAGTCGTGTTGCCGCTCTTGACCGGTGCGAGGCTGCGCCCGTCGCCGCTCGCCCAGCCGCTACCTGAGCCTGCGAGCACTCCGCGTCCGACCCGCTGGCTGCTCCCCGTCGTGATTGCTGTAATCGCCAGCTACCCGGTGCTATCTGCTATCGCGAGCACGCCGGTGCTGCTCGGCGTGTCGCCCGCGGAGCGACAGGCCATGGCCTGGATACGCGCGGACACGCCCGTTTCCAGCGAATTCGTCATCGTAAGCGGGCGCCCGTGGCCCGTCGATCGCGATTCGGAATGGTTCCCCGTGCTTGCCCAGCGGAAGAGCGTCGCAACGGTACAGGGCTACGAGTGGCTGCCCAATGACCAGTTCGACGCCCAGCGAGCGGCGTTCGTGGACCTCCAGCAGTGTGCGAACGGCGATGGCGCCTGCCTCGACCGCTGGGCAGCGGCATCGGGGAAGACGTTCCAGTACGTCTATGTGGCGACCATACCGCCCACCTCCCCGGATCAGCACGGTGTCACGTGCTGCGATCGCCTTCGGACATCGCTCCGCGGCGACCCGCGTTACGCGCTCGTCTACGACGGCCCAGGCGCGACGATCTTCAAGCGGCTGTACTGAGGACATCGTGCTCCAGCCCGCACCGAACCCACAGCAGCCGCCGACGCAGACGCCGCACCTCCGTCTCGTCCGCACCGCCGCGCGGCGCGCCCGCGGCGTCCCCATCGTGCGCGTGCAGCTCGCGATGATCTTCGCCGCCATCGGCGTGCTCCCCTTCGTGCGGCGCGTCGACAACGATTTCTGGTGGCACCTCCGCACCGGCCAGATCATCGTCACCTCCGGCATCCCCATGCACGACCCGTTCTCATGGACGATGGCCGGCAAGCCGTGGGTCGCGCACGAGTGGCTCTCCGAAGCGATCATCTACGTCGTCCAGTCCGTCCTGGGCTACGCCGGTAACATCCTCCTCTTCGACGCCGTCACCATCGCCGCCATGCTGCTAATGTTCCGCCTCGGCCGCCGCGGCGGCGCCGGCACCCGCCCGCTCGTCGCGCTCACGCTCTTGTCGGCGTCGGTGATGCGGATGTTCCTGATCGTCCGCCCGCAGCTCTTCTCCTGGCTGCTCTTCGCCGTTTTCCTCGCGCTCATCGAAGAGCACGACGCCGGCAAGAAGTCGCGCGCCTGGCTCATGCCCCCGTTGATGGCGCTCTGGGCGAACCTGCACCTCGGGCTCTTCTACGGCTTCATGCTCCTCGGCTGCTGGGTCGCCGCCCGTGCCTGGGAACGCTGGCACGACGCCGGCGTCGACCTTCGCACGCCGCTTGCCGTGACGGCCGCCTGCGTTGTCGCCGCGTGCGCGAACCCGCACGGCCCCGCGCTCCTCCTCTATCCGCTGCGCTACCTCCTCGATGGCCATACCGCCAACGCCGCCGTCGCGGAGTGGCAGCGCCCCGACCCCGCCAACATCTTCCACTGGCCGATCTTCCTCATCGCGCTGCTCCTCGTCCTGGCGGTCGTCTCGCGCACGCGGCCGCGCCCGTTCCTGGTGCTCGTCGCGCTCGCCACCGCCGCGCTCAGCATGGAGGCGGTGCGCAACGCGCCGTTCGCGGCGCTGGTGGTCGTGCCGATCGTCGGCGCCGCGATGGCCCGCCGCTGGCGCGGCGCGAGCAGCGCCGCCGACTCGTCCGTGCGCACGCCGCTCGCCGCCGCCCTTGCGCTGCCGCTGCTGACGATGGCGCTCGTCGCCCCCGCCGCTATCGCCTTCGGAGACAGCGCGCTCTCGCTCTGGACGCCGTCGTCGCAGGGCTACCCCGCCGCCGGCACGGCGTACGTCCGCGACCACCTCGCCGGCCGGCGTCTGCTCAACGAGTACAACGCCGCCGGCTACGAGATCGACAAGCTCTACCCCGGCACGAAGGTGTTCATCGATGGCCGCACGGACTTCTACGGCAACGCCATCCTCGTCGACTACCTCGCTCTCGTCGACGCGAAGCCCGGCTGGCAGGCGCTCCTCGCGAAGTACAACCCGGACGTCGTCATGCTGCCCGAAAAGGCGCCGCTCATCGTGGCACTGCGCGCCGATCCCGCCTGGCGCGAGGCCTTCACCAGTCCCGCCGCTGTCGTGATGGTGCGCCGGTAGCGTCGCGGAATGCGCGGCACAGGGACGTACCTCCCCCTCTCTCTCCACTCTCCACTCGTTGGAGAGGCCAGCCGGACGGCCGTATGGGACGGCCCGTCCGGGGGCCAGGGGTGAGGTCACCGGCGCGCCGCCCCCACCAGCTCCCTCACGTCGCCCACGCCCTCATCGCGAAGGTACCCCTCGATGCCTTCGAGCACATCCAGCGGCGCGCGCGGGTTACGGAACGTCGCCGTCCCTACCTGCACCGCCGTCGCACCGGCGAGAAGGAACTCCACCGCGTCCGTGCCGCTCATGATGCCCCCGCAGCCGATCACCGGCACCT
>JADEYI010002230.1_pt1 | contig 10463 bp, 9 predicted proteins | sample 8542331 | NCBI WGS metagenome assembly JADEYI01 (sample SAMN16510988, study PRJNA670497) | mine drainage metagenome | isolation source: biofilm near Copperflume 1 | place: Germany: Marsberg coppermine Kilianstollen | collected 2018-02
AGTCAACCGTGGGCACGGTGCTCAGTATTTATATCGCCCCCCGCCAGCCGGGGCCAACATATGGGAGTGTTTTAAAGCCACTGGAATAAAATATCTCCAATGTTGCTGTGCACTTAGGCTCTGCACTGCAGGTGGGAACACCCTCCTGCCAGGTATCCATCACCTGTAGATCACGTGGGTAAAAGTGTCACACTGCGCAATACACATGCGCCAGCTGGCTGATATTGCCAGCCGGCTTATAAACGCTGGTGGAGTGGGCACAAGAGTAAGCTATCATGTGATCCCTTGGCGGCATTTTTCACCAGAGGCAAGGTGTGTCTGCAGGCGAGCTGCACGTTAAGGCTGTCAAAAAATTTACCCTGGACTCGCCAGATTCAAGCAAGGCCCACGCAACCGTGGGCACAATGCTCAGTATTCGCACCACACCCCATCCCCCCGTCCAGTCGGGGCCATGCATGCGACAACCGCAATCTGGTTGGTCGAAACTGGCACTGCTGCTCCTATAGTCATTAGTAATGGTGGCAGCACGGAGAGGCCAATTGGCAGTCAGGATCCCAGCCTGCTGTGCAGAGCTCCTGCTCGTGAGATGGCAGCTCGGCGCACAAGTGAAGACAGCAGCTGCGGCCGAGAGGATTGGTTGCAAAATAGTGCAGTTAGAAAGTACATGCTGACCTCCGTATCCTGACGAAGAGACAAATCCTGGCGAGAAATTTGCATGAAGATGCTCTCTCAGCAGGGAGATCTGCTTGCCTGATTTTGAGGCGGCGTACATGTGCTGCCAGTGGACTGTAGCAATGTCATCAGCCGCTTGCCCAGTGAGCAGTCTCCGGTGGCTGCAGACAGCCACACCAGGCAGCTCCCATCTCTCCAACTCTTTTGCCAGCCTCCCTGGCTTATCTGTCGCCACACAGATGTCCTTTGCTGTTGGGTACAGTGAAGCCGTTTCCAACACCTGCAACGCCCCAAGCAGACACTCACTTTCCCGCTGTGTGCACCATTAATCTGCGCGTTTCAATATCTTTGAATGTACTGAACATTTGTTGCATCTTACAGCTAGGCTGCATGCTATGTTGAGCCCTAAAGACTAGCTGCAGATGTCCTGTGCGTGTGCCCCATTTCCTCTTGCTTTTGCTTTGCTGACCGTGTAATAGGATCAGTTGTGAGGAGTGCAAAAGGGTGATCAGGGATTTGTGCGTGCCTGTCTGAGGGCTGTGAGCTTAGTCACCCTCCATCTCAGAGTGACACAGATGAATATGCGAACCAGAGCATTTTCTGGATTGCTATGCACTGCTGGGGTTGCTGAGGGCTGGAGGTCTGAAGCCAGCTTCCCGGCAGTTTTGAGCCTCACAGAGACGTGAGCGTGCTCCTTTGCAGGGCCCATGGCGGCACCTGCACACAGGGCAAGCAAATTGGCCCTTCAACGACAAGTTCTTGCCCTGATCAGAGACTGACAAATGAGGATTAACGCTGCAATCGAGAGAGGCTTTTCTCGTGAGGCTTGGGAAACGTACCCTGAAGGAGGCTGGCAAAGAGTGGAAGGACCAGTATGCAGACGGTGACGATACCGAACTGCAGAGTGCGTTGTTCGTGATTGGACTGCATTTTGGATGTTCTACAAAGGATGCTGCAGGAACCTTTCATCCGTTGCCTGTATTACTGGCGCACCTAGCAGTGTATATCGCCTTCGTTTGCGTTCGTTTTGAAGCTGTTCTGCCTGTCATCTTTGTTACCAATTGCACTTGATCAGCCTTTGCATTAAACACGACCGACTTGACAAACTATTTGTTTACTATCCCGAATAATCAAAACAACTCAGATGAGCTCTCAGAACGACTGTACGCTCTCACAGGACCCTGTATAGATGTCAGTCCTGATCTGAGGCAGCTGTCGATCGTCAGCGTGCAATCAACCCTGATGACGTCGATGACGTCAGTGGCCTGACCGCCTGCCGGCTCTTTCCTTTTGCAAGGTAATATTCCCTCATAATTGTAATGAATAAGTGTTCGCAGCAGGGAGCAAGAACAAAAATAAATATGAATAACTAGCAGGGCGTGCGCCGTCAGTTTGTCCTGGTGGAAATACAAAATACAAAAGGTCAGCTGACACTCCGTCACGTCCTCTGAAGTGATCGGGTGCTTGGTCTTTCTTAAGCCCTGCTGAATGCCTCTACTTGACAATATTTGCTCATCATGATCGAGGGTTCATGCTTCTTGGGATTCATGCTTCATGCCCTGTCAAATCGACATTACACAACGTTGAGTCCTATCGATTAATAGGACGGGCACCCTAAGCTTGATTAAAAGCCCCATTGACTGCTTTGTGCAGGTACTTGACCGGGTAGAGATGGATCTCAGCAGGCTGTGCGTAGCAGTGCCTCTGGCGCTCCTTTTCATCACATTGTCCTGCCTGGCAGCAAAGCAGCCACACGGCCTGCTGCCCAGAGAGACATCTGAAGGCAGTTCCAGGCATGCTGCTAATCCACCCTCGGAGATCTACCTGGCAGGCTCATTCTTGGCACCAAGCTGCTGGCACACAAGGCGGTTAAAAGCCCTGCCAACTGATATCAAGGACCAGAAACACAGCGGACCCGGTGCACATGAGTCATGATTGGTACTTACTGATGTGATGCTACCGCCAGGGACACAAAGGGGTCCCATCACAGGGACCGGCACTCAGTCAAGGGCGATGACTACACCCGGGATGGCATACAGTCAGCAGAGACCGGGGTGGATGGACAGATCTACCCTCCACACATCGCACTGCAGGTGCATCGTGATGCAGTAGAGGCAAGTTACACCCCTGTATCACACCCTCAACCTGCTGTGCATACGGGCGCACCTGCTTTCCATGCAATACGCCAGCTCAATATACCAGCCCTGCTGCAGCAGTGAAATATCAACTTATGTAAATTCCATTCTTGCATTGCATTGTGTGTTCCACGCATTTGCACGGCAAGCAGTCCTTTCTCTTTACTTTTGGCGCTCGCTCTGCTTTCATGCTTGCGTTCCTCTTTCTCTGATAAGCCATTTTTGCACGCCGTGTTTGCAGAGTGCACCCTCAGCACAGTCAGCACCATGTTGTAGTGGATGCACAGTGCTCATACATGCATGGGATGCTTTGGCAGGCGGCGCTATTCAAGGACGTGCTAGCGATGCACATAGTGTACAGCGTGTGCGGAGAAACAATTAAAGCGGAGTTCCTCACTTCACTCAAGTCTCTGTACCTCCTTGCCATCAGCGGGTTTGTGCGCGGGCCGGCCTACTACCACATCCACGTGCTCTCAGATGGGGCGGTCGCAAAAGAAGATCTGTCTTTCCTGCGCCCGCTGTCAAACTTCAAGGCATCCGTGCACCCCACGTTTCCAAACGCCACGATGCTGTTCAAGACCTGCTCAACCGAGCGCATCTATCTGCACCAGCACAAAGACTTCCAGGATCTCGACAAGGTGACACATCCCTTGACATATCATGTACTGCCCAGGTCACTAGCATGGAAAAAATTCTGTTGCATATGGTCCGGAGAAGTGCATATGACTGGCTGGTGCCAACATCAGAATGTGTGCAGATATTACTTAGCTGGAAAGATACTTGTTTTCCTTTCAGGACTTTGGCAACGGCTACAGATGCTTGGCTCTCCGATAGAGCCATTGCACCTTTGTTGGCTTGAAGATGTCTGCTGGTGATGTGTGATTGCTCAGGTCATCTACGTTGACACAGACACGCTGTGGCTGGATGATCCAGTCTGGTGGTGGACGCACTTTGCCCACATGAAGACAAAGCATGCAGCCTTTGGCATGGCAGAGGAATCCAACAGCGGCGGCAGCTGGTACACCAATGGTCAGACTCCTGATAGTATTCTCTGCAAACCATGTTGCATTCAATTTGAATTTAAAACAGCAGTCTTGGTGCGTTTCACAAGGGTGTGCAGAGCACACAATGTTTGACGTGCACAACAAGCAGAGTCTTCGCCAAGGTATGCTTGTGCTGGAGAGAGCACGCGTGGGGTTGAACAAGTCTTCCAGTGGCGGATGGGAAACTTGTTGAGTATTGCTCATTGAGCTGCCAGAATTGCAAGATGCCACACTTTTTTGATGTGCGTGCAGCACAAATCCCACACCACGGCGCACGCGGACTGAATGCGGGGGTGTTGATGGCTTCACTGGTGACGGTTCGCGCGTCAAACTTCACGGCTGAACGCGAGGCAATCATTGCGCACTACTTGCCATTGGGCCATCTACCCCTTGGGGACCAAGACATCCTCAACATCTATGGCCATCACCACCCCGAGCAATTCTATGCCATGCCATGTATGTTCAACTTCAGGTAAAGCCCCGTTCACAATACAACAACTGCTTTTGCTGGGCAGATATTGGGGATAAACAATTGAAGACGCTGCTTAGTTTGTGTTCACATCTGCTCATCACTTCTACTTGGATAGATGGCATCTCGTCTGCTTGACTTGGTCTCATTTCCAAGAGTCGTTGAGGTAGCTCTCCTAATAGCCTTGGTTTCTCTGCAGGTATGATGCATCCTGCCAGCAAGGCCAGCCGGTCTTAGTCCATGGCAATCGAGCACTGAAGGAGAAAAACGAAACCTCCTACAGCCATCTCTACATGTTCTTCTCAAAGATCAATGTGGGCACTAGCGTGCCTAATGAGAGTGATACTAGCTCATGACGCACAGCCAAGATGGACTACATGCACTAGTAGTACATGGTTGCAGAAGGCAATAGCAAAATGGCAGTAATGGACCCGACAGTTTGGTGCATGGTATATGCTTTTCAAAAGTTTATAAGATAAAGAAATGGGTGTACACGTCGCAAAAATGATGTGCATGTCACGCTCAAATTTTTGATTACACGCTTTAAATTTCGATTACAAGAGTGCCAATCTCATGAGCATTTTCCACACACCGTTGAATAGAGACTGTCTGCCTTATCTCTCCGAGCATGCAGAGAGTATCACAATGAACACACCAAAGATGTATTCCTAGCTACAAAGCGTTTTGAACCGCCGCGCTACATAGAAAATTCTCATGCATCTATGCTCTCTGCAACATCATTGCCAAATCACCAGATGCAATCATGATCGCATGCTCAAGAAGCTTCCGAGCTAGTGTTGCTGCTGACAGATGCAGGATTGGCTACACCTATCTTCGAGAAGAATGTGTACAGGTGGTTGTAGGAGGAGCTTGGATTGTTCTTCAATGCTCGGTTGCCATGGAGCACCACTGGTTGGCCCTCTTGGCATCCGGCATCAAACCTACAACCGGACAATCACGTGCTTAGACATCAAGCCTACATTTCTTACCAGCAGACCTACTAGAATGGAATCTTCAAAACAACTTTGTCTCACGGGCCAAGCCTGATAACAAGCTCGTTTGAACATCTGCTGGCTGTAGATGGCTGGAAGTAATGCTGATGGCGACAACAGACTGCACAAATCGTCATTTAAGGGCAATCTTACCTGAAATTGAAGATGCAAGGCATGACATAAATTTGGTCGGGGTGGCCATGGCCATAGATGTTGAGGACGTCTTGGTCTCCTAAGGGCAGCTGGTTCAGCGGCGAATAATGCGCGATTATTGCATCGCGCTCAGCTGTAAAGTTTGACGCGCGAATTGCCGCCAAGGAAGCCATCATCGTTCCGGCATTCACGCCGCGCTCACCGTGGTGTGGGATGGGAGCTGCATCCATGCACATTGGCATTTGAAATGCACTGCACCCAATGACAAAAGAGCGCATATTGCAAAGCAGATTGCACTCCCCGCCGATGGGGTTATATTTGCACACTTCCTTGGAAATGTTGGGCAGATATACACATTGCATGCCAAGAGCACCCGTCTTTTTTCTTGCAGAAGTGCGCTGGCATCATGTAAGAGCAAGCCGCTTGCACGGCGTTCACCAAATGCAGGTCAGAGGCAGGCAGTGAGTCACCATTGCTATACCAGCTCCCGTTGACGCCTCCGGCATTCTCGGCAAGGCCAAACGCAGCGCGCATTGTTCCCACGTGCTTGAAATGTGTCCACCAGAAGACAGCATCATCCAGCCACAGTGTGTCTGTGTCCACATAGATCACCTGCAGCACAATCAGCACAAAATCATGAGATGTATGATGCCATTTGAGGCCTCTTAACAACCCCGTAATGTCCGCTTGATGTGCTAGCATGCAGTATCCACTGAGGAACTGGTTGCAATACCCGGATTCAGGTTCAGTCATTACCTTGTCTAGATCCTTGAAGTCGGCATGCTGGTGCAGGTACATGCGCTCGGTTGAGCAGAGCTTGAAAAGCGTAGTGGCGCCCGGGAATTTTGGGTGCACTGAGGCCTTGAAGTTTGACAGCGGGCGGAGGAAAGCCAGATCTTCTTTTGAGACCGCCCCATCTGACAGCACGTGGATGTGGTAGTAGGCCGGCTCGCGCACAAAGCCGCTGACGGCAAAGAGGTACAGAGACTTGAGCGACATGAAAAACTCGGATTTGACTGTCTCTCCGCACGCACTGTACACAATGTGCATTGCTTGCGCGTCCTTGAAGCTCTCTGCCTGATCAAACACCAGCGCAGTGTTAGCGCAGATGCTTGCCAGCCACAAGGCACTACCGTCAAAGATTTAACACTCAAAGCACTTTAGAGTGTACGCCTCACAGGCTATCTTGGTGGTACTTGCTGCTGCATCTGCCCTAACCACAGAGCTGGGGTGCTGTTGTTGAACTTGATTTAGAGCATTTGAAATGAGAATTAAGGGGTGACTTGACTCACCTCCTTTGCATCCTTCTGCGTCTGCTCTTCATCTGCCACTGGGTAGATGTTGCGGCCTGCCACGCCTACTTCTGCTGACAGGATCACGGGGCCGGCATTTGCCGACGAGCGATCAGCCCTAGATGAATGCCGGTCCTTGTGACGGTGCTCCCCTGTGTCCCTGCCAATGACACTGAAACCATCGTGTCTCATGAATGCACAGAGACCTTTAATTGCTACTCGGCCTTCATATCACACAGCACTAACTGTGCTGCAGTGCTGCAAAGGGTCAATGGTATGTGGGGTTGTCCAGGTTCTGCATTAAAAAAAGATCAAAGGAGAGGACAGGATGACAGGAGCATGCCTGGGGTTGTCGGTGTTGGACCAGCTCTGCCTTCCGAAGGGGAGCTTCATTGCTCCAGAAAAGGGTGCCAGGATCAGCAGAACAGCTGTTGCTGCCATAAGGACACTGCTGGCAGCCATGCTTCGCGCCTGCTTCATGCCGAAATCACTTACTGCCTGTTGCTCAGTCGAAGAAAGACATCAAACAAGCGAAAGCTCGTTTGTTTCCGTGGCAGCTGTCGGTATCCACTTTGTAAGCTCACCGCTTCCGATGCTTAAAGAGTCTACGATCGCAGTACAGAAAGAGTATCAACGTACTGAGTTGTAAACTCATGTCCTTGAAGTGCCTTCCTTGTTGTTTTGCATAGGATTCAGCTCAGACAGATTGATAAGAGTCACGTAAGCGCCGCTCGTCATCGTCAGGTGTGCACAGATGCTTCTTTCCAAGAACCTTTGATCAATTTTCACGGCTTGCTCGTCTGTGAGTGAAGAGCTGGTGCGTCCCATCAATACTGAAGAATGTGAGTGTAAGGTCTGAGCTCACCACCAAGGACACGTCAGGACTTCACAAATACTCGGTGAGTCCTTCAGCAATGCGTGACAATTCCCTTGCGTCCCTTCCTTGACTCAATAAAATATTCTTGTATATATAAGATCGGTTGCCCAGGTTCGCAAAACTCAGGTCGCTGCTGCAAGGGTCGCTCGAAGTAGTGGGGTTTGTAAGCTCTCGTTCGTAGTCTGCCATCTGCAGTTAGTTGCATCTTATAATGCAATGCTCCTGGAGAACAGAAAGATATATCCCATAAAAACAGAGACTGAAAGATCAGGACTTACTGCTTGACATTGTTCCGTGGCCTGCAGATCATGACAATCAGCAGAATGAGCCCAGCCCTTTCAGTGACCCTGCTCATCGCCTGCGGTGTTTCTACATCAGCTTTGAGGCTGCCCTTCTTCGATGCCTCTCCAATAGAACATCACGAACACAGGTGAGCAGACCTCTACAGCACCCAAACTCCCTCTCGAAGCTCCTTTCGATCTGCTGTCTTTTCCTCGAGCCTTTAGAAAGACAGCTCAAACCTCACAATGTTGTGCTTGGCTGCCTTGCCCATTCCTCAATCCGCATCCACACAGCTGCAAGATCCTTTCCCAGTCTCATCTCCAGAAACCCATTGCTGTCAATAAGCATTTTCAGGCGGCAAAATGGCAAGCCCTGCTCTGCTGTATAATCTTTTGCTCGTGAAGTATTTGTTTTAAAGTAAAGCGGTCCGCACAGAGGCAATTACTTGAAGCAATTCTGGTCTCTTCATCCATCTGTGAACGTGCTTTTATTTCGAGCTATCCAGCCCATATTTTGCACCTCAGTCTCGATGTGGGCAGGCCATATCTCTTAGGCCCCGTTTTCACAGGTGCTCCTCTAGATTGAGCGGACTGAAAAAGAAATTGCATTTTCACAGGCGGCACAATGGCGAGGCGGCTGACGGCTGCAGCACACCCAAGTTGGAGACCATGCTTCGCACGCTGGGCTCTGATGCAGACGCCCTCTACCGGCAGCTACTGGCGGTGAATATAGATTTCATCTAATAAGTCACGCACATGCTTGCACCTGCACCTTGTAGAGTGTGATCTTCGGTTCTTGCTGTTAGGAAAGAAGGATGCTTGGGGTGCATTAAGGGCAGTGCTTGAGCCTGCACCTTGTAGCGTGTGGATCTCTTGTTCTAGCTGTGTTATGACAGAAGGGTGCTTGAGGGTGCATCCAGTGTCAGTTTCTGATCGTCAGTGTTTGATAGGCCTCACGAAAGATTCACATGGCAGCTAGACATCACTTGCACCCCATTGCAACTCCAGAGATTTGATCTTTGCCCGGTGCATCTAGCTATTTATCGACATCTGAACGGATCTGATTGGACAGATCAGTATCCTCGCAGGCCAATCCCAGGAGGATTCCCCTTGATCTTGCAAATTCCTGGATAGATACAATCAGTGCCTTGCAGCACATGCCCGCGCTGTCAGAAATGGGCGACCAACCCTGTGACCTTCCCACAGGTTCACCGCGACCCGGCTGCCGCGGCGGTGGTCAATGGTTCTACTGACTCAACAGGCAGCTGTGCCTGCAGGTGCACCTTGCCTCCTGGCAAGAACAGCTTGTGCTAATTGTCTGTGGGGACAATTTCATAGGTTCACCCCGATCCGGCGGCCGCGGCGGTGGTCGAAGTGGGAGTCTTCAACGGGCAGCAGTGCCTGCAGGCGGCAGCTGCCGGATTTGCGAGCGTGCTCTGCTTTGAGCCGTCCCCCGCCAACTTCAACAACTCTGCTGCCGCTATCACCGCCTTCCCGGTGCGCCCCTGCCTCATCTTACATGCCATGCTTATCTGCAAAGCTTTCAAGCTTAGATGAATATGGCGAAATACTCAGGCGAAGCGGCTGACCCCGGCTGGCGGAGGGCGGTATAAATGCTGAGCACCGTGCCACCGGTTGATTGGGTCTTGCGTGGATTTGGCGAGTCCATCAAGGGATAGGATTTTGGCAGCCTCTACATGTAGCTTATTTGCAGGACGTACCTTGCCTTTTGGCAGGCAAATCCTGCAATACAACAATACTATGTGGCAATTCCCATGCGGTGGGTCAGAGGGACAGTGTGGTGTGTTTGATGGCATCACAAGGAGGCTTTTAGGGAGGCCTGGAGGGTAGAAGCTTCTAAGGGAAAGCCTGAACAGAAGGAATGCGGAGGAACTTATACATGCATGACTGCGCAGATCGCTCCAGAGCGCAAGGCGGCAATCCAGCTCATCAACATGGCAGTGTCCGATACCGCCGGTGGCAAAATGGAGTTCCACTCCAAAGGCACATCCGGGGACTATGCTGGCAGCACTATTGGCGCAGCCTTCCAGCAAGACACTGCGCTTGATGCACCGATCAATGTTGCCACCACCACTCTCGATGATTATCTCCCCGGCCAGCTGCCAAACTTGGCCGAAGCCGGCCACCACCATGGCGGCGCACATGGCCGCCATGTGGCGACGCAGGAGGGCGCCAGCGATGTGAGGGAGCTATACATCGTCAAGATCGACACCCAGGGGTTTGACGGGGTTGTCATCGAGGGCATGAAGGAGCTGCTGCGGCACAAACAGGCAAGAACCCGGCTGCTGCTTTTTTGGCATTGCCCTCGTTCTTTAGGAAATGAAGGCACTCTACTAGAACGTCTCTAGTCACCATTGAACAACACTGAATCGGGGCAACAGGACCTGTCTCTCAGTGCAGGAAGGTAGGTATGTGATGCATTTCCTTAACTAGGATTCGGTTTCATTTTGTTTATATTTATACTGCCATATTACCCAGGCTGGCGGGGGGCGGTACAAATACTGAGCACCGTGCCCACGGTTGATTGG
>JADEYI010002231.1_pt1 | contig 10448 bp, 12 predicted proteins | sample 8542331 | NCBI WGS metagenome assembly JADEYI01 (sample SAMN16510988, study PRJNA670497) | mine drainage metagenome | isolation source: biofilm near Copperflume 1 | place: Germany: Marsberg coppermine Kilianstollen | collected 2018-02
GTCCGGAGGCGAGTGCTGCCCGCAGGATTTCCCGCTGCTGGCTGATGACCTCCTTGCGGCCGTGAAGGCGATGAAGGGACGGCCGGAGATCGACTCCGCGCGGATCGGGTTGTTCGGCGTCAGTCAGGCCGGATGGGTGATCCCTATCGCGGCGGCGAGTTCGCCGGACGTCAAGTTCATCGCGATCCTCTCAGGCCCGGCTGTCACGATTGGAGAAGAGATCTTTTACAGCCAGCTCACGGGCGAGAAGGACTGCGTCGATCAGGGCTTCACACCAGAGCAGATCGCACAACGACTTGCAGAACTGGGGCCATACGGATCTGATCCGGCCCCATATCTTCGCCGGATCACCGTGCCCGGACTCTGGCTCTACGGTGAACTCGACAAGGACATACCGCCAGCCGAGAGCGCCGCCAACCTCCGTCGGATCGCGCGCGAAGAGGGACGGGACTTCACCATCGTCACCTTTCCGCATGCGAATCACGCGTTTCAGCAGGTCAAGACGGGCGACTGTTGGGAGGACACGTCGAGTGCCGCGCTGGTGCCTGATTACCGACCGACGCTGATCAGATGGATCCGCGATCAGGCGAAGATCGCCAAGTGACGCCGCGGCGCGTTTGCGCCCGAATCTCGAGGGAGACAACGCCATGTATGACGCAATCGTCGTGGGAGCGCGCTGCGCAGGGTCGCCGACGGCCATGCTCCTCGCTCGCAAGGGCTACCGGGTTCTGCTCGTCGACAAAGCCAGCTTCCCCAGCGACACCATGTCGACGCACTACATCCATCAACCAGGAGTCGCGCGACTCGCGCGTTGGGGCCTCCTCCAGCGGCTCCGCGCAACCAATGCCCCACCCATATTGAAGCTGACTGTGTCGATGGGCGAGACGGTGATCGCGCCTCCACCGCCGATCGAGGGCGAGGCGGTCGCCGAGGCGTGGTGCCCGCGCCGCACGGTCCTGGATAAGATCTTGGTCGACGCCGCGGCCGAGGCCGGCGCCGAGCTGCGCGAGAACTTCCCGGTCCGGGAAGTGGTGCGGGAGGGCGATCTGGTCCATGGTATGCGTGGCGGCGGCGACGGCGCACTCGTCACCGAGGAGGCGCGCATTGTCGTCGGCGCGGACGGCATGCACTCGCTGGTTGCGCGTACGGTCCAGGCGCCGGAGTATCGCGCACTTCCACCGCTGACCTTCGGCTACTACGCCTACTGGAGCGGCGTGCCGCACGACGGCGCGGAGATCCATATGATGGAGAACTGCGGCGTCCTCATCTTCCCGACGAACGACGACTGCGTGTGCATCGCCGCCGGCGGCGGCGCCGAGGGCTTTCACGAGTTTCGGAAAGATGTCGAAGGTAACTACCTGCGCATCCTTGACCAGGTTCCCGGGCTCGATCGGAGACTGCAAGAAGCCCACCGCGAGTCGCGCATCGTTGGCACAGCCGACCAGCCTAACTTCTTCCGCAAGCCGTACGGTCCCGGCTGGGCGCTCGTCGGCGATGCGGGCTATCACCGCGACTTCATCACAGGCCTCGGCATCACCGATGCCTTCCGCGACGCCGAACTGCTGGCCGACGCGATTGACGACGGGTTCGCAGGGCGGCGACCGCTCGAGGAAGCGCTCGCCGGCTACGAGCACACGCGGAACGAGATTGCGACGCCGCTGTTCGAATTCACGTTGGCCATCGCGGGCCTGAATGGTCCGCCGGCGCCGGAGATGTTCGCGCAGTTCGCGGGGGCGATGGCGAGAACGTAAAGCACCAGCTCCGCCCTGCCGTGGCATCTGTTATCATCCGGAGACCGGCGCCGCTCGCAGTCGCCGGAACTTCTACACGAGACGTTGCTTGGTGGTCCGATGCTCGACACGGTCATCAGCGCGCGCCACCTCCATAAGACGTATGGCGGTTACGAAGCGGTAGCTGCCATCGACCTGGACATACGTGCAGGCGAGGTCTTCGCGTTCCTCGGCCCGAACGGTGCCGGTAAGACGACCACCGTAGAGATCCTTGAGGGGTACCGCGCGCCGACATCAGGCCAGGTGCGCGTGCTCGGCGCCGATCCGCGACATGCGACCCGCACCTGGCGCCATCGTGTTGGGGTCGTGCTGCAAGAATCGCAGCCCGAACCCGAGCTGAGCACCCGCGAATGTCTGCAGCTGTACGCCGGCTACTACACCCACCCGAGACCGGCGGAAGCGACGCTGGCGCTTGTCGGGCTCGCCGATCAAGCTGCTAAACGTATCGGCCAGCTCTCGGGGGGCCAGCGCCTCGGTGCCCTGGAGCCGCCGATAGGTCGCCCTGAGACGGGGCGGGTGTCTGGCTGGCGCCCACGAACGCCCGTGGAGCGGACGCAGTTCCAGCGGGCCGCACTCGTCGAAACAGATCACCGCCCCACTTGGCGGCGGCGCGGAGTAGAGGTCGAGGACGCGGTTTTTTTTGCCTCGAACTCGGGGTCGGGGGACTCTTTCCAGGTCTTGCTGTGCTGATACGAGACGCCTTCACGGCGGAGGAGCCGCCGCACCCACTCGTCCGTGATCGGCGGCAGCAGACGGTGCTGGGAGCAGTAGGCGTGGAGCTTGGCCACCGACCAGTGAGTGAACGGCAGCCCGAGATCCTCGGGATGGCTGAGCGCCACCTTGATCAACGCCCGCACCTGCTCACCGGAGACGATCGGGATCGGCCCCCGTGGATACGCCGAACCGGCGCTTGACCAAGACGGCAGCGTCGAACGCCCCCGGACGAGGAGCGGCGCGCACCCGATCGAGCCGCAAGGCCCTCTCCGGGCGTCCGGAGAGCGCTATCGGCCGCTCAACACGGCGGCACGAGTTTGCCGTAGTACGCGGCCATCGCCGCCAGGTCGAGGATGTTGATCACTCCGTCCCCGTTCTGGTCGAACTCGTTGCGGCTGTCGTTGGGATTCCCGGCGAATCCTGACTGGCCGTACGCGGAGGCTGCAGCCGAAAGGTCGAGGATGTTCACGCCGCCGTCCACGTTCGCGTCGGCTCGTGCGATCTTTGCCGCCGTCACCTGCGCGGGTGTGCCGAACAAGTTCCGTCCTGTGCACGCCGCAGCCGGATTGAGACCCAGGCCCCCTGCCGATGGGTATGCGCCAGTACACGTCTGCGCGCCCGCCGGCGTGAACGCGTCCGAATCGCTGTAGCCGTCGTTGTTCGCGTCACCGATGTGGTCCTGCACGCATGGCAGTCCGGCGCCCGGGTTACAGAAGTCGGTGTCGCCGTTCGCGTCGGGGTCAGTCCCGGGCCCGCAAGGTAGGACGGGCGCGTAGACGATGCGGACATCGAGGTTTGCGTAGTCACCGATGTAAAGGTTGCCGGCGCCGTCGACGGCAAGCCCGCTGGGATTGCTTAGCTCAGCGGCGGTGGCCGGCCCGCCGTCGCCGCTATAACCGCACAACGCCGTGCCTGCGACGGTCGTCGCCGTGTTGTTGGCCACGATCGCCCTCACCTCGCACGCCGAGGCGCTGTCGGTGAAGCTTGCGTAGACGCTGCCGGTGCTGCTCACCGCCACGTGGAAGCCCCACGACCCGCCACACGAACCGGCGTCGAATACCGGTGACTTGACGATTACGCCGTCCGTGCCGAACTCCTGGCACAGGCTGCTCAACGGTCCGGTGATCACGTACACGGTCGTCCCGTTCACGGCGACATCCAACGGCGGGCCTATCGGGACGCTGCCGACGGCCGTACCGGGGGCACCGACGCCCGTCGAACACGTGCCAGTTCCCACGAACGTCGTGATCGTCCCGCCCGACACCTCACGCACGCGGCAGTTCGTCGTATCGGCGATGAACAGGTTGCCGCTGCCGTCGACCGCGACGCCGCTGGGAGTGTTGAGCTCAGCGGAGGTGGCCGGGCCGCCGTCGCCGCTGTAGCCGCACGTGCCGTTTCCGGCAACGACCGTTGGTGCGCCGCCCGCGATTGGGATGCTCTCGACGAAGCAGTTCAGCGAGTCCGCGATGAACACTGAGGTGGCGCCTACCGCGACGCCAATCGGGTAACGCAATCGCGGGAACGGTCCGCACGGACCGCTGCCGAGCGCCACCTTCGTGAGGTTGGCCTTCACCTGGACCACGTCGCAGTTGAAGTCCGTGACGTAGAGATTGCCGGCGCCGTCGACCGCAACTCCGGCGGCCCCGATGATGCCGAACCCACTGGAGTACGTGGCGATCGTCGCGGCCGGTCCGCTCGGGAACGCGAGCGCCACCGTCCTGGGCAGGAGGACAGCCACCACTGCCGCGATGAGGACGCTGCAGATGCGAGCCGCCACCGAGAAGTTCCCGATCGGCGCACCGCCACGCAATAGATGATCATGTCGCATAGCCAACTCCTCCTGCGTGAGGACACACCAGACGTCGCAGCGAACGATTTCGTGCAGGTGGCGGGAGGTGAGCGTCTCATGGGCTGGCCAATGTGTCAAGCCATCCTTGATTCGAGTTTTCGAATCTTGAGTCGTGCGTCCGCCAGGCATCGGGGTGGCCTCCGTGCCATCACGATGACCACGTCGTGTGTGGTGGTCCGGGCGCGCCGGGGCCGCGGCCTATAGTCAGGCGCTGCTGAGCGACCGGTCTCACGGCAAAGCGCGCCGGCGTCTCATCAGGTTGAGGCGGGACTAGCGATGGGAGAGGTGACGCACCTCGTTGTCGACGATGTGCTGGATGATGCCGCGCAGCTCGTCGTCGGGCTCCGGCAGCTCGAACGGCCCGGTGTACTTCTGCACCCTCCCGTGCAACTCAACCAGCTCGGCCTTGGCTTCGTCGAAGGGTGCGCGGACCCGCGCGTGCAGCACGTCCTCGCCTCCGTACGCCTCGCTGAGCGCGTCGAGGTGCTCCTCGACGGCCCGTAGCTCCCGCCAGTTCTCCTGGATCCCGCTGCGGACGCGCACGGCAAGAATGCGGGCCATCTCCAGCCCGAAGCCGCTTGGAGGCGGCTCTGCCAGGAGCGGCGACTCCATGTCCAGCGGCAGGTCGAACTTGCAGGCCCCGCGGTTGAGCAGGTCCCGGATGAACTCGTGGTCGTCCCGCTCTCGCGCCACCTCCCGCGCATGTGCGTCGGGCCGGACGTCGAACGCGCTCCCCAGGTCCGGCGCCACCGGCACGGGCTGCCCGAGCCAGTCGTAGAACGACCCGCATTCGATCCGGAGCCGCCTGCCCTTCCCCCTGCCCGCGAGCGTGCCCGCGGCCGCCAGCCGGCGCAGCTCCTCGGCCTTCTCGTCGCGCACGCGGTACCAGGCCTCGTCCGTCGGCACGCGGTCGCCGTGCTCGTCGGTCTCGCAGTTCGCGTCGTCCCACTCGTCCTGGGCCTCGGTGAGGACCATCGCGCACTCCTCAACGGGGATCAGCTCCTTGCGGGCCTCCTCCTCACGTTCACGGTACGCGCTCTCCGTGATCGGCTCGCGGGCGCAGGTGTTGAACCGCGCCCGGACGGCCCACATCTCCAGCGCGCAGATGCGCGCCCACTCCAGCCAGCCCAGGCGCAGGTCATCCTGCCGCACGCGCTCCCCGATGACGAGGATGAGGTGCGCCAGGTCGCCGTTGGCGGCGTTCATCAGGCCGACGAGGCCGTTCAGCTCCGTCGTCTGCCGCTCAGGTGCGGTATGGAGCAGTTGGCGGTCCTGGGGCTTGTCCGCCTTGAGGTCGCGGAGCATGAGGATCGCCCGCTCCTGGGCGCTCAGCGCCGGCAGCAGGCGGTCGAGGCGCTTGTCAGCGGCGCTCACCTGCGCCTCCCTGTCTTCACGAGGCGCGGTCCGAGGGCGTCCTCGAGACGCTGGATGCGGTCTTCATGCTCGCCGTGGTCGAGCAGCTTGATCGCGCTCTGGGCGAGATACGCGAGCGTGCGGTTGCGGTTGACGGAGTTGTCGAGGCTCAGCGTGTCGACCACGGCGATCTCGACGAGGCGGCGGATACTGTCGGTGCTGGCGAGCCCCTCGAAGTCATAGGCGGCCGCGACGGTCCGCTCACGCTTGCGACGCGATCCGCCGATCTTCCGCGCCTCGGTCACCTCCTCGGCGTGGTCGGGGTCGTGCCACAGGCAGAAGTCGCCGTCGCGAAGAGGCGGCGAGCCACATTGCTCGCCACTTGCCTTCGCGAACTTACAGACTCGAACGGCCACTTGTTGTCACCTCAACACAGGGGGGGCGGAACACACCATCTCGCCATGGTGAATGGTCACGGTCGGCGCCGGACGTTGGCTCCGTTGCTGGATCAGGCGGCGAGATGATCAGCGGCATGAGTTGGCAGTCGTCGTGCGAAACGTCGTGCGAGACGGTCGGCCTCGGTAGTTGACGCGAGGCAAAGAGAGACAACGAGCACAGGCCGCTTTCGCGACCTGCTGCTCTGGTGAGGATGCTTGCGGTCAGGCGGACGTGTGCGTCATCGCGTGCTTCGTCGCCGCCTTCATCGTCGGGAAGGTCTCGCCGCACGCGCCGCAGCCGTACGAATCGCTCCGCGACGCCGCCCGCACCGCCTTGCCCTTCGGCTTCTTCGCGGCGCCCTTCTTCCCGCTCGCCTTCTTGGCGGCCTTGGTCTTCACGGCCTTGGGCGTGCGCTCGCGCCGCGCCGGCTCGCTGCCCTGGACCGACCAGAAGCGCCAGCCGTTGCAGGCGACGCCGCCCATCGCCGCCTTCCCCGCGCTCGACGGGCTCCGGTGCTCCGTCCCGTCGTCGAGGCGGTAGCGCAGCAGGCCGTCCTCGGTCTGCGCGACCTCGCACGTGCGGTCCTGCTTCTTGTACCGCGCGACCAGCACGGTCCCTGCCTTTAGATCTCGGTCTTCGATCGGCACCGCATCGCTCCTTTGCTGCGCCCTCCCGTCGGGCGAACGCATACATCACTCCGGCGCCGATCGAAGTCAACGAGTCAGTTCGGTGAGTCATTTCAGGCACTCCGCCTCCTTGCCCGTGAACGACTCCCAACGAGCTAGCACGACGCTTCCATAGCGCTGCCGCCGCCGGTCACCGCCGCGCACCTCCTAGCCACGGCATAACCTCGATAAGCTCTGCTTATCGGCCCGCATGCTTATCCCGGCTGCCGGGGCGCCGGGCTCGAAAGAGGTCACCCCCTGCATACTGGGAAAGGGCCCACCCGTGATTCCAGGACGCCCAGGGCGGCACTGGCCGCGCCCGCCGCCGCCGCGGGATAAGCCATGCGGCACTGCTTATCGCCGGGCCGACACCATCGTTCCATAGCGCATGGTCGTCCGGTGACCCGTTTACGAGTCCGGTGGCTTCAGACGCGGCGGGGCAGGCCGATGCTCTATCGGTGAGGGTTCGGGGCGACTAGGCGGCGCGCTGCGTCGCCTGTGAGGCGAACCGAGATGCACGAGCCGAACCCAACCGTCGCTAACGCCGAGCTCTGGGCCGCGTACTTCGAAGGGTTACTGCCACAGCATCTGTCGGCAGGCCCCGCCGAAGACTGGCAGCCCTTCCTCGACGGTGCCGCGGCGCGGCTCGCGACCGGTATCGGCCTGCTGCTCGGCGGGCCCATCGCCTGGCTGTACCACAGCAACAGGCACTCCACGCTATCGGAACGTGGTCGATGATCCATGCAGGAGGCCGCCGTGCCCGAGGTTGCGGAGCGTGACTGCTTCCAGCGCCGGCTGCGCGAAGAGATCGCGCGGTCCGAGCGCTATGGCGACCGCTTCAGCTGGTACTGCTTGATGCCACCCCCGCTCCTGGCTACACGCCGAACCGGCGCTTGACCAAGACGGCAGCGCGCCTACTCGAACAGCGCCTCCGCTCGTGCGACGTCGTCGCCGCGGTGTACGAAGAGACGGTCGCTGTCTTGCTCGTCCGCACGGACGATATTGGCCTCCGCGATGCGGTGCACCGCATCCGCGGCGCCCTCGCGAGCATCGGGGGCTCATGGCGCTTGAGGGCGTTCAGCTATCCCGAACACAGCAACGCCATCCAGGCCTTGGACATCCTCGCCGCCGCCTGACCGCTCAGCCACGCTGCTGCAGAGACCTCACTTGCCAACGCCTCGATGCTCACCCAACGCCATCGATCAACCCTTGTCTCCCTCGCGCGCTCCATGACGCAGCTCATCGGCGAGGTGCGCACGCCCATCGCGGCCACGCCCGGGCAGCGGGAGCGCTACGACTGCGAGTACCGGCGCAACGGGACCGCGAACCTGTTCGTCTTCCTCGACGCGCATCGTCGGAGTGGAGGGCCCGGTGCGAACGAACCGTCGGGCTGCCCGAACCAAAGGTTCGCGTAGTCCGCACAACACACGTGGACGAGGTCGCTGCGCCCCTCGCCGTTGAAGCACCGACCAGCCACGTGCCGGTTTGCATGGGGTAGCCAGAGCCGTGTTGAAGGAGATGGCCTTCCACGAACGAGCCATCGGCTTGGCCGAACCACACGTTGGCGTAATCCGGGCAACAGAGATGGATCAGGTCTTGGCGGCCGTCGCCGTTAAAGTCCCCCCGAAGCCCTTCGGAGTACTGCGGACACGTCTCCTCGAATGGCGGTGCGGAGCAAGGAGGCGGCGGGAAGTTGTTGCCGGTGTCGCTCGTGTTGCTCGGTTTCGCGCAATGCGTGAGCACCGCGACGGTGGCGCCGAGAAGCATAACGCCTACCGCCCCCAAGACGAGAGGGTGCTTGAGCGCCGGATGCCGTGAGAAGAGCCCAGTGATCGATTCCACGTCGGAAGCAGCAACGAGCACCGGCATCTACCGGTGGAGAAATAATCGTCCTGTTGGTCGGAAACCGCAAGCAGGGGCAGAAGAATTAGCAACTGACGGCGGCCTCGCGGACACGCGCCTGATCCCGGCCGCGAACGATCCGATTCGGACGAAGGCGCAGGCACCTTCGCGCAGCACACGCCAGTCCTCGACGCCTCGGACTCGTGGAACTGCCGCGGCGTGATCCGGTCCGACACCTGCCGAACTTAGCGCCTTGAATTCACGCACGGGCAAGCAGACGATCGAACCCGGGGCTGCCACTTCGTGCCACCACCATGACCAAATGGTGAGGATGCGCAACTTTCCCCTTCCGTCGCGATGCGAAGGGGGTTATTGCTTGAGTTCTGTCTCGGCACGATGCACTGCTTCGAGCACCGAGAAGAACCGGCGAGCCAGATCTTCCTCAGTGCGTGCGTTCGGAGGCAACAGCGCCAGGAGCCCTGTCATTTGGTCGGCAAGCTCTGGATCGAACGCTCTTAGGCGTCGCGCCAGGGCCGGGTAGGGCGACCGCCAAACCTTGAGCGCCGGGTCGCCCAACTCGCACAATAGTCCCCGCACTGCCGGCTTCAGAACCGTCGCGAGATATCGCACGAGTCCGCGGCGCTGATGCTCGTTCGCGACGGCCCAATCCTTGCGCAGCCTCTGCACTTCGGATGGCACGCGGCGAAGCGCCTGGAGTCCTCGCTCGCGGAGCAACTGGGGCGAGTGCAGCGACCAATCAGAGGGTAGCGCACCGTGAACGACGATGTAGGCACCTTCGATCAGACCGTTTCGCCGTTCCAAAGGATCGTCGACATCCACGAGTCGGCTGAGTTGTATATACGAGAACGGCCCGGCATTGAAGGTGCCTAGCGAACGCTGAACCTCGAATGCGTCATCGATCGTTAGCTCGCCATGGCTGAAGACGACGAAATCGAAATCGGAGAAGCCCGGAATAAAGCCGGTGACCGCGCTGCCGTGGACGATGAACGCCGTGAGTCGCTCTTTGAGGGTGTTCAGGAACGCGGCACAGACGGCATCCGCCACGCGTTGAGCGTCTTTCGAGTTGAAAGGCGTGTTACTCACTGTCATGACGCGGCTAACCCTCCGCCCGCCGGCGCTTCGCATCTGTCTTCCGCGGCAGCGCCTTCTCGAACCCGACCACCAGCGGCTCGTATCCGGCCCCGCGGTAGAAAGCCTGCGCGACATCGTTGTCGTGCCATGCGTTGACGTGAACGTACGTGCAGCCGCGCTTCCGCGCCGTGAACTCGGCTTCGGCCATCAGCAGCCGCGCCACGCCACGCCGGCGGTACGCGTCCGCCACGTACAGCTCTGCGACCTCAGCGTACGGCGCATCTTGTGACAGCTGCCCCACGATGCGCAGGCTGAGGAGGCCGGCGGGTGTGCCGTCGACGTGCGCGAGCAGCACCTGCTCACCGGGGGCCATCGCTTCGAGTCGCGCGCGGGCCTGATCTGCCGAAACGATCACCTGGTCCTCACCAAGTGGCGGACCGACGGCTTCGTTCAGCCCCGTCATCAAGAGGGCGATAACGGAGGCATCGTCGAGCGTGGCGTAACGGAGGGTAAGCATAGCTGCCCAACTGCGATGTTGTGGCTCGCGTCTCACCACCCGGCGTCGCGCGTGCCTTGCTCAAGTCTAGCGACCAATGCCTCGGTCCTGTAGTAGGCGAAGCACCCAACCGAGCAGGACAAACACAGACGCGATGGGGACATCGTGTGTCGGCGCGATGCCACACTGGATGTTCAGGGGGCAGGCCC
>JADEYI010002232.1_pt1 | contig 10438 bp, 13 predicted proteins | sample 8542331 | NCBI WGS metagenome assembly JADEYI01 (sample SAMN16510988, study PRJNA670497) | mine drainage metagenome | isolation source: biofilm near Copperflume 1 | place: Germany: Marsberg coppermine Kilianstollen | collected 2018-02
AGGGCGTCCTCGCAAGCTTGCTTGAGGTCGTTCACCGATTAGTGGGGTTCTACCCCCATGATACAACTTTGTGGATAAAAGATTTTCATAGCAATTTTCCGAAATTTACTTATTATTTCCTGAGTACGTTAAATCTGGCTCAATTTGATGTAGGTGCTTCTAATCCAACCTTAAATCGTAATCATGTCCACTTATTATCAGTATCTTGGCCTCCACTCCCTACCCAACACAAAATTGCCTCAATCCTCTCAGCTTATGACGACCTGATTGAGAACAACACGCGTCGCATCACCATTTTAGAAGAGATGGCCCAATCTCTGTACCGCGAGTGGTTTGTGCATTACCGCTTTCCTGGACATGCAAAGAAGAGCCTGGTAGAGTCTGCGTTGGGGATGATACCGGAGGGGTGGGAGGTGAGAGCGATTAGTGAGGTGGTAGAAACTTTAGGTGGAGGTACCCCTCCGACAAATATTGAGGACTATTGGAGCGAAGGAGACGTGATTTGGTACTCTCCAACTGATCTTACATCAGCAGGGACAATGTTCATTGCTCACTCGGTCAAAAAGATTACTCCGTTGGGACTTCAAAAGAGTGCTGCACGAATGTTTCCAGCTACTCTGTGATGATGACTAGCCGTACAACAATAGGTGTAGTTGCTATTAATACACTACCTGCTTGTACTAATCAGGGTTTCATCACATGTGTTCCAAACGAGAAGTTATCATCATATCAAATCTACTTTCGGCTAGCTGAGCATAGAGAAAAAATTATCAGCCTAGCATCAGGTGCGACTTTCAAGGAAATTAACAGGGCTACATTTCGAAAGCTACAGATTATTTTGCCAAACCCAATTACGAGTCAACAATTTAATGAGAAGGTTTCACCTATTTGCAAGCAGGTTGAGAATCTCATAGCAAAAAATGCCAAACTACGCCAAACTCGTGACCTGTTGTTGCCGAAGTTGATTGCGGGCGAGGTGGATGTGGAGGGGTTGGATATTTGTATTGAAGGGGAAAGGTGTCAATCGAACGCCTAAATAGAGTTGAGAAGAACTAACAACAAAGTGTTGGCTCAAGTATTAAAATAATACTAACGATGCCTCCAAATAAACCGCTTCCAATTAAGGCAATTACAATATTTTCCCATAGAGGAATATTGTTCATTAACAACTCCTATTTCAATGTAAATCTGTAAGTTCTGCTATATTAACGCATGAGATGATAGAAAGTAAAAGGAGCTAGATCATAGGGTACTATTGTTCTAAAATCGTGGTAAGTATGCGTCCATCACCGAAAAGCTGTCGTCTAGTTTATAAATCATTACTGGAAGAGGCATATCTTAACAAAATCATAACCATTTCAAAACATTGACAATACTCAACGCATGGTATTTTACTCACATGAGTTGCTAAATAAGAGAAAAGGAACAAAACCACATGATATCCATTGATGAGTACCTGACAACACTTAAAGCCCGTAAAGACACACTGCAACTGCAACTGACTAGCGTGAATACCCAAATGAGTACGATCAGATCGCACTACGAGCAAAGTCGTGGCAATTTTTTCTTCAAGGAAAGTGCTCATCATAAGGATCATCAGTTGAAGAAACTTCAGCCTACTAAAGAAAAACTTCAGAAAGAAATACTAGCTGTAAAAGCAGAGATTATCCGCATACAAGCACTTAAAAAGCAGGGTGTGAAAATGGTGAATACCTAAAAAGAGTACGCATAGTCTGGATAAGGACTCAGTGAGGCGGGTAAGGACTTGACAGACCCTTTCTTTATTCCAAAACGCTTTCTTTCTCTTTCGCATAAATCACGCCCATTTTATCAAAAATGTGTTTTGCGGCTGGGCTAAGTGGAGGTGATGCAGACAAATCCTTTCCCTGGAAGTCCTCCCTAAGAAGGACTATCATTGCTTGACATTCCCCTTTACCTTGATTAGAAGACTTCATCCCATCAATACAAACCCCATCCTCACCAATGTACAAATCCATAGAGACATGCTCATATTGAGCCTTTACGTTCCCATGCATGGATGGGCTATACTCTGAAGGAACTGGCCCTATTACTACTTTTGGACAGTATAGTAAGAATAGGAATATAGAATAGTGCAAAAGTAATATATTAGTTGACTGATAATCAGCAGAAAGGTTATATTCATGCCAACCATATTTGTTCGTTGTATGTTGTTTATCAGTTCCTACTTTCCGTTGTCAGTAATTCTGTGCATCCTTTTCGTTAACCAGCAACCTGTACTAGCTTGGGTAGCTTTACTTATAGGTATAAGTGGTTTAACCTGCACATATGCATACTTTTGCAAAATCGCTCCGAGGATGGCTGCGATTCCAGCGAAGATAACTGAAAGACAGGAAAAAGAGGGAGATGTTATGGGTTACGTCGCGAGTTACGTTGTTCCATTTGTCACTCTCCCACTCAACGGATGGCAGCAAATTTCGACGCTTTTGATTTTCATTGTGCTTTTGGGAGTCATATACGTCAAATCAAGTATGATCCGTATTAACCCGATGCTTAGCCTTGCTGGTTATAGTTTATATGACGTCACCTTTGAGAATGACCCTGACTCTTATTCACTTTTCACTCGTCGCACCATTAAACGCGGGGAAACTTTACATATTGTTGATGTTGGTAGAGGTATCTTTTTGGAGAAAGTCGTATGAGTACATCCGTAACAGCTACTTACACAGATATCTTTGATGAAATACTCACATTAGATCTTAGCAAGTGTGATATAACGGTTTGCTTGGCTTCAGTAGTGAAAGACGAAGTACCAAGATTTGCAAGGCTAAAGATTACTGATGAGCTAGTGCTAGTGTTTCGAGATACAATCAAGAATTTGGTTGAATTTTACAAACAAGACGATTGTCGGCAATTGAGCTTGTTTCCAGAATACAATGAAGACAGCTTCCCTGCTGATTATCATATACAACGACTTGATTTGTCTAAGTATCAGACCATTCTTGAGCAATTAAGCCCTCTCAAGGCACTCACAAATATCGATTCATATGATGCAAATGATCGTTTCATCTCAGATTTACGTTTCTATGTTATTGTCGTTCAACCTCTTTCTGAAGAGCCTATCTACTTTTTCCGCACCTATACGCACAAAAAGCTTTTAAACCGTTCGTTAATCTATGCTATTTTTCGACACGATTTGTATGATCTGGTAACTGATGCTGTTCTTGTTTTTGATTCGAAGGTAGATTGCTTATGTCGTGGAGATACGATGTTTATCTTCGATAAGAAGAGCTTTCAAAATATTTTCTACTTTTTTGATGAGGTAAGGCAAATTGCAAAAGAGGCTTTGGAAAGTATAAAGGTCTGCATTCCTATCAAAAATTTTGATGAGTTCACGAATGACTGCGGGAGGCACATTTGGAAGCAGAGAATGCTCAAAAAGATTGCATCAAAATCTTACCTCAGCAAAATTACAATAGATCACATTAAAAAAGTAATTGAACACAACAAGTTATCTGTAAAGACTGAATACGAAGATGGTAAAGAGAAACTTGTCTACGATCCTAAAAACAAATGGGTAATCCTCAATTTGTTGGATGATAATTATCTCTGGTCAATGCTGACAGAAATAAATTATGAAGTAACAGGTAAGCAGGAACTTTCTTGATGTCCGACGCAGAAAGATTGTGAAAATGCGCAACTACTCCGAAGATACTCTGGTAGAGCAACCAGCGATAGCCTTGTTCGCAAAGCTGGGCTATGAGACCGTCAATGCTTTCTCGGAGCGATTGGGGAGTAAGGGCACATTGGGGCGTGAGACACAGCATGAGGTTGTGCTGGTGCCGCGTTTGCGTGGTGCTTTGCGGCGGCTGAATCCAGGGTTGGCACGAGAGGCTATTGAGATGGCTGTTGAGGAATTAATACGTGATCGGAGCCTCCTCAGTCCTGCTCATGCCAATCACGAAGTACACGAGCGGCTCAAGCATGGTGTCAAGGTAGCGTTTCGTGGGGAGGAAGGCGAAGAGGTCGTCGAGACGGTGCGTGTTATTGATTGGCAGAGTCCCGTCAACAACGATTTCTTGCTTGTGTCGCAGTTCAAGATTGCTGGCGAGATGCACAATCGGAGAGCAGACCTGGTGGGTTTCGTCAATGGCCTTCCTCTGCTTTTCATCGAACTTAAAACCACGCATCAACGGCTAGAAAACGCCTTTTATGGCAACCTGCGTGATTACAAGGATACCATTCCGCAATTGTTCTGGTATAACGCCGTTATTCTCCTTTCCAATGGGCATTCGAGCAAAATTGGAAGTATGACGGCTGGCTGGGAGCATTTTTTTGAGTGGAAGAAGATCAGCAACGAGGAAGAACAGGGCGTTATCTCGCTAGATACCCTCATTCGCGGCACCTGTGAAAAAGTCCGCTTGCTGGACCTGATTGAGAACTTCACGCTCTTCAGCGATGCAGGTGGTGGACTCATCAAGCTGATTGCCCGAAACCACCAGTTCCTGGGCGTCAATAACGCGCTGGCGGCTGTCCATTCGCTGCGCGAAAATCAGGGTCGTCTGGGTGTGTTCTGGCATACACAGGGGAGTGGCAAAAGCTACTCAATGGTCTTCTTCTCACAGAAAGTCTTGCGCAAAATCCCCGGCAACTGGACATTTCTGATAGTCACTGATCGTCAGGAACTCGACGACCAGATATACAAAACATTCCAGAGTGCTGGCGCCGTGACTGAACAGCAGGTACAGGCTGAGAGCGGGGTTCACCTGCAACAACTTTTGCGCGAAGATCACCGCAATATCTTTACGCTGATTCACAAATTCCATACTGAACAGGGCAAAACCTATCCTCAACTCTCGAACCGATCGGATATCATCGTCATGACCGATGAAGCGCACCGCACGCAATACGATGTCCTCGCGCTCAATATGCGTAATGCCCTGCCGAATGCCGCCTTCATCGGCTTCACTGGTACACCGCTCATGGCGGGTGAAGAGAAGACACGCGAAGTTTTTGGAGAGTATGTCAGCGTCTACAATTTCGCGCAATCGGTAGCAGATGGTATCACTGTTCCGCTCTATTATGAGAATCGCATCCCCGAATTGCTGCTGATCAACAGCGACTTCAACGAGGATATTGAGCAACTTATCGAGGAAGCGGAACTGAATGAGTCGCAGGAGAAACGCCTGGAACGCGAGTTTGCGCGTGAATATCACCTGATTACGCGTGGGGATCGACTGGAAGAAATCGCCAGGGATATCGTCGCTCATTTTATGGGACGTGGGCAGATGGGGAAGGCGATGGTCGTTTCCATCGATAAGGCCACGGCGGTACGGATGTATGACAAGGTACAGAAACATTGGTACGGCTATCTGGAAGAGTTGCGTAAGCAGTTGCAGGGATTCGCACCGGGCGAATTGGGACGGGACGCACTGCAAGAGAAGATTCGCTACATGGAAAGCACAGATATGGCCGTAGTGGTTTCCCAGTCACAAAACGAGATCGATGATTTTCGGCAGAAGGGCCTGGATATCCTGACCCACCGCAAGCGCATGATGCAGGAGGATTTGGAAACGAAATTCAAAGATGAAACCGATGCTCTGCGCATCGTCTTTGTGTGTGCCATGTGGATTACTGGCTTCGACGTACCCAGCCTCTCTACGCTCTATCTCGACAAGCCCATGCGCAACCACACACTGATGCAGACCATTGCCCGTGCCAATCGCATCTTCGGCGACAAGGTCAACGGCCTGATTGTAGATTATGTCGGCGTCTTCCGTAACCTGCAAAGTGCCCTGGCGATTTATGGGTCAGCAACAGGTGGCGGACTCAAAGAGGGCGAAGTTCCTGTTCATGAGAAGGTCGAACTGGTCGCGGCCCTAAAGAAGGCTATCGAAGAGACCAGTGCTTTTTGCAGAGAACAAGGCATTGATCCACAGGCGATTCAGCAAGCTCCGATAGAGAACTTCAAACGCGCTGGTTTGATCCAGGACGCCGTGGACGCGCTGGTAGCCAACGACGAGATCAAGAAGAAATATCTCTCGTTCGCTGGTGTGGTGGTTCAACTCTATAAAGCCATCTTGCCCGATCCTGCCGCCAGTACCTTTAGTAGTAGCGTTGCCCTTTTCGTCGTTTTGGTACGTGAGATTCGTCAGTTGGTGCCGAACGCTGATATTGGCGAGATCATGGATGGTATTGAACGATTGCTGGACCTTTCGGTGGCAACCAAACGCTATGTAATTCGTGAAGCAAGTGGCACTTATGATACAGCGTCACACATCGACCTGAGCCAGATCGACTTTGATGCGCTACAAGCGCACTTTGCACGCTCACGCAAGCATACTGAAGTAGAGAAGTTGCGCGGAGCCATCAATAGTAAAATCACACGTATGGTGCGTTTGAATAAAAGCCGCGCCAATTACCAGGAGAAGTTCCAACGTTTGATCGATGATTATAATGCAGGCAGCAAGAATGTCGAGTTACTGTTTAAAGAATTGGTTGAGCTTGCGCAGGAATTGAACGAAGAGGAACAACGGCACGTTGCCGAGCAGTTATCCGAGGAAGAGCTGACCATATTTGACCTGTTGACGCGCTCGCAAAGCGAACTTGCTGAGAAAGAGAAAGATGAGGTGAAGAAGGTTGTACGTAACCTTCTTGCAACGTTGAAGCGTGAGAAACTGGTGCTTGACTGGCGCAAGAAACAACAGGCGCGTGCCAATGTGTTTATCACCGTGCGGGATATGTTGAACGAGAGGCTGCCAGGCGTTTATACTCCCGAAATGTCCAAACGGAAGTGCGACGAACTCTATCAGCACCTTTTTGATGCGTATTATGGACAAGGCCAGAGCCTGTATGACAAGGCTAGTTAAAGCTACCAGGGCTTATTACCTCTCCCCCAGAGAGAGCGGCCAAGGTCCTCGCACAGTGAGGTTTTTTTCACCACCCGGTACCTGAACCTGTCATTCTGAGCGCAGCGAAGAATCTGCCTGGCACGAGAGATTCTTCGCTGCGGCTCAGAATGACAAGTCGGCGGGGATGGGAAATTCGGCCTTAAGTGAGATGTATTGGGTCTTGTGCTTGTTCTTGGTGGACCAGTCGAACCTCCAACAGGACAGGCACCAGGCCCCCACATCCGCTATTACCTGCCCCCCAGGCAGGGTGCCCTGTCCCTACGCACGAACGAACGGCTTCTGCCTCTCTCCCAAAAACCTACCTATGTAAGGACCCTCGCGGTCGCCCTGTCAAGATTAGAAGTGGAATGCATTATGCCAAAAGATATCCAAATCATCCAACCACCAAAGTTGAAGAAGAATAAGCTCATCGAAGGGCTGCCCGGCGGCTATGTCGCAGCTAAAGAGCAGTATCGTTCCCTTTTGCTCTCTGCTATGGACTTGAGCAATCAAATAGCCGCACACGCCTCGTTTGAAGAGGTATTGTTTTCGCAGGTGAATATGAGCGGTACGCAGTGGGAGGCGTTGCGTTTGGAGGATGCACGCTTGAGCCAGTGCGATTTGATGACGGCCAAGTGGTACGAGGCCGGGGTGTATCGCACCGAATTTATTGGTTGTCGTATGACGGGCTTTCTTGCCGCGGAGGCACGTTTTCAGGATGTGCTGTTTAAGGATTGTCAGCTTAACCTGGCACAGTTTCGCTTTGCTACATGTAAGGCGGTGCGTTTTGAGCATTGCGATCTGAGCGAGGCTGATTTGCAGCAGGCCGACCTCTCGCACGTTGTTCTGAGCGATTGCAACCTGCGGAACGCGGAACTCTCCGGTTGTAAACTGGGGGGAGTGGATTTCAGTACATGCAACCTGGATGGGGCGCGTGTGGGTATAAACGAACTGCGGGGGGCAACCATCAATTTGCAACAGGTTGTATCGTTGGTGGAAGCCCTCGGAATTACCATTGATTTTCAGGGAAAAGAGTAGCAGCTTATGCCACTACAACAACTGTAACCCCATCCGGGTCCACAAATGTGCCTGGTGTAAGCCCTGGATGTGCAAGCTCGAAGAAATCGATCCCGTACACATCAGGTTCTACACGATGGGCATTGCGACCCGCCCACACGTTGATACCCAGGTGATGGTGATAGCCATCCCACGAGAGGAAACGCGCTTGATTGAACAAATCAGCGGTCAGTTCCATGCCGAGCTTCTGGTAGAAAGCCAGGCTGGCATCTAGATTGCCTACGTTCAGATGCATGTGTCCCAGGCATGTCTGTGCAGAAAAGCCATCGAAAGGTTTGGCTTGTTGCAGGAGGGCTGGCGCATTTAATGGCAGTGTTGCCATCTTGATGCTGCTGTTTTGCCATTCCCATTGATCGCGTGGTCGGTCGGCGTAGACTTCGATGCCATTGCCTTCTGGATCGCTCAGGTAGAAGGCCTGGCTCACCAGGTGATCGGAGGCCCCATCGATGGGGATATGCTGCTCAATGCAGTGCTGTAAGAAGGAACCCAGTTCTGCCTCGTTTGGTAGTAGGATGGCAAAGTGATACAGCCCAGCCGTGCGTGCTGGTCGTGGGCGATTACCGGCCTGTGTGCGTAGACTCAGTATTTCTTTCCCACCGACGCCCAGCCCAACTCCCAGCCCAACCGTCCCCTGTTCTCTTTCGTCACGCACGATGGAAAGTCCCAACTTTGTGTAATAGTCGAGGCTGGCGGCCAGATCATGCACTTTTAACCCAACGCGATGCAAGGGCCACGCCTGCGCCGCCTCACTTGCTGTTTGTATGTTTTTCTCGTATGTAGCCATGTTTATTGTACTCTTTCGCTTTGCTATGTTTAGCGTAACTATTCAGTTCTGTGCTTACCATAACAACACAATGCCTCTGTTTGTTCCCAAAAATGAAGAGCCTATTCAGTTTTTAGCTGGGCGAGGGGTTGGCCGTCTTCTGTGTTGAAGGAGATTTGTGACTGATTTACCAGATGTGGGAAACCATCTTTGCAATCGACAAGATACCTTGCTGAAGAATCGTTCATGTATGCTTTTCCCGCAATGCTTTGGGAGCCGCGTGGTGAATATTTACGGCTCGTGAGCACCTTGCCATGGGATAGAATGTAGATGATTTCGCCAGTATATTTCCGTTGATGTTCCTCAATCGTGACTGTCTCGCCGAGGTGGAACTCACCATTTTGAGCCGGCCCAAAGATTTGTGCGAGCTGTTGTCCATCGTTCAAATTGAGTTCATAATGTTCGTAGGTACGCTGCCCATTTCTGATGTATTCAGCGATAGCTACACGCTCATCAGTTTCCATAGTAATGATCCAGAGGCTCAAAAACTCTTGAGGTTGAACTACATCAACTGGACTCCACATCAAGGCTTTGAGACCAGGACGAGCGTGGATAGTTTCGAGAGCAGCGTGTTCGAATAATTTGATTTGTACGCGGCGAAGAATGGAATCACTATCCACTTGACCGAAGTCCAAGAGATCACCTATCTTGATCGTATTGACGGTCACGCTTGCTTGCATTCCGAAGTTTTGCCAGTCAATAGGATCAAGGGTGATCGAGAGTTTTTCGCAGATGGCCGTTATCTGTTTTGATTTCTGGCAAGCCTCTTGTTGTTCCTCAGCACTGTTGCGGCGTGAGTAGGTCATGGCGGATGGCTCCTCTTGAACAGGATAAAACCTGCCCATTTCTGTTAAAAGTTCCACGGTAAAGAGGATAAGATAAAGACACGAAAGAATTCGTATGACCGGAGGAGAAGTTGTAGCCTACGGTGCTGAAGGCTTCTATTGTATGCTCGATGGTTGCTTTATCTCATCACTGGCACGTATTCTAAAACACCTATCAGATTTGTTTACCGCATGTCTGTCTATACCTATTATAACACAAAAACAGGTGACTTGGGAATTATTTCCGAACATGAAGCGAGCTTGTCTGGCGTCCACTTTGGTGCGTCAGGCGAGCTCGTTTCTCTGATTTACAGAATGAGCGCGGTACTAGACGGTTTGCGTGGTGGTCGCGTCGCGCTGCTGGCGAAGTTGGTCGAAGATACGCTTGTTTTTGTGCATGTAGAGGACACTCCGATACAAGGCAAAACGACATCCACGCCAGGGTTGACCGGAGGTTGATCTTCACATGGCTTTGTTCTCAACCCGAAGGTGGATGATGGTTGAGCAGTGACTGGAATGGCCTGGTATTTCTATTGCTTGCTCTTTTCGGGTATAGTATTAAGAGGTAAAAAACGGCAGCGAAGAGAGAATGGAGCGAATAGTATGGGAACAATGCAGATAAATATACAAGATATCCTTGGCAAAATGACGCTTGAAGAAAAGATCGCATTGACTATTGGCAGAGATTTTTGGAGTACTAATGGCGTTGAACGGCTAGGAGTAGCACCTATCGCCTTAAATGATGGCCCTCATGGAGTTCGCAAACTGACAATAGGGAATGAAATAAATAACGTCTATGCCGATCAGCAAATTGGCTGTATTCGGTCTCGTCAGTGACGAGGAGG
>JADEYI010002233.1_pt1 | contig 10436 bp, 12 predicted proteins | sample 8542331 | NCBI WGS metagenome assembly JADEYI01 (sample SAMN16510988, study PRJNA670497) | mine drainage metagenome | isolation source: biofilm near Copperflume 1 | place: Germany: Marsberg coppermine Kilianstollen | collected 2018-02
CAGGTCGTCGTCGAACACGACGGTGTCGGCGTCGGCGGTCTCCGCCAGCTCCGCTGGCTGGCGGAGCAGCAGGACGAAGACCAGCGCGAAGATGCCGCTGGGCACCACCTCGGAGAACAAGACCGCGGGTGCTCCCCCCACCAGCGCCGCCCCGAACCAACCGCCACCAATGAGCGGCGCGAGCAGGCCCGCGGAGAGCAGCCACAGGAGCAGCGCGAGCAGCGGAACGTCAGCGAGCGTCGGCTCGCGCTCCGCCAGCCAGCGCACATACGCGCGCGCGCGCCAATAGAGCAGCCCCGTGAGCGCGGTCAGGATGCCCTCACCAGCGAGCAGCCCAGCGAAATAGAGGTGCTTGGCGTTCGTGCCGAAGGTGACAAGTAAGGTGGAGAATAGCGAGAGCGGGATCAACTGGGTGATGCGGTCGCCGAAGAGTTCAGCGGGCGTCGCCAACCCAAAGAGCGAGCGCACAATGAAGGCAATGAGGAGCGCTATCGCGGCGGCCACAAGCGCCGAGCCGAACACGCCCCCAGGCGCCGCGCGGAGTGATGGTTTTCCCATGCGCGTTTGCCCCTCCCTTGAATACGCTCTCTACTTGGCCAGAGTATACGGCGCAATTCTTACGGTTCTCTATCCTGATGTCGGCGGCGTGGCTGGATGGGTGCCTGAGAGAGCAGCGCCCCCGCGAGCACGAGGACATCGCCCAGCCGACTCAATCCCGCGTGCGCCATGGCCCCTGGCGCACGGCGATACGATGGCGCGCCGCCCACCCGCGTCGGCGGCATGCGCTCGATCACACCCATGCTGAGCAAGCGCTCCAGGGTCGGCGTGATGTGGTCTCGCGTCCGTCCCGTCGCGCGCGCGAGCGTGAGTGCGGTGAGTGGCAGGGGTGCCGCGGACTGCTCTAGGGCCAGGAGGGCGACGAGGAGTTCTAGCTCGCGCCAGCCAAGCTGGATCGGCGCTGGGGCAGCGGGATGGTCCTCTCCAAGAGGCTGCTCCGCGGGCGCGGCGAGCGGTGGCAGGGGCGCGGCGTCCGCTAGGGCGAGCGCGCCCAGGGGTGTGGCAGGCTCGAGCGTGTGGGCCAGGGGGCGAAAGCTGGGGAGTGCTCGTCCTAATGCGGCGAGCGTGGCGCGTGAGGGATTGCGGGCGCTGGCATAGCCGGACTCCAACTTCGAGAGGTAGCCTTTCGAGAGGCCTGTACGGGTGCTCAGCTCAGTCAGGCTCAGCCCCGCCACTTGTCGGGCCACGCGGAGGAGGTGCCCCCAGCCTCGTGCCCAGCGGTCATCCGCGCCAGCCGTCTCTGCTGTATCAGCCTGGTCATTCGCTCTCATAGAGCCTTACCTATAGGAGTCCGCGTCGGGAGTCCGCCGTAGACCTAGACGCCACCCTCGCGGGTACCATCGTTCAGAGACGAGAGGAGAGGCACGCATGTAAGCATGTAACCTCTGCCCGTACCTTACCACAGAGAACAAACCAGGCATGTGGCCGCTAGAGTCCATAGAGCCGATGCTCCTACGCTTCCGCGCGGGAGAAAGACAAGTGAGGAGAGGCAATGCGCTTATTCGCTGGGCAAGGTCGCATACGCACGCCATTCTGGCTCTTCAGCCTGCTGATCGCCATTGCGCTGGGCATCGCGGGCTGCGGTGGAGCGAGCGGCACAGGGTCCACTACGACACCTACGCCAACCGCTACGCCGACAACACCCCCAACCGAAGTTCCCACCACGGCGCCCTCATCGACAGTGACCGTGCCGCCCAACACGGTCTTGGTACGCATCATCAACTTCAAATTCCTCCCCAGCGCGGTGACGATCAAAAAGGGCATGAAAGTCCTCTGGCTCAATACCGCTGATACGGATCATACGGCGACAAGCCTGTCTGGTGACCCGGCGTCCTTTGACGGACCAGTGGGCGCCTCAGGCGGAACCTTCACCTTCACGTTTACCGTGGCAGGGACCTATAACTATCACTGCGCCATTCATCCATCCATGCTTGCCACTATCACCGTAACGTCGTAGCGCTCACGTCGTAGCTCACACTCGTTTCAACAAGGGGAAGTGCCACAGCCGCGCTCCCCTTGCGTCTGATCCCCCGTGTGTCTGGGCGATGGACCTACGTCCGCTTTCCCTACGTCCGCGCTGGCGCCCTGGCAGAGACGAGTAGCCCGCCACCCACCGCATGGTCATCGTTGAACACCCCACCCTTCACCTTCTCCTATCGGTCTGTCCGTCCGCCTGTCCGGCTGTGACCTTCTTCAGCCTGGCGGATGAAGGACTAGAGGCAGTTGCAAAACGCGAGGCAGTGTACAAGCAATCCGTTAAACGACCGTCAGCAGGCGTGGTTTGGATTGAGGGAGCGACGCGTGCTACTGGGCGCCGCGCACGGCAAGTTGGTATACGGGTTCTCCCCAACGCTCGGTGCCACTCAGGTAGAAACCGGCGGCAAGGTAGAGGCGCTGTGCCTGGCGATTCTCCGGGTGAACCACCAGTTGCAATAGCTGGCAGGTCGGATGCTCCCGCTTGACCAGCTCGATGAAGCACCGCAGTGCCGCCCTGCCATAGCCACGACCCTGGTACCGCTGGTCAATGAAGAAATGGAAGATCCAGTACTGGTCTGGAGTGCCGGACTCGTAGGCGAGCGCGACGAACCCGACCATCGTGGGGCCCGCATAGATGGCGTAGGGGATCCACGTTGCGCCGCCGAGGTGGAGGTAGGCCTTGGCCAGCGCGATGGCGACGATGGGGGTGTAGTCGGCAACGAAGCGTTGCTGGTCAGGGAACACAGCAAGGTGGAGCGCGTCCTGCCAGTTCGCTTGCGTAACCTCGCGCAACTCGACATCCATAGATCCCCCCTTGGTCCCGTCAGCAAAGCACTCCCACGTATCACCCAGGTAGGTCACCGGCGCCGTGGATCCAGAGCACAGATCTCGGCCTGCTCGGAAGGCGACCTCAGAGTACTCGCCTGGGAACGTGACCGAGCGCCCGTGGGATCTGCGCACCAGGCCGCACACACCCGCTCGCTGTGCACTCACACGGATGGCAGGCGCACCAAGCGCCTGATGCACACCAGCAGCACCGCGACCGCGAACCAACTGCGATAGACGCCGAAAAGGCGGTCCCAGCGGATCAGGAGCCGGCGGAAGTTGCCCAGCCACGCGAAGGTCCGTTCCGCCTTGTACCGCTGCCGATAGTCCTACGTGCGCACCACGACTGGGCGTCCCCGCTTGGCCTTCCAGTTCGCCGGGCGTCGCTTGGGCGGGATGCACATCCCGATGCCGCGGCGCCGCAAGATCTGGCGAAACCCACTACTATCATACCCCCGGTCCGCTACGAGCTTCTCGGGCCGCTGCTTCGGACGCCCGCGCGGTCGAGCCACCCGAATCGTGTCTAAGGTCTGCTGAGCCAGACGCATCTCCGCACGGCCAGCACTGTCCAGGTGGAACCCCAAGGGGAGTCCATTGCTGTCGACAACGAGCATCCACTTGGTGCCCTTGCCCTTCCTGGTCAAGCCGACCTTCTCGCCTCCCCGCTTGGCAGGCACGAACGAGCCGTCGAGGAAGGCTATGGCCCAATCGAGTTGGCCCTGCCGGTCGAGCATCGTCCGCCAGATGAGCTCCCAGACGCCCTCTTCTCCCCAACGTTGGAGGCGCCGCCACGCCGTCGTCGGTGCGCCGTACTCGCGTGGGAGATCCTGCCACCTGGCAGCCCGTGATGAGAACATAGAGGATAGCTTCGATCGTACGACGGTCGTCCGCGCGGTCGTCCGGTATGTGCTGGTGGCGGCAGGAGGGGGGGGATGAAGTCCCATTGCCGGTCCGTGAAGCGAATTCCGCTCATGCGAGCAGGCTAATTCATCCCGCGACTGTTTTGGGACCGGCTCTAGGCCACAGCCCTGAAAGTGAAGCGCGTCATCTATCCATCGGCGCCAATAGTATTGTGCGCAAAGGGAGCTTTGCGGGCATGTGACACAATGGAGACTTCTACGCCTGCTTTGCACTATCGGTGTTTCATTTAGGAAACAGAAGCGCGTGACAAAGAGTCGGCGGGCGGGCACACGCTACTCTTGTGTTCATTGCGCGCAAATCCCACTTTGCGCGCAATATTCCCGCCGCGACGAACACACCGATTCCTTGAACAGAAACGTGCGCGAGTGGACGTGCGCGAGTGGACGTGCGCGAGTGGACGTGCGCGAGTGGACGTGAAGGGCAGGAAGGGGTCAGAAGTGTGGCACAGGATGCCATGCCGCTCTTCTGAGGTGATCGGTAGGTGTCAAGACCTATGCGTCAGGACCTTGCGTTGCCAAGCCACTGTGCCTTAGCTTGCGCTCTCCGCTTCCTGCTGTGTGGGCGCGTGCCCGGCGGGGGGTGTGGCGTCTGGCTGAGCGTGCGCCGCTGGTCCAGCGGGTGGCCCAGGGGCAGCAGTGGCAGGCAGCGGGGTGGCAGGCAGCGGGGTGGCAGGCAGCGGGGTGGCAGGCAGCGGGGAGAGCGCGAAGGCCCGACGGTGACGCCGCGCGTCCAAGTGTGCTAGATAGCCCTGCGTCGTGCGAATATCGAAGTGACCGAGCCAGCCGCGCACGTGCTCAACCGACGCTGGCGGTCGCCCAGTGGCCTCGTTGCCCTCCAACAGCGCGACCGCGGTGCTGTGGCGGAGCGCGTGCGGCGAGATCACGCGCGTATCTCCACCATGAGATGGCCCATCAGCATCGGCGTCCCTCCGCCCGCCCAGGGTCGCCAGCCAGTGTGCCTCCACCCGATCTACAATCCGCCGAATGTCTGTGGGGCTGAGCCGACGGTAGGCCCGGCGTTCTCGCCACTCGCTCGCCGTCTCTTCGTCACCTACTCCTTCGTCACCTACTCCTTCGTCGCCCGCCGCCATACCGGTCGCGGCGGGGGAGCAACGCCGCCGACCAGCGGAAAGAAAGAGCGGTGTCTCACGGTCGCTGGCGCGCTCCCACCTCCGCCCGGTGGCGCGCAGGTACGCTTGGAGCGTCTCGACCAGGGGAACCGCGAGCGGGAGCGTACGCCCACCACGCTGGCCCTTGGTCTTGGCATCTGGCAGAATGAGCCACCATTCCTCGCGCCCCGCGTGCCACTCGCGGCTGAGGTCGCCGACATCTAGTTCGCTCACCTCCACGGCACGCAGCCCGGTCGCGAGTGCCAGCGCGATCAACGCATGGTCGCGCTGGCCGGTCCGTGCGCCCGTCAGCCCAGCGCGCGAGCGCGGCAGTTCGCCCGAAGCCGCCGCGCTTTCTGTGTCGCCCTCTGTGTCGCCCTCTGTGTCGCCCTCTGTGTCGCGCCGCGCGTGTGGCATGCCCCAGGGCGAGGGCACCCCCCTTGTGGGTGCGCGGGCTGCTTCGAGGAACCGCTCCCACTCTGGCTCCGCCAGCACCTGATAGGGCCGCCGCCGCTCGATGCTCAGGCGCCGCAATGCCGCACGAATGCGATCGGGCGTCAGATGCGTCAGGGAGCCGACAAGTGCGCAGTGACAAAGAAACTGGCGGAGGGCCGTGAGCCGGATATTGACGGTCGCGGGGGCCAGCGGTCCAGGCGCTGGCGGTGGCGGTGCCGCCATGTGGCTCGCCTCTGTGGCGGCTGGCCCATCTGCCGTCGCGTCTCCGGCCGCGAGCATCCGCCGCGAGGTGCCAGTAAGCCTGGGCGCGCGTGACGCCTCCGTGGCGCCTCTCCCCACCCCACGATCACGCTCGGCAGTGGCCCGCAAGGCGAGGGCGCCGCGGTAGGCCAGCAGCAGATCGAACGTGAGCATACTGAGTTCTCCAGGCACGCCAGGAGTCTCGAAGAAGTAGCGTAGGGCCTTCTCATACTCGCGGCGTGTGCGGCCTGGGTTGAGCGACGCTTGCCAACGCGGCAGCTCTCGTAGCCAGGTAGGCTCATCCGGCGCCCCCGCCGCCTCGTCGCCCTCCTGATCGCCGTTCCGCTGGCGGTGCGCGGGCGGAGTGAGCGGGTGATCGAGCAGTCTAGTGGCGACCGTATCGCTCGGTGGCACATCCGCCCCGCTCGTCGGCGAGTCGTCCCGCTCCTCGTGTTCGCCCTCGCCCAGGTCCTCAGACTCCCAGTCGTCGTTGGTGTCCATCTTCAGCTCACCGCCTCGATGGCGGCGAGCAACTGCCATCGGGTGAAGGGTTTGATCAGTTGGCCAGCGGTCCGGGGAATATCGGGCGCTGAGAGTCGTACGGTGGATGACATGAGGATGATCTTGTGCCCAGCGCTTCTGAGCCGTGGATCCGCCGCGACCTCTTGGCAGACCCCCAGCCCATCCAAGAGCGGCATGACAATATCCAGCAACAGAATCTGTGGCTCGACCACCGCGCGCAAGCGCCCCAGAGCCTCACGGCCATTGGCGGCGGTGGTCACGCGGTGGCCCCGCGGCGCAAGGATAGAGCTAACCATCTCGCGGATCGGCGTGCTGTCATCAACGACGAAAACGGGCGCGGGAGCGGGCATGCTCGTCTCTCCTCTCGTCTTGTCGTTCCATAGGATAGGTTAAGAGCCTTAGACTATAAGAAGGGCACGGACGCCACTACTCTATGCCACCACTCTGTATTATACTGCCCTTATGATATGGCGCGGTCGTTCCCGCGCGGAATGATGTAGCACAGAAAGATACTACCGCATGGCAAAAGTAACGACGGGGACCGGTGATGCGGGCTATACCGGCTTGCTGGGCGACCAGCGCGTGCCGAAATACGATCCCCGCCCAGAGACCTTCGGCACCGTGGACGAGGCCACCTCAGCCCTGGGCCTCGCGCGCGCCACCTGCGTGGATGTTGGCGTCCGCGAGATCCTGCTGCGCATGCAGCGCGACCTCTACGTGCTCATGGCGGAGCTGGCAACCCCCGCCGACCACCTGGACGCGGTCGGGGTCCGCATCACCGCCGAGCATGTCGCCTGGCTGGAGGCCACAGAGGCGCACCTCCAGGCCGAGGTCGAGATTCCCAACAAGTTCATCATCCCTGGTGACACGCTGGAGGGCGCCACGCTCGACCTCGCGCGCACCATCATCCGCCGCGCCGAGCGGCAGGTCGCGCGCCTGCTGCACGAGGGCACGGTGGCGAATGGAGAACTGCTCCGCTATCTCAATCGGCTCTCTGACGTCGTCTTCATCCTCGCCCGCTCTCTCGAAGCCAGGCAAGGTGGCAGCACGCAGGCCAGCCGAGCATAAGCGCTTCTCACCGCTCCGCGCCGCGTGGTGAGATCTCAGCCGTCAGGGAGAACGCATGTACCCCCAGCAACGTCTATCACCCAGCCGTCGCGATACCGTGCCGACCGCGGCATACGCTGAGATGCTCCAGGTCCGCAGCTACGAGGTTGGCCGCGATGGGCGCGCGCACCCCGCCACGATCCTGCGCTATCTGGAGCATCTGGCGACACGCGCCTCAGCCGCGCTCGGCTTCGATCACCACTGGTACGAACAACAAGGCACCGCATGGGTCGTACGCGAGATGTCGCTGCTATTAGGTGATCCGCCAGGCATAGATGCGAGCCTACGGATGGCGACGTGGCTCTCCGAGTTCCGCCGCGTACAGGCATACCGCGAATACGCCATCTGGGACGCGGAGAGTGGCCGACGTATCGCGCGCGCCCGTGGCCGTTGGGCCTGCATTGACCAGCGCACTGGCCTGCCAGTCCGCGTGCCCGACCGCCTCATCGAGGCATGCCCGATATTCAACGTACGCCCGCGCCACCGTTCGGTGGCCGTGCCGCCAGCCCTCCTCTCCCAGCGTCCCCCACAGACGTTGCGCCTCAGTGCCCGTCGCTACGAGGCCGACTCACAGCGACACATCAACAACTGCGTCTATGGAGATTGGCTCGAAGAGGCCTTAGCGGATGCCCTAGGCGAGGACATGGCGGCCCCAGAGACGCGCCGACCCCGTTGCTATCACATCGAGTATGTGCGGCCAGCGTGGCCAGGCGACGAGGGCATTCTCAGCACGAGCTGGGCCTGGCATCACTCGCGCCGACTGATCGTCTCGCAGGAGATCACCGCCGTGACCGATGGCGCGCTCCTCGTGCGCGCGCACTCCGAACACCTGCGCGTGCCGTCACATGCCAAGAGGTGATACCATGAGGTGATACGAAGCACCACTCCCCCACAGCAGCACCACCCGCCACCACCGCACTATCCCCCGGCGACCCTCGCCAGCCGGTTGAGCATATCCGCAGAGATGCGGCGCAGGCCAACGGGCGCGAAGATCCGCTCGAAGAAGCCGCCGATACCTCTGGCGCCTTCCCATTCGGTCACCAGCAGCACGCGCGTGCGCCCGCCATCCCCAATAGGCGTCACCATCCACGTCGTGACCAGCGAAGAAGAGGTGTCGTTCTCCATCAGCACCCTCCCCCGCGCTGGCTCGCTGACAGACACCGTATAGCGACGCTCGCGTCCGCCCGCGCGCAGGCGATAGTGGTAGGTTGTGCCAGCACCCTGGCCGCCGTCATCCACTCCATAGTCGCGGTAGTGCTCCGGCGGCAGCATCTGGGGCCGCCCCTGGCGATAGTCGGCGAGCACAGCATAGACGGCATCCGGGCTGGCCGCGATAATGCGCCCAGCTTCCGCGTGTACACGAGCCATGTATCTCACTCCTTTGCTATGCGTACAGGTGCTTCGCCGCGCGTGCTCCGCATAGCCCATAGAGACAGTACCGCTGAGGTACCACAAACGCGGTGTATCCTCTTCCGAATAATCCAGTATGGTGGCGTGAATGGTGGCGCCACGTGAGACCTCCCCGGTGGAAGCCAGCGCCGTGTGGTGTGTCTCAATACGCGGAAAGGACACGGCGATGCGGCAATCACTCCCAGCCGCCAATATGCCTGGCGGCGACCTACCGATCGAGCGCATCACCGATGTGCCGGTGCCAGTGGGCGTCTCCTCGACGGCACTCGCCGGCGCCGCGTTCGCGGCGGTGCGCATCGCGACTGGCTTTCTCTGGTACCAGGCGATCTTCTTCAAGCTTCCAGGCCACACCACGGGCTTCCATACAGAGCTTCTCGCCGTGGCGCGGTATGCCTGGATGCCAGGCTACGGCGCTCTTGTGCGGGCGCTGCTCGTGCCCAGCCCCAACGATATCATCTTCAGTTACCTCATCTTCTTCCTAGAGGGCTTGATCGCCATCTCGCTGCTCTTCGGCGTGCTGGCGCGGCTCGGCGCGCTCGTCGGTATGCTCTGGGCCGCACAACTCTTTATCGGTCTCGCGTACTCGCCCGACACCTGGGCGTGGTCCTACGGCATGCTGGTGATGCTCAATGCCCTGCTGGCGCTCTTGGCCGCTGGGCGCTCGTTCGGCGTGGATCGCTGGTTGCGCCCCCGGATGCTCCGCGCGGCGGAGCACGGCCATCAACTAGCCTATTGGATCGCACGAGCGGAGTGAGGTGAGCCATGCGACGCGCCCGTATCGTGGCCATCTTCACGGATAGCCTCCGCTCCCCTATCCGTCGCGGCGTGCTCGCCGGCGCGCTGGGCGGCCTAGCGCTGACCGCCATGTTTTGGCAAAACCACGGCGCCAGCTTCAACCGCTATGCCCTCAATCGTGGCAACAAGTTCCTGGGCTACGTCATCGTCTGGATACTCGCCCTCGCGCTTGGTGCGCTCTTTGGCAAGCTAGCAAACGGCCACGCGGAGGATGATCTGGGCTTTGCGCTCAGCCGTGGCCTGCTCATCGGTCTGGCGTGGTTCGTGTTGGCCTCATGCCTGTTGCTCCCACCACTTCGCGGTACGCATCCCTTCTCACTCGAGCCACCGGTGGTTGGCGAGTTGGTCGAATATCTGGTCTATGGACTGCTCCTGGGGATGAGCTATTATCAATTGCCTGAGTTCGTGCCGCTTCCCTCCACGCCGCCACGACCGAATGGCCCCTAGCCGTATGCTCGCCGTGGCCCTCTGGCGTCGCGTCACCCATACGCTCTCAGCTTCTCGCTCTCAGCTTCTCGCTCTCAGCTTCTCGCTCTCAGCTTCTCGCTCTCAGCCTCTAGACCTCAGCCTCCAGCGCGGTCAGCAGCGGCTCGGCGGCGCTGGCAGGCAGCGCGGGCACCCAATCCACGAGCACATCGAAAAGATCGAGCGGCGTGCGGTCAAGCGCCTCATCCCCACCCCAACGCGGCGGATAGACCTCGCGACGCAGATAGCGCAGCGCCTGGAGCAGGCAGCGGTAGCCACCATCCGCGCGCGCCTGGATGCCCGCGTCCTCAACCAGTAGCGCCGCGGTCACCGCGCGCGCCAACCGCCGCGTGAGCGTCCGCATCAGCACCTGGCGCTCTTCGGATGGCCGCCCCGCCGCGCGCCGCACATCGGTGGCCACGGCATCGAGGGCACGCTGCGCAAGACCAGCGGCACGCGCGACCGAAGGGTCAGCCAACTGGGCGAGACGGCGCTGGAGCGCGCCAAAGAGCGCGGCGGCCACGCCGTCGCGACTGAGTGCGCGGCCCACATC
>JADEYI010002234.1_pt1 | contig 10433 bp, 9 predicted proteins | sample 8542331 | NCBI WGS metagenome assembly JADEYI01 (sample SAMN16510988, study PRJNA670497) | mine drainage metagenome | isolation source: biofilm near Copperflume 1 | place: Germany: Marsberg coppermine Kilianstollen | collected 2018-02
GTTCATCGGTGAGGCCCACTCCGCGCCCGATGCGGACGTGCTGATGCCACTCATAAGGGCTGAGCGCAAGGAGGGCGGTGCGCAGGATGGCGAGCTCCCGCGTCGGCGTGTCGAGCCCGCAATCCGCCCAGAGCCCGTTGCCAAGCCGAAGGTAGCTGCGCCAGACTTTGGGGTTGTTAGCCATCACGCCGAAGATGTTGGGGACGCGCCCATCCGTGGCCGTGCGGTCCCAGACATAGAGCAGATCTTCGGGCACATTCGAGCGGGTTGCGAGTGGCAGTCGAGACATCGGGGCATCCTCGTGGCGGACGAATTTGCCCAAGTCTACTCGTAGCGGGGCAGCGCGGAGCTATCCGGGCGTGGTGCCGCAGCATCGCTCACTCTGCCTCTGCGCCATCGCAGCGCGAGAAGCGCGCTCAGCGCGCAGAGTCCGATGGCCAGCGTCTGCCCGATGCCGTCGAAATAGCCCACCGCCAGCCGCAGCGCCACTTCGAGAGCGACCCAGATGGCCGCGGCCGAGGCGAGGATGGCGAAGGCGGTATAGGCATGGAGGCGGGCGGCAGTCCAGTGCGTCATGCGGCGGCCGTCTTGCCCGACTCGCGTTCGATCATGGCGATGAAGGCGGAGGTGAGGTCGGGGTCGAATTGGCTGCCGCTCCCCTGCACTACCTGCTCGATAGCCTGTTCGACGGTGAGCCCCTTGCGGTATGGCCGGTCAGTCGTCATGGCGCTGTAGGCATCACCCAGCGAGAAGATGCGGGTGGGCAGCGTAATCTGTTCGCGCTGGAGCCCGGCCGGATAGCCCGTGCCATCGAAACGTTCGTGGTGGTGGCGAACCAGGGCGACGACGGTGTCGTAGTCTGTGACGGCCGCCGTTATTGCGGCTCCCATGACGGGGTGCTCTTCCATGGCGCGCCGCTCCTCGGGCGTGAGCGGACCCGGTTTGCGGAGGATCTCATCGGGCACGACGATCTTCCCGAGGTCGTGGATGGGGCCGCCGATGGTGATCGCGTTCATCATGTCGGCGCCGAGGCCGAGTTGCTGCGCAAATTGCGAGGCGAGGCGCGTGGCGTGGTCGCTGTGGAAGCGTGTATAGCTGTCCCGGCGGTCGATCGCCTTCACCAGGCTCCGGAGCGATTTGAGGTTGCTGACTTTGAGGAGGACATCGTCGGGCTCGATCTCGGGGCGGCCACCGGCAGAAACGAGGGGGGACATGGCCTTATCGAGGTACATGCGCTCTTCCGCTTCGGCAATGAGGTCGCGGGGCGTCTCAGAGCCGCGGTAGGCCGCGATTCCCAGGCTCACGCGTGTCGGCACTGTGACCTGCGCGCCATTCACCACCTCGATGCGAGCCACCGTCGCACGCACCTGGTCCAGCGCTTCGCGGGCCTGTATCTCGGTCGCATTCGGGAAAACCGCGACAAACTCGTCGCCACCGAACCGACCGAAGAACGCGGGTTCGATGATATGGGTACTGAGTGCGGCGACCACGCGTTTGAGGACGTGGTCACCCTGTTCGTGTCCCACAAAGTCGTTCAGCAGCTTGAAGTTGTCGATATCCAGGTAGCCAACGGCAAGCGGCGTGTGGTGGCGAACAGAGTCTTCCACGGCGGCGATGATGAATTCGTCGACGAAGCGGCGATTCGGACACCCGGTGAGGGCGTCGGTATAGGCGAGTTGCCGGTAGGCTGCTGCCTGTTCGGCTTCGAGCCGCCGCGCGCGGCTATCCACCGCCTTATTCAACATGTGCCAGAGGATATCGGCGTCGAACGGCTTCCCGAGGAAGTCATCCGCACCTGCCTTCATCGAACGCACGGCGACATCCACATCGACGAAGCCCGTGATCGCAACAATCCCACTGGCGGGAGCGAGCGTGCGGGCGCGGTTGATGACATCGAGGCCGGACATGTCAGGCAGGCTGATGTCGCAGGCGATGGCGTCGAACGCTTTCGTGGTGATCTCGGCGATGGCGGCGCTGCCGGAGCGCGCCACGGAGACGTGTTCGGTGTACTGGCTGAGGATGAGCTGGATGAGCCGCCCGAGCGGCTCATCGTCCTCGATGACAAGCACACGGAGCGCTGCACCTCTGAATCGCAGCGATAGGGGTTCCATCGCTTTGGTTATCGGCGGAAGCGGCCGTTTCGGGAGTGGGGATGGAGGGATGGCGGCGTTCTCATTCGGAATTCGAAGATGTCTCCGCCACGCAGTCCGGCCAGCCGCGGGCCGCCGCGAGGCGCCCGATACGCAGCCCCCACGGGCGGTCATCGGCGAAGAGGGTGCCTTAGCGCGTTGGGCTGAGCGCCACGACGGGGATGCGCCGGGTGGTCTTCGCTTCGTATTCAGCGAAGCCGGGGAAGCGTTCGGCCTGGCGGCGATAGAGGGCGTCGCGTTCGTCGCCGAGCACCTCTGCGGCCTGTGCTTCGAACGTCTCCGCGCCGAACTCGACCGTCACGGTGGGATGTGCGCGCAGGTTGTGGTACCAGGCCGGGTTGGTGGGCGCGCCGCCCTTTGATGCGAAGACGATAATGCGCCCGCCGTCTTCGAGGCAGACGAGCGGGGTCGTGTTGCGTTTGCCAGATTTCGCGCCGGTGGTCGTGAGCAGCACCATGGGCGCACCGGCAAAGCCGCCACCGACCTTGCCGGCGTTGGCGCGAAACTCGGCGATGATGCCCTGGTTGAAGGCGTTGGGGTCCGGCATGTGCTCTCCTGAAGACGCTGGGGCGTGGCCCATCGAGGGGACGGCGCCGTGTCCGGGGCGATTCTACGTCAGTTGGCGCGCCAGTGGCGCTGTGCCGCGCCGGGAGGTCCGGCGCATCGCACGACCAGCGAAGCAGCGAAGCGCCCGGGACTATTCACCAGCACAGCGTTGCATGAACGCCAGCCACTCCATGCGATTTGCTCGCCACCATCGCCCGAGCTCGCGACCCGAGTGGCACCCGAGCTCCGCCCGCAATCGTTCGACGTGACGATGGGCACCGCGCTCGGAGAGCCCAAGACGGCTGGCCACCTCCGCTTCGGTCGCGCCGTCGGCGAGCTCGCGCAAGACCTCTGCGCGGCGCGCTGTTATCCACTCCCAGTTGTCCCACGCATCAGCGGTCATCAGCCGCTCCTTTTGCGCCCCACTGACCGCGATGTCAGCAATGCCCCTGGGAAAAGTGAAGGGCCGCCGGCGAGTGAAAGGGCTGGTGGTGACGCCCGGGCCATGCTCCCCCATCCGCTCTCAAGAAGGCGTCTGCCACTGGCTAACGTATGCCCAGTCCCCGAGATTGTGCGGTGGAGTCCAGTTGTAGCCGAGGTCGAAGCAGGGGAAATAGAAGCCGGACTGCCAACCGGGAGCCGGGCAGTTATAATACTGGTCGTGGGCGATGATGTTGTAGACGCCGTTTACGTTGCCGGCGAACCAGGTCATGATGTGCGCGGGAAAGTTGCAAAACGGGGTGGACAGAAATGTCCCAACGGGATAACTGTTCCAGTAGCCGTTATATGCAAATCCTGTGCGTAAATAGGGAAGCCACCACCATTGTAACTGCCCGGATCAGAGTGAACTTCATAGATTGTGAGCTGTAACGTCCAAGTCTGATCATAGATCGAGAGCGACGTCGCAGGGCATGCCGAGAACGGGCTCAAATTCCCAATTACAGCGTGTGCCCGGGCAGTCGGCTGCATGTCGGAACTGAGTGCTCGTTGAACACGGCTGTGCCGCTCCAATTAGGCATCGACGAGATCCAATCGAGGCCGCGCTCATAATTCGGGCTGCCCTCGCAACTCTGGTGCCAGCCACAAGTTAACACCGACGTACCATAGTCCACGCCAGCATAACAGTTGATTGACGTGGTGACCGGTCCGGTCGCCTGAGTGCCGCCGGGAATGAGCCCCAGCGCTGCGCCAGCGGCGAGGGCACTCGCTATCACAAATGCGGCTGTACGCCCCGTACGACTCACCGCGCCGACCCCTGTTGGCTCGCAACGGCGCTGGCCACCGGTTCAATAGCGCTCAGGGGAGCGTTGCCGCCATACACCATTGTGACGACATATCCGTTAGGGACAGGATCTGCCCAAATTACAAATGCCCCACCACGCCCGTCGGGCATGATAGATTTGACCAACACCGCCGGCCGCCCAGCGAGAGTGCCGACCGAAGCGCGCGTGGCGGGGAAGTTCGAGCCGATCCAAGCCTCAGGACGCAGGACACGGCCAATCGTGACGAGCTGAGATCCCACCGAGACAATTCGATCAGTTGCAATCAACTCTCCGCCGCATTCGACTGCCGAGGGCCGGTTGATCCCTGGGGCGCCATTCCCTGGTGCCAGGCCCGCCGGAAGTCCGGAAGCAAAAATGTCGAGCGGCGTGCCAGCCGCGGCCGTGAAGGGAACATGGACGGGTCTCGCCGCACAGTTGAACTCCGGACCTCGATGGCCGCCGCCGTCGAAGCGGATCCCTGCGAGGGTGCCCGAGAAGCGCGGCTGCGCCAGGTCGTTGGCGAAGGCACTGCTGGCCGTCGCGTCGGTGCCGGGGGCATCGGCGAACGGGGTTGTGTTGCCCTGCGGGGCCTGCGCCTGCGCGGCCCCCGCCTGCAGGCTGTGCTGCACGGCGGCAGGGCTCCCGCCCGTGAGCGCCCGCACTGTGACAAAAGCACCGGCGCCACAGAGAAGCGCCGCCAACCCGATCGCCGTCCAGGAATAGCGCCGCACGCCACACCTCCGCGATTGATGCTCCGAGTGTAGCGCGGCCGCAGGGTGATCAAGAGGGCCAATCCGTAAATCCGGTACATGATGATGGACTAGTCGTCAGCACGTTCGCTGCAGGCGACTGAGGTCGCTTCGGGCGAGGCCAGCCCTGCGCGGATAGCCCCGGATTGCGGGCTCCGCGGCCACCTACAGCTCCACAGCTACCACTCTTTGCCGATGCCGCCGCGGCCGCCGAAGAAGCCCGCTGGCCAGTTTCGGCCGGTGATCATCGCCTTATCGATGTCCTCCTTCGTGGCTATGCCTGCCTCGGCGATCGCCAGCGCTTCCCGCCGCGCTGCGCCAAAGATGCGGTTGAGCAGGAAGCCATAGGTCCCGGGTGTGTCCCGCACCATGGAGACGACCTTTCCCTGCGCTTCGGCGAGCTGGCGGGCGGTCGCGATCGATTCCTCCGACGACTGCGAGGTGTAGATGACCTCGCACATCCGCATCGTGGTCACGGGGTTGGAATAGTGCATCCCCACAAAGAGCGCCTTGCGCGCCTCCGAGACATCGCGCGCGACGTCCTGGATGACAAAACCGGAGGTGTTGGACGCGAAGATGGCGCCGGGTTTCGCGACTCGATCGAGTTCGGCGAAAACCGCCTGCTTGAGGTCGAGCTTCTCGGGCACTGCCTCGATGATGACGTCGCAGTCGGCGAGCGCGCTGAGATCCACGCTGAAGCTGACGCGGGCCATGGCGGCGACGGCGTCATCGAAGCTGAGCTTGGCCCGCTCTACTGCGCGCTTGATGCCCCACTTCCCATCGAAAACGGCGGTGCGCGTGGAGGCGATCGCCTCGTCGTTGATGTCGCGGACGACGACGGCGAGGCCGGCGATGGCCGTCACCTGTGCGATCCCGCCACCCATGATGCCGCCACCGAGGACACCGACTTTCTTGACCTGTTCGAACTTCATCGGGACTCCTTCACAACCTTTGCCGGAGATGGTAGCGGAAGCCAGGCGAAGAGGGCGCTCGCTTACCTCCGGGGGCATGAAGCGGCGGCCCGGTGGGCGCTCCCTTAGCACGTGCGGGGCTAGAATCGGGTGAGCGCCGCCGATCGAAGGAGCCCACTGTGACCCGCACCGTCTACGTCGTGCCGCACTGCCACTGGGACCGCGAGTGGTATCAGCCGCAGGAGCTATTTCGCTGGCGGCTGGTCCAGATGATCGACGAACTCCTCGACCACATGGAGACGCACCCGGAGTTTGGCTGCTTCAACCTGGATGGCCAAACGATCGTAATCCAGGACTACCTCGAGCTGAGGCCCGAGAACGAGGGCCGGTTGCGGGCGCTGATAGAAAGCGGGCGAATCGTGATCGGGCCCTGGTGGGTGCAGCCGGATGAGTTCCTGCCGAGCGGCGAATCGCACATCCGCAGCTTCCAGAAGGGCATCCGGGCAGGAGAAAAGCTTGGCGGTTCGCTGCGCGTGGGCCACTGCGCGGACCAGTTTGGCCACATCGCGCAGATGCCGCAGATCATGAGCCAGCTTGGCCTCACGAGCGCCTGCCTGTGGCGGGGCGTGCCCGATTCGGTGCCAGGCTGGAGCTTCCACTGGGAGGCGCCGGACGGCACACGACTGCCGGTGCTATATCTCCGCAACAGCTATTCCAGCGGCTGGCGGTTGCCCAATGACCCCGAGGAACTGATCGAACGCGTGCGCCGCCAGGAGCGCGACCTCGGCGGCAACGAACCGGCCGTGCTGATGAACGGCACGGACCATTCGCGCATGGAGAAGAACGTGCCGGCCGCGCTACAGGGTGCGGCCGGGCGCGGCTATGAATTCCGCTTCGCGACTCTCGCCCAATACGAGCAGGCAGTGTTCGCGGCAGGCATCGATGAGCATGTGCACGTGGGTGAGCTCCGATCGCCCGACCGTTCGAACGTCCTCGTTGGGGTGCTCTCCGCGCGTGCGAACATCAAGCAGCGCGACTTCGAAGTGTCGTCGGCGCTCGAACGCTACGCGGAGCCTCTGGAGTTGCTCGCCCACCTGCATCACGGCCCGGATGGTTCACCCGCGCTCCGGCACGCCTGGGATTTGATGCTCGAAAATTCGCCGCACGACTCGATCTGCGGTTGCAGTGTGGACCAGACGCACCGGGAGATGTTCCCCCGCTATGACCGGGCGGAGCAGCTCGCGCGGCAGATCGCACGGGAATCGCTGGCCCACCTGGTTGGGCGGCTGGAAGTGCCTGCGGGTGGCGGCCTTGTGCTGTTCCGGCCCGTGCCGCATGCGGCGGCGGTGATCGAATGCGAGGTTCCCGAGAGCTGGGCGGCGGAGGCGCTGCAACTGCCGGATGGCCGGCTTCTGCGCTGTGCCGTGGGCCCGACTTCGAAGGGCGAGGTGCTCACGAACGGTGAGGCCACACCGCGCGGAGCTGGGCGCCACCTCGACTTCATCCGCGAGGGGCGCTACGACAACAACTACGTCGAAGCGCAGCGCTGGGAGCTCGCCGGCCGGCACCTGAAGGTGGAGACCACGGTCGGGCAGGACATCTGTGTGGTCGATAGCGAGGCGGTGCGCGAAGAGGTGCGCCAGGTAGCGGCCAACGGGCTCGCCGATTCAGCGGAAGTCATCGTGCGGCGCTCGGGCCGGCGCCGACTCCGGGCCGTCCTCCCGGCCAGCGCCACCGTGGGGGTCGAGCTGCTACTTCCGGCCGCATCGGCGGGCGGCGGCGCGGCCTTCGAGAGCGACATCGCCGTTACGAGTTCGAGCATTGCGAACGCGTTCTACCAGGTGCGGTTCAAGGGCAGCCGATTGCGCATCCGGGACTGGCAAAACGGGATCGACCTCGACAACGTGAGCCTGTTTGTGGACGAGGGCGACCGGGGAGACGAATACAACGCCGACATCCTCCCGGACGCTGTGACCAGGGCGGCGGCGAGCGAGGTCGTATCGGTCAGCAGCGACGCTGTCTCGGCGACGCTGCGTTACATGACCCTGCTGGAGGTACCGGGCGGCCTCACGCGGGACCGTTCGCGCAGGCGGCGGCGGGATACGGCTATCCTGCCGATCCTGACGGAAGTGACCCTCTGGAGCGGGCTCCCGAGGGTGGATTTCCGTGTCAGCCTTGAGAATACGGCCGAGGACCATCGCCTGCGGGCGCTCTTCCCGCTGCCCTTTGCCACCGAACGCATCTGGACCGAAAACCAGTTCCACGTCGCCCAGCGGCCCCTGGTGCCGGCGGCATGGAACGGCGTCAGCCTGGAGCAGCCACCAACGACGTTCCCCCAGAAGACGTTCGCCGCGTTCGAAGCGGGGCGCGAGGGACTTGCAGTGTTCAACCGGGGGATGCAGGAGGGCGAAGTCGTCCGCGACCGCAAGGGGCGCGAAGCATACGCACTCACGCTACTGCGGTGTGTTGGCTGGCTTTCGCGCCCGGACCTCGTGAGCCGGCGAGGCGGAGCGGGGCCGACGATAGCGACTGCGGACAGCCAGATGGCAGGCGAGCACACGTTCGAATACGCGCTCACCACCTATCGGGGCGACTGGGAGGAGGCGGGCATCCAGCCGATGGCGCACAGCTTCGCCCATCCCCCCCTGGCTTACGCCACAAACGAGCACGACGGGTCGGTGACGGGCACATTCCCACTCGTCAGTTTCGGGTCAGCCGCAATCGTGCCGTCGGCGATGCACCGCGGTGGTACGGACGGCGCACCTGTGATCCGGATCTTCAACGCGTCGCCCACGGGAGCTGAAGCATCCATCAGCGTCCCTTCGGCGGCCGTCGGTGCAGGGCTCGTCGACCTCATGGAGCAGCCGAAGGGGGATGTCCGGGAGACGGACGGAGACTGGCAGTTCCATTTGCGGCCCTGGGAGATTGCAAGCGTGCGCTTCGCGCGGAAGTGACGGGAGCGGCCGCACGCGCCGGTGAGCCGCTATAAGCGCAGCGCCTCTGGCGACTCACCGCGCGCGAGTGCCTGGCGCGCGGCGACGGCGAGGGCGTCACAGCGGTTGTGCTCGGGGCTATCGGCGTGACCCTTCACCCATTTCCACTCGATGTCGTGGAGCGCGGCGAGGCGCACAAGCTCCTGCCAGAGGTCGACATTTTGCACGCTGCCCCTGGCGGCTGTGCGCCAGCCGTTCGCCTGCCACTTTTCGAGCCAACCCTTCACGAAGGCGTTGTGAACGTAGGTGGAGTCGGTATGGAGGACGACATGGCAGGGCTCCTTGAGCGCTTCGAGAGCGCGGATTGCGCCGGTGAGTTCCATGCGGTTGTTGGTGGAGTTCGCTTCCGCTCCTGAGAGTTCGCGCGTGTAGTTGCCGTGTGCGGGCGAGATGAGCAGGGCACCCCAGCCGCCCCAACCGGGATTGGGCGAACAGGCTCCATCGCAATAGATGTGCACAAGCGGCCTGGCCATCGCTGCCAATCGTAGCCGCGCGGCCCGTTAGGCGGGGTGAACGGCGACCGGACGGCACGTCCGCCATACCATTGGGCGAATGTCGCACGAGGGCGCCGATGCGGGAGCCAGAGACGCTGGGAGGGCCGGCGGGCTCTTGCTCGCCGCTGCCATCGTAGCTTTCGGGTTCCTCGGGTCGCGGCTGCTCGGCATCCTGCGCACCGTCGCCATCGCCCACGTCTTCGGGTCCGGGCCACAGGTTGATGCCTACAACATCGCCTTCACGGTGCCCGACATGATCTTCCAGGTGCTCGCCGGGGCGACGCTCGGGAGCGCCTTCATCCCCGTCTTCGCGCGGCTCTTCCGGCGCGATGGCGACGAGGCGGCGTGGCGGCTGGCCAGCAACGTCCTGAACCTCGTGACGGTGGCTACGGCAGCGCTCTGCCTGCTGGCATTCGTGCTGGCGCCGGTGCTGGTGCCGTTGTTGGCTCCTGGCCTCGTGCTCAAAGGTAAGGCCGTGTTCCTGACGCGGATCATGCTCCTTTCGCCGCTGCTGTTCTGCGTCAGCGGAATGATCACGGGGATCCTCAATGGCCGCCAGCACTTCTTCCTGCCAGCGTTGGCACCGATGCTCTATAACGCAGCCATTATCTTCGGCGCAGTTGTGCTGGCTGGACCGTTCGGGATCGAAGGACTTGCCATCGGCGTGGTCGTGGGCGCAGCGCTGCACCTGACTGTGCAGGTGCCGGGGCTATTACGCGAACGCATGGCCTACCACTTCACGTTCGACTGGCATGACAAGGCCGTGCGTGAGGTGGGGCGTCTGATGGGCCCGCGTGTGATCGGGCTCGCCGCCGGCCAATTCAATTTTCTCGTGTCCGACCTGTTCGCATCGAAGGTGGGCGCGGGATCGATCGCCAACCTGAACTTTGCGTGGGCAATCGCAACGCTGCCGATGGCCCTATTTGGCATGGCGCTCTCCACAGCGGCCTTCCCGCGGCTTGCCGAACACGTGGCCGAGGAGGATATCGCGGGGCTGCAGGAGACGGTATCGCGGGTGCTACGGGTCATCATGTTCCTCACGATCCCGGCGGCAATTGGTCTCGCCCTGTTGCGTCTGCCGGCGACCATCGTCCTTCTCGAAAGCGGGCACTTCACAGGACGCGATTCTGCGATCACGGCGGCGGCGCTCGGGTTCTACTGCCTGAGCATCATCCCGCAGGCCGGCATCGAAATACACAGCCGCGGCTTCTATGCACTGGGCAATACGCGTACGCCGGTGACGCTCGCCGTTATCGCGGTGATCTTCAATTTCGTCCTCAGCGCGCTGACCTGGAGCCGGTTTGGCGTGAACGGCCTGGCGCTTTCGG
>JADEYI010002235.1_pt1 | contig 10431 bp, 12 predicted proteins | sample 8542331 | NCBI WGS metagenome assembly JADEYI01 (sample SAMN16510988, study PRJNA670497) | mine drainage metagenome | isolation source: biofilm near Copperflume 1 | place: Germany: Marsberg coppermine Kilianstollen | collected 2018-02
GTGCGCCTAAGCTCAAGACGTATTCGCAGGCATTGTGTTCTCCTTCAAATTGCATAGAGAGCTGTATCCAGCCGTCGGTGTCTGGTGCTTCTGCCGCGGTAAACCGGCCCCTACGCTTGCTTGTTACGTCCTTATCAGCAGATGCGCGGTAGCGGGTCGCCCACTAGCATATCCAGTACGCGCAAGCCGCCAATGTCGGTACGCAAGAAGACCATGCCGGGCGGTTCGGCCTGGACGGTGCCGATGATCGCGGCATCGCGTCCCAGGGGATGATTGCGCATAGCAGTTAAGGCTGCTTCCGCTACCTCTGGCGCGACGATAGCCAGCAACTTACCCTCGTTGGCGATGGTCAACGGGTCAAGGCCGAGTATCTCGCACGCTCCGCGCACTTCGGCATGGACAGGGATAGCCTGTTCATCAAGGGCGACTGACACCTCAGAACCCAGGGCCAACTCGTTTAAGGCGGTGGCTACGCCGCCGCGTGTGGGGTCTTTCAGGCAGTGGACGCCATCGCCTGCCGCTGTGAGGAGCGCGGTTACGAGCGTGTGGAGAGGTGCAGTATCGCTCTGGATGTCGGTTTCGATTTCGAGTGCCTCACGAGCAAGCATAATGGCGATGCCGTGATCGCCAACGTGACCGCTCAGCAACACTTTATCGCCTGGTTGTAACTGTGTCTGACCAAGTCGCGAGTTAGCACGAACGAGGCCCACGCCAGCCGTGTTGATGAATACGCCATCGGCCTTGCCGCGTTGCACTACTTTCGTATCTCCTGTGACGATGGAGACGCCAGCCTCAGTGGCGGCCGCCGCCATCGATGCGACGATACGGCGCAAGTCAGCGATGGGAAAGCCTTCTTCCAGGATAAAGCCAGCCGAGAGATAGAGCGGCTCCGCACCCACCATTGCCAGGTCATTGACTGTGCCATGGACGGCCAGTTTGCCGATATCCCCACCGGGGAAGAAAAGAGGGCTGACCACATAGGTATCGGTTGTGAAAGCCAGGCGTTGCCCTGTTCCATTGACGCTGAAAGTCGCCGCGTCATCCATGGCGTCCAGCAGCGGGTTGGAGAAGGCGGGGGCAAAGACACCTTCGATCAGGTTGTGCGTTGATTTGCCGCCACTGCCATGGCTGAGCGTGATCTTCTCGTCGCGCAAGTAGAATTTATGGCGACGGGCCTGTCGCGTGCGCTCTATCTTGTTCAGCACATCATCGATGCGCCCAGCATCATTGCTCCTGGTATCCATGGCTATCTCCTCAGATTCTTCGCTGCGGCTCAGAATGACAAGCTTCGCTCGCCATTGGAAGGACATTCAAACGGTTGCGCTCGGAAGCCATAGAGTAGCGACCGTAACTATAGTAGGCAGCGCAGGCACCCTCCGGCGAAACCATACAGGTGCCGATGGGTGTTTCAGGAGTACAAGCTGTGCCGAAGACTTTGCATTCCCAGGGCTTGATGACGCCTTTGAGTACCTCGCCACATTGACAGGCTTTGGGGTCAGCCACGCGCAATCCTGGCACTTCATAGCGCAATTCGGCGTCCCAATCAGCATATTCTGCACGTAATTTTAGCGCACTGTGTGTAATGAAGCCAAGGCCACGCCACTCGAAGAAGGGGCGCAATTCCATCGTTTGGGCCATCGCCTGGAGAGCCTTTACATTGCCCTCTGGCCGTACTACGCGTGCATACTGATTCTCAACCTCTGCTCGCCCCTCGCTGAGCTGTTTCACGAGCATATAGACGGACTGGATGATGTCGAGCGGCTCAAAACCGGCGATGACAACGGGCTTATGATGGTCACGGGCCACGAAATTGTAGGGTCGCATACCGATCACCATACTGACGTGTCCGGCACCGATGAAGCCATCCAGGCGCAGGTCTGGCGAATCGAGAATCGCTTTCATGGCGGGAATAATCGTCACATGGTTGCAGAAGACCGAGAAATTTTTGATCCCTTCGGCCTTTGCTCGCAGGAGGGTTACTGCTGTCGAAGGGGCAGTCGTTTCAAAACCAATGGCGAAGAAGACCACCTGGCGGTCGGGATGCTGGCGAGCCAGCTTGTAGGCGTCGAGTGGCGAGTAGACGAAACGCACATCGGCACCATCAGCTTTGGCATCGAGGAGACTCCCTTTGGAGCCGGGTACGCGCATCATGTCACCAAATGTGGTGAAGATCACGCCCTCCGTTCGGGCGATGGCGATGGCATCATCGATACGACCCATTGGCAGGACGCAGACGGGACAACCCGGCCCATGAATAAGATCGATATTGCGCGGCAGCACGTCCTCAACGCCATGCTTGTAAATGGTATGGGTATGGCCGCCGCAGACCTCCATAAACTTGAGCGGCTGGTCGCCACTGACTTTGGCGATCTCGGCAGAGATACGTTTCGCCAGTTGGGGATCGCGATATTCGTCAACGAATTTCATGTTCATCTCGGTGATCTCCATTCTCCTGTTTTTCTAGCACTGTATGAATAACCTCCAAGAGGGAGTGGTAGACGGTGGCATGGGCTTCCTGGATGCGTGGAATGTGATCACTTGGCGCATTGATGCACATATCCACTACTCGCGAATGCAACATCTTGCCGCCATCGTAGCCTGCCAGTCCGATGGTCAGCAGCCCTTGTTTGTGCGCCTGTTCAAGAGCCACCAGTACATTAGTTGAATTGCCGCTGGTTGAAAAACCTATCGCGATGTCTCCTTTGCGGCCAAAGGCAATCACCTGGCGTGCGAAGACATTAGCAAAACCAACATCGTTCCCGACCGCTGTCACTACCGAGATATCGTTGGTCAGCGCAATGGCCGGTAGCGGCTTCCAGTGCGCGAAGGGTGGGTTGAGCAGCTCTGTCACTAAATCCTGCGCATCGGTTGTACTACCGCCATTGCCGAAGGCAAAAAGAGTAGCGCCGCTGGCAAAGGCTCGAGCCATTGCTTGACCGGCAGTCACAATCTGCGTGCCCGCATGTTCGAGCGTGGCCTGGCGCAGGGCTATCACCTCGCGGCACTTCTCGATGGTCGAGTGCCGCACCTGCGCCAGGACATCCTCTATGCTGGATGTTCCTCCTTCAAAGAGGTAAGGGTAAAAGAGCCGATCGTACTCCGAGCCTTCTGTATCATTCATCGCTTTCCTCGGATACCAGGGCGATAGCCACGCCACCGTGTACCAGCACGACGTCCCCCGGGGCAAGAGTGTCCACCAGGGTAATATCAATCTCTTCTGTTGTCTCTTGCACCGTCACCAGTGCTAATCCACTTTCCTCATCGACATGCAGTACCGTGGCTGGCACAGCCTCATCGGAACACGTTATACAGTGTCCCTCGGCTGTGGGAATGCATTGCATCATGCCAACATGGGATTGGGTATCGTTTAACGGAGATTCTTCGCTGCGGCTCAGAATGACAGTTGTTTGTATACGTTCCACATCGTTCATCGCAGTAGCCCTTCGTGCTCAAAATAGATATGTACTAATTCCCATAAGATGTGATACAGCGTCTCATGGGTCTCCTGTATCACCAGCGGATCGTGTGACTGGACAACGAAACAGAAATCGAGCATGCTCTGCTTCACCAGTCCACCATTGCCGCCTACCACCCCTAGCGAGAGTAAGCCCATTTCTCTGGCTATCGTCAGTGCCGCCATAACATTGGCACAGTTTCCATCCGGTGAGAAGCCCATGGCCATATCCTGGGGCCGCGCCAGCACGCGCAGTTGCCGTGCGAAGGACATCGTGCCATCGCTTCCCGCCATCAGGCCGCTCAAGGTTGCGCTATCATTGGTCAGAGCCAGGGCGGGCAGTGCTCGCTTGCCCACAATCACCGGATGCACAAATTCGACCGCGACATGCTGCGCATCAGTGGCCGCGGCACCATTGCCGAAGGCCAGCAGCCGTCCACCCTGGTGAAAGCGACGTGCCATCGCCCAGCAGGCCTCAGCGATTTGTCCCGCCTCTGCTGCGAAAAACGTCTCCGGCACCACCATGCTCTGTGCGAAGCGGGCCGTGACAAGTGCCAACAGATCAGCTTGTTGCTTCATCTCGGCTGTCATTCAATCTGGCTCTCCTGGAGCATTTTGAGTTCATCAGAAAAGATATCACCCATCGTATACAAAGCTTTCATCGTCTCATGCGCTTCGTTCTCGTCAATCTTGCTCATGGCAAAGCCGACGTGAATCAAGACCCAGTCTCCTGGCTCGATACCTTCAGGGCGCACAAGCGCGATGCTGACGTTGCGTTTCACGCCAGAGACGACGACTTTGGCAATAGAATTTTCGTCATCCACAATCTCTAGAATTTGACCTGGAATACCAAGGCACATATGTTTTCTCCTTCGCTGTCACGGGCCGATATTACCTGCCCCCCAGGCAGGGTGCGGCGGTGGGCACGATAAATCGGCCCCTACACTGCATGTAGCCGGGCTGCGGCTATCGCTATTTGACCGAGACTTAAACCACCATCGTTGGGCGGGACGCGTTGATTGACGTAGACCTGGAAAGCCATGGCTTCCAGGCGGAATATCAGTTGTTCAAGTAACAGCCGATTCTGGAAGACACCACCGCTGAGTGCGACAATGTTCAGTCCCGTTTGTTCGCGTGTTATATCACAAGCTTTCGCTAACAAAGCGGCAACGGTGAGATGGAAACGGTAGGCAATCTCTGGCACTGCTACCTTCTGTTGAATGTCGCTCACTATGGCACGAATGAGCGGGGTTACATCCAATACTGCTGGTGCCTGGCCCTCGATAATAAATGGGTAGATTCCTGTTTCCATGTGCGCGACCTGTGATGCCTGTATCTCCAGTTCGATGGCCGCTTGCCCTTCGTAGAGGGTACCCGCTTGCGACACCCCTGCGGGCAAACCTAGCAGAGCAGCTACAGCGTCAAACAGTCTACCCAGGCTAGAGGTGGGTGGACAATTGAGGTTGCGTTCTATCATCTGGGCCAATATGTGCCACTTTGACCGCTCTAGCTGTTGGGTAAAAGGAATAGCCGGTGCCTGGAATGCATCGCCATAGGCTTGAGCCAGGTAGGCAGCTGCCATACGCCAGGGCTGACGGACAGCTTGCTCACTACCGGGGAGCGGCACATAGCGCAGATGTGCTTGTCGCTCAAAACCCAGCAGATCGGCGGTCATAATTTCGCAGCCCCAGATAGCCCCATCTGTGCCATAACCGGTGCCATCGGCTGCGACGCCAATCACTGGCCCCGTCAATCCATGCTCAGCTAATACGCTGGCAATATGGGCGTGGTGGTGCTGAACCCCGATTTTCCGCGGTATGTCTGTGGCAAGCGCGTATTTTGTCGCCAGGTACTCGGGGTGGAGATCATAGGCGACCGCCTCCGGGTAAATATCAAAAAGGTTCTGAAAATGCGTAATTCCCTCTTTAAAAGAGGTAAGCGTTTCGAAATTTTCTAAATCGCCAATATGATGACTGACGAAGGCTTGCCGCCCCTTGCCCAGGCAAAAGGTGTTCTTAAGATGACCACCACAGGCCAAAAGAGGCAGGGGGAAAGCGAGAGAAAGCGCAATCGGTTCAGGCGCGTAGCCTCTCGAACGGCGCAGGAACTGCGTGCCGCCAGCATTGATGCGCGTGACCGAGTCGTCGCAGCGCATATGGATAGCGCGGTTAGAGGTCAATATGCCATCGGCGATAGAACCTAACCGTGCGCGTGCATCGTCATCCTGGTACGCTATAGGTTCATCGCTCAGGTTGCCACTGGTCATGACCAGCACCACCAGACTGCCAGGTTCAGTTGCCCCGGCGTAGGCGTGCAACAAAAGATGATGCAAAGGGGTGTAGGGTAACATGATGCCTAACGTGTTATACGCTGGTGCAACACCCGGTGCGACTGGACAATTGTGGAGTTGCTGCAAGAGTACAATGGGACGACGATATGTCTGTAGCAGGGTTGCCTCGTCATCGCTCACGGAACAAAGTTGCCGGGCTGTTGCCAGGTCAGGGACCATCAGCGCGAACGGTTTGGCCTCGCGGTGCTTCCTCTGGCGCAGTCGTTGTACGGCCTCTCCATTGAGCGCATCACAGGCCAGATGGTAACCACCCAGGCCCTTGATGGCGAGAATTTTGCCAGCCGCAAGTTGTTGCGCGGCTGTAGCAATAGGATTGGGGAAGCTGTTCCCTGCCCAATCGAGCAATTGCACTTGTGGGCCACAGGTCGGACAGGCGTTGGGCTGAGCGTGAAAGCGCCGATTGAGTGGGTCTTCGTACTCCGCCTGGCAGAGCGGGCAGAGTGGGAAGTCGCGCATGGTGGTCTTGTTGCGGTCGTAAGGGACATCCTGGACAATGGTAAAACGTGGCCCACAGTTGGTGCAGTTAATGAAAGGATAGCCATACCGTCGATCAGCGGAATCGAAGAGTTCGTGTAGGCAATCGACACAAGTAGCGGTATCAGGCGAGATGAGTGCTTGTCGCTCATTGCCAGCCTGGCTGTGAGCAATGATGAAGGCCGTATCATGGCAAGGTTGGACCTCCTCCGTGACAATGGAGTCAATCCGCGCCAGAGGTGGTGCTTCTTCACGCAAGGCATGCTGGAAACTGTCGAGTGCCGCAGACGTTCCCTCTATCTCAACGGTGACGCCCAGGCTGTTGTTGAGTACAAAGCCAACCAGGCCGTTGCGCAGGGCTTGCCCATACACGAAAGGCCGGAAGCCTACCCCTTGTACAATGCCCTGAATCGTAATGCGCTGTCGCTGAATTACCGAGCCTGTTACGGAAGCCATAAATAGTGCCTCTTGCCAGGTGACCATGTTGGTCACAGCTAAATTTCATGCCGAACGAATGTTAGCAGCCAGTCACACCATGTATCGAGTCCCACACCACTGCGACAACTGAGCTCGAAGATGCGCAAATGTGGGTTGATGGCTAAGGCTTGCCGTTTCGCCTTCTCCAGATCATAGTCCACATAGGGCAGCAGGTCAAGTTTATTGATAACCATGACTTGCGCGGCCGCGAACATCTGCGGGTACTTGGCGGGTTTGTCATCACCCTCGGTGGTGCTCGCCAGCACAACCCGTAAGTCTTCTCCCAGATTCCAGCTTGAGGGACAGACCAGGTTGCCAATGTTCTCGATGACGAGCAAGTCAATCCGCGACAAATCCATTTCTGCCAGCGCGTCCCGAATCATATGTGCTTCCAGGTGGCATGCACCCCGCGTGTTGATCTGCACAGTTTCCGCCCCGGTTGCCTCTATGCGCTCCGCATCAGCGCTTGTTTCGATATCGCCCTCGATCACACCAATGCCAATGCGCCCTTTGAGCCGCTGCAACGTTCGCTCCAGCAAAGTAGTCTTACCGGACCCCGGTGAACTCATAATGTTGATAGTGCGAATGCCGCGTGCCGTCAACATCTGCTGAATCTCCTGGGCGACGGTGTCGTTGACTGCCAGGATGTTTTGCGCAATGGTTACTTTGGGCATAATTGCTGCTCCTACTAGTTGTAAATATGGGCGGATATTGAGCCATTCAGGTTGTTATAGTGGCCTCGACATCGATTTCCATGTCAAGAATTTGAAATTCGTTGCCAGAAACGATGTCGTCGCTCCACTCTATACAGGTAGGACACTGAGCGATGTAGTTTTCAACGGGAAATTCAATGCCACAGCGCGGACACCGCGCCCGATGTGGCACGAAATCAATCAATAACTGCGCACCCGTTAACATTGGATCGAGGCTAGTGAGCATTTCAAAGCAGAAGGTTAATGAGTCTTTGACAATGCCATTGGCTTCACCAATGCGTAGTCTCACACTCTTCACCTGTGTCGCTTTACACTCAGTTGCTCGCGTTTCAACGGCATCAACGATGCTTTGAGCAATAGAGAGTTCATGCATAACTAACCTCTTCCCATACGTCTGCACTACATTGACGAAATACGAAGGTACCGTTGCAGATCAGGTATCGATTGTACTACTACATAGCCCACAACCAGGGCAAGAACGATGAGAATAAACTTGAACATATCACTGTCCCTTTCTTTTCTTTATGTGTTACTTTGTGGGTCACTTCTTTATTTGACTACTCGCTACCTGCGGCAGCTCGTAAGTTTATTTTGTTAGTGGAAGTTCGGTAGCCGTAGGCTACCGAACTTCCACTAACAAAATAAAAGAGAATCAAGTAATTTGCTCTGAACTTACTAAATCCGCTACCAGGGAGTCGATCATTTTTATTGCTTCATCTACTGCGGCTAGCACTGGCTCGCTCAGGCCCATCTGCATATCCGATGGATCATCGCCGCCAAGAGAGGCGGGTTCGCAGCCGACAAGGAGGGTACGAATTGGTTGCGCCCCCAGTGTTCGGGCGTAGGCCAGTACCTTCACGGGATCCATGCTGTGGCTATCCAGTGCTATTCTGCCAGCCTCTCCTCCTTTCTCGGGGGTCATATTGGTTAAATCGGGCTCAATCAGGTAGAGCGTACCGGGCTGGCCACCGCGTGGAATTGCGTCAACCAGCACAAGCGTATCATACTCATCGAGCAACGTGTAAGCCAAATCCATGCCCCGTATCCCAAAGTCTTTCACCTGCACACCTTCTGGGAATGGTCGTTGCAGCAACCTTTGGGCCACCTCGACCCCAAAACCGTCATCCCCCAGAAAAATGTTGCCAATGCACGCGATAAGGATACGCTTAAACGTGCGTTCTGCTGAATTTGTCATACTGTCAGACATGTTCATGGCGTATTCTCCACATCTTCCAGTAGTTCTACCTCCTCTGGGAAGAAGTAGAATAGATGGCCGGGCATAACGCGACTCTGCTCCTTCATTTGTTCATAGGCAGGATCATCGTCCACTGAGACTACCAGGTAGATGCGATTCTCGAAATCCTGATGGATGACCTCAATCGTGCCGATCTTTCCGTCAAGCACCGCATCGAAAGCGTCAGCACGCCTCGTCTTTGGGCAGAGGCGGACACGAGTTCCTGCTTTCAACTCTCTACCGTCAATCGTTATAGCTGCTGGCGGTGGGTAATCCTCGCCTGGAAACCCTGGAAAATCCCATCCCCCACTACGGATCATGCTGATCCTCCTTCTCTGACCGGACGCAGATCGCGGATGGTACCGTGCATCTTCATGAATTGTTCAGGTGTGAGAGCCTCCGTTCGCTCCAGTATCTCACGTGTGCGCTCATCCTGGCGCATCTGCTCTTTCTCTTCATCGCTCAGCGTTATGATACGCAAGCTGAGAATTTCATCGATCTCAGAGCCGTCGAAGAGAGCTCCAGGGCTTTCGGGAGCAATCTGCGGATAATCATACAAGATGATGGGCGACGATAGCAGCGTACTCCGTTCTCCCTCGTTACCGACCAATACTGGCCAGGTGCGAAGATTTTGACACTCTTTGACAAAAGCTTGCGACTCTTCAGGTGGCTCCAATAGCGAGATAAAGGAACCTTGCCGTACTTGTAAGATGGTGTGTGTGGAGACGAAAGATTGTAACAGGACGATATCGCGTCGGTTGGTCAGAGTATCTGTGCCAGGGGTCGTATTTTCGATGTGAACGCTCAGCTTGAAAATAGCTGTGTCCACTTGTTCGGCTGCAAGTATGAATGCTCCTGCAACTGCTTGCTGCTCCCGAATAACAGATTCTTCGCTGCGGCTCAGAATGACAGATTCTGCCTTTGTCGGATACTCTACGATGCGCGAGGCGGGGAATTCGATGGCCACGCGCCGCGACTGAGCCAGCAGATCACGCAAGGAAAGGTCCAATGCACTCACCTCACGCTCGATACCCTCTTGCAACGGTTCATTGGCAAGACGACTTGCAAGGCCCCACTCACCAGCAAACGGCTCTCCGCGGTTGTCTTCTACGGGATTGGGCTGCACAACTGTACGTACAAGTAATTGCAGAAACCTTACGGTGACGTCGAGGGCTATGTCGTCTATCTTTCCCTCTAGCAGGCATTCTGTATGCATTGTCCAGGGCTCTGTACCGTCATTTGCCTCGCTATATTCTCGTGGATAGACCGCACCGAACGTCCACCGGGTCCGATTTTTGAGTGCTGACTGTCGATAAGGATAGAGGAGATAGCCTTCAAAGAGGACCGCGTTGGCGATTTCCTTCACTTGCTCTAGCTTCATGACTGCACCTCTTCGCTATTTGCCTGTAACAGACGTGAAAGAACATCCTCCCAGGTGATGAGGCCTTGCGCGATCTTGTACTGATACAATCGGTCGAAGACATCCTTATTCATGCGAATCCAGGCACTGTTGGGAAAGGAAGCCTCTATCGCTTCTTTCCAGAGCGCGACTGGCAAGCGGTAGTTTGCTTCTTTCGACCAGGAAACCTGCCCGATCTGTAACGTGCCTTCCTCTCCTCGGTAGAAGATGGTGCCACTGAACAGGAAGTTGAGTGGAATCTCACCATCCTCCAGCGCATTGAAGTACTTTGTGCTCACTACCTCAAAGTCGTAGCTGCATGGCACCGGC
>JADEYI010002236.1_pt1 | contig 10428 bp, 7 predicted proteins | sample 8542331 | NCBI WGS metagenome assembly JADEYI01 (sample SAMN16510988, study PRJNA670497) | mine drainage metagenome | isolation source: biofilm near Copperflume 1 | place: Germany: Marsberg coppermine Kilianstollen | collected 2018-02
GAACTACACCATCAAGCCTCAGATCCTTTGATCAACTTATCTATGGAAGCCTCCTAAGGGTAACTTGGAAGGGGATTTACCTCTCTATCCTAACGCTAAAATCTTGAGTGTAGGAGAAGGGCACCTGAGTACCCAGCGCATTACTACATTCCAAACAAGCGACAATCCTGCTGACATCTTTGCCTTTTATAAAGATGCTCTACTGAAGTATGGGTGGCAGCTAATCAATGAGCAACCCAACTTTCTTACACTGGGTTATGACACACCTGATAGCAACGCACAAGGTCCCAAAGACCCTACTCTCCCGCCTAGTGGAGGCTATACTTTGTACATAGAGACTACGGCACTCAGTGGGCGCGGGACCAACGTAAAGGTGTACTATATTGTAGAGAACCGCAGATAGCTCAAAGTATAATATACAGAAAATCTATTCGTTAGGGGCAAAGCGCTGCCTTGCCCCTAACGAATAGATTTTCTGCGTCCCTAACCCGAACGCTTACCCCATATTATGCACTCGCCTAACCACCAATCATCTGCTAAAATCCATAAGTGCATAGTACCAATCCATAACTCGTAACTCGTAACTCGTAACTCACAATTGCTAATCACATGCCCACTCCACCCATAGAGATAATCCGCTCGCCCAACCGCACCAAGACAGCCTCCGCACGCATGGTAGACGGCACTCTCGTGGTGCGCCTCCCGGCAGGCATCAGCCCCGAAGAAGAAAAAAAGCTCATAGAGACCCTTCTCCCCCGTGTTCTGGGCAAAGTGCGCCGCGCCGTAGGCAAACTCCCCGACATCAAACGCCGCTCATCAGCCCTAAACACACAGTACTTCGGCGGCAAGCTGCGCATCAACAGCATAAAGTGGGTCACCAACCAGCAAAAGCGCTATGGCTCATGCACGCCCGCCACCGGCACGATCCGCATCTCCGAGCGCGTAGCCGCCATGCCTCCCTGGGTCCTCGACTACGTACTGGTACACGAGCTTGCCCACCTCATCGAGGCTAACCACGCCCCCGCCTTCTGGAAGCTCGTCTCACGATATCCACTCGCCGAGCGAGCACGCGGCTACCTCATAGCCATAGGTCTTGAGGGCGAGTCCGGCCCCTCAGAGGAAGACACCCAGGAGAGCCTGGAGTGAGCGACACCACCCTTCCCATCCACAACCAATCCGCCGATGCGCTAGCCCAGGCTGCCGTCGCCACGCCGCGCTTCTTGCGTCATAGAGCCGAGCCTGCCGCCGTCACCCTCTTTTTCACCCTCCTGACTGTAATAATGACGTGGCCCTGGACCGCCAACCTTGCCCTGGCGCAGTATCCGGTGGTGGGCGACATCGCCCTCCAAATGACCGTCATGCGCTGGAACGCCCACGCCTTCTTCACCAACCCACCTGGTCTTTTCGAGGCGCCTTTCTTCTACCCCTACGCCCACTCACTGGCCTACTCTGAGCCTCTGATCGGCCAAACAATCATCGCCCTCCCCGCCCTTCTCCTCACCAACAACCCCGCCCTGGCCTACAATATCAACGTTCTACTTTCCTTCATCCTCACCGGACTCTTCACCTACCTCCTTGTCCGCGACCTGACGGGCAGCCGCCCAGCCGCCCTCCTGGCAGCCGTAGCCTTCGCCTTCTGTCCCTACCGCTTCATGCAAATAAGCCACCAGCATCTTCTAGCCACCCAATGGTTCCCCTTCACCCTTTGGGCCTTCAACCGATGGCTGGGAATCAGCAAATCACCACAAACATCAGATAAGGCTCCCACACCCCCCACCCACCAATTCATGATTCATAATTCAAAATTGACAATTTCGTCCCCCTGGCTAGCGTTAGCCACCGCAGGCTTCATCGCGATGGGCCTCTCAAGTGTCTACTATACCTACTTCCTTGCGCTCACTATTGCCCTCTACTTCCTCTGGTGGATCACATTTGGCCTCACCGCCCAGGAGCGCCGCGCAATCAGATGGCTTCCCCTCCTCACACGCCTCGGCATCGCTGCCCTGATCGCTGCCATCTTCCTACTGCCAGTACTGATACCTTATGCCCAGGCCAACAGCGATCTCGGCCTTAGCCGCACAATTTATGAGGTGCAAAACTGGTCGGCAGAATGGGGCTGGTACACCAACGTCACAGCCGACAACTGGCTCTACGGCTATGTCCTCGCCCCCTCGATGGTCACCACATCAGGCGAACGCCAGCTATTCTTCGGTATAATACCATTTCTTCTTGCCCTGGCCGGCCTCGTGCGTGGCCGGGGTCGCGCCCGCTTCTTCTATCTCGCCCTCGGCATCTTCGCCTTCGCCATGACCTTCGGCCTCAGCCGTAATCTCCCCGGCACCTCTTTCGAAGTACCGCTGCCTTACGCCCTCTTCTACAACTGGCTCCCCGGCTTCAAGGCCCTACGAGTACCGATACGCTTCTCGGTACTCGTTGACTTCTCGATATACGTCCTTGCAGGCTACGGCCTTGCACGCCTGCTCGCGTGGCGGCCCACCCGACAGCCAACCCTGAGCTCCCGGCCCCTTGCAGGCACTATCACCCGCACCCTCGCAACCATCTTGCTAATAGCCATAGTCTTGATCGAGTTCGCCAACCCTCTTGACGCCTCTCGCCATAAGGATATAACCGCCCAACTTGCCGCTGCCGAGCCTTACGCCTGGCTCGCAAAAGCCGAGAACAGCGGCCCTCTCATCGAGCTACCGATGACCGCCGACCAACCCGACGTCCTCTACATGCTCTACAACACACGCGACTGGCAGCCCCTCGTCAACGGCTGGAGCGGCTTCGTCCCACCCGGCACTGTTCGCCTCAAACAGGCTCTGGACACCTTCCCTGACCCCTTCACAATCACCCTATTGCAAGGCCTTGAGCTTCGCCATGTAGTGGTCCATCTCTCGATGTTCCCACCCGACACTCAGCCCACCCTCAAAAAACAACTCGACGCCACAAAAGAGCTCTCTCTCGCCTACCAATCGGGCGAAGACTATGTTTACACCCTCGCCCCCAACCCCTGGCTGCGCCAAATCGCCTCCACCGTCGGCAGCAACACCCTATGGGTCGGCGAAGCGCGCTACAACACCATGCCCTCCCTCGACATACTCGCCTACGCTCTTCGCCTATGGGGAGTCAACCGCACCAAGATGGCGGGTAATATACAGATAGGCTACCAGCCCGCAGGCACCCTGCCCTTCGGCGCTCCCGCAGACTACGCACTCGTCCCAAACCTCCCTGATGCCGCTCGCCTCCCTTTCGGCTACGAAGATATGCAGCAAATCAGCAGCAACCCAGCCGTCCGTCTCCTGCAAAAACCCACCGCCCTCCTCGCAACCTACGACTTCAACCAACCCAACGCACCCAAACTCGACCCAACCAACACCCGCCTCCAAATAAGCCCGTCATCCCTCTCTTTCGACTCTCAACCCCCAACCTCCAACCCCCAACTCCCAACCACCGGCCCCCGTTATGCCGACATGCGCTTCGCCGCCTTCTCCCCAACCGATCTCACCTTACGTACAGGCAGCCAGGCCACCACCCTCCACTTGCCCGAGGGCGTCTCACGCTACGTCACACCGCCCATCACAGGCACAGAGCAGCTAACCATATCCCCCGCGCCAGGAGCCGCAGCCCAACAAACAACCATGCTATCCGCATCCCTCTGGTCCGCGCTACCCGCAGGCACAACCCCAGCCCAACTATCGTCCGCACCCGACCTTATGCTCCTGCAAACCTCCTCCCAACCCGCATCAACTCCACTTGATAATTTACAATCCACAATTCGTAGTTCCCTCCGCGTAGTAGCCCCCCGCGCTCCCGGCGACTACACGATCACCCTCGACGCCTATGTCGAACCCTGGGGCACCCACCCAACAGGTCACTTCGGCTCGTGGTCGGTCGTTCTCCCCGCCGATGCCGCCGCCCACACCTACACCTTCGCCCTCAATCCTATCACCAAAGAGGTCACTACCACCCGCGACAACGCCCCCCTCCAAACCTTCTCCTGGACAGGCCACCCCACAGAGGGCGACTTCAGCGTGACCCTCTCCATAAGACAAAAGGACGGCAGCCTCATAGCCACCGTCCCTCTATACCTCTTCACCCGCCAATCCAACCGCCTGACCGCCTACCAACCCAACCCCCTAGCCCTGCTAGTAGTGCCACCGGAGGGGAAGTAAAGACCTACAAGCGTTCTTCCGGCACCGGCAGGTTATCGTCCTGCAAGGCTGCGATATACCCTTGTATAGCCTCTCTAATATTGCCTATAGCTTCTTCCTTCTGTAAGTCGATCTGAGCGCCTGCCTGTCTACTGTTTCCTACATCTCACTATGAGGTAAATGGGCACGGGGCCCATGCTGGGTGCTACATCCAGCCACTCCTGAGGTGGTTTCGGTTCAGCAACCTCTTCGATCATGAGGCCATAGTGGGCGAGCGTGTTCAAGTATGTGGAGATCATCCGGTGGTTCGCGCCCACTTTCGTCCGTACACCGCCCGCCGGACCGCTTGAACGCCACCAACCTTCGGCAAAATAACCCTGCCCTGGCGGCCAGCTTGGGCTAGCTCCCTTCGCCTCCCAGCCGGAAAAGCAAGGGTGAAGTATCGAGAAGGTGAAGGATCCCGATGGCCGTAGAACACGCGCCACAGTCGCTATCGCCCCATTTAGGTCATCAATATCCGACAGGCCAAAGCTGCACACCGCCCCGTCGAAAATCTCTCCTTTAAGAGTATCAGGGGATGTTACGTCGGCATGAAGATAAACTATGCCCATCGGATCCACCTGCTCGCAGCCGCGAGCCTTATCGAGCAGAGCAGCAGAGATGTCAACGCCAACGACATGGGCACCTCGGCGAGCTAGCTCACGAGCCATCCGACCATGCCCACAAGCCAGGTCTAGAAGTTGGAGGCCGGAGAGATCACCAACAAGGGAGAGTAATGCACCGCTGACCGGGTCGTCATAGAGATCGGGCGCGAAAGCCTCATAGAAATCCGCAAACTCGTCGTACCTTGCAGTTTTGCCGTTCACTATTGCCACTTCTCAGAGTCCCTATAGTCTACTCTGGTAAATGTTCAGAATATGGGTGCAAAGGCCATACCCCAGGCCCAATTCTGAGTGCCCTATACATCCATAAATTCCAACTAAGCCCCTCTCCCATGAAGGGAGAGGGGACATGGGGTGAGGGTTCTTCCACCTACCCCCGATCCCGAACACTTACCTACCATGATTGCAGTTGTATTATACTCAAACATCATACTCAAATCCCACCCCGCAAGTCATAGCCGGCAATTCTACTCTCCCCCTTTCCCCCATCATCCACCTTGTGGATAACTTCTCCTAATCCCCGCGCAAAAACAGCACAAACAGAGTTATACTAAGTGATTATCAGGCAAATAATTATCCACAACACAACATCTTACACTTACAGCGCCGAACTACCACAACATCTAGCCCCACCCACACTGCCTCGTATACCCCGAATTACTGACCACCCACCGCTATGGATAACGATGTAATAGCCGAAATAAAACAGCGCACACCCGTCGAGGACGTGGTTGGAGAGACAGTGCGCCTCACTCGCGCAGGCCGCAACCTCAAAGGTCTCTGCCCCTTCCACTCCGAAAAAACACCCTCCTTCGTTGTCTACCCCAAAGATGGCTCGTACCACTGCTTCGGCTGCGGCGAGTCGGGCGACATCTTCGCCTTCCTCATGAAAACCGAGGGCCTCGACTTCCGTGCCTCCCTCGAAAAGCTGGCCCGCAAAGCAGGCATCGAGCTAAAGCCCCGCAACGAGCAAGCCGCCGCCGAAGACCGCACACGCGAGCGCCTCAAGGAAGCCTGCGCCGCCGCCGCTGCCTTCTACAACAACCTTTACCTCAACCACCCTGCCGCTGCTAACGCCCGTACCTACGCCGAGAAGCGCGGCCTGACCCCAGCCACCATCGAGCTTTTCCAGATAGGCTTCGCACCCGACTCCTGGGACGCCCTCGGCAACTACCTCCTACAGCGCGGCTACACCTCGCAGGAGCTAATAGACGCCGGCCTCGTAGCCGAGCGCGATGAGGGCGGGCACTACGACCGCTTCCGCAACCGCCTTCTTTTTCCTATCCGCGACCATAAAGGCCTTATCGTCGGTTTCGGAGGCCGTGCCCTCGGTGAAGGCCAAACCCCCAAGTACCTCAACTCGCCGCAGTCGCCCATCTTCGACAAAAGCTCTATCCTCTACGGCTTCGACCTCGCCCGCTCCCATATTCAGCGCGCAGGCCAGGCCGTCATTGTCGAAGGCTACATGGACGTAGTAATCGCGCACCAGGCAGGGCAATCCAACGTCGTCGGCACCATCGGCACAGCCCTCACCGACCGCCATGCCGAGCTACTCAAGCGCATAGCCCGCCATATCATCCTCTGCCTTGACCCCGACACCGCGGGCGATATGGCGGCCCTCAAAGGCTCCGAAGTACTACAGGAGCACGCCGAAAAAATAGCTATTCCAATACGTGGCGAGCGTGGCCTCATCAACGTCGAGCGCCGCTCTGAGACCGAAATCCGCATAATGCAACTGCCACCTGGCAAAGACCCCGACGAGCTTCTTCTCTCCGAGGGCGGCCCCCAAGCGTGGTCCCGCCTTCGCGACGAGGCGCTGCCCCTCATAGACCACGTTATAACCGTAGTCGCTGCCCGGCACGACCTCAAAAGCGCACACGGCAAAAGCGATGCCGTAGCGCAAATCTCTCTATTTCTCCGCGAGTTAGGCGACCCTATCCAGCGCGCCCACTACGTCCAGCGAGTAGCCTCCGTCCTGCACGTCCCCGAAGAAGCAGTTCAGGAAGCCGTAGGCCGCACCTCTGCAAATCGCAACACCACAGGTCGTGATGCCCGCCGAACGAGCGGACCAGGCACGCTCCCTTCCGGCCAGAGTGATCTATATACCCCTATTGAGCCGGTCTCCACGCCCGAAGAGCACCTGCTAAGCATGGTACTCAAATATCCGCAGACCACCTGGATGGCGAGCGCGCCCCTCTCCGAAGACTTTACACGTCTCGAGAACCGCCTCATCTACGAGGCCGTAGCCGCCCTTGCAGTCGCCTCTGACAAAACGGCTCCCGATGCGCCGGCCATTCGTGCCGCCGCCCTCGAGTCACTTGACCCCGCGCTGATACCACACTTCCTCCGCATCGCCTCTCGTGAGGAACCGGAGCTATTCAGATTCGTCTTACCCTATGAACTGGAATCGCGCCTCCTGCGCCTTCGCCAGCATAACGACCGCATCTGGATACAACAGTGCCAGCTAATGATGCAAGAAGCACAGGAGACAGGCGATGCCGACACCATAGACAAGCTCAAAATCCTCTGGAGCCGCTCCCTGGCCCGCTTCCACCACTACGACCCCAAACCAAGCACAGTCTTCCGCGACAGCAGAGACTGAGCAACGTCCCGCCTGCGGCGAACTTACTTACCGCCTCCGGCGGAATTATGAATTAGCAATTATGAATAGAGCATCAACCCACAGAACAGTTAGCAGCTAACACCCTTTACTCGCCTACAGGAGCATAGCCTATCGCCAACTTATAATTCGTAATTACCATAGACTACCGAGATTGCCGAAGAGTTTGTTGAGAGTTTTGAGGACGCAGAAAGAGGGAAAAAGATGAATGCAGAGCTTCTGGACGACCTGGCACCCAACCCCGCTCGCCAGTCCAAGCGGGACAATCTTACCATGCTGCAAATAGACGACATTTGCGGCGACATGGTAAACCTTGGCGTTATGCCCCTCGATGACACCATTACCCTCCCCGGCCTCCACGATGTCCCCGATCACCCTGACGAAATCGAGGTCGAGCCTGCCGACGAGCACGTAGAAATGGTGCTCAGCATGGAGGGCGTAGGCACCGAGGACCCGGTGCGTATGTACCTGCGCGAGATTGGCCGCGTCGCGCTCCTTACCGCCGATCATGAGGTTGCCCTTGCCAAGAGAATGGAGCGCGGCGAATGCCTGAGCGCCGTCCTCGAAGGCCTTGAAGACCACTACGGCTTCTTGCCGCCCGCCGAGATCGTCTGCCTCGAAATCTACGAGTCGCTGGTCCGTAGCTGGCCCGTCCTCGAAGCGGTCTACACCGCCCAAAGAAGCGAGCAACCACCCCACTCCAGGCGTGCCCTCCTCTCCTCTATGTCGCCCGCCGACACAATCGAGCAATCCCTGCTGCGTAAGCTCGCCGTGCGCGAGTCCACCCTGCCCGAAAGAATCGCCGATAACGTCCGCAGCACCCTCCTCACCGCCTTCATGCTTCCTGAGCCTCTACAGGCCGCCATTGACCAGGGCGCATGGCCCGACGGCGAAGAACTCGCCCTTATCCTACTCGACTACGAAGGCAACCTCGATAACCACTGGCAAAAAATCATAGATGATGCCTGCGAAGCCCGCCGCCACCTCATCGAAGCCAACCTCCGCCTCGTAGTCAGCGTCGCTAAAAAATACACGGGGCGCGGCATGACCCTTCTTGACCTCATACAGGAAGGCAATATCGGCCTCCTCAAAGCGGTCGAGAAGTTCCGCTACAGCAAAGGCTACAAATTCTCCACTTACGCCACCTGGTGGATACGCCAGGCTATCACCCGCTCTATCGCCGACCAGGCGCGTACCATCCGCATCCCCGTCCATATGGTCGAGACGATCAACCGAGTTCTCAAAACCTCCCGCCGCCTGATGCAAGACCTCAGCCGCGAACCCACCCCCGAAGAACTCGGCGAAGCCATCGGTATGCCTGCCGACAAGGTGCGCGAAATCCTCAAAATCAGCCAGGAACCTATCTCCCTCGAAACACCCATAGGCGAGGAAGAAGATAGCCATCTCGGTGACTTCATCGAAGACTCTAAAGCTGTCGCCCCGCCTGAGGCCGCGTCACACCACCTCCTCAAAGAGCAGATTTGCTCGGTCCTCGGCTCACTCACCAAGCGCGAGCGCAAAGTCCTCCAGCTGCGCTTTGGCCTGGAAGATGGCCGCAGCCGCACCCTCGAAGAAGTAGGCCGGGAGTTCGGCGTCACCAGAGAGCGCATCCGCCAGATTGAAACCAAAGCTCTCCGCAAGCTCCGCCACCCCTCCCGCTCCAAAAAGCTAAAAGATTACATGGAGTAGACCACGGAGCTCGTAACGAGGGGTCGGGATTAGGAACTGATAGCTTAACCCTTCCCCTCCCGCAGCATACCTGCATACTCATGGGGCATAAGGTCAGGGTAGCTGGTGGCCTCAATTGCCCGCGCTGCCTCTTCTACATCGTAGGACACACGGACAAACTCGACGGATAGCTCTTTGCCTGGAGCCTCCATTACCACATAACAGGCGCGGGAGTCTCCGTCCTTCGGCTTGCCTACGCTTCCCTCATTTGTTACCTGGCGACTACTCGGCAGTATCCGGTGATAAGGAATGTGGGTGTGGCCACATACCAGCACGTCAGACGCGACCATATCAAGCAGGCGCTCAAGGCTACTATCGGGCCGATCCTCGTAAAGATATTCGTTTATGCGCCGGGGGCTTCCATAGCACCAGCATTACCTTAAGATCGCCAAGCTGTAAGGCTATTTTCGAAGGGAGCTCTATCTAGCTTGGGGTTGTAAGAGGTCCAGTTATTAGGGCTTTAGGGCGTGTGCGTGTTGGTTCTTCTCTATGTATATATGTGGTTATTCTGGGGTCTGCATCTATAGGGGTTGTGGGGCTTGAGGGTGGTGGTAATGTGAGGTGCTTGCGCCTTGTGTTCTGTATTATTTGTTTGATATGTGTTATGACAAGGGCTGATACTATTATCAGCCCGAGAAAGATTATCATGTTGGTTGTTGTGTCGTCCAAAGTATGATTTAAGAGGCTTTGGCTTCTTGTGGGTATAGCTCGGCGACGTCTTTTCTGCTTACCATTGTTTTAGGAGCTTTCTTTTTTTGTTGCTTGTAATTGATGGTATCGGTTTTGTTTGCAGGGTAGCCTTGTAGTCTGTTTGTATCAATGGCCCACATTATGGCTTATAGGCTTCGGTTAGCTACTCGGGCAGCATCGGCTATAGATATTAGGTCTTCTGGGACTTCTACCTCGTGATCATGTCCTAGATTGCATCTTACTTTCACTGTTTGCACTCCTATTGCCTCCTTCCGCATGAGACCCCAGCTACGTTTATGTAGTAGAGCGGGAGACCAGGCTCGAACTGGCGACATTCTGCTTGGAAGGCAGACACTCTACCACTGAGTTACTCCCGCGATTTCGCCCTTATTATACAAGGCGTATATCAGTGTGTCAACTTGGGTCTTCTCTTTAAGCGTTCAGAGTTGGGGTGCAGGGGCTATGCCCCTGACGGGGTATCAGGGGTGTCCCCTAATCTCTCCTGATAAGAGTTCCCCCTCCCACGTGTGGGAGGGGGTTAGGGGGTGGGCCTTGCCTTTGTACAATGCTAGTG
>JADEYI010002237.1_pt1 | contig 10422 bp, 3 predicted proteins | sample 8542331 | NCBI WGS metagenome assembly JADEYI01 (sample SAMN16510988, study PRJNA670497) | mine drainage metagenome | isolation source: biofilm near Copperflume 1 | place: Germany: Marsberg coppermine Kilianstollen | collected 2018-02
GCAAGCGATTAATATTCTGTAGTTCTACTTGTTTGTGCTTCTTAACACAGCTATTGTATGGTATTCCCTGGTTCAGTTTCTTGGGAGACATTATTTTGCTGGGCGGATATAATTTGTTGGGCTTCTGTGATGAAACGGGCTGCAAGCTCTGACTTGACTCCTTTGAGTGTTTGTACAATATCGTCAGGAGATGCCGCCGCCAATTTGGCGAGCGAATCGATACCAATGCTTTGTAGTTGAAAGGCACGGGCCTCTCCTATACCAGGAACGGTTGTAAGCGATTCCGTTGTGATAGCCATGGTCTGCGGTTGAGCCGTGGCAATAGCAGGTGATGGCGGTGTAGCGGGTCCATTTATAGTAGAGGGGGCGGTAGATGGTACAGTGCGTGACGCATTGGAGGCGCCAGAAGATGACACGATAGTGGGTGTAGTGGGCATCTCTTTTCCACGAGCGGATACTATAGTAGCTGTTCCTTTTGCTGGTGATACTGTAGTCGATGCAGGAAGATCATAGACAACATGCATCTTGGAAACGGTGAGTTGTCCCGGCGCGTCCGATAGAAAGGTCAGGGGGACGGATATGAGTTCAATATGAGCCAATGTGACCGCTGTGACCAGCAAGCTTTCTGAAGGAATGGCAGAACTCTTCGGCTGGACCAGACGAACTGAAGCCTGGGTGATCCCAACTGGTACTGTGCCAGCCCAGGCATTTTCAGAGAAGGTTTGACCATCCAACGTCAGAGCAATAACATCACCGGGTTGTCCATTGCTCTGCCATTGCAATTCTAGTCGGGCACGTTGGTGCAGTGGCAACGAAGCTGGATCGCTTTGTAACGGAGTCTCAAGGCGTGCGGAAACGCATAATTCATACATATCACCAGCGATAACATCAACTACCTGAGACAGAATCGTATCATCTGAGCTATCGCCGCTCAACCTGATTGCCATTTGCTCAATATCAAGGAGTCCACTTTCTAGTGTCCACCCTGCTGGTACTTGGAGTGAACTTGTTACCTGTTGAAATCTGCCGTTGCGAAGAGCCTGTTGCGTCGGGGTAAAAGAAACAGAACCAAGAATCAGAGCATGAGTGTTGGGGGATGAGTTGATAAACCGTAGGTCAACATTCGTGGCGTTCGGCGGTGCTAGCAAAAGAGCTTCGACTGTAATTGACCCTGTATCAAATGTCTCGCTATCGATATGTAGCACATTGCCATTTGTATCCAGCCAACTGGCCGTCCAACTCGCGGGAGATGGATCAGTGCCACTTCCACTGCGCTCAAATGGCAGGAGTTGAAAGAGTATGGAGAGCTGATAGGTACAGCCAGCGGTAACGGAAAGGCGTTGGGATAAGCTGGCTTCGGCGTTATTCGATATGGAAGTGCTACGTTGGAAGCAAGCGGGGGCTATATTCCTATCGTTAACGAAAAGACTGTCGGCTTGACTGGCAAAATTTGTTAGCATAGCGACGGTGTGTGTGATTTTGTCGGACATTTTTAAGCGAAAACGGTAGGTTTGTGCGGGGGTTCCCTGCCAGCCAGAAGGAAGCTCATTTTTGCACCAGGGATAGAGTATTACAATGTCTGCGAGCGTCAAGTTACCATGCTGGAACGTCGCTACCGGCTGTCTCATAGCATGATTGATGGCGATGACAATCTCCTCGGGTGTAGTCTGTGCTGGATTGAAGCCTGCGCAGTCAATTCTTCGTGCGGGTGTTAGCACAGTTGCGAGAAAGGATACTGTGATAAAACGTTCGACGCTCAAGTTGACTTGTGGGCCAAGCTTGACTATTGAAGTAAAAGCGGCTCCTCCTGGTTTGTTGTCAATACCAAAGAGCTTCATGTTGGCATCATCTGGGGGTGGAGCAGAGAAATCTCCGTTAACCACCAAGTCTGCATTGCCGCAAGGAGACGCGGCTGCAACGATTGTCAGGTGTTCAGCCAGTTTATCCGCGAAACCGAATGTCAATTCGACGCGACCCAGAGGAGCAAACTCGTCAAGTGTGCGTATTACATCCCGAGGTTTTGTGCCGATATCGAGTTGAACGGGGATGGTGAAACTAGCCGGAATATTGCGCAGGCGAAACTGTGCGGAGAGCGGAGCGAGTGCCTCTGGCGCATTCGCTGGTCGCCATGATAATCCGCCATCGCGACTGGCTTGCAGGGCAAGGTCACTGCTAGTATTTGGAGTAGCTTGCCAGGCGGCTTGACCAACCTGACTTTCCAGAACCAGCCAATAGACCTGACCAGCGAGGACGCGAAACGGTGACGGCAGAGTCGCGCTGCCCCATGAAGATTGGTCAGGGAGGGGTTTTCCGACCACAATATCAGCGCGGATCAGGACCTGGCCGGAAGGTTTCCCATCGTAGTCAGCCTGGATCGCAATATTCAAGCCTGCCAGGTCTGGCAGAGCCTTAGACAATGGCAGGTCTATGCCAGTGAGGGCAATCTCTGTAGTAGACTGGAACGGTTGCGCGAGAGAGCTATCCGCTGAGACGACGACATTGGCGGTTATGGAAGATGTTCCCTCTGATTTCAGGGCAACACGCGTTGGCTGGAATTCCCCGCGAATCTGTGCATTGGTCGCGGCTGCTACCGGTACAGCCCCTGTTGGCAGCTTGACTGTCGTCAAGGAAGCATCTATATCTGGCAGAGGATTGAAGGCATAGGTCATGGTGACTTCTGGCAGATAGAGTGGTAAAACCGGCTGGTCAATGACGTACTCGATCTGTAGTGCGATATCCACTTGGGCCAGGGTATCGGAATGGATGGTGAAGGGTATGGCATAAAAGCCATTCAAAGGCTGTGCAGTCGCGAGAAAGGCGTTGAGTACCATTGCGAAGTCAGGCGAGGTGTCCAGAGTAGATAGTTCACCCAGATGAGTCCAGAATGGAGGAAGCTGGCCCACGCGTACACTGACATTCGTAGGAACGGAACTAATAGTCACTTTGGTTACATACAGCAACGGGCTTTTTGTCGCTGCGTGAGTAGTTGGTAGCAAACTCAATCTGAATTTACTCACTGTTAGACCAGGGAGCGGTTCCGATTGAGATGGTGAAGGCGAAGCGGGAAGAACCACGGTAGGGAATGGGACAGTCCAGGCGGTTTTTCCCGGTGCCAGAATGGTGCCATCATCTGCTATGTTGACGTAGATTCCCCCCATATCAACCTGTAACGAAGGAGATCCGCTATCTCCTGTGGCACCTATCTGCGAGGTTCCTTCAACCGAAACGAGTGTGCGGCGAGCATGAAGATTTACCTCAACAAAGCTGGCGGGAGGGTCCGAAAGCCCTGGCACCTTTGTTACGCCGAGAATTGGCTGTTGACCAGTCAAATCTATCGTGCCAGTGTAAGGCGTTGAGATAAGCTGAACGGTGGTCTTGATCACCTTTGCTCCGGCAGGCAAACTCCGTAGCCACACGGTCAGGTTTCCTTCAAATGGCGCACCCGTTCCTATGTACGTGTCTTGTAACAGCATATCAACCTCTTTGGCTTTTTGCGGGCGATCGCGAGGGTCAATACATCCCACGTAAGGGCCTGGTGTTTGTCCTCGTCCTGTGAAAAGTCCAGACCCCCACCCAGGACAGGCCCCCGGCCCCCGCCTCCACATCCCCGCGCCTCCCTGTCCCTACGCCCGCCACGCGTGCCGTTTCCCTTACATGCGGGCGGGCGATCACCAGGGTCGCCCCTACATCACCTATACTTTTAGTAACATCATCACGTTCAACCAGGAAAACTTAGGATCGGTGGGATCAGGAACAACTTTCAACAAAGACTCATAGTCAGGTTTGGTCAGGAGCGCGATACCGAGCGTATCAAAATCAAAATGTGTAACCATGACCTGTGTAGGCGCAGGATCAGACAGGACAAGATCAGGATTGGCATTGAACGGGAAATTGATGGTTTTCCGCGACCGCATCTGGAACCATATATCATCCCAAGCACCCTGTTTCTTCAACTCCGCGACAGTTCTTTTTTCCCCGCAACACTTCTCAAACCACGGTGAATGACAGAACTGATCTTCTTCAAATGAATCATTGGGATACTTGAAAAAGGCTTTCCAGAAGTCGTTCTCCAGGTCATCAAGCGACGTTGTATCGGTATATTCAATCTTAAACAGGTAGAGCAGCTCTTTGAAGAGAATTCTATACGGTTGCAGGTCGATAGGTTCAATTTCAAAGGGCTTTAATGTGCGGTCCTTCGCTATTAGCCTTTTCTCGTTCGTGTGATAGAGGTAGAAGTTTACCCAGGCTTCGCTCTGATCGTCCTTGTCATCGCCCGTTGCACAGAGGACACGGAAGTAATCCAGTTGATAGACATCGACCAGGGGACAGGCTTTTAGCTCGTGTTTGACAACCCTCATCTTGTCTATCAGTGGGAGTTTCGCTTTGTCGACCACTGGCGTACATGGCTCAAGCCGTTTAAAAACCATCCGGTAGCCAGTCATCTTAGGTATCTTTGAGAGGGCTTTCTGCACAATATCATTGGTTAACTCGTCAACTGTTTTGCCACCGAGCTTGTCAGCATCTGTAGCATTATCCACGACTACGCTTTTCAATTTTTTAACGGCGTCCCCAACCTGGGACATGATATCCTGCTTGATACCGCGCTGAAGATCGTTCCAGTCCTCGGCTGTCAGCAGGTCTCCAGGAAAACGTTCGAGGTACAGATCATCTTGACCAGGCATGATTAAATCTCCTTTGGTTCTGGTATAGTCAGCCATTTGTAGCTGGTAGACTACACCTCGGTTACATTACGTCCGTTTGCGGGTCACATCCGCCTGAATACCGGCTGCTTTGGCGTGCAGAATGCCAATGGGGCCAGGTTTAAGCAGAGCATCACCCGATAGAGGGAGTTCCTTTCCTCCCAGCACTGTTTGACGTGCGTTCTCCAGGCGCACACCCGCATAACTAATAGTGACATCAAAGTAAGCTGGCCCCTGGGTGCCTTTTCTTACTGTTACCGCGATTGCGTTGCCCCACGCACCCACTGCTTTCGCTTTCAGGCGAATAAAGCCCGCCACTCCCGTCTCTTGTAAGAAAATCATGGCAGGATCACTGTCAGTACCACCGCTGAGGGTGCGGATACGTGGGTGATAGAAAGGAATCGTCATTGGGTTCCAACCCAGTGGTACAGTTGGGACACTCTCTGCCACAACAAGTTTTGATGTGGCAAGTTGTGTGCCTATAAAATCTGGATCAGTGGTTGGCTCGGTTACGACATTTTTATATTCCTCAGGAGCATTGTTGGTCATGCCAAAACGCGTCTGATTAAAACGGCTCCCGAAGCGTTCCGGCAGGTCATCAGGCAAATTGACCTCGAAGGCCCCTGGTGAATGGCGCATCCAGTGGAACTGGAGGGATACAGGCGGGTCGGTGATGGTTTTATCTTTGGCAAGGACAGTTGTTTCTTGCGCTGAGCGAGAGATGATAAAATGACTGGTATTAAACACGGCTCGCTCCTGGCCTCGCCCGGCGAATCGGGATACTTTGCGCGAATCAGGATCGGAATGCGGCTTTTTGCTGAAACGTACAGCGTCGAACCGCGAACCCCCGCCGTCCAGATACTGCCACTTTGACTGTCCTTGCGGTAGTATCAGGACACTGCCCTTGTCTAACTCGGCTGCTTGCACACGTTGGGAGGACATGGTGATTTGCCAGGTAAGGGCCTCTGGAAAAGCCTGGCCTGTGCCATTACCGATAGTGACACCTGGATATGGTTCAATGAGTGGGTTGTCCTCCGTACTTTCTCCTGCCTGTGTACTTTTCAGCGTTACATCGAACAGATCAGCAATGCGGTTGACAATCATTAGCGGTGCGTCGTCTCCTGCGTGGAGCGACCCGGAGACAACAACCACATGGTCGAGGTATGTTTCCAGGGAGATGCTATGGCTGGCACGCAGATGGGCAAGCGTCGCACCTGCCTCATCGGCAGTAGCAACAAGACGATAGCCAGTCGGCTCTTTGCGTACCCAGCCGTTCAGTGTTTCCGACTGCCCATTAGCGACCAGCGGCGTCCCGGAACCGCTCGCGCTGGATAAAGCGGCTGCTGTGACTTTGACGGTAATGCTGTTCCCGGCGGGGCCAGTTTGCCGTGCCGATAAAAGCACAATGGCTGGTGCGAGTGGATTGTGTAGCTGGAGCGTTGCTGAATTCGCGTCATTACCTCCTTGCAATGACCATTCACGAGTGAAGGGAACCTGTGCCTGTATGCCAGAAGGCCCTGCTAAAATGTTTGAGCCAGGCACGACAGTCTGCGTGCCATCACTGGCGGTAAGTGTGGCACGTACACCTGTGAGGGGGTCACGGCTGATCTGTACAAGCTCGTCAGTGCGAAGACTGAGCATAAGGCGAAGACGTGTGCCGCTCGTCAGGTTCACCAGTGAAGGCCAGGTAGCCCCTTGTGGCGCACTCAGATCAATTGTCAGGTCGGCAGCAACACCACTGTCATTGACCTCAAACCAGGTTTCCCCATGGTGTACACTCAAATCTACCTCGTCCTTTTGCTTCGGCGGATATTCAATCAGTTCAAGTGTTCGTAAAGGAAACAACGCCAACTGGCTACTTTCATCGGCTGTTGGTGAGGTCAGGCGCAGCTGATCATTATCCGTAGCAGATGCCAGACCAGGAATGACGTTGTTGAGATTTGTAATGATTTCATTTAGGGTAGTTTGTGCGGGCGTTGCCCCTGCGACATCGATATCTATAGGATAACCCCCATTAATTGCCAGTCGGAGTATTCGTTGCCCATCCAGATTGACAGGGTTGAGGAGATCGACATTGCCGCTAAGGGTAGCGGGAGTTGGATCGTTGCCCACGGTTTGTCGTGGCACAGTAGCACCCAGAAGTGTATCATGTGCATCTCCGCCGGTATAAGGGAGCAGTTGGAGCGAGGAGAGCGCACCTGTACTGGATGAAGAGAATATCAGGTGTGAACCAACTTGCGTTACAGAGGCGTTCTTGAGTTGTGGCGTGATGGTTGTGACGATCTCCGCGATCTGAACAGCAGACGGATTGGCGACCCCAGTTGTACAGTCCACAATAACGGGCAGATTGCTATCCACCGCCAGAGCCAGGAAGTGAGCAACGCTCAAATCTGTGGTTGCACTCAGGTCGTGACCAACTACTCGCGCATTTGTTGCTGCCGCACCATGATAGATGCGTGGTGTAATGCCGAAAATGGCTTTGGTGGCATCTGGCTGGGACGGAACTGCAAATTCGATGATACTACCAGTACCAGTAGTAGGGGAAGTTACAAAGATATGTGTCCCATCCTGACTGGCGATTGCCGCGTTGGTATCGCTAAATGCTATGTTAATAGCGATGACGATTTCTTGCAACGAGGTTTTGGCAGGAGTGAAACCAGCACAGTTGATCTCTCTGGCTGCGGTACCATCGATGGCGATTTTGACATAACTAGCAGTACTAAGGTCGATGCCAGAACTACCATCGACAGTGCTAATGAAGGAGACTCGCGTTGCGTCTTGCCCACGGAAGGTATCTGGTGCTTTACCTAGCACTTTATCCAATGCGTCGGCACCACGCGATGGTTCAAGGATAATCGCGCTAGTGCTACCTGTTCGTGAGGAGGTCAGAATAAGGTGCGAACCATCAGTTGAGGCGATAGCTGGATTTGGTTTGATGGCATCGTTGATGGCATTCTTGATGTCATCGGGCGTTGCGACACGCGGTCGGGAGAGTTTTTTTGCGCAATCTATCTCGATAGGCGGCTGTCCATCTATGCCAATGCGCAGACAACGTTGCGTGCGTACATCAACGCCACGGCTCAAGTCAACTGTACCTGTGATGCGGGCATGGGTTGTGGCGGCTCCCTGAGCTGAACCGGTGAAGAAGCCAAAGAGGGCATAGACGGCCTCGTCGATACTAAACGCTCGTGTGACATAGCATCGTTTGGTGGTTTTCTCCAATGGACCCAGATCGATACGGCTGGCTCCTCCCAGTGTTGGTGAGTTCAGGGTCAGATGTTGCCCATCAGAGGAGGCGATACCAGGACCGAGTGCATCATGAAAGGCAGCAACGAGATCATTGAGTACGACGGCATTCAGTTTACTGACACCATCTTGTAAATTCACCTTGCTGCGTACATCCACCTCAACGGGTGTACCACTATCTACTGCAACCTGGACGGTGTGTCTGGCTCGCAGATCAACTCCTCCGCTCAAATCTGGCTTCCCATCGAGATGGGCGTTGGTTGCTGCTGCTCCGTGAAAAGTTCTAGGGATGATACCAAAGATGAGTTCGGTTGCATCTTCATCGTCTGACAATGTTTCGAAGACGATTGTGCTTGTGGGCCCACTTGTCGGCGAGACCAGACGGATAAAATGACCGTCATGGGAGGCGGTGTCAGGAGCCAGTTTCGTGTTCAATATTGCTACAATCTCAGATAGCAGAGTATGCGCCGGGTCGTTCCCTGTACAATCAATAGTCACTGGTGGTTGATCGTTTAGCTGAATGCGTATGCGATCTTGCTTGCTCAGGTCTACGCCTTTGCTGAGATCGTTGCTGCCTGTAACGACTGCCGCACGGGGACTTACCCCACCGGTGAAAGTATTGATTGTGCCAAAAAGCGACGCTCTGGCATCCTGAGCAGCGGCAGGTAGCAATATGATGCTGCCATTGATGCCTTCACTCGGTGAAGTAAGGGTCAGAAAATGCCCATCGTGGGAAGCGACATCGATTCCAAGGGCAGTATTGATGGCATTTTTGATGTCATCGAGTGTCGCAGCGGTCGCGGGCAAGTCCACTTCTGCCAGATGAGTGTTATCGATCTGTAAGCGGAAGTAGTGGTTCTCGTCCAGGTTCACACCGGTATGCAGGTCAAATGGGCTGGTTACGCTGGCAGAGGTGGCTGCTGAACCATGATAGGTAAATGGAAGCAGTCCTAACAGGAGTGGTGCCGCGTCCCCATTAACCTCCTGTATCTCCAACTGACTGGTTGCGCCAAAGGTGGGTGAGGTCAGTGTGAGAAAACGTCCATTGTCAGCGGCGATAGTCAACGGACTAAGCTGTGTGTTGATTGCGTTCACAATATCGCTTAGTTGCATGGCACTGGCGTTCCCGCCTTTGGTACAATCCACATCAACAGCAGCAGCACCATCTACCTTGATGCGCAGTTTTGATGCACCCCGCAGATCAATAGGGTTGCTCAGGTCGGCTTTGCCAACGATACGCGCTGGCTGTGCGGGTACACCAATTGAAGTGGCTGTCGTGTTGCCAAAGAGTAATGCAGCGGCATCGTCACCACGTAGCTCTGTCGTCAGCAACTCCGGAATTGGACGGTTCCACCAGGTATCCATCTGCTGATACTCATCGGCAATGTGTAATCCCAGTGCCTCAGCCGTGATGCGCAGGATGCCCTGGACGGTGACTGTACCTTCGATGAAGGTGCGCACATAGCGTTTTAAGTGTTCGCGGAACTCTTCGACGCCTTCATCGGTGTAGAGCAATGGAGGACATGGCGGTCCATCATTACTCGTTGCTGTGTTCTGTGATGCTTGTGACTGGCTATTCAGGCTTTGAGGAGTAAGGCCATAGAGGGCGGCGATGCATGCAAGGTCGCTGATAAACTCGGCCCCTTTGTCGGCGTGGTCAACCCAGTGAGCAAGCATCAAAGCGGCAAGGCTATTCTCCGCGTTGAGCAGTTCATTACCGAAGGCGTCAACTACGGAATAGAGAGCCGTGGGCCGAGGAAGGGCGCGAAATGTTCTCGGCAAGTAGCTCAGTATACGATCAGTCTTCGTTGCCATGTTACCTTTTCTCCACTACGACAATGCAATGTCGGTCGGTGCCATTTCCAGCACAACTTGCCACGGCTCCCCGTTCACAACGGGAGATACTTGAAATTGGTTCGAGGTAATATCTACATCTGACGCTCGTTGGCCGGTCAATCCTTGCACTAAACTCCGGTCTGGAATACGCTTACTTGTGGGTGGGAGCGGTGGGTGATCGGTGATAGCCTTAGAAAGGACGGTGCGTAAAGTTGTTGGATCGGTAAGCACTTGATTAAGTGCCGCAGGGTTGGTTAGCTGAGCAGAGGTAAATGTTGTCAGTACAGCATCGACCAGGGAACTGGCAAGAGCATCAGCAGCCGGGGTGCTAACGTCGGAGCGTGTCGCTATGACATCGACAAACTTTATCTGCTTCGCGTCAGTTACCTCTTTGATGCCCCCATTCAGAATGGCAGAAACGATATCTGCCCCTTTAGCCGGGTCGCCGACGTTTAATCCATCTACATACTGCCGGATGGCATCAATGATCTGGTTTAGCAATTTGAGTTGGCCTGCTGGTGTCGGAATAGAAGTGCCAGTGATTATCATACGTGGTGTGAAGTAGACGTATTTCGCGACAAGTATGGCCTGGACACCGGCGGCGCGTGTCTGCTGGACGGCGGATTGAATGCTCAGAAAT
>JADEYI010002238.1_pt1 | contig 10412 bp, 8 predicted proteins | sample 8542331 | NCBI WGS metagenome assembly JADEYI01 (sample SAMN16510988, study PRJNA670497) | mine drainage metagenome | isolation source: biofilm near Copperflume 1 | place: Germany: Marsberg coppermine Kilianstollen | collected 2018-02
GCGTCCGCTCGCAGTCAACGCAGTTAGCGTCCGCTCGCAGTCAACGCAGTTAGCGGACGCGATAAATCGCGTCCCTACAAGGTGTCTATTGTTCGGCGTCTAACAGATTGGCAATCTCCTGTAGGGTTTGTTCAAACGAGTAATCGTGGCCGGTGATTTCCAGTTCTTCGCGCAGCAGGTCGCTTTCTTTATGGTGCGTTGTCAGGCTGACGATACGCTTCTGGCGCGTCTCCTGTCCCAGTTCAACCGAGGTAATGACGTGTTCGAGGTCGTTGTCGCGCATGATAGTAAAGGTGGCTTCTTTGTTGTCCGCTGTGCTGACGAGGCGCACGAGCGCGATGGAGCCTGGGCGCATCTCGCTGTGGACGATGGGACGAATGGTGATGCTGGCGGGTTGCCCGCCCAGGCGACCTGATTTGCTGCGGGGTGAGACGAGTTGCCCGGTTGCGCGCGGGCCTGTTGCGCGTTGCATCTCCCAGTGGTAGGAGCCACTGGCGGTGTGATGATGATTGTTGCCGCGATAGGCAGAGAGTGTCAAACCGAGCCGCTCTTTGAGCCAGGCGGCCAGCAGCAAGGCGCGGATGGGATTGGGCGAGACATCGCCGTCTTCGGTGCGTCCTGGCTCGGCGAGCGGAGCGGCGGCGTGTTCGATTTCGATGGTGTGGATGCCTGAGAGAAACGGGCGGTATTCCGGCACGTCAAAGAATTGGATGACCAGTTCGCGCCATCCTGTTAGCCTGCCCCAGTTGAGATCGCTGATGGCCGAGTCGGGCGCGGCCCTGAAAAGGTTGGTGAGCGAACGGATATGCAGTTCAGGATTAAAAAAGCTGGTGGAGTCAAAAATGATGCGATTGCTGAGATTGACAAGATTTTGAAAGGTGGGATCGTCCAGATCGGGGGGATCACCGAGCCACCACAGGTAGACGGGCAGGTCTGGTTTGAGCAGGGGTTGCAAGAGGTTCCCCGCGGCGCGAACGGCGCTGCCCTTTGCCAGCAAGGTAGTTTGCTCGAAGCAGTGGCGCATCAAATCCGAGATCATGGAGAAACAACGCAGCGTGACCCATGCCGATAGGGATGAAACAGATTCGTTGCTATCAAGCACCACGATGGCGACGCGAGACAGGTGAGTGCTCGCTAAATCCCGTAACACTTTGCTGGCAAGCGCGGCAGTTTCGACATCAGGCGCGCAGATGACGAGGTTGAGCACACTGGTGCGCACATTGATGTTTGCGCCGGCGCCAGTGCGCAGGTTATCGAGGGACATGCTCCACAAAGAGGTCAGCCGTTGTTCGATTTCCTCGATGCGTACCCATTTTCCGGCCCAGGGTAAACGAATAGTGGGGCCATTCGCGGTGTCATTCGCCATGCTTATTTCCCATTTCTGTTAAGGAACAACGTTGTTCACCAGACGTTATGGACGCCGCCACCTGCGACCGTCGCGCCAGATAAATTCGTCGGCGGCTTGCGGTCCCCAGGAGCCGGATTCGTAGGTCTGGATAGTTTCTGGCGGCTCGTTTTTCCACGAATCCAGGATGCCCTGGATGAAGGTCCAGGCGGCTTCGACTTCGTCACGGCGCGTGAAGAGAGTCGAGTCGCCCAGCATACAGTCGAGTAGGAGGCGTTCGTAGGCTTCTGGCTGCTCGCGGAAGCCGGAGGAGCCGTAGAAGAAATCCATGTTGACGGAGCGAATTTGCATTTCTGTGCCGGGAACCTTCGCGCCGAATTTGAGGGAGATGCCCTCGTCAGGCTGGATGCGCAGGGTCAGAACGTTTGGTTCAACCTGTCCATAGGCTTCGCTGCGCTTGAAAAGCATAAGGGGCGCTTGTTTGAACTGGATGGCGATTTCGGTGACGCGCTTGGGCAAGTGCTTGCCGGTGCGCAGGTAGAATGGCACGCCGGCCCAACGCCAGCTATCGATAAATACCTTCAACGCCAGGTAGGTTTCGGTTGTGGAGTGGGGAGAAACGCCCGGTTCCTGGCGATAGCCTATCACCTGCTGTCCCGTGCTGAGCCAGCCGGGGCCGTACTGGGCGCGTATGATATTTGTGACGACATCCTGGCCGACCAGAGGTTGTAGAGCGTGCAGGACTTTGACCTTTTCGTCGCGCACCGAGTTGGCATCGAAGGTGATGGGCGGCTCCATGGCTACCAGGGAGAGCAATTGCATCACGTGATTCTGTACCATATCGCGAATCGCGCCTGCTTCCTCGAAATAGCCGCTGCGTCCCTCCAGGCCGATATTTTCTGCCACGGTGATCTGCACATGGTCAATATAGCGGCGGTTCCATACCGGCTCGAAGATGCCGTTTGCCAGGCGGAAGACGAGGATGTTCTGCACGGTTTCTTTGCCGAGGTAGTGATCGATGCGGTAGACCTGATCCTCTTTGAAGACTTTGCCTACTTGCCGGTTGAGTTCTTTGGCTGAACCCAGGTCGTGACCGAAGGGTTTTTCGACGATGATGCGCGTCCACCCCTTGCGACTTCTATTCAGGCCAGCCGCGCCGAGACGCTGGATAATTTCGGGATATTGACTGGGCGGCGTGGACAGGTAGAAGATGCGATTGCCGCCTGTGCCGCGCTCCTGGTCGAGCAGGTTGAGCAGGTTATTGAGCTTTTCATAGCCCTTCGGATCGTTAAAATCGGCCTGCAGGTAGTGGATGCCGGCGGCGAAATTTTCCCATACCTGCGGGTTGACCGGTTTCTGGCGCGAGTATTGATTGATGGATTCGAGGGCCTGCTGGCGATACTCCTCAGTGCTGTACGGTCGTCGCGCAAAGGCGACGACGGAGAAACCCGCAGGGAGCGGGTGTTCTAGCGCGAGATTATAGAGAGCCGGCAGTAATTTGCGATGTGTCAGGTCACCGGTTGCGCCGAAGATGACCATGACACACGGCTCAGGGCTATTTTTAATACGAATACCCTCACGTAGAGGGTTAGGAGCCTCTACAACACTTCGCTGAGGCATATGACTATTCTCTCCTATTGGTTGGTACGAAATTTTAACGGCTGACCTGCTGCCCCTGGATGGCTTTTTTCTTGTCTTCGATACCCTGGAAGAGTTGGTGGAAAGAGTCCGCGAACTTCTGAACGCCTTCGTCCAGGAGTTGCTGCGTCACGGCGTCGTAATGGATACCTACCGATTCGAGCATTTCCAACTCGGCCTTTGCCTGGGGAATGTTGTTCTCGATGGTGAGCGCGGCGCGGCCATGATCTTTGAAGTTCTCGATGGTCTCAAGCGGCATGGTATCGACGGTGTCGGGTCCGATCAGTTCCTCGGCGTAGAGTACGTCCCGATAGGCCGGATTTTTCGTGCTGGTGCTGGCCCACAATGGCCGCTGCACCTGCGCCCCGCTGTGCTTGAGCGTCTCAAAGCGCGGCGTGTTGAAAATCTGTTTGAAGTCTTGATAGACGAGGCGGGCATTGGCGATGGCGGCTTTACCCTGCAACATTTTCAGTTTCTGCTGCTCCGCGCTATCACTGGTGGCTTTGATTTTGTCATCCAGCACCTTATCAACCAGCGTATCTACGCGGCTGACGAAGAAACTGGCAACCGATGCGATGTGGCTGATGTCTTTGCCACTGGCGCTGCGCTCTTCGAGGGCGCTGATGTATGCCTCGGCTACGTCGCGGTAGGCGTTAATGGAGAAGATGAGCGTAATGTTGACGTTGATGCCCTCGCTGAGAGCGGTGTGGATGGCGGGAATGCCTTCGGGTGTGGCGGGAATTTTAACCAGGAGGTTAGGTCGATCGACCATCTTCCAGAAACGGCGCACTTCCGCGATGGTGGCGTCAGTGTCGTGCGCGAGGTCGGGCGAGACTTCCAGGCTGACGTAGCCGTCCACCATGTTGGTGCGGTCATAAATGGGGCGCAGGAGATCGGCAACGGCGCGGATATCCTGGATAATCATGGCCTCGTAAATGTCGCTGCTATTTTTGCCCTCGCTAATTAGCTGCGACATCTGCTCATCGTAGGCATGACCGGCGCTGATGGACTTCTGGAAAATGGTGGGGTTGGCGGTGACACCAACGACGCCGTCGTTGTCCAGCAGTCCCTGAAACTGGCCGGAAACGAGTTGCGAACGGTCTATATTATCGTACCAGACACTTTGTCCGAAGTTCTTGAGTTGTTGTAATGGATTGGACATGTGATGTGTTCTCCCTTTTGCGTTTCTAAACCTTTGTATCTTCCTTCATGATAACACTTGCAAGCCGTAAGTACAAATGTGTTTTACCAGTGTACGAGCATATGTGATTTGCCAGGGCGGGGACAAGCCGGCCCCTACCCTGTACGAAGCTCAGACTTCTGTTGCACTGTCTTGTGCTGCTGTGGCGTGGTGGGGACAGAGCCGCCGCTCTCTGTCATCCTGAGCGCAGCGAAGGATCTCGGTTTGCGGCCAGTTAGATCCTTCGCTGCGCTCAGGATGACAGTGGGCGTGGATTTCCGGCACCCCGGCAGAGTCGCTACTTTATACACGTATTCAGTCTCTTTTCCGTGCCTTTTGTTGCAGGTCGTATAATTTTCCGATGGCCTCGATGGGCGTTAGTTCGTCGATGGCGAGTTGTTTGATTTCTTCGAGCACGGGATGGTGTTCGGCGGAGAACAGCGTCATTTGCAATATGGACGGGGTCTCCATGTCGCGCATGGCTTTGCGGCGCGTCTTCGCGTCGCCTTTTTGTTCCAGTTCGGCCAGGATTTCCCCGGCGCGGTGAATGACGGAGCGGGGGATGCCCGCCAGTTGCGCCACATGCACGCCATAGCTTTTGTCCGCGCCGCCGGGAATGATTTTGTGCAGGAAGACGACTTTGCCATCCTCTTCGGTGACGGCTACATTCATGCATTGCACGTGTGGCAGCGATTTGGCGACCTCGACCAGTTCGTGATAGTGCGTGGCGAAGAGCGTACGCGCGCCGCAGCGCTTGTTGTTGTGCAGGTACTCGACAACGGCTCGCGCGATGGAAAGGCCATCGTAGGTGCTGGTGCCGCGCCCGATTTCGTCGAGAATAATCAGGCTGCGGGGCGTGGCATGGTGCAGGATATTGGCTGTTTCGACCATTTCGACCATGAAGGTACTCTGGCCTGTTGCCAGGTCGTCCTGCGCGCCAATGCGTGTGAAGATGCGATCAACGATGCCGATGGTGGCCGCTTCTGCCGGTACAAAGCTGCCGATCTGGGCCATCAGCACGATCAGGGCGACCTGTCGCAGGTAGGTAGATTTGCCTGCCATGTTGGGGCCGGTGATAATTTTGATTTGCGCGGAGCGGTTCGAGAGTTCGACATCGTTGGGGATGAAAGGCGTTTCGGCCTGCGATTGCTCAATCACGGGATGGCGACCGGCTACGATATGGATGGTGTCGCCGTCGTTGAGCGTGGGGCGACAATAGTTGCGCTGCGCGGCCACGCTGGCGAGGCTGAGATAGACATCGATCTCAGCCAGCGCGCGGGCGGTGTCCAGGATGCGTGCGGCGGCGTGGATGGCAATTTCGGCGCGCAGCTGCGCGAACAGTTCGCTTTCCAGCTTGTTGATGCGCTCCTGCGCGTTCAGCACCAGCGTCTCGTACTCTTTGAGATCGGGCGTGATGAAGCGTTCGGCACCCGTCAGCGTCTGTTTGCGGATATATTCAGGTGGTACGCGATCTTTACTGGCGTTGGTGATCTCGATAAAGTAGCCGAAGATTTTCGTATAGCCAACCTTGAGAGTGTTGATGCCGGTACGCTTGCGCTCGCGCTGCTCCATGTCGGCGATCCACTGCTGTCCATTTTTGGATGCGTCTTTGATCTTGTCGAGTTCTTCGCTGTAGCCGGGGCGAATGACGCCGCCTTCGGAGGCGCTCAATGGCGGTTCATCAACGATGGCGCTTTCGATGAGGCGGATGGTATTCTCGTTGTCGGCAAGCTGCTGCGCGAGATGGGATAGCGCGGGCATACGCCCGGCGGCGTCGGCGGGCAGGCTGGCGCGGGCGCCGGCGGCGGCTCGCAATCCTACTGCCAGCGCGACGAGATCACGCGGCGAGGCGATGCGCTGGCGCACGCGATTGGCCAGGCGTTCGATGTCTCCGGCCTTTTTCAAGCTTTCGGCCAGGCGCGCCTGGGTGAGGGTGTCGGTGAGCAGCTCGCTGATGATGTGCTGGCGGTGTTGCAGGGCCGCGATGTCGAGCAGGGGCTGGCCGATCCAGCGGCGCATGAGGCGTCCGCCCATGGGGCTGCGCGTCTTGTCCAGCACCCACAGCAGCGAGCCTTTGATGGAGGCGGTGCGCCCGCTTTCAAACAGTTCCAGGTTGCGCCGCGTATGCGGATCGAGCGTCATGTAGGCGTTGGTATAGTAGGTTTCGAGCGCGGTAAGCTGGCGCAGGATGCCCTTTTGCGTCTCCTGCACATAGGCCAGCACTGCGCCAGCGGCGCGAATAGCCAGGGGCAGGTGCGCGCAGCCGAAGCCTTCGAGCGAGGCCACGTCGAAGTGCGTGAGGAGCCGGTGGCGCGCGTCGTCCTCGGAAAAGTAGCGTGAGTCGTAGGGGGTAACATGCCCGGCGATGCCGGTGAGGGACTTTACCAGTGGCGCGGTTTCATCTTCGTCTTCGTCGTCTGCAAGGCGCGCTTTGTTGTTGCTGGCGGTGTAGGTGTCGCGCGCGTTGGCGATGGCTTCGTCAATACCGGCACTGGCGTTGCCGTTGGAGCCAACTTTGGTGACGGTCTTTTCGTTCATGACTGCCGCCAGCCAGCGACGTTTGCGGCTGCCCAGGTGGGTGTTGCGGGACTCGACGATGACTTCGGCGGGTGCGACTCGCGCCATTTCCTGTTGCAGCGCGAGTTCCGGTTCGGGGGTGTTGAACTGGGTGACGGCAAATTCGCCGGTGGTGATATCGACGTAGGCGATGCCCACCGCTTCGCGACCGACCACTACGCTCGCCAGGAAGTTGTTGCGTTTGGCGGCCAACATGGTCGGGTCGATAACGGTGCCGGGGGTGACGATGCGTATAACTTCGCGGTCAACCAGCCCTTTAGAAAGGGCGGGGTCGCTGGTCTGCTCGCACACGGCCACGCGATAGCCCTTGCCGACCAGTCGCGCCAGGTAGCCACCGGCGGCGTGATGCGGGATACCGGCCATGGGTGATTTTTCGCCGCGCCCGAAATCGCGGCGTGTCAGGGCGATCTCCAGTTCGCGCGCCACGATTTCCGCGTCATCGTCAAACATTTCGTAGAAGTCGCCCATGCGAAAAAAGAGGATAGCGTCAGGGTGCTGCCGTTTGATTTGCAAGTACTGGTTGCGCACCGGGCTATGTACCGGGTTGTCTTTTATGTAGTCTTCAAATAACACTGGATCACCTTTATTGATAAGATGTTACTCGTCTGGACGATTCTCCCAGAATATTCTTACTTTCTTAAAATGCTCGATACGCTGTCCAATTTTGTTGATCTCTTTTGGGTAGAATTCAAGCAGGTATGCGCTGTCCAGCAACAAAATTCTGTTCCGCAAGTGTATTACGCTCCCAAAAGACCCCTTGTGAATAGCCCTGGATGGATTTGTCTCTCTGTGCCATATCAAGGCGCTTTTCCGCAAGGCAACAATAGGTTTCATCGATTTCGACACCGACGTACTTGCGTCCTAATTTTTTTGCTACCACCGAAGTAGTGCCTGATCCCAGAAATGGATCAAAAACGACCTGATTGGGTAAAGAACTCGCCAGTATAATTTTTGCCAGTAACTTTTCAGGTTTTTGGGTTGGATGATCTGTGTTTTCAGGCATAGACCAGAATGGCACCGTCAGATCAGTCCAGGTATTCGAGGGGTGAGTTAAGCGATAGCCACCCTCTCCAGTCTCTTCCCAATCTTTAGGTAATCCATCGCTATCTCTATAGGGAGCAATCACCTTGCGTCGAAGTTTGACAGCATCGACATTGAAAACGTAATCATCTGATAAAGTGCAGAACCAGATATCCTCTGAGCTATTTTTCCAGTTGGTCAGCGCTCCTCGTCCTTTTTCGCGTTCCCAGGTGATACGGTTGCGAACAATGAAATAATTTTCCAGGATATAGTGGATTGGCGCGGATGATCGCCAGTCACCGCAAATATAGAGAGAGGCTGTTGGTTTCATTAGTCTTATAAGTTGCTTCATGAGTGAATCTAACCATTGCTCATACTCATGCAGGCTTCTTTTCTTAAAAATAGTCCCATTAAATGATTTGGTCAGGTTATAGGGTGGATCAATAAATAACAAGTCAACAAAGCGATCTGGGAGAAGCGGTAATACATCAAATATATCCTGATGAATAGTGATGTTCTCGCATCTCTCTTTAATCAAAGGGTCCTTTAATTGGAAAAGATGAGTTTGATAGCTTTGCTGTTCTTCTAGAGAGAGTGCAATGGTACGGTTGCGTTCCCCACGAGGACGACTTATCATCTCAATTCCCTTTCACAACGCGCTTGAACAAACGAACTATTATTGGTCATTATGGTATGCCTGAGCTACCGTAATGTCAAGCATATACCCAAAAGATATACTTGATGCTTTATTCTCACTGCTATCAGAAAAAACGGCTGGCAAGAGGGGTTTATTGATGAGTGGGGTATTGTTGTGCCTGGTCTCTCTAGAGGAGGAAGCTGTGCTTGTTGTTGTACTCATTATTTTTGCGCTCGCGGGTGGGTTGCTGGCTGTGCTGGCGTATGAGAACGTTGCGACGTTGGCGCTAGAGGTACATTTGAGAGTGTTTGGCTGGCACGCGCCTGCTTTGCCGTTGGGCGTGGTATTGCTGCTCGCGTGTTTGTTGGGCGCGGCGCTGCTGTACATTGTGACGGTGCTATCGGCGTGGCGCGATCGTCTCCAACTGGCACAGTTACGCAGGCGCGTGGCGGAACTTGAGCAGGCGCAAATGAATGTGTACCCACAGCAATACTCCCCGCCAGTCATTATACCGATGCCTGGCATTCAGGCGACGAACTCACCTCCACCGTGGCTAAACTAGATCCGGCATCTCTTCGTTGAAAACACGGCTGGCCTGGAAATCCTCGGCCTCGATGGTCATCAGATCGGTTCTTGAGATTTTCCCACCCCTGGCAAAGAGCCGGTTGGCCTGGCGTAAGCGCGCCCTGTCTATAGCATTGCGCACGCTGCGGGCGTTGGCAAAGCGCGGCATGGTCATGCGTTTCTCAAGGTAGGCTCTAAAGGTTTGCAGCGCGTCCGGGCTGAAACGATACATCTGTTCCGCCAGTATGAGCCGGGAGATAGCGAGCAACTCATCAAGGGAGTAATTGGGGAAGTCCAGGTGGTGCGCTATACGCGAACTGAAACCCGGATTGGACGAGAAGAAGGTTTCCATGCGGTCTTTATACCCCGCGAGAATGACGACGAGGTCTTCGCGCTGGTTCTCCATGACCTGCAGGAGGATTTCGATGGCTTCCTGCCCATAGTCCCGTTCATTTTCCTCGCGGTAGAGGTAGTAGGCCTCGTCGATGAAGAGCACGCCGCCCATGGCCCGTTTGAGCACTTCTCTGGTTTTAGGCGCGGTGTGGCCGATGTACTGACCGACGAGGTCGTCGCGTGTCACGGCTACCAGGTGACCTTTGCGCGCGTAGCTGAGGCGGTGGAGGATGGTTGCCATACGCATCGCTACGGTCGTCTTGCCGGTGCCAGGTTGACCGGTAAAGGACATGTGCAACGTGGGTGGTCGCGTGGTCAGTCCAATACTCCGGCGCACGCGGTCAATCAGCAGCAGGGCCGCGATTTCGCGAATGCGCGTCTTGACCGATTTGAGACCTACCAGTTCTTCGTCGAGCTTCTGTAGCACCTCCATTACCTGCGAGTCCGAGAGCAAACCCGACAGGTCCACGCTGGCGTCGTCGGGAGTGTCGAGGACAGGATTGGTTGCGATGTCAGCTTCGCCGGTCTGGGCAGGTGTGGTCATGAGAACCGTTCTCCCTTCGGCCTGTCGGTTGCGTAGCTATGCAGGGTATAGCGGATGACGCGGTCGTGGGACTCCTGGCGCGACAGGCCGAAGCCAGGATCGTGCGGTGGCCGGTTTACGATGAACGAGAGGGCGATGGTCTGGCGGCCCTTGCGACGGTCGTAGGCGCCCACGCGGATATAGTGATGCGGGTAGGCTGTGCGGCACGCGTTGATTTCGTACAGGATGGCCGCCGGGTCCTTCTCGTCGAACATCGGCAGTCCCCACATCTCCCAGTAGTTATTGCGCGGATGGGGGTCGTCGGTGAACTCTACATTAAGAGGCCAGTCATTGTCCAGGCAGTATTGGATCTGCATGCGAATCTCGTCATCGGTCAGGGGCGGCAGGAAGGAAAACGTTCCCTGCGTCAGGTGAAAAGCCATATTGATCACTCCTTCGTAAGCGGACGCGAATGGGCGTCGCGAATGGGCGGACGCGAGTTGGCGGACGCGAATGGGCGGACGCGAGTTGGCGG
>JADEYI010002239.1_pt1 | contig 10406 bp, 12 predicted proteins | sample 8542331 | NCBI WGS metagenome assembly JADEYI01 (sample SAMN16510988, study PRJNA670497) | mine drainage metagenome | isolation source: biofilm near Copperflume 1 | place: Germany: Marsberg coppermine Kilianstollen | collected 2018-02
GTCCTGGGCACGAAACGCTGTAGCCTTCTTCGGATTGCTGCAATACGACACGATAGGTCATAACACTCTCAATCTTAGTCCTAACCCACTCAGGCGTTGATGGCCATATTTTCGACAGAGCCAAAACCGTCCAGCATCGCTTCAGCCAGGGTTGGATGCGCATGGATCGTGAACATCATTTCCTCCACGGTCGCCTCCAGTTCCATGGCCGTTACCGCTTCGGCAATCAGTTCCGTCGCCTGCGGCCCGATAATGTGGACGCCGAGAATTTCGCCATATTTTGCGTCCGCAACAATCTTCACAAAGCCATCGTGCGAATCCACAATCGACGCCTTCGAATTCGCTTTAAACGGAAACTTGCCAACCTTTACCTGTAAACCTTTTCCTTTCGCGGCGGCTTCCGTCAAGCCGACGCTGCCAATCTGCGGTTCACAATACGTGCAGGCCGGAATCCGCTCGCGCCGCACCGGACGCGCATATTTTCCAGCAATCTTCGCCGCGACGACCATGCCGCACATTGCGCCGACGTGCGCCAACTGCGGCAGCCCGGCCACAATATCGCCGATGGCGTAGACGCCCGGCTCCTCCGTCTGCATCCACTCATTCACTTTGATAAAGCCGCGGTCCGCCTTGATCTTCGTTTTCTCCAGGCCAACATTGTCCGTGCGCGGCGCGCGACCCACCGCGACCAGCACCTTGTCGGCTTCTTTCACCATCTGTTTGCCGTCGGAGCCGGTAATCGTGACCTTCACGCCGTCCTTCGTCTTCTCCAGCTTCTCGAACTTTGCGCCGACAAACGATTCAATCCCGCGCTTGCGGAAGTCCCGTGCCAGTTCCTTGCTGACGTCTTCATCTTCATTCGGGACGAGACGCGGCAGCGCCTCCACAATGGTGATCTCCGCTCCAAAGCTTTTGAAGATCGAGCCAAACTCCACGCCCACGGCACCCGAACCGATTACCACCATGGACTTCGGAATTTCTTTCAACGACAGGATTTCCATGTTGGTCAGCACGCGCGAGTCTGGTTCCAGTCCGGGCAACATACGCGCATCCGAACCCGTTGCGAGGATGACATTCTTCGCCTTGACAAAGCTGCGCTCGCCGTCCGCGCCGCCGCCGCCTTCCGTGTAGACTTCGACGGAATGCACGCCGTCCTTGGCCGCGCCCGTCAGGCGTCCGTGGCCTTCGTAGACGTTGACCTTGTTCTTCTTCATCAGAAACACGAGACCCTTGGCGTGCTTGTCGATGATGCCCTGCTTGCGCTTTTGGATGGTGCCCCAGTTCAGCTTGCCCTCGCCCAGACCCTCGATGCCGTACTCGACGGCATGCTTCAGATGGTCGTAGACCTCGGCGTTGAATAGCAAGGACTTCGTAGGGATGCAGCCCCAGTGCAGGCAGGTTCCGCCGAGCTTGCTTTCTTTTTCAATCAGCGCGACCTTCAGGCCGTACTGGCCCGCGCGAATGGCCGCCGTATAGCCGGCTGGCCCGCCACCGATGATGGCGATGTCATAAATTGTTTCTGCCAAGGGATGCTCCGTTCTGTTCAGAAATAAATGCTCAATGCGCGTGCAAGGGTAGATATTAGATGCTCGGCGACACGCGCCGGAACCAAACAGATGATTTTACGGGATGGGGACAGATTCAAGCGAATGAGAACTGCCCGGAACACAGAATGTGGGTGCCCCATCCTTCGCGTCCTCTGCGAAGGGTGGGATATAAAAGCTCCATGACCAGAGGTCTCCAGCGGTATCACGGCATTCGGGACCTGCACTTTATCACTTGTAGTTGCTATCAACGCCAACCATTCCTACACACCGCCGAACGGCGTAACCTGTTCCTCCAAATCCTAGAAGAAACCCGCGATAATTATCAGTTCTTCATTATTGGATATGTCGTGATGCCGGAACATTTCCATCTTCTCGTAGGTGAACCGGAACGGGGCACTGTTTCGCTGGTCATGCAAGTTTTGAAACAGCGCTATTCCAGAAAAATTCCCGATAAGAAAAACCAATTCTGGCAACGCCGGTTTTATGACTTTAACGTGTTCACGGATGACAAGCGAATTGAGAAATTGCGCTACATACATCGCAATCCAGTCAAACGCGGTTTAGTGAAAGAACCCGACGAATGGGCTTGGAGCAGCTTTCGGGCTTACGCTTATCGAGAAAACGAAATCGTAAAGGTTGAGGGATGAGCATTGTCGATATCCCACCCTTCGCAAACAGCCGCGAAGGATGGGGCACCCCGGCTGGCGAATGACAGAATATACAGTCAAGGAGATAACGATGCGACACCTTAGCGTTCGGCATAAATGTATGCCATTATTGGGATTTCTTGCTCTGTTGCTGATCGTTTCATTAACATCTGCTTGCCTCAGCCAAAGTACTCCGGTGGTTGCGGGACATGCCATCAGGGGAACCTGGGTGATGGACTCAATATATAAGACTCAAAATACCGAGGGACCAAGCCCGTCCCAACAAATGAAATTGATTGGTTCCCGCATCATCCTGGATACTCGGTCATTAGAAGCCTGTGGACAATCTGTGCCAATTAAGTCAATCGAAGCTCAACAAGTAACGTCAACTGATTTTCTGACCAATACCCGAGTCCGTTTCAGTGAGGTCGGAATTGAGGAGCCTAGCGTTACTGAGGTGGTTATAAATAAGAAGCAATCAGGGGCTTGCTTTCAAGCGTTTCCTCTCCCAGGGCAGGACATTTATATCAAGAGCAAAGATGAGATTCTGGTAGATTTTGAGGGAGTGTTTTATCGAGCCTTGAGAGAAAAATAAAAGCCCCGGATGACCCCTCCTTCGCGGCTGTTTGCGAAGGAGGGGATAGAAAATCTGCCTACCATCTAGGCCGCATCGCTTCTGCGTGGTTCAATGCTCTCGACAATTTTCCGATTCGCATTCTCTGCCTCGCGCAGTTCGTAGGAGGATTGCATGTTCATCCAGAATTGCGCCGTGGTTCCAAAGTATTTGGCGAGACGGACGGCAGTGTCGGCAGTGATGGCTCGGCGCTCGAGAACGATGTCATTCAGGCGCGGGCGGGTCAGTTTCAATTCCTTTGCCAGCGCGTAGACGCTGAGGCCGAGCGGCTGCATATATTCCTCGCGCAGAATCTCTCAGGGATGGATGTTCCATCCCCAGACGGGTTTAGTTTTCTTCGCCACTTTTGTCATAGCCGTCCTTAACGTCCTCCCGCTCCTGAGGCGGATTGTCCGCACACGCATCCGCGAGGAAATCCTCGGGCAATTCTGTCAGCAAATCCAAGGCTCGTTCCATCGCTAATCCTCAAACCCCCGGAACAATCTCCTGCCTGATTCCACCCGTGTGTATCTTCGATCCCTTGAACCCGAAGAAGCAGATGTAGACGTAGCACAGCGCGGGAATAAAGAACGCATGGTGGATTCCGATACGATCGGCGATAAAGCCTTGCAGCAGCGGCAGCAGCGCACCGCCGATGATGGCCGAGACCAGCATGCTGGATCCTCGATTGGCGAGGGGGCCGAGGCCGGCGAGGCCCAGGGCGAAAATGCTGGGAAACATGATGGAGTTGAACAGTCCCACCAGAATGATGCTCCACATGGCCAGGTGGCCGAGGGTCAGCATCGATGTGACGACCAGGCAAAAAGCGACGATGGCCGCCACTCCCAGCACCGGGCCCGCACGCAGCTTTTGCGTGATTCCCGCCCCGCCGAGACGCCCAATCATCGCGCCACCCCAATAGAATGCCACGTACCCTGCGGCAACTTTCTCCGTCAGGTTGCCAATGTTGGGCTGGCTCAGATAGTTCACCAGAAAGCTTCCGATGGAAACCTCCGCGCCGACGTAAACGAAGATCGCCACAACAGCCAGCAGCAGATGCCGTTGTTGCCAGATGCTGGGAGCATTCGCGCCCACACTCTCGGCAGGTAATCCCTGCGGCTGAATCTTCGGCAGCTTATACATCGCAAAGGCGATGGCGAACAGTACCAGAATGACGGCGATGATGAGATACGGGCCTTTGACTACAGCCGACTGGGTCACCCGGTACGCATGCAGCGCGGGTTGAGAGAGGCGGCCCATCTCAATGGCGGTCAAGGGCACGGCGCCCAGAATGAACAGGCTTCCTATATAAGGGGCGACGGTGGTTCCCAGCGAGTTGAAGGCCTGCGCCAGATTCAGGCGGCTGGAAGCAGTCCTCTCCGGGCCTAAAACGATCACATAAGGGTTTGCCGAGACCTGTAGAAATGTCATGCCCGCGGCGACAATCGCCAGCGCCACTAAAAAAAGCGGAAATGAGGGGGCCATCGCCGCCGGAATAAAACACAGCGCGCCAGCCGCCATGATGAGCAGGCCGGACACCATCGTCCATTTATATCCGATCCTGTCGATGACTTTGCCGGAGGGAAGCGCAAACACGAAATATGCAGAGAAGAAAAATGTCTGCACCAGCATGACCTCCGCATAGGACAGCGTGAAGACGCTTTTCAGGTGCGGGATCAGGATGTCGTTGAGGGAGGTGATGAAACCCCAGAGAAAGAACAGCGTGACGACCATCGCCAGGGCGCTTTTGTTGCCGGTCGCCGGTTCCATCGAGACCACTTTGGAGCTGTTTGCACTCGCGATCGCCATTCTTCGCTGCCCCTTCGTCGTGAATCAGCCGGTCATTTCAAATTGACATTTTAAAGGTATCCGCAAAGCGAGGCGCGCGGCAAAAGCGACGGAGGGATTCTTCAGCCGAAATATGGGCCGGATACCCGTCCTTCGCGTCTTTTCGTTGCGAAGAGTGGGAAAGACTAGAGATTGGGAACTGAACCAGGTCCTTTCTTCCCACCCTTCGCAGAGAACGCGAAGGATGGGGCACCCAGTTCTTCGCGGCAGGAACTGTTTACAGAAGCAACCACGATCACTGAGGCGCTTGCTGAGACACCTGCCAGTTGTTGCCATTCATTACAAGTGTGGTCTGTGCGGGCTGGCTTCCGGCAATCGCGCCGCTCAACTGCGGAAATGCGGCTTGCATCTCCTGCGACTTCACCCATCCGGCGACATCTGCCAATTGAAAGTGGTAATTGACCTGTGCCGTTTTTGTGCCGGATGCATTTGTCGCCGACGTGAAGTTGTCGATGGAAGTGACTTCACGATGGCCGTAGCAGAAATTTCCATAACCGGGTTGCGTCGGGTCCTGTGTCCAGACGGAACGGCCTTTTGTAGAGATATCGTAGTTGTTCACCTGTTTGGAGCCAATCAGAAATCGCTTCTTCTCGGCTGAGGTTCGAGTGAGCAGGCCAGCATCGGTCAGCGCGTCGTAACCCTGCGTCTTCGAATCGTCCGCAGTGGCCGCCTGTATGGGAAACTTTTTAGTTTGCGACCACAGACAGGATGGGTGGGCCTGGTAGTAGTTGTTGATGGCTGTCTGAAAATTGGCCTTCGAGTTGTCTGTTTTATTGCAACCGGCGGCAAGCAGGACAACGCTGCAAACTACGCCTGCGCGGAAGATATTGTGTCGGGTCATTGGAATCGTCCTCTCCATCCACCTAAGATGCAAAGAAAAGGCCGCCGGATTTTCTCCGACGGCCTATTACGTGTCTTGTTCAAGAATTATTTCTTTTCCGGAGTTGGCTGCACCGCGTCCGGGAAAACTCCCGGCAGCGGTTGACGCTTGCTGAAGTCGAACATGGCCTTCGGTTTGGGAAGAGGCTTACGCGGCAGCATCTGGTCGCGCATCGCCGTGTTGTAAACGAAGATTGCTTCCACTACAGCCGCCTGTTTCAAGTCGCTTGGCGAAAGCTCTTCGTATACATCCATGTTGGAGTGGTGGGTACGCGTCTCATAATCCAGCGGGTCCTGAATGAACTGGAAGCCGGGAATGCCGACCGCATCGAACGAGAGATGGTCCGTGCCGCCGGTGTTGCGCATGGTCAGCGTGGTGACACCCAGCCCCTTCAACGGTTCGATCCACGCGGCAAAAATCGTCGCGACCGCCGCGTTGCCCTGCAGATAGACGCCGCGAACTTTCCCCGAGCCATTGTCGAGATTGAAGTATCCGGAGACCAGCTTTTGCTCCGGCTTGACGGTCAGCGGTCCGGCCGGTTTGCGCAGCCATTCGGGCAACTTCATCTGGTCCGGGGCGGTAGAAAGCGGGAAGCTGCCAAAGTGGTCGCGCACATAGCCGCGCGAACCGTAGAGACCTTCTTCTTCGCCGCTCCATAGCGCAATGCGGATCGTGCGTCGCGGCTGCACGTGAAGCGCGTTCAGGATACGCATCACCTCCATCGCCACCACCGAGCCCGCGCCGTTGTCAGTCGCGCCGGTCCCCGCAATCCAGCTATCGAGATGACCGCCGACCATGACGATCTGGTCCTTCAGTTGAAGATCGGTGCCGGGAATCTCGGCAACCGTGTCGTAGCCCTGCTGGTTGTCGCCGGTAAACTTCGTCTCCACATCCATTTGCACGCTGACAGGAACGTTCGCCTCCAGCAAACGGACCATGCGGCCATAATTTTCAATGGCCATCACCACTACCGGAACTTTGACGCGATGCGCGGGATTGTACGGTTCGGTGCCAAGCGCGGCGCCGTTGTCGTCGAAGAAAGTTCCACCGGAGCCGCCGCCGTCCCGACCGTCGCGGCTGGGAACAATCACGCCCGCAACATGCTCGTCGGCCAGGAATTGCGCGATTTTATCGATCAGTGCGCGGCGCTTGAGATATGCCTGCAACCGCTTTTGCAGGTTCGACGGGCCACCGCTGCGCGATTGCGGGAACTGCGCCATATCCGCCAACTCCGCATCGGTATAACGCGTCCACAGCGGCTTGTCCACCGGCGGCACCGCCCGCATGTGGCCCAGCAGCACAATCTTTCCAGCGAGCTTGCCCTTATACTGCGCGAAATCCTTCTCATCCTGAATGTGGACCCCGACCACACTGCCCGTAACCGGTCCGTTCGTCGAGGGCGACCACGGTGTCGCCTGTGCGATAAACACCGCCGTATCCGGCGTCACCATCCGCACCCACGTGTTGAGCTGCTGCCAGCCCAGCCCGAAATTTCCCCACGATTCCAGATGGGCGTTGGCGCATCCCATCGCGGTCAACTGGTCCTGCGTCCACTTGTTGGCTTTGGCCATGTTGGGCGATCCGGTCAGGCGTGGGCCGATGTCGTCGTCGAGCGCGCTGGCGTAGTCCATAACGTGCGAGTTGTTGAAGCCTTCGTTCATGATGCGCTGATACATATCCAGATTGACGGGTTCGGTGGACGGCTGCGCGTTCTGCGGCGCGGTGACGGAAACCGGCTCGGCGCTGCGAGAACCTCGCATCGGCTTCGGACGCTGTTGGGCAACTGCGGGCAGGCATAGGAGCGGCAGGCTCGAGAGCAACAGCGCCGCAGTTCCAATGCGGTTCGATTGAGTTGCGTTCACGGGGTATTTCCTCCAAAAAAATTGCGAACTGCAAGGATAGCAGAGCGCGGAAACCCTACGCTATGCGTTTGTTTGCGCTGCTTTCAGAATTCTTCCCACCCTTGCTCCGCAAGGATGGGACACCCGACTAAACCAGTTTCTCGCCGGTCATCGCTTCGAGCACGTTCAGCGGCGCGTGCTCCGGAGCGACCATTGCTTCCGGCGCGACGAGATATGTTTGCTCCAACGCGTACTGCCCGGCCAGCACGGCGTGGGGAACCATGTCGGTATAGACCATCCAACTGGAGCCAGGCGGAAAGAATGACGCCTCGCGCTTTCCGTGCGCCTGATATTCCGCATTCTCTTTCAGAAAATTATGGAAGCGCATCATGAAATCGTCGTAAGGCGAACGCTTCAGGGCAGGAATAGCGCGGCCCAGGCCCAGGCCGCAGGCTGCCTGCGCGGTCACGCGCATCAGCGTGCTTTGCTCACGCGGCAACGCAATTTTCCGCGGCGCAAACTGCGGAACGAGAGTGCGAAACGGTTCGCCGGCGATCCAGTCGCGCGTTTTTTCAGGATGAAGATTGTTGAAGAACCTCAGAATGCGCGCACCATGCGTGGGGCGCGTAGGAAACGCATCGGTATGCATCAAGTCATTGCGGCGGCGCAGGGAAAGATCGCGGCCCTGTTCCTCCTGCGGACGGAAACTGCCGTAATCCAGCTGCCAACGCGATTTGTAGGGCGCAAGAAATTCCGCGAGAAACGCCGTCACATGCTGAGAATATTCCCGCAGAATGCGATGCAGCTTTTCGCTGGCGGCAGGATCGGCGCCTTTCACGTCCGCTCCGGAGACCCGATCAAGCGCGGGCTTGTAGGCCAGGTTTTTATGCAGCCCACTGCTGGTCTGCTCCAGCGTCAACAGAAAATGAAGGTCTTGGTCCGGGAGTGCAATCGGCGTCTGCGGAAAAAAAAGGATGTTCCCCTCTTCCAGTTGCCGGCACCAGATTTGCGCTTGCGATTCGGCCAGCGGTCGGCCGTTAGACAACGCTTCCGACGAAATGGTCACCATGCCCATGGGAAGGGAACGCGTCCGCTAGTGGCCGCCGGCAAATTTACGCCGCGCCCACAGGGGCAGCAGATATGTCAGGCTCACCACCATCGTCACAATGCCGACTGGCGCGGCGATATACAAATAGCTGATATTCAGGTTCAGCATGGAGGTTCCCGTCGCGGCATCATAGATGCAGACGCCGATAATGGCTAGGAAGAAGGTGACAAAGAAGACGATAAATCCGGACGCGCCACCGATCAGCAGACTGCCGATCAACCCCAGCTTTCCAATCGGAATGCGGAAGATGGTCGTGTCTGTGGGTTCCTGCGCGTGGGAGGGCGGCTCGGTAGAAAGATTCTGTGCGCTCATGATGACGGTCCGGTAGGCAGCGGAGGACCGCGCCCTCAGCTAGAATACAGGTTCATGCCGGACATCGCCCAGTCTGAACTGAAACCCGCCCTGGAAGTGGCGCGCACCGCGCCCACACAACGGGCGCCGAACGGAATCCGCTATGGGACCTGCGGCCAGACAGAGCTGTCGCCTGCGGACCTGGAGAGCATGGTTCAGACCGTGCCCCGCGCCATCGCCGCCGCACTCTATCACAAGACCTATTATTTTGTACCGCTGACTCTCGGGAACTCCGGCGAGAGCGTCGCCGGAGAACGCGAATTCAACCAGACCGATCCCAGCAAGGTGATGATCGCGTTGGAATTCACGACGGATCTGAGCGATCAGTCCGTCTGTCATCGCAATGTGAACTTCGACGGAGCGGAATGCGTCTTCATCTCGACGCGGCTGATGCAGGACCGCTTCGCCCTCGCCTTCGAGTTCTACATCAACCTCGGCCATCATTTTGTCGATACTGTCGGTGTGCCTGCAAGTTTTTCCACTCAGGTGTGGTCGCAGGCCGAAGCCAATGTCCGCGGAGAAACCAGCCAGGACGCCTGGGAACAGCGCACCAAGGCAACCGGACAGGCAAACTTGCAGCCAACGGAAAGCGCGCCCGCCGCCCGCCGGCAAACACGCGCAGTCGCAGCCAAACGAGGCCGGATCGTGCAAAATCTCGACGCGTCTGTTGACGGCGGCGTGATCGACGAAAAGGCCCGCACCGAGTACCTGGAAGCCGCCTTCGCCGACGCCATCGCCATCTATCTGCTTTCACTGACGGTCGACTTCGATTACAGCGAATTGCGTGAGCGCGAATATCCCCTGCTGGCCGCGTCCGCGCTCGCCGAGCGGCTGCAGCATGTCGCCCAATTGTTTCCTCCGAATGCCGGACAGGAACTCTCCATCCGCTATCGCCGACGCAACAGTTAGAAGCGACGATGCCGCCAATCCGGAATGTCAAACACGATAGAATCGGCGCATGATTGCGCATCTTCGTGGACGCCTCCTATCGAAAACTCCCCAGACCGCGGTGGTCGAAGCTGCCGGTGTCGGCTATGAGGTAGCCATCAGCATTCCGACGTTCACCGCGCTTCCAGCGGAGGGCGAGGAAGTCTCGCTACTGATCCACACGCATGTGCGCGAAGACGCTCTGGCGTTGTTTGGATTCACCAGCCGGACAGAAAAGCGGCTGTTTGAGAAACTGCTCGGCATCAGCGGCATAGGCCCCAAGCTTGCGCTCACAGTGTTGAGCGGGCTGCCGCCGGAGCGGCTCATCGCAGCCATCCATGGACAGGACCATGCCACGCTGACACGCATTCCCGGCGTGGGGAAAAAAACAGCGGAACGCATTGTGCTGGAGTTGAAAGATAAACTGCAGGAATTGGCGCCTACGACGATTGTCGGCGTCGTCACGCCGATGTCGGAGGATGTCCTTTCCGCGCTGGTGAATCTCGGCTACCCGCGAGCGGCGGCGCAGAAAGGCGTGGAGGCCGCAGTCGCGCGCGATTCAAATGCCGATAAGGATTTCGAGACCCTGTTCCGCGCCGCCATGGCCGCGATGAAATAGTTCATCATGGGTATAGACGCGTGAC
>JADEYI010002240.1_pt1 | contig 10402 bp, 5 predicted proteins | sample 8542331 | NCBI WGS metagenome assembly JADEYI01 (sample SAMN16510988, study PRJNA670497) | mine drainage metagenome | isolation source: biofilm near Copperflume 1 | place: Germany: Marsberg coppermine Kilianstollen | collected 2018-02
AGCTTGGGCAATCTGGTGGCCTTGCGGCAGACCGGGCTGAAGCGTCTGCTGGCCTATTCGAGCATCGCCCAGGCCGGATACGTGCTGATGGCGCTGGCCGTCGCCGAGCGGGCCCGGGGCGCGGTCGCGGCAGTCGGATTCTATCTTGTCGCGTATCTGCTGATGAACCTCGGCGCCTTTCTTGTCGTGGCTCAGCTGGAGCGCGCCTTCGGCAGCGACACGCTGACCGCAATCCGCGGGTTGGGGCGGCGCTCACCCTGGCCGGCGGCCGCGCTGGCTCTCTGCCTGTTGTCGCTCGCCGGCATCCCGCCGCTCGCCGGTTTCGCTGGCAAGGTGCTCCTGCTCTCCGCCGCGATCGACGGCGGCATGACCTGGCTCGCGGCGGTCGGCGCCGTCAACATGGCGGTCGGGCTCTTCTACTATGTGCGCGTCATCGCTGAGATGTATTTCGAGGCGCCGCTCCGGCCCGAGCCGGTGACCGGCGGGATCGGGTATATGGCTGGGCTGGCGCTGTGCGTCGCCGGGACCTTGGCGTTCGGCATCGCCCCCGACGCGGTGCTGTCCCTGAGCGCCGCGGGACGGCTGTTACGTTAATTCGGACAAGACAATCAAGATCCCTTTCGGCCAGTTACCGCCTATGGTTCTGCACCAACTTCGTGGAAGCCGGCACTCCGACGGGAATCATACCCCATGCACCGTCCAGCGGCTGCTCGTTCGCGGCGCCATGCGGGGGAACCGCATGCCGGCGCCGTAATCGTTCTGCTGGCCGCCGTCATGACCCTTCATGGCACGAGCGCCGCAGCTCAGTCTCCGGCAGAGGACCCTTGCGGAGGCCCATCGGCGCTGCTGTCCATTCTTGACCGGCCCACTGTGGGTGACAGCGCCTGCGTTGTGCCGCCACAACATGCGGTGCTCGAACTGGGTGCTCAGCGCGCCAATAACCGGGACGGCAGCCGCAGCTTGAATCTACCTGAAGCAGAATTCCGGTTCGGGATACCTGGCGACAATGAGCTGGTTTTATTGCCGCCCAACTATGCGCGTCAGGTTGGCTCCGGCACAGTGACATCGGGAGGCGCCGCGACGGTCGCCGGCGTCAAGCACGAGCTCGGCTACACGGCGAATTGGCTTGGCGCTGTCGAAAGCCTCGTCACATTGCCCTCTGGGAATGCCGCTTTCGGCAGCCGCGGCGCCGGGGTGGCCGTCAATGGCATCGTCAGCTACAGCCCGACCAGCAATACCGACTTGTCGATGATGCTTGGCGCCTCCAGCCAGACGTTGTCTTCTCAAGGCGGCGGCGGCCGCTACACCAGCATAAACCCGGATTTTGTTGGCACCTGGGCCCCGGCTCAACGCTTCCAGTTCTACGCTGAGATCTACGGGCAGAGCCGCACAGGTCCGGATCAGGGTATGGGATGGAATGCCGATGGCGGCATACAGTACCTTCTGGCGCCACGTGTTGAAGTCGACGCCGAAATCGGCGTCGGGGTAGCCGGTAAGTTGGGCGGCTTCCGCGATTACGTCGGAATAGGTCTGGGCCTGTTGTACTGAGACGTGGGGTTGCGGTGCGGCGCTCGTATCGGCGGCCATCGTGACGCGCCGTCGCGCTCATGGGATGACACCCAGCGCTTGGTTGATGCGAGCGCGCGCCTGGCCGATGGCGAGGCGGTTGCGGGCCTGCGCCACCTCGGCGTCGAACAAGGCGATCCGCGCCCGCAGCACCTCGATGAACCCGATCTCCCCGGCGCTGTATGAACCTTGCAGGCGGGCGAGAGCGCTGCGCAGCGCCTGCAAGCGCCCTCCGACGAGCGGGGACTCGGCCTCGGCGGCGGCGAGCTCCTGCTGCGCGGTTGCGACCTCGACACGAATTTCCCGCTCGGCCGCGGCGTACTCGGCCTCGGCCGCTTCCACCTCGGCGATCGCGGCGGCTTGGCGCGGCGCGTTGCGCGCCTCGGTCGCAAACGGCAGACGGAACCGCACTCCGATTGTCGTGTCGTATACGGTGCCGAAGATGTCGCGATTGCGGCCGGCGAAGGCGCCTATCTGCGGGCTGTCGCGCGTCGCGATCTCGGTCAAACGTAGAGCCGCCTGAGCCGCTGCGATCCTGCGCTCGGCCACTTCTAGTCGCGGATGGCGGGCAATGTTTCGCTCGGCCGCCAGCGGCTCTTCAAAGCTCAGAGGTGGCGTGCGGAGCCCGGTAAGGGTCAGGAGCGCCGCACGCGCGGTCGAGACTTGAGCCTGCCGTTCGCGGGCGTTTGCCTGCGCATCGAGAAGCTCGCCCCGCGCCTGATCGTCTTCGAGCGCCGCAACGTCGCCGGCGCTTACGCGGCGCGCCACGTCGGATTCGAGCGCCCGAGCGTTCTCGACCCTGCGGTCAGCGAGCCCGGCCTCCCGCTCGGCGAGCGCAAACCGGTAGACTGCCCGGCGCACTTCGCCGGCCACCGTGAGCCGGACGAGCGCCAGTTGCGCATCGTTCCGCCTGAGATCGGCCCGCGCCACCTGCCGGGTCGCGGTGCTCTCGCCGGGCAGCCACAGCGGCGCGCTAAGCTCGATTTCCGTATCGCGCTGCTGCCTATTGACGATCGCCTGATCGGTCAAATGGCTGAGCGTGACCGCCGGCGGCGCCGGGAACCAGGCGCCGGCGGCTTTTCGCCGCGCAATGAACTCGTTGCGGCGGGCGGTCAACGCCGTGACCTGCGGGTTCAAGGCCCAAGCGCCCTCGACCGCCTGGTGGAGGGTCTGCGCGGCGGCATCTTGCCAAGTAATCGCCGAGGTCAATACCAGACCGCAAAGGCAAGGCTTCAGCATCGCTTGCCATCGGCGCACAAACTGCTGACGGCGTCGCTGGCGAGGAGGCGCGTTTTTCATTGGCCGGGATGCTCCCCGCCGATCAGCGCCGCCGTTCGTACTGATTCTCGTCGCTCGCGGCGCTGCTCGATCCACTCGTACATCAGCGGCAGCAGCAGCAAGGTGAGCGTTGTCGACGTCAGCAGGCCGCCGACGACCACGGTCGCGAGCGGGCGCTGGGTCTCGGCCCCCACACCGCTCGACAGCAGCATCGGCAGCAGGCCGAGGATGGCGACCGAAGCGGTGATCAGCACCGGCCGCAGCCGCAGCGCCGCGGCCTCGCGCACGGCGACAGCAAGCGGATGTCCAAGACGCCGCTGGTCGTTCATGAACGACACCAGAACGATGCCGTTGAGCATGGCGACGCCGAACACGGCGATGAAGCCGATCGCCGACGGCACCGACAAATATTGCCCGCTGATGAAAAGCCCGACGATTCCGCCGATCAGGGCGAACGGTATGTTGGCGATGATCAGCGATGCATAGATCGCGGAGTTGAACGCGGTATAGAGCAGGACGAAGATCAGGCCGATGGTCAGCGGCACGATCACGGCCAGCTGCGCGAAGGCGCGCTGCTGGTTCTCGAAGGCGCCGCCCCACTCGATATAGTACCCCGCCGGCAGCTTGACCTGCCGCTCGATGGCGGCGTTGGCGTCCGTCACAAAGCCGCCGACATCGCGGCCCTGCACATCCATCTGAATGACCGCGACGCGCTGGAGCTGCTCGTGACGGATAAAGGAATAGCCGTCGTCGAGGTCGAGCGTCGCCAGTCGTGAGAGCGGCACGAGCGCGCCGCTCTGGGTGCGCACAGGGATGTCCCCGATCGCCGCGATGTCTCTTCGGAATTCCGGCGCGAGCCACACCTGAATATCAAAGCGCCGGGTTCCGTCGATCAGCGTGCTGACCGTGCTGCCGCCGATACCGGCCTGGACAACGGTCAGGAGCTCAGAGGCGTTGACCCCGTAGCGCGCCATGGCGCTGCGGTTGGCGCGGATTGCCAATTGCGGCTTGCCTTGGTTCGCCTCGAGTGACAAGTCGGTGACGCCTGGAACCTTGCCCAGCACGTTTTTGATCTGCCGGGAGAGCCGGTCGATCACCGTCAGATCCTGGCCGTAGACTTTGAGCGCCAGCGGCGCACGCACCCCGGAGAGCAATTCCTCGACACGCATCTGGATCGGCTGTGTCGTGGCCACGACCACCGTCGGAATGGCGTGCTCCAGCTTCGCCTGCATCTCGCCGGCGAGCTTGCTGAACGAGATCGCTTTCGGCCATTCGCTGCGCGGCTTCAGATCGACAATCGTCTCCTGGTAGTTGACGTCCGTCGTGTCGCCCTTTTCGGGCCGGCCGATCGTCGCCAGCGTCGAGCGGACCTGCGGAAAGCCTTTCTTGAGGATCCGGTTCACCGTTTGCGAGATGCGGATCGACTCGTCGAGCGAGGTTGACGGATTCGCCGTCACCTGGACCATGATGCTCCCCTCCTGCAGTTGCGGCATGAACTCCTTGCCGAGGAACGGGACCAGCGCCATGGCGGCGACCAGCAGCGACACCGCGATCGCCAAGGTGGCTGGCTTGTGGGCGAGAACCCGGTCAAGCAGCGGCAGATAGGCGCGTTTTACGGTCCGGATGGCGAAGGTGTCCTTTTCCGCCTTGGACCGCAGGATCAGCGCCGACAGCACCGGGATCAGCGTCATCGTCAAGACCAGCGATCCCGCCATCGCAAAGGTGATGGTCAGCGCCATCGGCTTGAACAGCTTGCCCTCGAGCCCGCTGAGGCTGAACAGCGGCAGAAACACGACGATGATGATCAGGATGGCGAAGGCAATCGGGTTGACGACCTCGCGAGCCGACCTGGCGATGATCGCGGAGCGGCTCTCGCCGCGGCGGGCGTGGCTCAGCAGGCGATAGCTGTTTTCGACCATGACGACGGCCCCGTCGACCATCATGCCGATGCCGATCGCCAGGCCGGCGAGCGACATCAGGTTCGCCGAAAGCCCGGTCGCCTGCATCAGGATGAAGGCGATCAGCATGGCGAGCGGCAGGGCGACGATGACGACGATCGCCGACCGAAGCTCGCCGAGAAACACGAGCAGAACGATCGCGACCAGGACGGAGCCCTCGATCAGCGCATCCTCCGCCGTCTTTACCGCCTTGTGGACGAGCTCGGTGCGGTCATAGACCGGATTGATCGTGACACCTTGAGGCAGCGCTTTCTGCGCCACCTTCAGCTTCTCCTTAACGGCGTCGACGACGTTGGCGGCGTTCTCGCCGATTCGCTGCAGCACGATCCCGAGGACAACCTCCTTGCCATCCTTGGTGACGGCGCCGGTGCGCAGCGCCGGTCCCTCCTCGACCGCGGCCACGTCGCGTACGTAGATCGGAACGCTGCTGCGCGTCGCGATCACGACATTGGCGATATCCGTCGTAGTCGATAGCAGGCCGAGGCCCCGCACCAGGAACTGTTCTTTTCCCCGGTCGATGTATTGGCCGCCGACCTGCCGATTGTTGGCCTCGAGCGCTGCCGTGACATCCTTGAGCCCAAGCCCGTACTTGACCAGCCGCCGCGGATCAACGAGCACTTGGTATTGCTTCTCGAACCCGCCCCAGGAGGTAACGTCATCGACCCCCGGCGCCGTTCGCAGCAGCAGCCGCACCGTCCAGTCCTGCACGGTCCGCAGATCCATCAAGGAAAGTTTGTTATCGGCCGAATCCATGGTGTACCAAAAGACTTGGCCCAGCCCGGTCGAGTTGGGTCCGAGTTGCGGCTCGCCATATCCCGCCGGGATCCGTGATTTCACCTCGGCCAGCTGCTCGGAGACGAGGCGGCGGGCAAAGTAGATGTCGGTGCTGTCGGTGAAGTAGACCGCCACATAGGACAGGCCGAACATCGACACCGACCGGATCTGCTCGACGCCGGGCAGCCCGGCCATCGAGCTCTCGATCGGCACGGTGAGGAGCGTCTCGATATCCTCGGCCGCAAGACCTGGCGATTCGGTGTAGACGTTGACCTGGACCGGCGTCACGTCCGGGAAGGCGTCAACCGGCACCTGCCGAAAGGCGCGCACGCCGAGAAAGACGACAAGCGCAAAGGTGAGCAGCACCAGGAGCTTGTAGCGGAGCGAAAGCTCGACGAGCGCGGTCAGCATGACGGCTGGGCGCTCCTAATCCGCACTGATCTGCGATTTCAAGAGGCGCGCCTTGAGGGCGTAGGCGCCTGAAACGACGACCTCGTCTCCTGGCTCGAGCCCGGATTTGACCACGACTTGGCCACCGCTCCGTTCCCCGGTCTCGACCGGGCGCGGCTCGAACCCGCCATTCTCTCCCTTTTCAACAAACGCGGTCATCTGGCCCTGGAGAAGGACGAGCGCTGTCTCGGGGACGCTCAGCACCGGCCGGCGCCGAGCCTTGTCGATCAGGACATTGGCAAACATGCCCGGCTTGAGCCGCCGGTCCGGGTTCGGGATCTCGACGCGCGCCTTGACCGTGCGGGTCTCCTGATCGACGACGCTGCTGATATAGGCCACCCGGCCGCCGAAGCGCGCGTCGGGATAGGCGACCACGGTGGCCGTCGCGGGCGCTCCGACCGTCACACTTCCAAGATCGTGTTCATAGAGGTTGGTTTCGGCCCAGACCGACGAAAGGTCGGCGATCGTGAACAGCGGCCGATAGGCCTGGGCATACTCGCCCAGAACGGCGGTCCTCTCGATCACCGTGCCGGCGAAGGGCGCGGTAACGGCGAGGGCCGCCGGGCCGACACCAGGCGGATCTGCGGCGGAAGACCCAAAAACCGCCAGCTTGGCGGCGGCCGCATTGAGCGCCGCCCGCGCCTTCTCGTAGTCCGCCACGGCGCTCAGCTGCTCCTTGCGCGCGATCGAGCCCTGAGCCACCAGGCTTCGCGTACGCTCGAGGCTCGTTCTCGCCACGCCGAGCTGCGCCTGCGACTGCTGGTAGGCGGCCCGCGCCGAAGCCAGCTCGGGGCTGTCCAGGGTCGCAAGGATGCTCCCGGCCTGGACCTGGTCGCCGACAGTCGCGAAGATCCTCGAGAGCCGCCCATCGACCGGCGGCAGCACCCGGGCGAGCCGATTGCGGTCGGGCTCGATCGTGCCGAAGAGGGCCACCGTCTCCGGCACGTCGGCGAGCTCCAACCGCTCGGTTTTGATGCCCGCACGGCGGGCATCCTCGGGACCAAGGTCGAGCGGCTTGGACTCTTGGGAACTCCTGGGGGCTGTCGCTTTATCGGGGTCGCCGGACGCGGTCTTTTTCGACTGGTCGCAGCCGGCAAGCACGACAAGTGCGATCGGAAGGAGCACACCTGCCCAACACCGGCAAGTTCCAGCAATACGGAACATGTTTCATACCTGGCAATGCGATAGCACGCGGATCTGGAAGAGCTCTCGCGCAGAACCGCGGGGCTGGCCGGATCCGTCAAACTCCAAGCAAGCCCCCTCGCGTCGCGAGCGGGCGCAAGGGCTCACATCAGCCGAAAGCCGGTGGGCCTCGTGGCGGAAACGGTGCGGCGACGATCCGGGCAGGGCCGGTGTTGACCGATGGCCCTGGTAACGGGACGCTGCGGTCTGCGGTATTCGGCGGAGTGCGGACCGAGACGTCTACTGAAAAGCCGGGCGCCGCGCCGATGGCGATGCGCTGGCGCAGATAGACCGGATTACGGCAGGATTCGGAAGCAGCCAACCGGTGATCGTGCAACGCTCGATCGCCGGCGACGCCGCCGCGCTCGTGAACAACCTCAGCAGCGGCCGTTTCGACGTGAATGCACCAGGACAGGGGCCCGAGGATGAAGGCCGCCAGGATGCTGACCAACCCTGCCAGGCGCCGCCAAGCCGGGATGGGCCGATCACTCCGCTCTTGCATGTCGCATAGATCGGACCCGGAGCATGCCGACAATTCGCGACCCGCGCTGTTGCTCAACGAAGCCCCTGGGTCACGCGCCCGCCGAAGCGGGTTCGACACGCCGCACCATGCCGGGACTATGACCGCCTGCCGCGACGGTGTCGAGAGGGCTTAGGCATCCCCGCTCAGAACCAGACCCGCAGGCCGGCGACGAAGCGCACGCCGCCGCTGCCCGCGCCCGCCTGCCGGGCGAAAGTGGCCGTCTGCGCGAATTTCTGTTCGTAGACGACGCCGAGATAGGGTGCGAATTTGCGGCTGAGCTCGTAGCGCAGGCGCAGGCCGGCATCGATGTCGGAAAATCCGGCGCCGACCAGGCGGGCGGGATCGGCCTTGCTGTAGAGGTTGGACTCGATCTCCGGTTGCAGGATCAGCCGCTGCGTGATCAGCAGGTCGTAGGAGGCCTCGACCTTGGCGGCCAGATGGCCCTGGCCGCTGACAAACCCGGTGACCTCGAGATCGAAGAAGTAGGGGGCGAGGCCCTGGAAGCCAAAGGCGGCCCAATTGCGGTTGGGACGTGAATCGAGATCGCTGCGCAGCCCGCCCTGCAGATCAAAATAAGTCGAGATCGCGCGAGCGTAGAGGAATTGCTGTTGGCCGTCCTCGAGCGTCCCGTTGCTGTAGGCGCCCTCCGATTTGATCCATAGCTTGTTGTAATCGGTGCCGACCCACCCCTGCCCGTCCCAGCGGAACGCGGGATCGCCGCCGCCAAAACGCCCCTCGAGCTGGTTGAATATGGCATGGGCGAAAATACCCCGATCTTCCACCGGCTGCACGGCGCCGCCCGATGCCATATCCGCCATCGGCGGCGTTCGGCCGGACGACGTGGGTGTCTGCGCTTCCGCAACGGGCGCCAGCAGGGTCAGCGCGGCGCTCAGAATAGTGGTTCGCAAGGCGCTCATACGACACGCACCTCGCGGAACATGCCCATCTCCATGTGGTAGAGGAGATGGCAGTGATAGGCGAAGCGGCCTGGCGTGTCGGCGCTGACCAGATAGCTGAGCTTCTCCCCCGGTTTGACGTTGATCGTGTGCTTGTAGGGGCGAAAGGCGCCATAGCCGTTCTCGAGCTCGCTCCACAGCCCGTGCAAATGGATCGGGTGCGGCATCATCGTGTCGTTGATCAGCACGAACCGCACCCGCTCGCCCAATTTCAGCATGATCGGCCCGGCCTCCGAAAACTTCTTGCCATCGAACCCCCAGATGAAGCGCTCCATATTGCCGGTCAGGTGAAGCACGATGTCGCGGGACGGCGGCCGCGGGTCACCGCCGGGCTTGGTCGCGCGCAAATCGGCATAGGTCAACACCCGCCGCCCCGGGGGAAAGCCTTCGCCCGGGCTGTTGAGCCGCCCCGTTGGCGACCTCGCGATATTATCGACTTCCACGCTGCCTTCGAGCTGCGCCGAGGCGCCGGCCGCCACCCCGGTCATCGAGCGCTGCCCCATGGCGCCGCGATCGATTGTCGTATCCGGCATCGACCCGTGGCCCATCTGCATTCCGGATTTGGAACCCTGTTCCATGTTCATGTCGGACATTGAGCCCGGGTCCATTCGCATCCCGGGCATCGACCGACGGTCCATCTGCATCCCGGATTTGGCGCCTTGGTCCATGCTCATGCCCGGCATCGACCCGTGATCCATGTCGCCCATGCCCATATCCGCCATCGTACGCAGCGGGCGCGGGTCCATCGCCGGGATCGGCGCCGCCATCCCCGGGCGCGGCGCGAGCGTGCCGCGGGCATACCCGCTGCGATCCTCGGCTTCGGCAAAGATGGTGTAGGCGCGATCGGCCTCAGGCGTGACGATCACGTCATAGGTCTCGGCGACGCTGATGCGGAACTCGCCGACCGTGACCGGCTCGACATCGTTGCCGTCGGCCTGGATCACGGTCATCGGCAGGCCGGGGATGCGCACATCGAAAATGCTCATCGACGAGCCATTGATAAAGCGCAGCCGCACCCGCTCGCCGGGGCGGAACAGCGCCGTCCAGTTGACCCCGGGCGGCTGCCCGTTGACCAGGTAGGTGTAGGTGGCGCCGGTGACGTCGAGAATGTCGGTCGGGCTCATCCGCATCTTGCCCCATTCGAGGCGGTCCGAAATGGTTGCGGCGAGCCCCTTCTTGCCGATGTCGGAAAAAAACGTGCCGACCGTCCGCCTCCCGTAATTGTAATAATCGCTCTGAAACTTCAAATTGCTGACGATCGTTGCCGGGTCGGTGTCGCTCCAGTCCGACAGCATGACGACGTAGTCGCGATCGAAAGGCTGAGCATAGCCGCCTCGCGGCTCGATCACGATCGGGCCGTAAACGCCGGTCTGCTCCTGATAATGGGAGTGGCTGTGGTACCAGTAGGTGCCGCTTTGGTGCACCGGAAACCGGTAGACAAAGGTTTCCCCGGGGGCGATCCCCGGAAAGCTCAGTCCCGGCACGCCGTCCATCGGCGAGGGGGTGCGCACGCCGTGCCAATGGATCGAGCTTGTTTCCGACAGCCGGTTGGTGACCGCCAAGGTGACGGTGTCGCCCTCGCGCCAGCGCAGGATCGGCGCCGGAAGCGAGCCGTTCACGACGGTTGCCGTACGCCGCCGGCCGGTGATGTTGACCGGCGCCGGTCCGATATCGAGCGCGAATTCGGTGCCGCTCAATACCGGCTGGATTTTGGC
>JADEYI010002241.1_pt1 | contig 10399 bp, 11 predicted proteins | sample 8542331 | NCBI WGS metagenome assembly JADEYI01 (sample SAMN16510988, study PRJNA670497) | mine drainage metagenome | isolation source: biofilm near Copperflume 1 | place: Germany: Marsberg coppermine Kilianstollen | collected 2018-02
GGAGGCGGGGACCGTGCTGACGGCGCGGTACAGGAAGCAGGAGCACACCTGCGAGATGGTGCAGACGGACGACGGGCTGCGCTACCGGCTCGACGACGGGACGGAGCACAAGAGCCCGTCGTCGGCGGGCAAGGCGGTGACCGGCGGGGCGTGCAACGGCTGGGTGTTCTGGTCGGTCGCGGGGACGGAGAAGCCGAAGCGCGAGCCGAAGGCCAAGGCCGACAAGCCGGAGAAGCCGGCGCCCGCCAAGAAGCCGGCGGCGAAGAAGAGCGCCAAGAAGCCGGCGAAGGGAAAGGTCAAGGCGATGCGCGCGAAGGACGTCCCTTCATACGGTTGCGGCGGCTGCGGCGCGACGTTCGGGTCGCAGAAGGCAGCGGTCGCGCACGCGATGACGCACACCAGCTAACCGCCGCGGATCTCCTCACGAGAGCAGCAGGTCGCGAAAGCGGCCTGCTCTCGTCCGTCCTCCTCTCGCGGCCACTCCCTCCCCGCGTCGCCGCGCACGACGACACCCCGGTGCGCATTGTGCTCCGCTGGGAGCATGAGGTCTCAGGGGGCGGCCCACACCCATCACGATGGCCAGATCGTGCGGGCGCGCCTGCCAACGCACGTGCCTAGCAGAGGTAGGGAATGGTAGGGTCTCGCGCCTGTTCGGCGGCTACGAAGACGGGGCAGCGGTGCGGTGCAACGCCGCTGCATGACGCTGATCTCTGCTTCTGGCATTCCCCCGAACACGCCGAAGAAGCGGCCAGGGCGCGCAGCTTGGGCGGCCAGCGGCGTCGACGCGAGTCCACGCTTGCGGGAGCCTACGACGTCGGAGCGCTCGACAACGTGGCTGGCATCCGCCGCGTCCTCGAGATCGTGACGTTCGACGCACTGGGCATGGAGAGCACGTCGGTGGCACGAGGGCGGCTCCTGATCGCAGCCATGCAGACCGCGACCCGGTTGCTTGAGACGGGCGAGCTGGAGGAGCGGGTGGAGCGCATCGAGGCGGTGCTCGGCCCCAAGCTGGCAAAGGAGCAGCGCCGCCGATGAGCACGAGCAGCGCCCGTCTCGACCGCCTGTACCCGGCGCTCTCCCCCAAGGAGCGCGCCATCCTCGTCCTCCGCGCCTGGAAGGAAGGCCGGGAGCCCAACCACCGACTCTTGAGGTCGAGGTCCGACCGGGACGCCGTGGAGTACAACCGCATCATCGACCTGCTGCAGGCAGCGACCGGCGACCTGACGCAGTACCTGGTGATCGTCCAGCTCCTCGTCGGCCAGCTGGAGGTCAAGTTCTCGTGGTTCCTCACCATCCTTGCGTGGGCGAACTCCGTCCGGAAGGTGAACCGCGCCGAGGAGTTGGCGGAGGTGGTGCGCCGCGCGCTCGTCGAAGGGATCGCGAGGCGCTGGCGGGAGCTGCGGTCGCTGGACATCGTGCTTGAGGAGATCGCCGCGGAGGTGGATGGCGAGGACGTGCTGCATCCAGAGGCGCGGGAGCTGTTGGAGCGGACGAGGGCGCAGCTGCGGGCGCTGCCCGAGGCGGTCACCGGCTACGGCGGGACGTGCGAGCTGGCGGAGCCGGACGCCGCCGAGATCGAGGCGCTGCGGGAGCACATCAACGGGCGCGCGCACTGAGGATGCGACGGTGTGTCGCTCGCGTGGAAGAGCCGGCCGCCGAGCTGGTGGACCGGCTACGCGAGATCGTGGGGCGCGGCCCGCAGTGATCCGTGAGGAGCCGCGCCGTGATCCCAAGCGGCTGTGTCACTCGACCATCACCATGAACCGTTAGTGTCGGTCACGCAGGCGAAGGACGTGCGATTTAACCTCGAACGCGACGTAGGGAGCCCCCGCCCCCAGCGTCGCCGGCCGACAACACGGGCGGGACGAACCAAGCTGCCGAGGGAGCAACGCCCGACGGGATCTGCCGATCTGTCCCATATGCGAGAGCGTCTCCAGCGGCTCCAGACCCTGCGCGAAGCGCCCGGCCGTCGTCGACGAGCTCGTCGCGGCCCCCGAGTGTGGCGCTGTTCCTGCTTGACGAACGCGGCCCGCGCCGCCGGTCGGCCGCGACAGCATCGACGCGGCGCCGAGAGCTGGCGCGCTGACCAGGCCGAGGGGTTCGCCGTTACGCCGGACGAACGTGCGTTAATCTTCTCCCATGATCGGCCCCGGCATCTTGACAGCCTCGACGAGCAGGCGCACAATCGCCGCGCTTGATACCGACCGACCGGCCATATGCGGGGGAGCAGACGCCGGTCGCGCGGATGATCCCTTCGCTGGGTCTCCCGGCGGGCGCCGGGCAGCACGCCACCCCGCAGGCGCGCCAGGAGAGAGGACGCTCCTGTGCGGCACGCGCGACCTCACACTTCGGCTTCGACACACGTCCGCGCGGCGGCGCTCATCCTTGCGCTGGCCGGTGCCCTCGCGCTGCTGAGCGCCTCCTCCGCACGGGCGACCGCGCCGGGGCCGTTGGGGCACACGTGGTCGGCGAGCCTCTCGGACTACAACGGGAACGACAACCCGGATCTCACCGTCAGTCAGGCGCTGCTCCAGCCGGGCGGCGTCGTCAGCCCGTCCGCGAACGGGAACGGCGGGTCGAGCGGAGCCTGCGTGGGTATGGGACTGCCTCAGCCGTTCCACGGCCTCACCCGTCTCTGGGGATATTGATTGACGTTGGCATGGCAAGGTGTTTTGAAATGCATCTGGGGGAAACGGGCAGGCTGGCATATCTCCTAGCCGACCGCACACTTATGACCGGTTGGTCTTGTCGCCCAAAATAAGCAAGGCGTCCTCTTTCGAGATCGGTTCCTCGCCGAGCATGCGCACAAGGGCCGCCCTGGCCAGTGGGTCGTCACCGAGTACGCCTTGGTAGAAGGAGTCCGGTAACGTCTCTTTTTGCGATTCCTCGAAGCGGCGTGCCGACTCCCCATTGTCGGGGACGAGAGTGGCAACGCGGCGGATTCGTTCAATTGGGCTCGGATGGGACGAAGAGGCTTCGTGGCCTTCAGCCGAGCCTAGGGCGCTGAATGCAGTCCAGACAGCTAGGAACGCCAGAGCTGGGCTAGTTCCGAATTTCTTCTTAACGTACGCGCAGGTGAGATGGAAACCAAAGGCATCCGCCTCAAGCTCCTGCTCGTGGGACAATTTGGAGCGAATTTCGTTGTCACTTTGTATGCACAACGCCTCATCTTCAAGGCCGGCGACACCATGGTGCTTGATCGCGTGGCCGACTTCATGCGCAAGAACGAAGATGATCCCGGTCATTGCGCAGTTGTGAATTGCCCAGCGCTTTTCGTCACTCAAGTTAAGTTGGATGTGTGGACCAAAGGGGTAGCCAAGTTTGCGATACACCACGTGCAAGAGCAGGGCGGAGCGACGCAGTGAGTCACGTGTTACAGGTCCCGGCAATTCCGAACGCACAACCTCCGTCGGATGCACGAAGGCATAAGTGACGTATTGCTTGAGATAGGCGACAAGCCCCGTCGATAGCAGGATTGCGTTTTGGTCGTCGATATTCGGCCAACACCCAGCCTCGAAGGAACCACCGCTGAGCATTCCGATGGCGACGTGGCCTCGAAAAAAACCTTCCTCTTCTGGCGTAAGGAGCGAGGGCAGACTCTGACGGAACTCCTGTATTATCTGCTTGCCAACCGCCTGATGGGCGCGCCAAGCCCTCCGCATCTCTGGATGCCGGGGCTGCATCGTTCGTAATTCCAGCCTACTCCGCAGATAGTCACGGTAGTCTGCCGGTGTCGCATAGGGCATAGTACGAGTATTACACTTCCCAAGCCCCGTCGACCACTGATGCAGTCGCCTGGTTCGTTCCGTCCGTCGCCTGCCGGGCCCTCAGCATCGCGGGGCTGCGGCGCATGTGGCCCCAGCGCTGGCGGGAGCTGCGCGCGGCGGAGGTCGTGGCCAGCGAGGTCGCGGCCGAGCTGGACGGCGAGGACCCGCTCGACCCGGAGGTCCGAGGGCTGCTCGACGCGTGCCGCGCCGACCTGCTCGACCTCAAGGACCACATCGCGCCCTACACCGGCCCGCTCCAGCTGGAAGAGCCGGACGCGGAGCTGGTGGACCGGCTGCGCGAGATCGTGGGGCGCGGCCCCGGTGATGTGTGAGGAGTCGCGCCGCGAGACGGCAAGGTCGGGCTCTCTGGCCCTGCCTGCGTCGCCTGGGTGCGTCGCGCGTAGCAGGGACGGGCGACGATCACAAAACCCGGGACGTTGTTCGGGTCTTGACAGCGGCGGGAGGTCGGGGCACAATCGCCTCTCTAGCGATTCCACTTGAAAGGAGCACCAGCATGATCCAGGCCGTTCGGAGCAGGATTGAGGAAACGAACCTGAAGTTCATGGCCGCAATCAACAAGGGAGATACGTCGGCGGTGGCAGCGCTCTACACGGAGGACGCTGTCGTCCTGCCGCCGAACGCAGAAGCGGTCCACGGACGAGACGGGGCTAAGGCGCTCTTCGACGCTATGATCCAGCAAATGGGCATCCCAACGCTGACCCTCTCGACGGTTATGGTGACTGAGGTCGGCGACACAGCCTACGAGGTCGGCGGGTACACGATGAGGCTTCAGCCGCCGGGGGCAGCTGTTGTGAACGACAGCGGCAAGTACGTCGTCGTGTGGAAGCGTCAGGGCGATGGCGCCTGGAAACTCGCCGTAGACATCTGGAATACCGACCTGGCAATGCCGACCGCCTGATCAAGAGCGAGGCCGCGCCTCCGCCTCGAGTTGCACGCGCTCGATCGTGCGAAGAAGCAGCTGCTCGAACTCCATGCCGAGCTTCGCGCGTGAGCACGTCCATCTTGCGATCGATACGCCCAAGATGGTCCATCGCGACGGCGACGGACCGAACACAACGTGGTCATCGTGCATGGTCAACGCGGGGCCTTTAGGTATAGATTGTCGAAGAGCCGTTGGTTCGCAGACGCCGCCCGACCGCGTGTTCGCCGTGGGGAACGACGGCGCATGATGGCGGTCGGAAGAATCGCCGCCGGAGACCGCGTGATCCAAGAGCCGCGCATCCAGTATGTCACCGCGCCCGATGGCGTGAATCTCGCGTTCTGTGCCGCGGGTCAGGGCCCGGCACTCGTGTACCTGCCGACGTTCGCCGGCTTCGGACATCTCCAAGTCGAAGGGCTGATACCGGCCGGGCGACAGATCCTCGAGTACCTGACACCGCGGATGAATGTGATCCGCTACGACCGTCGCGGGCAAGGATTGTCCGACCGCGACCCCGCGGATGACTCACTCGACGCGCAGGTCGGCGATCTGCTCACCATCCTCGACCGGCTCACGATCAACCGGGTCGCCCTGCACGCCCGGGTCTTTGCCGGCCCTGTGGCGATCACGTTTTCCGCTCGATATCCGCAACGCGTCTCGCACCTGATCCTGGCCAGCACTGCGGCTAGCATGCCTGATGCCGTTGCCGCTTCCCCCCGACTCTCGGCGCTGTTGGCGCTGCTCGACCACGACTGGGAGCTCTACATTCAAGTCGTCTCCCGGCTTGTGGCAGGGTGGTCGGAAAACGAGGTCGCGACCAGGGTTGCCGCGCAGGCGCGCGCGGGCAATACGCCCGAAGGTTTGCGCCGGAGCCAGCGTCTCGTCCGCAACTGGGACGCATCGGACCTCCTGTCGCGCGTCGAGGCACCCACCCTTGTCGTTGAATACCCGGCGTCGGTGTTCGCCGAGCGGTCGATGCGCGCGCTTGCCGCCGGGATCAGGAGTGCGCAGCTCCGCCATCTGGATGTGGATACGGGTGTATCCGTCGCGCAGGCCGTCTACGAGTTCGTCACGGGGGAGGCCGTCGCCCGCCCGGCGAATGCTGAGTCACTTCCGGCGGGGACGGCCATTATCCTGTTCACCGACATCGTCGACTCGACGGCGCTCACGGAGCAGCTCGGCGACGCGGCCTTCCGCGCCCGCGCCACGCGTCTCGACGCCGCGATGCGGTCCGGGATACGGGAGTGCGGCGGCACGCCCGTCGAGGGGAAGGTGCTGGGCGATGGCGTTATGGCTGTCTTCACGTCGGCACGGCAGGCGATCGATGGCGCGCTACGCTGCCTCGCCACGGCGGACGGCACCGGCCTCGCGCTGCACCTCGGCATCCACGCCGGCGACGTGATCCGCGAGGGCGACAACGTCTTCGGAGGCGCGGTCAACATCGCCTCCCGCATCTGCGGGCTTTCCGCGCCCGGCGAACTGCTCGTGTCGGGCACGGTGCGCGACCTCGCGCGTACGTCGTCGGGCGTCGCCTTCGACGATCGGGGCGAGCACGCGCTCAAGGGGGTGGCGGACGCGCAGCGGGTGTTCGCGGTCACGCGCGAGCCATGACCTCAAAGGCGGCATGGTCACCATGGCGAAGCAGCAGAGTCGGTTCCAATCTCCCTCCTCCACCTTATCAGGGTGACTCGGCCGGTCACATCGCGGGCGGACCTGCGGAGAACGGTCCGGCGTCCGTGCGCGTTCCGAAGCTAGAGACTACGGACGAGGCATGAAGTACCGCGCAGCTTCCGCCCTGACCCCCCTACGAGGAACGCCTGGCGAGTCGCGCGCCTGGAAGGAGGGGCGCGACCACGACCCGCAGGTCCGCTACACGATGCCGACCCAGGCAGGTCGACGAGTACAACCGCCTGAGCGCCCTGCTGCGGGGTGCGAGCGGCGACCTGACGCACTTCATCGCCATCGTCGCCCAGCTGGTGGAGCAGCTCTCGTTGCGCTGGTGCTGGCTGGCGACGCTCCACATGGCCACGCTCAACGCGAGCGCCATCGCGTCCACCGCGTTGCAGGCGATGCCCGGCCGCACCGAGAAGACCGCCCTGCGTCGCGCGCTGCGGCCCCACATGGCGCGCTTCGCCCTCGCGCTCTTCGATGACCCGCGCTGGGAGGGCGCCACCGACGACGGGAAGCTGCGGATAACGGGCGACGAGGTCGCCGCGGGGCTGATTGCGGGGCTGCGGCGCATGTGGCCCCAGCGCTGGCGGGAGCTGCGCGCGGCGGAGGTCGTGGCCAGCGAGGTCGCGGCCGAGCTGGACGGCGAGGACCCGCTCGACCCGGAGGTCCGAGGGCTGCTCGACGCGTGCCGCGCCGACCTGCTCGACCTCAAGGATCACATCGCGCCCTACACCGGCCCGCTCCCGCAGGAAGAGCCGGACGCCGAGCTGGTGGACCGGCTGCGCGAGATCGTGGGGCGCGGCCCCGGTGATGCGTGAGGAGTCGCGCCGCGAGACGGCAAGGTCGGGCTCTCTGGCCCTGCCTGAGTCGCCGGGGCGGCGCTCGGCACCAGACTGCCACCCATCGAAGTTCAGGCCAAGCGCTTCTGCGCTCTTCGCGACCGTGCCGCGCCGCTCGCAGTGACGCTGCCGCCGTGGTGATCCACGCCGAACAGGGTCGTGGCCCCACGATTGTGCCATCGTGCGCGGTTGATCGGGCGTTGGAACACGGGACTTCTGGTCCGCCGGTCGCAGGTTCGAATCCTTGCGGCGGTGCAACTCCTGTGTCGACTGTCCTGCGGTCCGATTGTTGACGGTCGCGAGTACTGCTCCCCTGATCGCGTCGACGCGACTAGAATGCGGCAGAGCGCTTTGTTGCGGCCATAAGACCATCCCTCATGTCAGGCGCCAGAACGGTCCGGTGAGTCCGATGCGCTCGAAGATCGCGTGCGCCTCGTCGGCCGTCTTGCGCCGGAACGAGGGCGACAGGCGGTCGCTGTACCACGCGCTGGCGAGTTGCCAGCACTGCCCCGGTGTCATCGTCGCCCCCCGCGGGGCGCCTCGCTGCGCGCACCACCGGCCCAAGTGCTCTTCCGACCGGAAGAGAAGCATCGTCGATCACGTGTAACCGATGTCATCCCACCAACGCCGCGCCGGAACGGAGAAGTGGACAACGCTATCAGACTCGGCGGCGAGCGAGCCAGCGCTCACGAGTAAGGCCTGCGGCTCATCGCAGTCCGGGCACCGCGTGGCGATGGCCGCGCTGGTATCGAGCATGGCAGCGATACCGAGGGAGTCCCAGATGCAGTTCCCCCACCACGAGCCCTGCGCCGTGGCGACCCGGAACGCGGTGGGCACAGACGATAGCGGGTTCGCCATCCAGACATCATGCGTACCCGGCTTCAGGACGAGCAGGTGCGCCTGGGCGAGGCGATCAAGCGATGCCATGACGTCGCTGGGCTGAGCTCCGATCTCGCGTGCGGTATCGTCGACGGTCGGTGGTGCGCCCTGGTCAATAAAACGTCGGTAGAGGAACAGGCGCACGTCATGATCTAGCTCGTCGGGCGTCAGCGTCATGTGACGAGTATACGTGCTTCAAACGGAGTGGCGGGCCGATGCCCCGAGTAATCCGCATGGGTAGCTGCAGCCTACGGCGCGGTTCCGACTCTTCGGTACCTGGATGACGCTCCTGCCACGCGACACGATGTCACCATCGTGCTGGCTTGTCGAGCCGAGCGCCCAATGTCGGCGGCAATTGGCTCGCACCGATACGCGGTGGATGCCATCCGGGACAACCTGCTGATCATCGGCAAGCAAGTCTCGACGGCATCCGGGCCACTTGACCTGCTGGGCATCACCGCCGACGGCCTCCTCGTCGTCGTCGAACTCAAGCGAGATCGAGCCCCGCGCGAGGCGGTCGCGCAGGCCATCGACTACGCATCGTGGATCGCCGACCAAACGGTGGAGGACATCGAGGCCATCGCATCGGAGTACCTCCACCAGGAACTCAGCGAGGCGTTTCAGGGCCGATTCGGGGAGCCGCTGCCAGAGATCGTTCCGGCGAACGTCAGTGTCATTGTCGTGGCCTCGCGCCTGGACGAGCCGACTGAGCGGATGATCCGGTTCCTATCGGACCAATACGGGATGGAAATCGATGGCCTGCTCTTCCGCTATCTGAAGCTGCCAGGGAGTCACATTCTCATCAGGACATCAGTGATCCCGGAAGAGCGCCCTGTCGGGCGCAGCGACCGTGACCGCATGACGCCGGACGCGCTGGTGCGCATGGCGAGCGAGCGCGGCGCGTCGTCCATCCTGGCGTCGCTGCGGAAGCTTCGCGAGTTTCTGACCGAGACGCCCGGCAAGGCCTACGATGGATCGTTTCGCTACTGGGCACCGGGCCGCATGCTCTGCGGCGTGAATGCTGCGGGGTACTGGGAGCCGAAGCCGGGAGCGCTCGATGTCTGGGTTACGTACAGCCACTGGGCGCAAGCCTACGGCCTGGACGAATCCGCCGTGCTCGATCACCTGAAGTCGTTCACCGTGGTGAAGCAATACGTAGGCAGTCACCAGCTCGTGCTGCGCATCGCTTCGGAGGAGGACGCCCAGCGGTTTGTGGCGCTGCTGCGCGGCTGGGCGGAAGCCAACTCTTCTCGTGCGGACGGCGCAGCGAGCGGGCCGGCAAGTTTCGAGACGGCGGACGCATCGGAGTAGCGGCTGAGTGGCCAGGATCGCGGCGCCCAGGCGGTACGATCCACCCGTCCTCGCTATGCTTGCCGGCGGGTCTCACCGCGAAGCTCCGCGCTCTGGCAAGGTACCGCCCCGTGGGGCGTAGCGCCGCCGTCGCGCGGTCGCGACCCGTCGCCGAGGACCTCCCCGCAGTCCCAGCAGGACACGACGTCCGTCTGGCAAGCGTTTCCACGCACGGCACGGCAGAACGTGGCAGAGTCGCTCCATTGGCTGGCGCGTGAGCTTCCCCCGTCACGATCTCGGCGCCGTGGGTGCGATGGGCTATCGCGCCGCCGCTCGCGCGCCGGATGGGGAGGGCGCGGGAGCACGGGCGACCGGCTCGCGCGCATGCTGGTTGAGACGCTGCGTAACGGCATCCCGCTGCACTGGCAAGAGCTGCGGGAGGTCGAGATCGTGCTGGAGGATCTGGCGGAGCGAGACGGCGAGGACCTGCTCCATCCCGGCGCGCGGGCGATCTTCAGCCAGGCGCGCGGGAGGCTCGAGGAGCTCAATCGGTCGATGATGCGGGCCCATTGCGCCCCTGCTCCGAGGTGCCGCACGCAGGATCATCCCACTTTGTCATCAGCGACCGTTTATGACTATACTTCGGCCCTCTCGCTCGAAGCGAAGGAGGCTCCTTCTCGATCAGTGGGAGAGTCGCAGACCTTGACGCGCATCGCAGCCACCACCCTCAAGCGCTGGAAGCCCGTGCCCGGCCAAGTGTGGACGGAGACTTTCAACAGGTCGAAGTTAGTTGTCGCGTCCACTGGCGAACGTGCATATTTCAAGGCCCTGAAGCAGGGAACTGACGCGTCCGCTCTCGTGCAGTTAGTAGAGTCCCCGTACGTGGTGTAGTTTCGGCACGCTCCGGAGCTTACTTTGCCTAATGAGAGAACGCAGTAGCTTGAGCAGATCTGCCTGAAGTAGAGTCCCAGGGCGTGGTGTAAGTAATCGGTCAACTGGATAGCAGTTGGCCA
>JADEYI010002242.1_pt1 | contig 10396 bp, 6 predicted proteins | sample 8542331 | NCBI WGS metagenome assembly JADEYI01 (sample SAMN16510988, study PRJNA670497) | mine drainage metagenome | isolation source: biofilm near Copperflume 1 | place: Germany: Marsberg coppermine Kilianstollen | collected 2018-02
CCTTCGGGGCAGACACGCCCGGTGCCGGGACCAGCGCGTGCTATACCGCATGTGCCCAAAATTGGCCACCGTTCCTGAGTTCGGCAGTGCCTGCTCAGGTGTCCGGGCTCAGCGGCACCCTTGGCCTCATCACCCGCACCGATGGCACGCAGCAGGTGACGCTCGGCGGCCGGCCGCTCTACCTGTTCAAGTTCGACACCGCCCCCGGTGACGTGAAGGGCCAGGGCATCAATGCCTTCGGTGGCATCTGGCTTGTTGCCACGGCATCCGGTGCGACACCATCCTCGACGCAACCGGCCTCGACGCCAGCAGCACCATCGACCGGCAGTGGGACGGGCCCATCGTCCTCCAGCGCGTTGCCGGAGATTGCGCTCGCTGCGGCGGTCATCCTGCTGGTGTCGGCAGCCGCGGCCCTGGGAGTCGTGCGCCGCCACCGGTAAGAGCTGCAAACGCTGAGCGAGCCCGCCCGGATCCGTTCCCGGGGTGCTCGCTCAGCGTTTGCCCTGCGGGTGCCTGCCTTGAAAAGACGCTGGAGGAGACGCGTTCGACCTGGTTCGCTCCTGCTGGTGGAAGTGACGGCTCCGGCGCTAGCGCCGGAGCCGGGCGGCGGGAATAGGCATCTCACCCCACCACCTCCGCTCGCCGTGCTTCAACGTCATGAGCCAACGGTGTGGCCACCGCGCGATGACGTGGGTTCACACCGCCAGGTCACCATTCGGCACTAACCCCAGCGCGGCTGCTCCCCGAGGTCGATGCCGAGCATCGTCTTGCCGACCAGTTCGTGCACCAGCATGGAATTGGCCGGGTGGAAGCCGCCACAACGGACATCGCGGTAGAGCCGTTCGAGCTCGTTGCTGCGGAACATCCCGGTCCCCCCGGAAATAGTCATCGCACGGTCCACGATCTGCTTGGCGCCTTCCACGCAGTGGTGCTTCATCGCCACCAGCTTCATCGGCCACTGGGCGCCGTGGTCGACGCCGGTAGCCCAATCGCTGGCGACGCGTTCCAGGTGCGCGTCCATGCCTTCGAGCTCGATCTGCATCGCGGCAAGCTCGTGCTGGACTTCCGGGTGATATGCCATCGATCGGCTCAAAGCGAGCGATGTGCGCTTCTTCACGCTGGCTACTGCCAGGTCGATGGCGCGCCGGGCGATGCCCGCATAGACACCCGCAAAGGTCGGCTCGGCCCACGCGAATACCGAAAGCACGAACAGATCCGCCGAGCCGGCTGGCAGGATCCGGGCGATGTAGCGGTCGGGCACGAAGGCACCTTCAAGGATCGTGTCGTCGCTGCGGGTGGCGCGCATCCCGAGCGTGTCCCACGTCTCCTTGATGTGGTACCCGGCCGTGTCCCGGGGCATGAAGGCGTGGACTATCTGCCCATCCGCCGTCATCCCATGCATCCCAAGCCGCGTCCATACGGGTGACAGACTTCCGAAGATCTTGTGGCCCGTGAAGCGGTAGCCACCGTCAACCCGTTCAGCTTTCGTGGTTGAGAGGAAGAGCGGCAGCTCGGCACCAGCCTCGCCATGCCCGGCAGCGAAGACCTCGCCGGCAGCGGCTTCGCGCAGCACCCAATCGAGCGAGTTATCGCCCATGGCCCGCATACTCGTGGCGACGCCCGTCCAGTACATATGCATGTTCGTTGCCAGTGCGGTGGCCGGCGCGGAATAAGCCAGCTGCCGGATGACGTGCACGTAGTCCGGGAGCGAGGCGCCGCCGCCGCCTAAGTCGCGTGGGACGACGTACTTCAGGTAGCCGCTTGCACGCAACTCTTCGAAGTCGTCACTAAAGAATCGGTTTTCTCGGTCGTATCCCGGCGCTCGCGCGGCGAAGCGGGCAAGCATGTCTTCGGCAAGGATAGGACGGTCGGCCACGGATGTCATAGAACACTCCTCTAAACTATCTCTCGCGCTGTTATACGCAGATCAAATCGACATGTCAACGTATGTTTACGGTGTGCAACGTGATTTGCGTCACACAAGCGCGCGGGCGCATAATCGTTCTATGGCAGGGAAGGAAGGCCGGGAGATCGACGGCGGCGGGGCCTTCGACTTCGGACAGATCCTGAAGGACATCCAGCTTGATGCCGCTGCCGACGCGGATCGGTTGCACGCGGACTTTTCTGTAGATATCTGGTTTTGTGCCTTCCTCCGGCGCTTCGCACGCTTCGGCTACTTCACCTATGGCCCCATCACGATCGATGTGCGGCTCGTCGCGGATGTCGTCGAGCGGACTGTCGTCCCACGCTCTGGCCCGCGGCGCTACGGTGATGACTGGCTGCGCTTTTCGCTCCTGCTCGCGGATGAAGCGCGCCGCGGCGGCCAGCACGCCATCGACGAGTTGCACCTTCTACTCGCCTTCCTTCGCTGGCCGGAGGGCCTGCCCGCTCGCGTCTTTGGCGAGCTCGGTGTCTCGCGCGAGCAGGTCGAGGCGTTTTCTCGTACACCGCCCGCGACCGCAGGGGAAGAGCGGCTCTATTCGCCCGAGGAGGCGGCCGCCTACCTCGGCGTCCACGTCCAAACAGTCCGTGGCTGGATTCGCACAGGACGGTTGCCGGCCAGCCGACTCGCCGGTCAGCGCGCCCTCCGCATTTCGAGCTCCGACCTTCGGTCGGTATTGGAGCCCGTTTTGCCCGGCGATGTATGACGCGAGGTACACCTATCCGTCGTGAACGCGTATACTCCACAGGCTGCGTTGAAGTGAGGAGGCCGGGCTATGCCGCTGTACGCCGTCCGCCGTGAAGTTGGGCAATTAACAGGAGATGAGATCGACGCTGCGGCCCTGCGCGCCATCATCTGCTCCCTCGAATACGACGGTCTCAAGTGGGTGCGTTCGTTCTGGGACCGCGAACACGGTCTCTTGAATTGTCTCTACGAGGCTCAGAATGCTGCCCAGATCCGCGAGCATTCGATGCGCTCGAACATTCCCTGCGACACCGTCGCGGAAGTGGTGGAGATCCTGCCTGAGACCTACCTGAACGGCTGAGGGCGCCCCGACCGATGCCGGGCCAAACTGATTGCGGAACCACCACGCCTGGCGTTTGCTGCGCCGCACGCGCGGCCCGCGATACGCGCTTCAGCCCGCGTTGCCGCCGCCGTGGGTTGCATCGGCGTGCAATAGGTCCGCAGCGGCCTGCGACCAGGAGAGTGCCGTCAACGCGACCAGCGCCACAACGAGGGCGACAATTGCCATGGCCAGCCTGATGCCGGTGCTCGTGACGCGCTCATCGAAGAGCAGCAGCCCAAGGGCAACCGCCGTTACGGCTGCCACCAACTTCGTCGCCGTGACCGACGGTGCTAACGCGCCGGTCTGATAGGCGGACTGCTCCAGCACCAGGGCTGTCACGCCGGTCACCAGGAGCGCATAAAGGTGCCAGTCGATAACGACGTTGACGACGCCCCGCGAGAGGCCGTCGACTGTCGCTTTGAGCAACGCAGACTGGACGCCGAAGAGAGTCCCGGCGGCGGTCCCGAGCAACCCGGCCCGGACGGTCCCCTTGCGGGGCAGTGCAGCAACGGCCAGTGCGGCGGCCACCAGCGCAGACACTGCCCCCGCCATGAGCCACTCCACGGGCTCGCCATCGCGCGTGCCCCCGCCAAGCTGCCCGGCAGTCAGGAACATCGCAAGAGCCGCGGCCACGACCGCTACCAGGAGGAGGTCGATGGGCCGCAGGTGACGCCTCCAGATGACCCATTGCATGGGGAGGGCCAGTGCAATCCCGGACGCAAGTATTGGTTCGACGACGACAAGGCTTCCCATTCCCAGCGCGGTCGCCTGGATTGGGAAGCTCACCGCAGCGAGGCCGATGCCAACCAGCCAGCGCGGGGTCCGCAGCAATCGCGTTAGCAGGCTGAGCTTCAGGGCCTCCTCGTCAGGCAGGCGACCGGCGGAATCCTGTTCCACCGCGCAGGCCAGGGCCAGCAAGACGGCCGCGACGACAGCCAGCAGAACGGAGATCAAATGCGTGTCGACGAGCTCGGTGGCTCCGCGCTGCGCACCTGTTGAGCTTCGAGCGCACGGTAGCGCAGCGTGTGGCGCAGGGCCGGCGCCAGATCAGGCTGCCCATCGTCGTGCTCCACGGGGAGGTTCTCCCGGCGAGCCAGACGCCCAACCAGGAGCCCCCACTTCCCCCGCGATCGTGTCCCTGCCAATCGTCGCGCCCGTCCCTCCTCGGCAAGACGTTGCAAGCGTTCTTCCACCGCTCCAAAGGCAGCCTCCTGTTGGAAGTTCGCCAGCACGCGGGCCCTCGCCCGGACGCCGAGGGATCGCCGGTACGCCTCATCGCGGGCAAGCGCCGACAGTACGTCCGGCAGCCGCCGGCGAAGCTCCCGATAGGGTATGACGATACCGGCGTCACCAACGACCTCGCGGTTCGTGCCAACGTCGCTCACAACGCAGGCGAGACTGCACGACATCGCTTCCAGCAACGACAGCGACATCCCTTCGAACCGGGACGGCAGCACGAATATATGCGAAGAGTTGATGACCTTGAGCTTCTCGGTCTCGTCGGTGATAGCGCCGCAAAATTTGAGGTTGTTTGTGGCACCATATCGAAGCCTTAGTTTATCGAGGAGTTCGCCATCCCCAACGAACGACAATCGCGCGTCAAAGGAATGATCCATAGCATTGAATGACTTGATCAATAGCTCTGGGTTCTTAACAGTCGTTACGCGGCCGAGGGCAAGAATATTGGTATGAGGATCTGGCGTGGTAAGCGCCGAAGAACTATATTTCGCAGTGTCCACACCATTCGGGATCACGTGCACGCGCCGGCCTTCCACGCCGTGCTTCACGAAGTACTCCCTCAGGGCGTGCGAAAACACCTGGAGCATATCAAGGTGCCGGCACACGCCAAGGTACCCGGTGAACGCGATCCTCCCGGCGATCGCTGCACTCCACGATCCGCTGTGAAAGTCCCCGTGCCACACTCCCGCCACCGGAATGCCGAGATCATGACAGATCGTCGGTAGTACAAAATCGAGAGGCGACGTGGCGATGTTCAGGTATACCACGTCCGGGCGGAGTTGGCGGAGCCGGGCCCGCGCGATGGCGAGCGACTCCATGCGTGGCAGGACGACGAATGTCCGATCGTCTGCAAAGTGATACCGCAGCGGTATCGTGTTCGGCCCGTATCTTTCGGAGTTGGTGAATTGAAGGTGGAAAACCTCGTGCCCTTTTCCGGTCAGGTACTGTGTGAGCCGCCCACTGAAAATTCCCATGCCCCCGGAATTGGTAGACTCCGCTTTGCCGATGATCACGATGCGCATGTTGTCTCCTGCGCGACCGCTAAGGTCTCGTACGCAAGTGTCTTCTAGATTCAGGAAACGGTTCTGTTGAGGAACCACACCGTCTGCGCCGTGTTGGAGCGCCTGTCAATACGGTAAAGCGTACACCGCCCGCGTGAAGCGGTCAGTTAACCTCGCTTCACCGACACGGGGCGGACGCAGCACGATGCTGCAGCTTGTGACCGACAGGATTGCACCTGCAGTTTGACGGGGCGGCACAAACGTGCCGCGGCCTGTTCGACAACGGCTATACGGAGCCGCCCAAAACCAGCCAGCACACGGTAAGCATCGACTGCTTGCCTCCCCATCCGACCCCTTCGACCCCTTCGACCGGCTGTTGGTCGCACAGGCGCCCACCGAAGGGATCACGCTTCTCGCCGGCGACGCACAGTTGGCCCCGGTATGCCCGGCCGGTGCGCAGGGTTTAGGGCGCAGCGCCAGGAGAAGTGACCGAACCCATTGGGCAACAAACCATCGGCAGTCGGCGGTCCTCTCGCCGACCGGCAGAGCACTCCTTCTCTTATGCCGCGTCAAGGGCCAGGACCTGTTCCTGCCACTTCGTCACTTGTGCTGCCGCCTCCGGGGTCGCCTCGGTCCATCGATGGGCCAGACTTGATGTTGACTTGCGAAAAACGAAGCCCGAGGTCTTCTCCTTGCCCTGGTGGTACTTGCCGAACGGTACGTCGCAACCGCCTGAGCTGGAGCTGCACCGCTCGCAGCACTCTCCATCGACGTCTGAGGAGATATGAATTCGTTGGTACCCCCGGCGGGAATCGAACCTGCGCACATGGTTTAGGAAACCACTGCTCTATCCGCTGAGCTACGGGGGCACGAGTGCATCACGATGCCTGGTCGCGGGCAGCCGGTCGTCCGTTCTCGACCGCGAACCCGCGAGAGTGCCCTGCCGGGCGACCCGCCGGCATCGCGCAACCACGAATAGGCCCGCCACCTGCGCCCAGTCTACCAGCCGCGGCCGTGCAATCACCCCAAAAGTATCCAAGTCGCGACTGCGCCTGGCTCCCGCATCTGCCGATACCTCCGATAGGTGCCACCCGTCGCAGCCCGGGCGCACCTGGAAGTACCGCTATGTCCCTTGCCCTGATCTCTGCCCTCTCCGCAATTGCGTCCACACCATCGAAGTCCCTGGACGTCGGCGATGTCGTCACCGCCTGCGACCTGCTCTGCCAGATGCTGGGCGCAGAGGACGCCTACATCCTTCGGGCTGGTGACCCACACTTCGTGCGGCTCGGGAGCGACGCCGCGCCCGGTGCTTACGAGATCAAGCAGCGCGGCTACTGGATGGTCTGGAAGGGCCTCGCCACTCATCCTCTCATGACTGCAGGCATGTTCACCGCGTCCTCGGGCTTCGTGCAGGACGAATTTGGGCCAGTGGCCGCCGGCATACCGGTCACTCACATCGCCGCCATCCTGCCCGCCAGCGAAAGCAACTCCGAGGTATTGGTCGTGCGAGGGCCATGGCCGAATGGCCTGAGTGAAGGTGACATTTCGATCATCACGGCCGTCAGGCCGATCTTCGCCTACCTCGTCGCGAACGTGCTCGATGCCGGGCACCAGGCCCGGCAGCGTCAACAGCTTGGAGCCCTTGCCGATGTTGCGGCGGCCTTCAGCCAGACGGCGGAGATGGGGCACGTGCTGCAAGCGCTGGCCACGGCGCTGGCGAAAGCCTCCGGGTTCGAGTGGGTGAACATCGCCCTCGCCGATGCATCCCTGGAGCACGTCATCGAACGCGTTCAAAACGTCTCCCGGCACTCCGACACTGAAACCGCAACAGCATATGGGGGCTCACCGCGGGCAGCACAAGAGCTGGCGCTCCGCGCTATCAAGCGCATGGTGTCGATGGGCCAGCCCCTGCTCGTCCCGGACGTGTTTGCCGGTGAAGTGCGCAAAGCGGCCGATGAACAGCTGCAGCGGTTTTTCCAGCGAGCTCATATCCTCTCCGTCGCGACCTTCCCAATCATCTTCCAGGAGAAAGTGCTCGGCTCGGTGGACTTTTCGGCGTCCACGCGGCACGAGCTCGACGCCACCGAAGTGGAGTTCCTGACGGCACTGGTCGCGCAGGCAGCGACCGCCGTAAAGGGTCTTCGACTCAACGCAGAACTACGGGAAGCGGATCAGCGCCTGCGGGCCATCTTCGCGAACTCACCGGTTCGCATTTCGGCGTTCGACCGAAACGGGACTGTCATGCTGGTCGAAGGGGGAGGACTGGGTCCCTGGATCTATGATGGATCATACGTTGGCCGATCCATCTACGACGACATTGAAGGATTCCCACCGGCCATCCTCGGCCAGCTCCGCGATAGCCTCGGGCGGTGCCTCGCTGGCGAAACCCATGCGGCCGTCGGCAGCTGGGCCGGCCGCGACTACGAGACGCGATACGGCCCTCTCCGCGACGCCGCGGGTGAGCCCACCGGAGCGATCGCGGTCGCGCTCGATATCACGGAGCGGACTCGCGCCGAAAGCGAGCTTCGCGAGCTCAACGCGCGGCTAGAAGAGGCACACAGCGCCGCCCTCGAACTCGCCGAAAAGGCAGAGATGTCGACACGCGCCAAGTCAGAGTTCATCGCCAACACCAGTCACGAGATTCGCACGCCAATGAATGGCGTCATCGGAATGGCCGCCCTGTTGGCGGAAACCGCGTTGGCACCCGAGCAGCGGGAATACGTCGAAACCATCCGCGAGAGCGCGGACGCTCTTCTCACCGTGATCGACGACATCCTCGACTTCTCGAAACTGGAGGCGGGAAAGATGCGCATGGAGGTCGAAGACTTCGACCTTCGTACCGTGATTGAGGAGGTTGGCGACCTCCTTGCCCCGTCGGCACACCGGAAGGGGCTCGAATTCACGCTTTCCATGATCCCGCCAGACTTCCCGGCGGCGGTGCGCGGCGATGCGGGCCGCCTCCGCCAGGTGCTCGTCAACCTCGTTGGCAACGCGCTTAAGTTCACCGAGCAGGGCGAGATTGGCGTCGGGGCGACGGTTAGCAGCGAATCGGCGGAGAAAGTTACTGTCTTGCTGGCGGTCACGGACACCGGGATCGGCATCGACGCTGACCGCCAGGGCGCGATCTTCGAGAGTTTCACGCAGGCGGACGGAACCTCGACGCGCAAGTATGGGGGCACCGGCCTCGGACTGACCATCAGCAGTCAGATTGTCGGGCTCATGGGCGGACGCATCGGTGTCCAAAGCCGCCCCGGCGTGGGCAGTTCGTTTTGGGTCGAGATCCCCTTCGAGCGGCAGGCTGTGAAAGCACAGCCGCGCCAGCATTCCGATTCACTCACGGGCAGCCGCATCCTCGTCGTGGACGATAACGCGACAAATCGTCTCATCCTCCGGGAACAGCTGCTTGCCTGGGGTTGCCAGCCCGTCGAAGTCGCATCCGGCGTGGAAGCGCTCACCAGGCTGCGCGCGGGTGGCGAGCCGTTCGCGGCGGTCCTGATGGACTTCCAGATGCCCAACCTCGATGGACAGGACACCACGTCGCTCATCAAATCCGACGTGCGGCTGGCGGAACTGCCGGTCATCCTCCTTTCTTCGGCAGGGTTGGTTCCGCGGGACCAGGCGCTAGCACTCGGATTCACTGCCGCCCTTTCGAAGCCCGTGCGCCAATCGCAACTCTACAACGCCCTCGTGGAGGCACTGGCCGCCGGCAGCCCGGCCGCGGCGCAGGAGCCACTCGCCAAAGCCCCGCCGGGGCGGCACGAGTCCCCCCTCGGGTTGCGCGTGCTCCTCGCGGAAGACAATCCCATCAACCAGAAGGTGGCGGTGCGGATGATGCAGAAGTGGGACTGCCACGTGGTCGCGGTCGACAACGGCAACCGGGTGCTGGCTGCGCTCGCGGATGCTGAGTTCGACGTCGTCATGATGGACTGCCACATGCCTGGCCTCGATGGCTATGAGACGACGCTGGAGATCCGGCGGAGGGAACGAGTCACGGGCCGGCATCTCCCCATCATCGCCATGACCGCCAATGCACTCGATGGCGACCGCGATCGCTGTCTCTCGGTGGGCATGGATGATTATGTCCGAAAGCCCGTGAAGCCAGTCGACCTCTGGAACGCACTGTATACCTGGACAGAGCGGCAACGAGCTATCAACGAACATCTTCCCGGCACCGATGACAGCGACCCACTCGACGAAGCACAGCTCCAGCAGGCATCGGGAGACGATCCTGAACTGCGCATGGAGCTGTTGGAGGAGTTCTGGCGATCCCTCCCGGATGCCGTGCGCGAAGTGAAGCAAGCAGTTACCGAAAGCGATGGATCGGCGCTCGTGCTGGCAGCGCACCGGTTGAAGGGGAGCTGCTGGGCTATCGGCGCAGGCCCGTTGGGCGGCGTCGTTGCCCGGCTCGAGAGTCTCGGCAAGTCCGCCGACCTCGCCACTGCTCCCGACTTGCTGGCCCGGCTCGACGCCGAGCGGGATCGGCTGCGCGACTTCTGCGACCGTATGCGCCCGAGGCGAGCCGCATGAAGACCCTCATCGCGGACGACGACGCTGTGTCGGCGCTCATCCTACGGAAGACGCTCGAACGCCTGGGTCACGAGGCGGTGGTAGCCCGAGACGGGGTTGAGGCTTTGAGCTGCCTCAGTCGTGAGCCCATCCCGGTGATCATCTCTGACTGGATGATGCCGCGCATGGACGGACTCGAACTGTGCCGCCACGTCCGGGCCGAGGCCATGGACTCCTACACCTACGTCATCCTCCTCACGGCGAAGGCGCAGCGCCACGACCGCCTCGAAGCGCTTGCAGCGGGTGTGGATGACTTCCTCAGCAAGCCGCTCGACCCCGCGGAGCTCGGCGCACGCATCAACGTTGCCTCTCGGATCGTTTCGTGGGACCAGCAGCTCCGCGAACTCAACGCATCCCTTGTCGCGAGCTCGAAAGCACTGGCTGAGCAGGCTCTCCAACTCGACCGCATGCGTCTGGAAGCTGAATACCTCGCGACCCACGACAGTCTCACCGGGTGCCTCAGCCGGAGGGCATGGTTTGACTTCGCCGTGAGCCATCGTCCCACCGCGCTTGCCATGTTCGACATCGACAACTTCAAATCCATCAACGACCGCTTCGGCCACCCGGTCGGCGACGACATCC
>JADEYI010002243.1_pt1 | contig 10392 bp, 9 predicted proteins | sample 8542331 | NCBI WGS metagenome assembly JADEYI01 (sample SAMN16510988, study PRJNA670497) | mine drainage metagenome | isolation source: biofilm near Copperflume 1 | place: Germany: Marsberg coppermine Kilianstollen | collected 2018-02
TGGAATGTGGCTCACAATGGTAGCGATTGGTTTTATTTAGTATTGGGGGTCAGAAATATCGTACTCGTAAGAGAAAGTATAGCGGTCAGCCACAGCAGTAATTTTTGCCCATTCAATAATGCGTCCGTTATCTGCCCTTACGGTGCGCTCCAGGTCTACCACAGGAGCATTAAGCGAAATATCTAGATACCGACTCTCAAAGTCTTCAGCCAGGCGAGCTTTCAGTTTCTCCTCGGCTCGCTGCGCTTTTAAGCCGCGACGCTTCTCCAACCAATCAAAGAGAGGTTGTTCGCCAATATCAGTCCCCAGCCGTTCACCAAATAAATCGGCAGGATAGTAGCTTTCGATAAGGCGATAGGGTAAATTATTTGCTAGTTGCAAACGGTAGCGTTTCAACACAAGCTGATCGGTCGATACATGCAGATGTTCAGCAACTTCATCAGGAGCAGTAATCACAGAAGGATCTTCTAAAAAAAATACGTCTGGTTTGCGGCCACGAGCTTCCATGGACTTGACGAAGGAACCATATTTACGTAGTTCATCACCTGGATCAAAAATACCTTGTTCAAGCACCTGATGTGCCTTGCGAGCAATTGAACTACTGACATTGAATTGTTCTGATATAGCAACTTCAGATGGCAATTGCGTTCTATCCGACAACGCACCTTCGCGAATTTGATTTTTGATCTCTTCTACAATTTGCTGAACCCGCTGCACCGTATTAACTTGCATTTCCCGCCCTGACTGCTCATTTTCCATATTACCTGTCCATATCCTTACTATCAGACACTACAGGAGAAACATAAAAGTACATTCGCAGCAAATAGATACCGTGTAGTCAAAAAATACTTGAAGATAGTGTACACAAGAATGGTATATACTACAATACCTAACCACACCTTTTTCTCATTTTATTATACTTGCTGCTGCAAAACTTTTTTTGATGTGCTTTCGGCGGCTAATGAGCAGGCAGAAGTAACATTGAAGTAGCACGTACCTCTATTCCCTCCTGATTACCAATGATCCCTTTGCCTTCAAAGGTTTTTGCCTGCAAAACCACGCGGTCTGGTTCGATGGCCAGGCTGGTGGCTATTTCCATTTGCATCTGGGGAAAGAATGGCTTCAGTTTGGGTTTCTCAGCCAGGATAATTGCTTGCACATTGATAATAGTGATTTTGCGCGGGACAAGGAGGCGATGATGCAACTCTCTCAGGTAATTGATAGAGCGGGCATGGTCGATACCATCCTCGTCATTGAACCAATCAGCGATGTCGCCCGCGCCCATTGCAGCAAGGATGCCATCTACGATTGCGTGAGAGACCGGATCACCATCGCTGCGTTTGACACAGAAGCCCTGCTTGGAAGGGATAGAGACACCGGCTAAAACCAGAGGATAGCCTTCTTTTAAGCTATGAAAATCAATACCTGAACCGGAGCGCAATTGCTCGTAAAGCGCACGATGAATGCTCTGGTTGATTTGTTCTGCTTCCATTTCTATTCTCACGTTCTCAAATCATCCTTTGTTATGATGGGGGATATCGTACTCGTAGGAAAATTCATAAAGGCCAGCCACAGCGATAATTCTTGCCCATTCAATAATGCGCTCGTCCTGCGCCCAAACAGTGCGCTCAAAAGCTACTACTGGCGCATCCGGAGAAATCTTTAGTTGCGCTCGTTCACTACTGTTCGGGCGTCGAGCTATCAATACCTCCTTAGCACGCACTGCCGTTAAGCCATGACGCTCCTCCAACCAATCGAAGAGGGGCTGCTGGCCGATGTTGGTCGTCAGCACTTCACCAAACAGATCGGCCGGATAATAACTTTCGATGATGCGATAGGGCAATTTATCTGCCGTTTGTAGACGGTAGCGTTTCAACAGGAGCTGGTCGGTCGATAGATGCAGGTGTTTGGCAGCTTCGGCAGGAGCAGCAATCAAGGCTGGTGACTCTAGAAATTGTACCTCTGGCTTGCGGCCACGCGCCTCCATTGCCTTGATGAAGGAACCATATGCACGTAGTTCTTCGCCTGGAACAGTAGATGCCGCGGATTCTGTAGGTGTTTCTTCTCCATGATGCTGAAGCAATCGTTCGTGCATACCACCTACGAAAGTACCACGAACTGGATAACGCGTGACAAGACCTTCTCCTTCGAGTAGCTGGAGTGCCCGACGAGCAGTCATACGGCTCACACCGAATTGTTCGGAGAGTTCGCGTTCTGAGGGTAACCTTGTTCTTTCTGGTAGTCTGCCATCAAGTATTTGCGCCTTGAGTTCTTCTACAATATTCTCCGCCTTACTGACATCAGTATCATATCCTGCTAGTTCTGGTTGGCCCTTAGGCATTTCATTATCTTCTTGATCCATCTTTCCCCCGTTTGGAATTTGATCGATGTTCTATTGGTACTCACCCATTTACCCTTAACCTATGATTTGCTTTTCATGATTTTGAGTATAATGTTCCTCGCTACCTGTTGGAGCTTTACCACTACAGACAGACACCTTCTTAATTTATAGGGATGTCAGTTTTTCCTCTTCTTGACTTCCAATGCTTGTACATCTATTTGGTATATACCATAATATATGGTATATACCAAATAGATGTCATTGTCAAGTCCTTTTCAGTGATTTTCTGTTTACTTTAGAGCGATAAGAGTACTAAAGATTTCGTAGCACATTCTTTTACTTGGAGTAAGAGCCAACACTGGTATTGCTGACCAATGAGGAGGCTGCACCAACGGTAGATGCCTGGAACGTGTTCTGGCTTATGGCCGCAACTAGCACAACGAAATGGCTTTCCGCAATCTGAAATATGAGAAGGGGTTGTTTGACAACGATGATAAGAGGTGTTTGATGACGGAAAAGAACAAATTTAGCGGCAAATAAGGCAAAAAATTACAGGCTTATTAAATCGTCAAGGGTGTCCATGCTGCTTACACTTCTTCCACAAACTGACAACAGCATAGAGTGCGACGGCTCAATAAGCCTGTAAACCAACTTATTCAGTTGATCTGTTTGTATACACCTTACATTAAAAGGTTTCGGTATATACCATCCACTTTGGTATATACCATAAATAGACAGAAATGTCAAGTGGCAACGACTAATCCATTGTAAAAAGTTATAATTGGTATATACCATTAATCTTGGTATATACCAATTATCTATAGAATATAAATCATGTATACCTTGACTTGGGCGAAAAAATAAGTTATGCTAGTGTTGGAGATGTTCTTATCAAGGGTTGCGAATACTGCTAACACTTCTTCCACAAACTGACGGCAGCTTCGCTAGCGATGGAGGAAAAATCTATGAATTCAATCAAATAACCTCAACTTGTTTTCCCCTTTTTGCATTCTCATCAATTCTTAATTGACATTTAACCAAACATGTCAATTACGCTAGCTTATGCTCAAATCTCTTTCAGTTAAGTATATCCATTTGCCATAAAACGGACTGCGTACTATCGGAACTCGTAGTAGCCGTACCTTTTACCATCAACACTACAATAGGATTGCTCCTATTCTGAATAGAATACTGAGAGGACGCTGAGCATGACCAGGAATATGGAAACTCCTCCCCGCCCCAGTGGGCAACTGGGAGCTTACATACTACACTTTCTTTTAGGATCAGGTGGATTTGGTGAAGTGTATCTGGGTGAGCATATACATCTGCATTCGTTAGCGGCAATCAAAGTGCTGCATGATGACCTGGTTGATGAACGCGCCGAACAATTTCAACTTGAAGCGCAATGGGTAGCACAACTTGCTCCTCACCCACATATTGTGCGCGTTCTTGATTACAATATCGAGAATGGTCGCCCTTTTATTGTTATGGATTATGCAATCAATGGAGATTTGCGCCAGCGACATGGTACTGGCAAGAAAGTCCCATTGGGCACCATTGTCTCTTATGTAAAGCAACTTGCCTGCGGGCTTCAACACGCCCATGACAATGGGGTCGTTCACTGTGACGTTAAACCAGAGAACATGTTTGTTGCTAGTCAAGACCGGATTATGATTGGTGATTTTGGCATCGCGGTGGTACAGCAAGGGAATTTTTCGCAAGGCAAGAGCAACTTTGGCACCACTGCATACATGTCACCAGAGCAAATTTACGGCTATCCTGAACCTGCAAGCGATCAGTATGCTCTGGCAATAGCGGTATACGAATGGCTGACTGGACGCTTGCCCTTCAATGGAGGCAATAAGCTGGCTATAGCGTATAAACATCTTCACGCTCAACCGCCATCGATGCGCCTGAGACATCCCTCTATTCCGGCGGCTGTTGAAAAGGTAGTCGTGAAAGCGTTACGCAAAGACCCTCTGCAACGCTATTCAAGCATCACAGCTTTTGCTGATGCTCTCGAGGAAGCAGCTAACGGTACACCGCACCAAGTAGCTAACACTCAACAGTCAACGCGAACGGTGAGAATGAGTGGAAGTCCACCACAGTACCGAAAGCGTGGTGTGTTTCGCCGCAATTCACTGTTTCTGCCTTCTTTGCTCATTACAGTCCTGTTAGGCATGTTGTTCTACGCGTATGTTTTTTTACCCGTAGCGACAGTGACTATTAGTGCAAGGGACGTGCAACAGATATGGCGGCAGAGTATTTCTGCCGTCAATGATAGCAGTGATCTTACGAAGAATCCCGTCGCAGTGCATACTGAGACAGTAAAGACTGCGTCACAAAAGAAGACGGTAGCGACAACCGGAAAACAGTACATCAAGGCTACGCAGGCGCATGGAGAAGTTACATTCTATAATTGGGATCTGATTGTCCACTCCATTCCCTCTGGCACAACCATTGCTGTGACGGTACAAAATCGTTCATTGCAAGTAGTGACCGATGGAGATGTAACGGTTCCGGCTGGAAATCTTTCGCAAGCTGGACAGGTCACTGGGCAAGCGCATATCTTGCAGGCAGGTGTGGTTGGCAATATCGCCGCCAATGCGTTGTATGGAGGAACCTGCTGTGGAAGCAGCGATATTCGCATAAATAATCAGCAAGCGTTTAAAGGTGGGCAGGACGCTCAAACGTACCGGACCGTTCAGCAGAGCGATGTTGAAGGTACAGCTAAATTACTGGCAACAGCTCAAGTTCAAAGCGCTCCGGCCCTTTTGCGGCAATACGCGAAGCAGGATGAAATACTCGTTCTTTCGTCTGTGCATTGTTCCCCAACGGTGAGTGAGAATGCGGCTGTTGGCACCAGGGCAACAGCTGTCACCGTTACCGTTATGTCAAATTGCGCAGGAACCTTGTACGATAGTGCGAGGCTGGATACTTTGGTCAAAGTGCAATTTAGTCAGCAGGAGAGGCAGATGCTTGGGAATAGCTATAGTATAGTGAGTAATCCTCGTATCAAAGTGACCAATGCACATGTGCTTAAAGCGAACAATAGCAGTAGTATCCTCCTTTTGGATGTTGTGGCGACAGGAGTGTGGCACTACAGCTTTAGTACAACGCAGCAGCAGAAGATACTCCAGGCTATTGCCGGTAAAAAGGTAACTACGGTCAGAGATCAGCTTAAGAATGCGCTTACAAAAGAGGGATTAAGTATCGTTAATGTAGAGATTACCTGGAATTTCCCTAGCTTTATTGAAGATAGGCTCCCCATTAATGTGCAGCGAATCAAGCTACAGATTGTGCCGATGTAGTGCCCAGCTTGCAAAGGGATGGTGGCAACACTTGCCGCTATCTTGTGCTGTTCGTGCTTTCCATGTTCTACCGCTTTTTTGCTTGATCTCAGGTGAACAAAGTTTTCTCTCACGTAAGAATTGTTCTGCCATAACCGAATTGGACGCCTGTCCATTGTTCTCTTGTGCCAATATCTTATTCAACTCCTCACGCGAGGAGGAAGAAAACACGCGCAAGCGATCTTGAGGAAGAGCGCGATAGCATCTCAGCATCTGGAATAGCGAAGTTTTTGGATATCGTTTTTTCTACCCAAAGAGCGAAGGAGGAAAGAGAACGGGAGGATTACCCCTTGAAACAGAGAAATGCGGTAATATATCCCTATGACAGAGTCTCACGCCACAGACCGTTCTGCGCATCTAGAATCGGAGGATGAGCTCCTGAAAGACTGGTAATGATGATGTGGTCGTCTCCCGAACGCTCGTCAAGGATGAGAGGACGAAGTGCCGGAGACCGACAGCAAGTATTGCGCCATGTGATGAGGAGAAAGAGGCATGTCATTCTCAAGCCACCAGGCCAGGAGGCTGAGGACTGCTCCCGCGAAAAATTGCACATGCATAGCAGGTGGGAAGGCGAAGTGCTGATTGGCCGGAGTCAATTCGCGTACGTTGGCCGAAACCTGTTCTGCGATATAATCTTTGACCAGCTTCTGAAACCGACCAATGCCTTCCCCACACAACATCAGTTTGTAGAATTGCTGGTGTTCTGCCACATGCTCAAACACACGAACAAAATAGGGAGGAGGATGATCCGCAGAGAACGCGCTCGGTGGCGCATGCACCACTTCTGCCACCAGGGTATCATACATCTGTTGCATCCCCTGCTCAAGCAGGGCATACTTATCCTCATAATGCTTGTAAAATGTCGTGCGATGAACCATGGCCCGCTCGCAGACGTCCTTGACGGTAATTTCCTCGAAGGCTCGCTCGGAAAGTTCCGCCATCAGCGCTTCCCACAGCAATTTGTGAGTGCGCCGAACCCGTAAATCTGCTCGCTCAAAAGACGTCTTCATCGACACTTTCCCTTCTGCTGTCGCTTATCCTACAGAGCGACAGCTTTTGCTTCTTGACTGGTGGTGCTTTCTCTAGCATACTCGAAAGAGGGACAGAAGTAAAGATACGCAGCGTTCTGTAGACGAGTGCGTGCAGGCAACGAGCTAGAGACCTCTCACATGTACGAGGTTGAGAGTTAGCGCAAAGGAAAAAATAAGCAATGCTTCAAAGTAACCACAATATGCATGGCACCTTTCTGTTTAACCATGTTCGGCCATCTTCAATGAAGAGGGTGGCATATGAAGTCGCTCTGAAAGAGAAAAAACAACTAGCAGAAGGCACAATCGCTTTTGTTTTTGAGAAGCCGAACAGATTTCATTTTCAGGCTGGCCAGCATATACGAATGACTTTGATTCATCCTCCCGAAACGGACAGCGAAGGCAATAGTCGATTTTTCTCACTCGCAAACGCTCCTCAAGAGAAAGATCTGGTGATCGCGATGAGAATGCGGGATACGGCATTCAAGAGAGTTCTGGAACGCATGCCAATTGGAGACAAAGTACGCATAGAAATACTCCTGAAAAGTCCGCACGGATCATTTACGCTGCATGATGATCCATCAAAGCCTGCGGTTTTTCTCATCGGAGGGATCGGCATCGTTCCGGCGTTCTCCATGATTAAAGACGCAACGGAAAGAAAACTGCCACACAAGATTTTTCTGTTCTATTCGAACCGCCGACCGGAGGATGCGCCATTTTTAGGCGAGCTGGAAAATTTGGCAAAGCAAAATCCCGCTTTCAAGTTGATTGCAACTATGACCAGGCCCGAAAAGTCAGCAAAAACATGGCGAGGAGAAACCGGATACATCGATCATTCCATGCTTGAAAGGTATGTGGATGATCTACAATCCCCGATCTATTACCTTGCAGGACTGCCGGAGATGGTGAACGCAATGAAAATAGTGCTGAAAGATTCAGGCGTAAACGAAGAGAACAGACGTGCCGAAGAATTTTCCGGATTCATAATGCATCTCAATAATGCAAGGACCAATCAAGCGTGGAAGAGATACCTTCTGCTCGGTGCAATCGCATTAATGATAATCGTAGCAGTTATTATGCATGCCACTGTAGCCATTGCACTATACAAAACTGGCTTCAGTGCATTCTCCCTTTTCACGATAGGATTAATCCTTGTCATTGTTCTGTTTAAGGTCTTTGCCATATTCAAGCCCAAGCATTTGTTGGGCTTGAATATGGCAAAGAGAAACAGTCGGCGCGGGAAATGCCGAAAGTATAGAAGCCGACACAAAAGGAAAAATACTTGTAAAAAAGGATGAAAGAAGGAAAGAGTATGAGTACTCTCAAGGTTCCCGGCGCACGGTTGTATTATGAGGTAAGCGGCGATGGGCCACTCCTGATCCTGATCCCTGGGGCTAAGGGAGAGGGAGAGGTCTTCCGCCCGCTCGCACATCTACTTTCGGTGCAGTACCAGGTGGTGATCTACGACCGCCGTGGTTTTTCCCACAGTTCACTCGATGGGCCTCAGGACTATGATCATCGGCTGGAGACCGATGCTGATGACATCCGACACTTGATCGAGCACCTGACGGACCAACCGGCGACTGTCTTTGGCAGCAGCTCCGGAGCGATTGTCGCGCTTGAGGTCATCAGCCGCTCTCCCGAGCGGGTTCAGACCGTAGTGGCCCACGAACCGCCAGTAGTTTCGCTGCTGCCCGATGCGGCGAAATGGCTTGCCTTTTTCGACGGGGTCTACGCCACCTACCAGGAAGCCGGGGTTCCCAAAGCCATGCGCCAGTTTGCCAGCGGGGCATTTGGAAGCGTCGACCAGCAGCTGATGGAGCGTGCTATACGCGAGCACACGAACGAGTACACCCTGTCCAACGCCACGTACTGGATGGAGCATGAGTTGCGCCAGTATCCGCGGGTTGAGCTTGACCTCGCTGCGCTCGCTGCACACGCTGAGCGCATCGTGCTCGCCGGGGGACGTGACGCCCAGGACCAGTTGCCCTACCAGCCGAACAAGGTGCTGGCGAGGCAGTTGGGCCGCGATATTGTCAATTTACCTGGCGGACACCTCGGCTTCGTGGCCTACCCCACCGAGTTTGCAAAGGAACTCATGGACGCGCTCAGTCTTTGAGTGCAAACCACAGGACGCGGCAATGCGTCCGCGCTACAGGCTGCTTCCATCATTCGTGAGCTTGTTGCTGGTTGGACACATCCCCAGGCAGACCTGTTTGACCCGGCACGTTTTTTTATAGCGTGACGCGATTACCGCCTGCCGGCATAGTAAAGCGCAAGAAGCCGCCCATCGCCAGACGCGTGCAGATGACATCGAGCGTGAACAGAGCAAAGAGCAACGCTGCACTCTTCAACTCATACAGGCCGAGGTCAAGTAAGCTGAGGTGATTGGTGCCATTGATAAAGAGTCGCCACAGGGCTGGTCCCTGCTGCACGCCACCGAGCACATTAACTGGCAGACCGATTGCCAGGGTCAACACGATATCAACGCCCAGACAGATTGTCGCCATACGCAGGCCAAGCAGCCAGAACCGTTTGCTGAGACGTTCGCGTTTGGGAGAAACAATGCGGCGCGTGGCCCAGACTGGCCCTAACAAATATTGGAGCACGAGAAAGAGCAGAGGAGCAGCAACAAAGACCCAATCAGGGAAAAAGGCTGGCGTAATAAGAGCACCAAAACGCCCCAGCGTATAGAGGATGACGCCCTCGATTACACCACGCCGATAACTGATTTTATTAAACATGATAACTTCGACCTGTTAGTTGCAGCCGCAACTTCCACCACCACAACTACAACCACCCATCGCAGGCGTCTCGTCGTAGCTCGCATCTTCGCCGTCGCTGCGTGACATAGCGAAGACAGAGAGTAAACGGCGCACTTTTTCGCTATGGCATTTCATACAGACGACATCTTCCGCGTGCTGGTGACTGACGAGCAATTCAAATTTGGCGCGGCAGTCCGAGCAGTAGTACTCGTACAAGGGCATAAAAGGGTACCTCCAATATAGTGGCAATGCTTCGTATTCACTGATATTGTATTGCCTGTTTCAAATATAGTCAAGGTAGTGCTTTATATTTTAGGCGAGGATAGTGAGGGGTCCACATCGTTGCTGCGACTCGCCATTCCAACTCTTCGGCGGAGGTTTGCTCGGCTATGCCTGCTTGCTGGGCAGCCACGCCAACCGCCAGGGCCACGCGCCGTGACACTTCGCGCACATGCTCGACCCTGGGATAGAGCGACGCAGTGGCCGCCTGGCGAGCGGGTGAACATTCACTGAGCGCACGGGCGGCAGCGATAAACATCTCGTTTGTCACCCGCCGGGCTTGAGCGGCAATGATGCCAAGCCCCATGCCTGGGAAGATGAACATATTGTTACACTGCCCGATGATGGTTTTTTGTCCATTGTACGAAACCGCGGGATAAGGGCTACCGGTGGCAATCAGGGCACGTCCTGCTGTCCAGACCATCAGGTCTGCTGGATCAGCCTCGCTCATAGAGGTCGGATTGGACAGCGGGAAGATAATTGGTCGTTCAACGTGCCTGGCCATCTCGCGCACGATGGCTTCCGTGAATACGCCTGGCATGGCCGCCGTACCGATCAAGATCGTCGGGTGAACCTGCGTCACTACCTCTTGCAGCCCAATCCGCTCTGAAGATGCAGTAGATGCAGTG
>JADEYI010002244.1_pt1 | contig 10386 bp, 8 predicted proteins | sample 8542331 | NCBI WGS metagenome assembly JADEYI01 (sample SAMN16510988, study PRJNA670497) | mine drainage metagenome | isolation source: biofilm near Copperflume 1 | place: Germany: Marsberg coppermine Kilianstollen | collected 2018-02
CGCCTGGTTATCGCCGCCGACGTCCAGAATCTCCGACTGTCCGTGCGAGCTGCTGCCATCGAACGCATTGGCCGTCGTCAGCTCGTTGACCGGGTACCCCTTCGACGCGATGTAGTCGGCGACCTGTGTCGCGAGCTTGTCTGTGCTCGTGCCGTTCTGCACCTGCACGCTGACGGGTGCCGGCGGCGTCGCCGTGGCGGCAGCGTTAGGGCTCGGCTTGTCCGCGAACACCGCGTTCACGATTTGGGCGATCGACGCCGGGCTGCTGCAGAGCACTTCCGCCGCGCCCTTGTTGCACGGTACGGTCGCCGGCCCCAGCGATACGGCGCGGATGTTGCTCTCGACCTGCTTCGCCAGTAGTGCATAGCCGACAATCTGGCCGTCGCTGATATCGGTCTGGATCGTGTGCTTGTACTGATTCCAAAGCCCGACCGCGTTCTTCAGCACGCCGAGCGAGTTCGCCTTCGCGATCGTCGCAAAGATTACACGCTGCTGCCGTTGGATCCGGTCGAGGTCGTCGCTGCTGTAACGGATCCGCGAATACGCGAGTGCGGTGCTCCCGTCCATGTGCTGAAGGCCGGGCTTGAAGTCCTGCGGGTTGTAGTCGCCCGGCTTCTCACTCTCGGAGTAATACGGGTCGTACACGTGCTGCGGGACATTCACGTCGATGCCGCCCAGCCCGTCGATGATCTCCTTGAAGCCGCTGAAGTCGACCATCACGTAGTGGTCGATGTGAATATTGAGGTTCCGCTGGATCACTTCCTTCATCAAGCCGATTGGCCCCTCTGAGTAGTTCTGCGTTTCGGCCGCGACGAGCGCCGTATTGACGCGGTCCTGGTAGACGCCGCCGCTCTTGAGGGGGATGTCCACCCAGAGGTCCCGCGGAATGCCGAGGATACTCGCGGACTTCGTCTTCGGATCGATGCTGATCACTTCGATGGTGTCCGTGCGCGTCAGCGTGTTGCCTTCGGTCGGGCGCCGGTCGATGCCCACCATCAGAATGTTGATGCGCGCCTGCGAGCCGCTGTCGCCCGTCGTGTCGATGCCGGGTACGAACGGCTTGATCGCCGAGCCGCCGGGAATGCTGATCTCGTTGCCCGGAAAGAAGATGCTGTCGACGTGCGTGATGATGACGAGAGCCAGATACGCCGCGATCAGGGCGAAGAGTATGATCGCCGAGGCGATGACTACGCGCTGACCCTTGGTCGATGATGCGGGGGATGTGCGTTCGCCGGTTGCCACTGCGCCGAGCGTAACCGTCGTGGATCACGCATGTCAAGCGGTCGATCAGTTGTCTATCGAAATCGTAATTCGTTGACATAGCACGCGGCTCATCCTATGATCGCGGCGAGTTCACGGATATGGCGCGAAGGTGCCGTACCGAGCTTCGGGCGGCGCAGATCGCCCTTCCGGAGCTTCGCGGCCGGAAGCACGCCATCAGCCACCGTCAACGCGACTTCGAAAGGAAGCAGTCCATGCCTGATATGACCGTCGAAGAGGCCGTAAAGCAGAACTGCCAGGCGCTGCTGATCGGCGATCTCATGCGGGTGATGAACGACCTCACGCCCGAGGCCATGGCGCAGCTCATGCAGGGCGGCGGCAACATGGGCGCAATGCCCGCGCTCACGTCGTTCGACATCCAGAGCCACGAACAGCAAGGCGATGACCACATCTTCAAGATCAAGTTCCAGGGCGATCAGGACTTCACCGCCCTTGCCACGTGGCGCGATGTAGGCGGGCAATGGAAGATCGCCGGCCTCGCGATGGAGCAATAGACTCTCTGTTGGCCGGCACCGAACGAATCGGATTGGCCCTTCCGCGTACCGGAACAGGCCAGGGGAGGATGACCACGTGAGCGAAGCGGAAGACTTCATGCGCGGACACGCGGAGAAGGCATCGACCGGGCGCGTCGCCGAGATCCTCGGCGACCTGACGCCGGATGCCATGCAGCAGCTCATGCCGATGGCCGCCGGACTGCCGAATCCCGCGACGGGCTTTAACGTCGCACCGGTCAGCAGCGGTGGCGACGACCACGTGTTCGATGTCACCTACATCGGCGAAGGCGACAAGTCGGCGACGATGCGCGAGACGGTGCGCCAGGTCGATGGCACATGGCGCATCGTCAAGGTCGAAAAGCCGGCCTGAACCGCGGACGGGGCGTGGCGCGCAGACCAGACTCTCGTGCCCGACAGGCACGCCGAGCGCGCCGCATCATCCGCCGCGCACAGATTTCGCGTTGCCGGACCCGGGCACGTGTGCCTGATCGGACACGTCGCTCGGCGAAATAGTTCGCGCGTCGTTTGCAGATTAAGGAGTAGCAGCGGATGAGCACGCTGGAACTGACGATGCTCGGTACCGGTAGTCCGTTGCCGTCACCGGACCGCTGCGGCGGCGGACAGCTGATCGCCGGCGGCGGTCACGCGGCCCTCATCGATTGCGGCTGGGGCGTCGCGCGGCGGCTCCAACAGGCGCGCATCCCGACGGCGAGCATCGAAGCGGTGTTCTTTACGCATCTGCACTCGGACCACATCACGGATTTCGCCGACCTGCTGATGACCGGCTGGACGGGCGGCCGCACGACGCCACTGCCCGTCTACGGGCCGGCCGGGACGCGCGAGACCGTCGAGGGCTTCGAGCAGGCTCTGAAGGCGGACGTCGGCTACCGGCTCGCGCATCACGGCGAGAAACTCTGGTCCGGCGGCGTCGCCTGTGACGTGCACGAAGTCGAAGCGACGGACGACCCCCAGACGATCGCCACGATCGGCGATATCGAGGTGAGCGCGTTTCTCGTCGACCATCGGCCCGTCGTGCCGGCGTTCGGCTTCAAGATCTCCCGCAACGGCCGCACCGTCGTCTTCACCGGCGATACCATCCGCTGCCCCTCGCTCGAGCGCGCCGCGAAAGACGCCGACGTGCTCGTGTCCGAAGTGTTCAACTACGACCTGATGGACCGCCGCATCACGCTCCTCAAGGCGACCAGTAACGAGCTCGCCGCCGGCCTCCTGACAGATGCGAAAACCTATCACATCCCGCCGAAGGACGTCGCAGAGGTCGCGGCGCAGGCGGGCGTCAAGCAGCTCATCCTCACACACTTCATCCCGCCCGTCGCGACGGGCGCCGACGAGATGCAGGAGTTCGTCGCCGGCATGAGCGACATCTTCCACGGCAAGATCAGCATCGCGTCGGACCTCGAGAAGTTCGAGATCGACTAACCGCGACTCACGACCAGCGCTCACCCATTGATCTCTATTGCGGCGATGCAACGACGGTGCGCCTTTGGCTACGCCGCCACCGCTTCCACCCTGCCGAGTGCTTCCAGCACGTCCACCAACGTCGTGCGCCATGCATCGTTGAGCAGGCTGAGGTCGATGCGCAGCTGTGCGCGGCCGATGGTCACGCCATCGATGCTCGCCACCTTACGGCGCTCCGCAGGATCGAGATCCACACTGATGTCCGTGTCATTCTGGCTGCGCAAGATCAGCGCTGCGCGCCCATCGGCCCGCTCCTCGCGCGCGATCGCGCTCACTCGCGCCCGCTTCGCCAGAGCGCGCAGCCGCACGATGTAGAGGAGATGCCGTACGGGCGTCGGCAGCGCACCGAAGCGATCGTTCAGCTCGCGTTCGAGGTCGTCCGCCGCATCGACCGCATCCGCGGCCGCCATCCGCTGGTACAACGAAAGCCGCAGATTGAGATCATCGATGTAGCTCTCCGGGATGAACGCCGCGAGCGGCACATCGATCGTGACCGCCGGCTGAATCTTCGATGGCGGCGGCTCTTCGCCCTTCGCAAGCGCCTTCAGTCCCTCGACCGCATCGCCGAGCAGCTTTACGTAGAGGTCGAACCCCACAGTGCCGATCTGGCCGCTCTGCTCGGCGCCGAGCAGGTTGCCCGCGCCGCGGATCTCGAGGTCGTGCAGCGCGATCTGGAACCCCGTACCCAGCTCCGTCGCTTCGAAGATCGCCTGCAACCGCTTCTGCGCCACTTCGCTCAGCGCCCGGTGCTTCTCATACAGCAGGTACGCGTGCGCGCGCGCCGCGCTGCGGCCGACGCGGCCGCGCAGCTGGTACAGCTGCGCCAGCCCGAACTTGTCCGCGTCGTTGATGATGATCGTGTTCACGTTCGGGATGTCGAGCCCCGATTCGATGATCGTCGTGCAGACGAGGATGTCGGCCTTGCCCGCCGTGAAGTCGACCATCACGCGCTCGAGCTGATCCTCCGCCATCTGCCCGTGACCGATCAGGATCTCCGCCTCCGGCACGATGTCGCGCAGCTTGCGCGTGATCAGCTCGATGTTGTGCACGCGGTTGTGGACGAAGTACACCTGCCCGCCGCGTTCCAGCTCGCGCGTGATCGCTTCGCGCACGAGATGGTCATCGAACTCCGTCACGTACGTCTTGATCGGCAGACGCTCCTCCGGCGGCGTTTCGATCGCCGACATATCGCGGATGCCGGTGAGCGCCATGTTCAGCGTGCGGGGGATCGGCGTCGCCGTCAGCGTCAGCACATCGACCTCGCTGCGCATCTTCTTCAGCCGCTCCTTATGCGCGACGCCGAAGCGCTGCTCCTCATCGATGATCACCAGCCCGAGATTCTTGAACGAAACATCATTCTGCAAAAGCCGGTGCGTGCCGATCACGACATCGACCTCACCCGCCGCCGCTTCCGCGACGACGCGGCGCTGGTCGCGGTCGCTGCGGAACCGCGACAGCATCTCGACCTTCACCGGGAAGCCGCCAAGCCGCTCGCGAAACGTCGTGAAGTGCTGCTGCGCGAGCACGGTCGTGGGCACGAGCACGGCGACCTGCAAGCCGTCCATGACCGCCTTGAACGCGGCACGTACCGCCACTTCGGTCTTTCCGTAGCCGACGTCGCCGCAAACCAGGCGGTCCATCGGCCGTACGTCCTCCATATCGCTCTTAACGTCGCGGATCACGCCCAACTGGTCCGCCGTCTCGACGTACGGGAACGAAGCCTCGAGCTCGGTCTGCCACGCCGTGTGGGGGCCGAACGCGTGGCCTTCGGCGACCTGACGGCGCGCGTAGAGCTGTAACAGCTCCGCCGCCAGTTCCTGCACCGCACGCCGTACGCGCGCCTTCGCCCGCGGCCACTCCTGCGAGCCCAGGCGCGTGAGCGACGGCCGGTGTTCGCCCGGCCCCACATAGCGGCTGACGCGGTCGACCTGCTCCGTCGGGACGAACAGCCGGTCACCGTCGGCGTAATGCAGCTCGAGGTATTCGCGCTCGTATTCACTGTCCGCGCCGTCGCCGCCCACCTGCTTGCGCACGAGGCCGGCAAAACGGGCGATGCCATGTTCGATGTGCACGACGAACTCGCCGGGACGCAGGTCTGCGAGAAACGCATCGCGCGACGTGCCCCTGCGGGGAGGGGCGCGGCGCTGCTTGCTGAACCCGAATACCTCCGAATCCGTGAGCAGCGTCAGCCCGCTACCCTCGTCGCCGACGGACCAGCCGTGCGGCAGCGAGCCATGGACGATCGTGAGTGCACCGTTTCCCAGCTTCGGCCGCGTCAGCGCCTCGGTCACGTTGCCGAAGACATCGTGCTCTTCGAGGAGTTCCGCCAGCCGTCGCGACTGCGTCGAGACCACAACCACCTGCTGCCCGCCCCGCAGCGTCTGCGCCAGTTCCTCCGCGAGGTTCCGAAGCCGGCCGCCGTATGCCGCGGCGGGACCGAACGGTAGCCGCACGGCCGCGCCTTCCCCGGGTGCCTCCATCTCCCCCGTCGCCCAGCGCGAAAGGCTGAGCCGCTGCGGGTATGCGTCGAACGCAGCCTGGAGCCACAACCACGCGGCGTGTGGCTCCGGCATGCCGTGCGGCAGCTCGTGCCGCTGTTCGAGGTCGTGGCGCGCCTCGCGCGCCTGCTCGTCGCGCTCCAGCTGCACCGCGGCGATGTCGGCAGGCTCGTCGAGCACCAGCAGCGCGTCCGCCGGCAGATGATCGAGGATCGTCGCCTGCAGCAGGAACGGCGCGTAGAACGCATCCCCGTCAAATTGCGATCCAGTGCGCAGCGCTTCGATATCCTCGGCGAACTGATCGCGTGCTTCCGGCGCCAGCCCCTGCAGCTGCAGCAGCGACGCCAGGTGATGCATCCGCTCGGCGGTGTCCGCAGCGATGTTGGCGACAACCTCCCGCGCCGGCCCGACGCGCAGCGCCTCACGCAGCGCCGCCGAGCGCTGCGTCGCCGGATCGAAGGTGCGGATGCTCTCGACGTCGTCGCCGAACAGCTCGATGCGTAGCGGCAGGTCTTCGGGCGGCGGCCAGACGTCGACGATGCCGCCGCGACGTGACGCCTCGCCCGGCGCCGTCACCTCCGGCTCGAAGCGGTAGCCGCCGCCGTACAACGCATCGAGCAGTGCCCGCTGCGGCGTCCGCTCGCCGCGCACGAGCGCGACCGTCGCATGCTGCGCAGCCTGCGGCGCAATCGTGCGCTGTGCGATGGCCGCCGCGCACGCCACGATAATCGGCGGCGAGACGGCCGCCGCCGCAAGCGCGTCGATCGCCTGCAGACGGCGTGCGATATCGTCCGAATCCGGCGCGAGCCGCTCGTACGGCAGCGCGTCGCGTTCCGGGAAGAGAACGACGCGCGAGCGGTCAGCGGCGCCCAGCCACGATTGCAGCTCGTCGACGAGCACATCCGCATGCTGCGGGCGCGGCACGACGATCAGGATGGGGCGCGGCGTGCGTTGTGCCGCCGCAAGCGCCGCCAGCACGACGGCCTTCGCGCCGTCGCTGACGCCGAGCATGATCGGCTGCGTCCCGGACATGCGGCTGCGCAGGCGATCGAGCCCGACCGCCTCATCGATGACGGGAAGAACCGCCGAAAGGTCCATCCTCCTCGCAGTCGCCGCCGGCACGGCGCGGGCAGCACAATCGGGGACTGATCCGGCGATCAGCCCCTTCGCGTCGTCAGTGTACCAAGCAGGATCCGCGGCGCGGGGTACCCACGATACGCGCTCCATGGCAACGCGCGATGCTGTGAAGGCCAAAACCGCTCAATCGCGGTTGTACTGATTCATCGCCGCTTCGACGCCGTCCGATACCGCGCATTCGATCGCCGCGATCGCGCGATCGACGCCGGCATCCAGCACCTCGCGCTCCGCGGGCGGCGGGTCGCTGAGCACCCAGCCAGCGACATCCTCCGGATCCCACGACGGCTCGCCGCGGCGCAGCGGGCGGCCGATGCCGATGCGGATGCGCGGGAAGGCGTCGGTCTTCGCGAGATCGATGATGTTCTTCAGCCCCTTCTGGCCGCCGGATCCACCCTTCGGACGAATGCGCATCTTCCCCGCCGGCAAGTCAAGGTGGTCGCACACCACGAGCAGTTCTGCGGCATCATCGAGCTTCAGACGGTCGACGAGCGCCATGACGGCGCGCCCTGCCTCGTTGTTGAAGAGGCGCGGCTTCGCGATGCCAATACGACGGCCGGCGATCTCGCCCTCGGCCAGCTGGTACGTACCGGTTTTCGAGGCGAAGTCGAGGCCATGGCGCCGGGCCAGCCGGTTCATCGCCCAGAACCCGACGTTGCGTCGGTTGCCCGCGTACTCGCCGCCGGGGTTACCGAGACCGACGATCAGGCGAATGGCGTGGTGCGCCTCTTCGGCATCGCCGCCCGACGCGAGCGTCACCTCGCGGGCGGCAAGCCTGCGCAGAAAGCTCACGAACCCTCGCGCGGCCGCCGGGGCACGGGGGTGACGCGGCCGCCGTTGTGTGCGGGGCGCGCGGGTGTCGGCCGCACATCGTTCAAGAGCCGCGCAAGCGCCTCGGCCGGCCAATGATCGTCCCGGGCGAACGTGCGCAGAAGCCGGAGGTCTTCGGCGAACTGCTCGAGCGGCACCTCCGGCGTCCGATGCTCACGGAGGCTCACGGCCGCCGCGCGAAGCCGTACGATGCCAGGTGCCTTCGCGGCGGGACGCTGCGCCGGATCCGGCGGCGCCAGGCGCTCCTCCAGTTCGAACTGGGGGTCGGCGCCGGGTGCCAGCCCGAGCTCGTGCCGAACGAGCGCGGCGTACATCGCGATCTCCTCGGACTCCGCGGCATCGCAGAGGGCGAGCGCGAGACGGTCGAGGCGCGGATGATCGCTGTGCGCAGGGAAGATGTCCGCCGGCGTGACGGCGATGGGCGCCGGTGTGATCAGCGCACCCCCCGCGTACGCGGCCATCCGGTACGGTGGCAGCGTCAGCGATTCGACGGCGTCGGGCAGGTGCAGCGCCGGCAAGCCGCCGACCGGATGTACGCGGACTGCGGCAGGGACACAGATCGCCGTGCGCTCCCACGGGTGCGCGATGCGGCGCGGCCGGTCAAGCAGCACAATGCCAAATCCATCCCCCGGCGCCAGCGGCGCGACTTCGGCGAGGCGCGATGCGTAGGCGACGACGCCGCTTTGAGTGCCCCCCCGCGCATCATGCACCGTGAAACGCCATGTCATTCCGGTCATGAGCCGATGATAGCAGGCGCGATCGCCGGCGGCTTACCCCGCGGCGACAAGCGTGCTGCCCGCGACCGCTCCACGATCGCCGGCAGCACGTCGAGCAGGCGGTCGATGTCGTCGTCGCTGGTCTCCGCGCCGAGGCTGAGGCGGAGCGTCGAGACGGCGCGATCGAGCGAGAGACCGATCGCCAGCAGCACGTGCGATGGCTCCACGGTCGTGCCGCCGCATGCCGATCCCGCGCTGCACGCGATCCCGATTGCATCGAGGTCACGAATAAGCTCCTGCGCGTCCGCCCCGTCGAAGCTGATGCTGACGTTGTTCGCCAAACGCCGCTCCGCATCGCCGTTAAGGCGTGATCCGGGGATCGTCGTGAGGATGCCGTCGCGGAGCCGCACCGCGCGCGCACGGGTACGCTCGCTGTCAGTCTGGACGCTGGCCTGCGTGATGCGCAGCGCCTCGGCGGTCCCAACGATGCCCGCGACATTCTCCGTGCCGGCGCGCCGCTGCCGCTCCTGTCCGCCGCCATCTTGTTGTGCGAGAAACGGCACACCGCGGCCAAGATAGAGCACGCCCATGCCCTTCGGGCCGCGAAACTTGTGCGCAGCCAGACTCAACAGATCAGCGCCGTGCTCGCGCACGCGCAACGGCAGCGAGTTCGGCGCCTGCACCGCGTCCGTGTGGAATGGGATGCGCTTGCCCAGCTCCTTGGCGCGCGCTGACACCGCCGCCGAGATTTCAGCGATCGGTTCGATCGTCCCGATCTCGTTGTTCGCCGTCATGATGCTCACGAGCACCGTGCGCTCGTTCACCGCCGCAGCAACGTCTCGCGGTTCGACCAGTCCAGCAGCGTCGACGGGTACGTACGTGACATCGAAGCCGAACCGCTCCAGGTACTGGCAGGCGTGCAGCACGGCATGATGCTCGATCGTCGAAGTGACGATGTGGTTGCCGGCGCGCGCTCGCTTCTGTTGGAACGCCACGCCCTTAATCGCCGTGTTGATCGACTCGGTGCCGCCGCTCGTGAAGACAATCTCGCTCGGGCGGCATCCGAGAATGCCGGCGACCGTCCGGCGCGCGCGCTGCACGGCGGTCGCCGCTTCGCGCCCGAGCGCGTACGTCGTGGATGGGTTGCCGTAAGCGGATGTAAGATGGGGCATCATGGCCGCGAGCACGCTCGGGTGCAGCGGCGTCGTCGCGGCGTGGTCGAGGTACACGAGGCGATTCATGGCTGCTAGAGCGTAGCGACGGTGGAAGAAAAAGTAAAGTGCACCCGGATCGCAGTCCGTCTGGCTGCGGCGCTGTTCACACCGGCGTTCAGCGCGAAGAGTTTTGGCGCATCACGACGCGCCAGGAGCATCCGATGGGCCAGTACGTGGCGGTCATCCTCGGCTTCCTGATGGCGCTCAGCATTGTGCTCGCGGTCGCATTCGTGGTGTATGACGGGCTGCGCGAACGGCCGACCGCGTCGGATCCAGGCGACGAAGGCGGCGCGTGACGTCGGGCGGTTCCTGAGCCACGCGTTGCGCCGTTTCGCAGCTTTGATGACGTATGCCTATTGGCAGCACGCGGCGTTACCACCCAAGTTACGAAGCACGAACGCAGGCACGACGATGGCCATTCGCGATCACGGTTCCGGGCGTCGCGGTGGCTACGGGGGAAAATCCCGGCAGCGCGTTCGGAGCGGATGATCCGCCTGCGCCGGCGTCACCGAGCGAATGTGGCGGCCGCGCCCCCCAAGACGATTCCACCGAAGATGAGCATCAGGACGCCGATTAGCCTCGTACTTCGCCTGGGGAAAGTGATCTGCGTCGTTGGCGGTGTCCCCAACGCAACATTCACACGGATCATTGTTCGCCAGACCCGATCTGGAGACAGAGCGATGAGCGCGCCGAGTAACGTCAGCGGCGTCGTAATAACGAAGATCATGATAGTCGTGACCAT
>JADEYI010002245.1_pt1 | contig 10385 bp, 9 predicted proteins | sample 8542331 | NCBI WGS metagenome assembly JADEYI01 (sample SAMN16510988, study PRJNA670497) | mine drainage metagenome | isolation source: biofilm near Copperflume 1 | place: Germany: Marsberg coppermine Kilianstollen | collected 2018-02
AGAGGAACCAACTTCAAGGGGTAACTGTCCAAGCTTGGACAGTTACCCCTTGAAGTTGGTTCCTCTCTAAATCGGAACCGTTACAGATTTGAGCCAGGTAGACGTGAACGGCGCTACTGTGATACCATCTTCAGGAGATACTATTTTTCTCTGCTGGCTTACGTGGCTGCCAGGGCAGTTGCTTAGATCGTAGAGTTTAATTTTGTTGATGGAGCGTACCGATGGAGCCGATCCTCCGCAGCATCAACCTTTCTAAGAGTTTTGGCTCGCTTCCTGTACTTCAGCAGGTTAGCTTAGAGGTTGCACCTGGGGAAGTAGTTGGCCTGGCAGCTGGGCATGGCGGTGGTAAGTCGGTGCTGGCGTCAATCCTCGCCGGTTCCCTGGTCCCCACCGCTGGTGACGTGTATATTGGGGGCCAACGCATGCGTTGGCCTTATAGCGCGCGCTCAGCCGGAGTCGAAGTAATCCACCAGGAGACAGAGTTAATCGAGCACTTTGACATAACAGCCAATATATTTCTTGGCGATGAAATATGCTGGTCAAAGGGTGGCATACTCCGGCGGGTGGATGAAGCACGAATGGCCCGGCGCGCAGCCGATGCGCTGGCCTTGCTGGGTGCTCAACTTGGTCCTCTACATAAGCCGGTGGCGAGTTTATCGAGCGAACAGCGCCAACTACTTGGGATCGCCCGCGCCCTCATTTATCCTGCGCGACTGGTCGTTGTGGACGAGCCGGGGCTCCCCCTCAGCTACGCTTATCAGCAGAAGCTCCTCTCGGTCGTCCGCGCCTGGCAGCACCAAGGCACTGCGGTACTCTTTATCAGCAACAACCTTGATCACCTCTTCGCGGTGGCTGACCGCATAATAGTGCTGCGCCATGGGCGCAGTGTCGTTGATCTTCCAACGGCAGAAACAGATCGCGAAGATGTTGTCGCCGCGCTCGTCGGCACAACTGATCGTCAGCAGCTAACGCCTATTATCTGGGCGCTGAACAGCTATTACCGCACCCGTGAAGAAGCCGAGAAACTCGGCCATCGACAGACGTTGCTGGAGCGGAATCTTGCCGAGCAAGTCGCTGCCCTCGACAGTGCTAATGCGGCACTACAGGCTGCCCACCGCCGCTTGCTGACTGAACGCGAGGAAGAGCGCAAGGCCCTTGCGCGTGAGCTGCACGACCAGGTCATACAGGATTTACTGAGTATGAACTACCAACTCGAGGAGGCTGAAGGAGAGCCTCCTGGGCGCATCGCGGGGGTGGAAGGCGATCTGGCTGAGGTGCGCGCCGGTATTCGCGCCCTGGTGGATGATCTACGCCAGATTTGCAGCGACCTGCGCCCGCCGACAATTGACAGCCTGGGCCTGGGTGCGGCCCTCCAGTCCTACACGCGCGACTGGTCGCTCCGCAGCGGCATCAGCGTGCATCTTAACCTCGATAAAGAGCTTGGTCGCTTGCCCGAACCACTGGAGTTGTCGATCTTCAGGATTGTGCAGGAAGCGCTCAGCAACATCCGCAAACACGCAGAGGCAACAGAAGCCCAGTTGAGCCTGAACCGCTCTTCCCCTGGTACGCTGAGGCTTTCCATCACCGACAATGGCCGGGGGTTGCCGGGCGATTTTGACCTGGCCGCGCTGGCCGCCGGCGGGCATTTTGGCGTGCTTGGCATCAGCGAGCGTCTTGCCTTGATCGAGGGTCGTTTGCACCTGGAGAATCACCCCGGCGGGGGCGCGGTGCTCCACGCTTATATCCCTGTGCCAAAAGCCAGGTCGCGTGCGGCGAAAGTAGGCCCAAATAGCGTCCGGTAAGGAGGATTATATGAGCAGTGTGAAAATCGTTGTTGCAGACGATCATGCAGTTGTACGTGCGGGCATAGCCAATGCGCTCTGTAGCCTCCCCAATATCAAGATCGTCGGTGAGGCCAGTGACGGCCATACTCTACTATCGGTCCTGGCGAAAACCAGGGCTGATATGCTCGTCACCGACGTAACGATGCCGAACTTCGAGCCGATTGAGACGACACGTAAGATCCGCGAATGCTATCCAGAGCTGAGGATCCTTGTGGTCAGCGCCTATGACGATGATATGTACGTACAGGGACTGCTCTCGGTTGGCGTCAACGGCTACCACCTGAAAGATCAACCGCTCAGCGACTTGAGGCTTGCCGTGCGGCGCGTGCTAGCGGGCGAGCTTTGGGTCTGCGGCTCGCTGGTTGAAAAGCTGGTGCATGCTCAGGAGGCGGCTTCGACAGCAGCGCTGTTGACTGCTCGCCAGCGCGATATGCTTCGCCTGCTGAAAGAAGGACTAGACAATCACGCTATCGCACGTCGCACTGGGCTGAGCGTTAAGACCATTGAGAACCATCTAACGCGCCTCTACCGCCAGATCAATGTCCAGAGCAGGCTGGAAGCGGTCAGCTACTCTGCGCACCACCCGCAAGTGCTGGCAAGCACGAAACCGGCTGTCCATCATCCGGTAGACTTATATCGCGAGGAGCGCAACCGCCCCGTAATACTGATTGTGGACGACAATATCCGCTATCGGACTCAGCTGCGGCGCATGGTTTCCAAGAACTGCCCTCAAGCCCTGGTATATGAGGCCGAAGATATCGCACACGCACTGCGTGCGGTTGAGGGCTCCCGACCGCAACTTGTATTTGTGGATGTTGTGCTCGGTGATGAGAATGGGATTGACTGTCTTCAGCAAATCAGGGTCCTTGCGCCGCAGGGACGGGTTGTGCTGATGAGCGCCTACCCCGACCGCGAATTCCGCCGTGCAGGTCGTGATGCGGGCGCAGTAGCCTTCCTCGACAAGAAGGACCTGAACAATGCTACCCTGCGCGAAGTGATTGCCGACCTGATTGACTGAGCACGGGCGTTTGCCTTTAGTCTTAGGGGGAATCCCCTATGCCGTTGGGGGGCATAAAGGGTTGCCCTTATGCCCCCTCTCCTATTACTCTGTCCCTATTGCACCCTAGCCTTGCTTGTGCGGCAAGATAAGAATGACCGGCTACGCCCCCATCTTTTGGTGGCGACGCCACTGCGCACATACAAGAGAGCAGGGATCTGGTGCGCGCTATCGTTCCATAGTGCGTAAAGTGCCCTCGGTCTTTGGTGATACTCCTGTATAACGCAGACGTTTTAGGCTGTACACGTTCAATGTTCGACGTGCTAGTGCCGGGAGGATAAACCTTTATGGGTGTTACTCGCTCTCCTTGATCGCGGCCTCGTGGTTTCCCTGTTGTTGGCTTACGCGATAGCGACCAATCTCTCGACCCGTTCGGGCTGGCGACCACCTCCACCATGTAGGTCTAACCTTAATACTACTGCCCGTGGCGTCAGGTATATCCTCTGCTGTGCGTCACCTCTAAGCTTACTACACCTACATTACGGAAGCTAAAGCGCCGGCACTCAGGACGGAGCTGACTTGTGCAGTTTGGGCGCGACAACAGCCCTCAGCAAATGAGCAGCGGTGCGGATACGATGGTTTAAGCCTGCACGCTGCCTAAAATCGTGGCGTTGCACCTTTTCAGACTGGCAAACCATAGTCAGGCAGAGCGCCGGTGCGACGCGGTCGCGCATATCAGGCATGTAAAGTCCTTTTCCATCTGGTTATCGTTAGTGGAGAGTATCGCTCGCAACTTCCTGTGCAATATGCAATAGGAGAGGCGATTCACAAAGGAGGTGAGCTTCCCGCCATCAAGCAAGAGACAACCCCGATTATTTGGACGGCCATCCGGCTCCCGTCGCCGGGCCGCCATCGAATACAACTATCAAGTTCAGGAGGAAAGTAATGATAAAACGCAACACTATCTTTGTAACACTCCTTACCGCAGTACCGATGCTACTGTCAGCGTGCGGTGGAGCTGCCACCGTCCCGCCCGCACCCACCGACACAACAGCGCCCCTGGTGGCAACCGACACAACGGCTCCCGTGGCAGATACCCCCACAATGGCGGCTGCGGCAGATACCCCCACAATGGCCGCTGCTTCCAACGGGTCCAAAATAGCGATCTTGCTCCCTGAGACAAAGACAGCACGCTACGAGAGCCAGGACCTGCCTAACTTCAAGGCCAAGCTCCAGGCTCTCGGTTTCGATGTCAACAATCTCATCTACAGCAACGCCAATCAAGATGCCAGTGCGCAGAAGTCTCAGGCCGAAGCTGCTCTCACAAATGGGGCTAAAGTACTGGTGCTTGATCCGGTAGACTCGGCAGCGGCGGCGGCTATCGCTGATGAAGCCAAAGCAAAGAATGTACCGGTCATCTCCTATGATCGCATCATCAAAGGAACGGACGCTGTAAACTATTACATATCGTTCGATAACGAACAAGTCGGCAAGCTTCAAGGCCAGAGCTTGCTCGACGCGCTTGGCGGTAAAGCCAACGCTACGGTGGTCATGATCAACGGCTCTCCAACAGATAATAACGCTACTTTGTTCAAGGCAGGCGCTCACTCTATCCTTGACGGCAAGGTGAACATAGCCAAGGAATATGACACCCCTGACTGGAGCCCTGACAAGGCGCAGAGCGAGATGCAGCAAGCCTTAACGGCGTTGGGCAACAAAGTAGATGGCGTACTGGCAGCTAACGACGGCACAGCCGGTGGCGCTATTGCCGCGATGAAGGCCGCCGGTATCTCGCCCCTGCCCCCTGTCACCGGCCAGGATGCAGAGTTGGCAGCTATCCAGCGCATTCTCGCAGGTGAGCAGTACATGACTGTCTACAAGGCTATCAAGCAGGAAGCCGAGACCGCTGCCCAGTTAGCTTATACGCTAGCCAACGGCAAAACACCTGAGGCGTCAATGGTGAACGGCAAGGTGAACAACGGCAAGGTAGATGTGCCCTCTGTGCTGTTGGTGCCTGTGAAGGTGACCAAGGACAATGTGGAGAGTACAGTGGTAGCAGATGGTTTCTGGAAGGTATCGGACATATGCACAGCAGACTTTGCCAAGGCTTGTGCTGATGCGGGCGTAAAGTGATCGAATCCCGGTTGGGAAACTGAACAGTGCAGCACGGTAGTGGGGAGCAGATTGCTCCCCACTGCATTATACTTACCTTGCTTTACAACAGCATTAGCACGACAGCTTTACTCATTGTGGAGAACGACATGACGACGGCAAATGCAACTCCGGTGTTGGAGATGCGCGGTATCAGCAAACGTTTTGGGGCTGTTCAGGCGCTACAAAACGTTGACTTTAATGTGTACGCCGGCGAGGTGGTCGGCCTGGTGGGTGACAACGGAGCGGGTAAGTCAACCCTTGTTAAGTGCATCGCGGGCATCCACCCTATAGATTCCGGCACAATCCAGTTCGAGGGGCGCCCGGTGACTATCAATGGGCCGAAAGGCGCGGTGGCGCTGGGCATATCCACGGTATACCAGGACCTTGCACTGTGCGACAACCTGGACGTGGTGGCGAACCTCTACCTGGGTCGCGAAGAAATACATAAGATAGCGCCGGGTGTCGTGGGGACTATTGACGAAGTGAAGATGGAGAAGCGGGCTATCTCGGTGCTTAGAGGGCTATCTGTCTCTATACCAAGCGTGCGTACCCTGATCGCCTCCCTTTCGGGGGGGCAGCGCCAGTCGGTAGCGGTAGCGCGGTCGGTGATGTGGAAGCCGAAGCTTGTGCTGCTGGACGAGCCGACCGCGGCGCTTGGCGTCGCCCAAACACGCCAGGTGCTCGACCTTATCGCACGGCTACGTGAACAGGGTCTTGCAGTGGTGATAATCAGCCATAACCTGGAGGACGTTTTTTCTGTAGCAGACAGGATTACCGTGCTCAGGCTAGGGCGCTTCGCGGGTACCTTCGGGGTGCGCGATGTGACCCACGAGCAGGTGGTGGGGGCTATTACAGGGGCAGAGTTCGGAACGCTCGAGTCTTACCCTGGCCAACCCCTGATGGAGGAGCCGAAAACCGTATGAGCACAATGCTAAACGACCCCCGTCTCATAGGCAAGGAGCCGGAAGGTAGCTTGCTAGGCAATCTGCGCCGCAGGCTCTCCTACGCTGACCTGGGCCAGTTGCCGGTCTTGCTCGGTCTAGCACTGATATGGATTGTCTTTCAGTGGGCGAACCCTTTGTTCCTCTCGCCCGGCAACCTGACAAACCTGCTGCTACAAAACGTGGCTATCGGTATTGCCTCGATTGGCATTACTCTGGTGCTGCTGCTTGGAGAGATTGACCTGTCAGTAGGGGCAGTGAGCGGAGTCTGCGCGTCGGTGATGGCTGTGGAGAGCGTCAAGAACGGCTGGCCCGGCCCTCTGGCTGTGTTGGCTGCGTTGGCTGTGGGCCTGCTGATCGGGGCGCTGCATGGTTTCTGGATTACTAAGCTGCGCGTACCTGCCTTTATAGTTACTCTGGCTGGCCTACTCGGCTGGCAGGGTGTGCAGCTACTGGTGCTCGGCAACACCGGCACGATAAACCTGAGAGACCCGTTCATTACAGGTTTGACCCTTACATTCTTCCCAGGGCTGTGGGCCTGGGTAGCTTGTATAGTGTTTGTTGCGCTCTACGCGGTAGGCTCATTCTGGGAGCGGCAGCAACGTGTGGCTGCGGAGTTGCAGGTAAGCTCCCTGGGCAGTCTCATCGCACGCATCGTTGTAGTGGGCCTTGGAGTGCTCTTATCTATGGCAGTGTTCAACGCCGACAGAGGTTTACCGCTGGCTGTGGTGATCTTTGTAGGGATACTGGTGATATTTAGCACAATTACCAAACGTACGAGGTTTGGCCGCCATATTTATGCAGTTGGTGGCAATGCTGAGGCCGCACGCCGGGCCAGCATCAACGTGGATAGTATTCGTATTGCCGTCTTCACCCTCTGCTCACTAATAAGTGCTCTGGCCGGAGTAATGGCCGGCTCACGCTTGCTGGCGGTAAATCAGTCCTCCGGTGGCAGCGACTTCCTCCTTAACACTATAGCTGCGGCTGTTATCGGGGGCACCAGCTTGTTCGGTGGCCGCGGTACTGTATGGGCAGCCTTGCTCGGCGCACTGGTCATAGGCTCAATCGCCAACGGTATGGACCTGCTGGCCCTGGAATCGCCTATCAAGTTCTTGATCACAGGCGGTGTGCTGCTTGCAGCTGTGACTATTGATGCGCTGGTCCGCAGGCGTCGTGTGGCGGTCGGGCGCTAAGCATACAGGTGAGTGGCTGTGCCTCACCTGCTCCGATACTAAGCTCGGCTGAGGCCATACGGGGCGAACCGTGGACAATGGAAGCGCAGAGCAGATAAAGCTCAACCCTCCACTGCCTTGACCGCAATGCAGTTTCGGCATATCACCAGAGCAAAGCTCTTGATTTCAGTGATATTGCTCCTGCACGTCCGGTCCAACCAGTAGTCTAGCTGCTCAAAGGCTGTGCTACCAGCCGAGCGAGTGTCCTTGTAGCAGGTATTGCGCAATAGCTACGATCTCCACAAATCTCTCGGATACTGTGCCCGGCGTCCTTCTCCAACGCAATCGGAAAGTTTCACAACAGAGAGACACCTTTCTCTACCTGGCATTAGCCTTGCTATAGTAGTGGATTGCGAGTTAAGTTCTTGTGCGCACAAAGCAGACTCATTAGTCTGCTGCGGAAGATGCACTGGGGCTGTTTAGAAAGCAAAGCATTCGTACGACATTTACGGAGGTTACTATGCTATCTGAGGATCAAACCAAGACTATGCAGAGTATGGCAAGGCAAAGCCAGAGCAACCTTGATGAGCTGAAGCCGCTTTCGGGCAAAGACTTTGAGGTAGATTTGCTCAACAAGATGATAGAGCACCACCAGAGTTCAATTGGCATGGCCAAGCTGGCGCCCGACAGGGCCAATCACCAGGAGGTCAAGGATACAGCCCAGAAGATGGTAAGCGCACAGGGTAGCGAGATAAAGAAAATGACAGGTTGGCTGCAAGAGTGGTATGACACGGCCCCAAAGCAGGGAAGCATGCGCAAGGTGCCCGGCATGAGCATGTCGGAGATGACGGCCATGCTGCAAAGCCTGAAAGGTGATGACTTCGATAAGCAGTTCCTTACTATGATGACAATGCACCACATGGGCGCGATTAAGATGGCTCAACTGGTGCCGGATCGCGCAACCCATAGTGAGTTGAAGACCCTTGCGCAGAACATTATCTCCTCTCAGTCGGCGGAGATAAAGCAATTCGAAGGCTGGTTGAAAAGCTGGTACAACATGGAGATAAAGGACGGCTCTGCCTAGCCAGGTGAGGCTATAAAGTCGTGGATATGGCAGATGAGGAGTGGCACACCACTCCTCATCTATTGACTGCTCCGATCAGGAGTGCAGTGGCTATACCATTGCCTTGTTATAGCCGCCCTTCATAACACTCATAGCTCCATATACATCCCTGTAAAGCCCCGTCTCCCATGAAGTGAGAGAGAGGTTCGGGGTGCGGGTCCTTCCCCCATCCCAATCTGAACGCTTACAGATTGGGGGCTACAGGGGCGTCCCTCCCCTCACCCCATGCCCCCTCTCCCCTTGTGGGAGAGGGGGTTTGCTCCTGCTGAGTGCACAGGGGCCTGCCCCTGACGGGGTTACAAGGGTGATTAAAGCCCCCTCTCCCTTGATGGGAGATATACTCCCCAGCAATAAAGCCCCCTCTCCCTTCATGGGAGAGGGGCATGGGGTGAGGGTAGGTATGCCCGCACAGTTGCCTCTTGACGATTGCTCCACCCCCAACTCTGAACGCTTACTTGTGAACTCTATTCTCTTGACAGGACCCTTATAATCTACTAATATAGCTTCGTAGACCGGGCGCTCGACCGCCGTGCAACCGGCGGAGAGTGAGAAGCAATCTCACGGGTAAGCAAGCAGCGATTTAGAGCCGGCGAAAAGAGTAGCTGTACCGGTTGCGCGTCCTCCGCAGCCAGCCGAGCCTGTATATGCAGGCCCACCTTACCGCGCCGCGTACGTGGGGCTCGTAACTATGAGTGAAACACCCAGAAAAAAGGCTTCAGGGCGCAAGGTTTCCTACGGTGCTGCAAAGCAGCGCCATGACAGCTACGATTATGAAGAGAACTCCGACGACGATTACTTGCCTCTGCAAAAGCGTAAACCTCAGAGTAAGAGCGGCGCATATCGTGGTAAAGGGGGTAGTGCGAGAGAAGGCGCACCTCAGAGTAGAGGGCCGCTGCCCAAACGCGACCTCTCCCCGTACATACTAGGGGCGTTGGTAGGAGCCTTATTGGTTGTTCTTACGGCGCTGATATATCTCCTGGGCATCAACAACACAACTCCTGTGGCCGGTACACAAAGCCTTCCCAGCGACCAACCTGGCAGCCAGCAGCTTCAGTCTCCTGTTGCGGGCGATCCCCCGCGCATGTCACTGGTTGACTTCAAAGCATTATACGATGATCCGGCTAAGCGCCCGCTTATTATAGATGTGCGCGCCAAAAGCGCATACGACCTGGGGCACATAAAAGGTGCAATCTCTTTCCCTGAGGCTGATGTGGACGCCAGGGCTAACGAGCTGCCGAAGGACAAGTTGATCGTAGCCTACTGTCAATGACTGGACGAGTCGGAAAGCGCCAGTGTGGCGAAGCAACTTCATGATGTATATAACTTCAGTTACGACAACCTGAAGGTCCTATTAGGCGGCTGGAACGCCTGGAAGCAGGCAAATAGCTCAGATGCAAAGGGCTATCCAATCGAGGTGACAACCAGCAGTTCCCCCTCTACTCCCGCTAACTCTGTGCCAGGTACCGTGCCTTGATCTCTGACAGCTCTCAGATGCCGAGCACCGATGACCTGGCGCTCCATTATAGGCGCTAACGGTGAAACGCGGTGGTGATAAATGAATAGCCCGACGTCTAGAGGCATCGGGCTATTCATCTTGCGGCGATAGCTCTGCTGACGGTATACGAGCGGAGTATCTCTCACCCTTACACATACATCTTCTCTACGCCTGATTTGAAGCTTCAGCGGTTCTGCCAGTATTTCATGCTCGATGGATACACTATCGAGGATGAAACACTGCTCCCGCGCTAGCTGCTGGAGCCGCCACCCTGACTGGTGGAGCTTCCCTCATTCTGAGCCTTCTGCACGAAGTCGGCGGGGTTATTGTCGAACGCCCGCTTGCAGCCTGCGCTGCAGAAGTAGTACGTGGTCCCCCCGTTTTCGGAGGTGTACTGCGCGCTTTCGCTATCTATTGTCATGTTGCAAACCGGGTCTATAACTTTTGCCATTGTCTTTCTCCTTTGCTTGGTTATCTCCGATTAATAAACCAGGGCCGAGCCAGCCGGTGAGCCAACCCTGCGCTGCCCGCTTACTTGCTACTCAGTGGGATAAAGCCGCGTGGGCCGCTATCAGTGGGCTTGCTATCCGCGGTGCCCGCCACTGGATAACCCTCTTCGTCAAGGATCTCCTTGACCTGATCCAGCGGCAGGGTGCTCT
>JADEYI010002246.1_pt1 | contig 10384 bp, 10 predicted proteins | sample 8542331 | NCBI WGS metagenome assembly JADEYI01 (sample SAMN16510988, study PRJNA670497) | mine drainage metagenome | isolation source: biofilm near Copperflume 1 | place: Germany: Marsberg coppermine Kilianstollen | collected 2018-02
TTAAAGTAGTCAAAATAATCAAATGTTGCTAAATTAATTTGTTAAAACACTAGTAAGGAGAACCCTCTACTCTTTTGCGATAAAAGCATTGTGACTTGAGTTTTAACCTAGCTTGTCAATTTCACCCTTACGGCACTGAAGCCTTTGGGGCCGCGTTCCACTTCAAAGGATACTTTGTCGTTTTCTTTCACGGCTTCGGTTAGTTGGTTGACATGCACAAAAATGCTTTCCTGCGATTGTAAGTCTTTGATGAATCCATAACCCTTGGCTTCATTAAAAAAAGTAATTTTTCCTTTGCGGAAAGCATCGGCAGGGTTGTCTTCCACATTGTTGCGGGCACCAATAACAATGTCATCTACGTTTATGGTCCTTTTCTTGTTAACATCAGGAGGGGTGGAGGTGATATTGCCGTATTCATCTACGTAGGCCATCATATCTTCCAGGCTAGTGCCGGCTTTGGCGTTATTGGCTTTCCGTTCTTCTTTCCGCTGTTCTTTTTCCTTTCTTTTTTGAGCTTTCTTTTTTTCCGCTTCTTTTTTGCTGTACGTCTCTTGTGATTTGGCCATCGGTTGTTTAAGTTTTTTCAGTTATTTAACGCTCCTCGCCAATGGGATGAAAAGGTGATCAGTTTTCAGCATAGTGGAAAGGATATGCAAAGGTACATTATCATTGCATGTTTCGTAATGATTTTTGCTCCTCGGGGTACTTTTTTCATACAAAGACGCTCCGATTTGATCGATAACCTTACATTTTATTTGAATCATTGACATTCTTTTTCAATTTGAAAAAAAGATTCTACCATGAAAAATGTATTCCCCCTCGTCCTCGTCATAATCTCAAATATGGTTTTCGCACAGAAATATTCTGGCGACAGTTGGGCAACAGTGAAAAGCAAAGGAAGTGGTACTTTGGGTGTGGTCTATTATCCCCAAGCCGGGCTGATCTACGAAGAAGGGGGCAAGATGAAAGGGGTTTGTGCCGAACTTCTGAACGAGTTCACTTCATTTGTGCAAACAAAATACGGCAAAAGTATCACCGTCAAATATTTAGGAGCTGAAAATGTATTTAACGATTTTTTAAAAGTCTGCCAATCGACATCCAATATATTGGGTGTAACTAACGTAACGGTAACAGATGAACGGAAGAATCTGATGAAATTCACTCCGGCTTTTTTGTCGAACCAGGAAACGCTTATTACGCATAAAGATGCGCCAACCGTGGATAATCTAAAAAATATTTCGACTGATTTAGCCGGTTACACGGCTAAGGTGATTTCAGGCAGCGTTCATGTAAAGTATATGGAGGCGGTAAAACACGAAAATTTTCCAGCACTAAATATTACGTATGGCCCTTCTGGCCCGGAAATCCTGAAAGAAATAAGTGCCAACCCCAAAGTGTTTACGATTTTGGATTTCACAGAATATGTGGACGCCACCAGGAAGCAGCTTCCCATTAAGCGACAGAACGTAGCCATCGGTATTCCACAGGAACTTGCTTTCGCCATGGCCAAGCAAACGGACTGGGATAAGATATGGAAGGAATTTCTGACACCCGAATTCCGCAAAAGTGAGAAGTACCGTAAAATTATTGCGGCTAATCTGGGCGGGGCCTATCTCAGTGTGTTGAAATAGAACCGTTTAAGCTAGCAGTTTTTGATTTTATCCAATTGAACCCCTAGACTAATCGACACATTTGTTAATTTGCACATCGACAAATTAATAAATCATCATGCAATACAATGTAACGGTAATCGGCTCTGGTCCTGGAGGGTACGTGGCAGCAATTCGTTGTGCCCAGTTGGGTTTCAAAACTGCTATCATCGAAAAATACAGTACGCTTGGAGGCACTTGCCTTAATGTGGGATGTATTCCTTCCAAAGCACTTCTCGATTCCACGGAGCATTTTCATAATGCCGCCCATACGTTTAAAGAACATGGAATAGACATCTCTGCGCCTAAGGTAAACTTTAAGCAAATGATTGCGCGCAAAAGCGATGTGGTGAAACAAAATGTGGATGGCATCGCTTTTCTGATGAAGAAAAATAAAATTGATGTGTTGACAGGGGTTGGATCATTCGTAGATAAAAATACAATTAAGGTAACGACCAAAGACGGAAAAGAGACCACCGTCACCACCGACAATATAATCATTGCCACAGGCTCTAAACCGACTGCGCTTCCCTTTGCCCCTTTCGATAAAAAAAGAATTATTTCCAGTACTGAAGCTCTTGAATTAAAGGAAGTGCCGAAGCATTTGATTATCATTGGTGGAGGCGTGATCGGGATGGAGTTGGGTTCGGTGTATGCCCGTATTGGCTCAAAAGTTTCGGTAGTAGAATATCTGGATAGCCTTATTCCCACCATGGACGCTACCATGGGAAAAGAGTTGTTGAAATCAACCAAAAAATTGGGAATGGATTTTTATCTCGGCCATAAGGTTACAGCCGTGGAAAACAAAGGAAAGGAAGTAGTGCTGAAAGCGGAGCCCAAAAATGGCGGTGCTGCCATTGAGTTAAAGGGTGACTACTGCTTGGTGAGCGTGGGTCGCAGGCCCTTTACCGATGGGCTGGGGCTGGAGAAAGTGGGTATCGAATTGGATAAAGGAAAAATTCCGGTTGATGATCACCTGAAAACCAAAGTCGATAACATTTATGCGATAGGTGACGTGATTCGTGGTGCGATGCTTGCCCATAAAGCGGAAGAAGAAGGCGTGTATGTGGCCGAGCGATTGGCTGGTCAGAAGCCACACATTAATTATTTACTGATTCCGGGCGTGGTGTACACCTGGCCCGAGGTAGCCAGTGTTGGCTACACCGAAGAACAACTGAAAGAACAAGGCCGTGCTTACAAAACAGGTAGTTTTCCATACAAAGCCTTGGGTCGCGCCCGTGCTTCTATGGATCTTGATGGCTTGGTAAAGATCCTTGCCGATAAAGCCACGGATGAAATATTAGGCGTTCATATTATCGGGGCTCGCGCTGCCGATATGATCGCGGCTGGTGTGGTGGCGATGGAATTCCGCGCCTCGGCTGAAGATGTGGCGCGCATGAGCCATGCCCACCCTACTTATATGGAAGCGGTGAAGGAAGCATGCATGGCAGCAACAGCAAATAGGCCGATACATATGTAGCATTGGTAGCCACAGATTACACAGATGAACACAGATCCGAAATCTACAGAATTTCTTTTTAAAGAAGAGACTTACGAAATTATTGGAATCTGAATGGATGTCCATCGGACCTTAGGGCATGGCTTTCTAGAGATAGTTTACAAAGATGCCATTGAACTAGAGGTCAAAGGAAGGGAATTGCCTTATAATAGGGAAAGAGAATACAAAATTGAGTACAAGGGAACGATTCTTCACTCATAAGTTTTTTGCAGACTTCGTATTATTCGACAAAATAATTTTAGAAGTAAAAGCAGCTGAAGGAGGAATCGCTGATGATCAAATTGCACAAACACTCAATTACCTAAAAGCATCAGGTTGTAAAATTGGCTTGGTGGTGAATTTTGGAAGAAGCAGGCTTGAATACAAAAGACTCATTTTTTAAAAGCCAATCAGCATAGTCTGTGCTTATCTGTGCAATCCGTGGCTGTAATTTATCAATGCTCTAAACAAAATCACACCCACCATTGGCATCAAATAAACATTCATTGCTTGGGGGAGGAAATACCAAGAAGCAAGAAGCAGAGCACTCAAAATCGTAGTAGCTAAAAAATAATTCCTAATCCAAACCAGTTTTTTCTTCAGCATCAAAGCAACAGCTACCATCACATGAGTAGGCAATGCCCAAAGTAGATTAAAATTATTCGCAGCAGCTTTGTGGTCAGTCATCGTCCAGAGTAGGAGGAGTAATGTGCCTAACAATCCCAAAACAGAGAACAGGATAATATCAAACCAGGTTGAAAGTTTTTTCCGCTGCCAATCGCGCCACGTGAGAAAAGAAGCGAAGCCAAGAAATAGCCCAAAAATAATCCAGGGATGATACCAATGAAAGGGTGCTTTCTCCGGCTCGGGTTCATAAGTGATTATTTTTTCTTTTACCAAAGGCTGACCGCTGCCTTCGTTAGTTGCATGATCGAATGAACTTTCAATGTAATCGGGAAGGAACATATACTCAAAGGGTCGCGCTTTTTTGTCCATCGGCAATCCAAGACAAATGTCGATGCCCAAATCGCCCCACGGCTGCTGGTGCAAATAAAGATCCGTTAGGTCGCGGATGGTATAATGGGTTTTAATGAATGAGCTGTCAAATGCAACCTCTTTTTTTAATACTAATCTAAATGCATCTCGAACTTTGGTGGCACAGTTGTTATAAAAATAATCGTAGCGATAAAATTTGTTTTCAGGTTGAATGTTCCAGATGAGAAAATCAAAAATCTTTTGCTTTTGCTCGCCATTGAGGTTGATTATTTGCTCGTGGACAAACCGGTGATGTTCAACATAATAATTAAGAAAGTCTGAATAATTATAGGCATCCACCATGTAGTTGAGATTGCCCCTGGTGAAGTTGAGGTAAAAATTAGGTTGATTGAAATCGAAGACACCGTAATTGAAAAAAACATCGATGTGGCCAGCGGAATCATAAACTCGGATGCCACTGTGACCAAAAGCAGAATAGAGCTCTTCCTGAGAAGGCCCCATAGTGATCACAGAGATTTCAGCTTTACCAGTGAGTATGGGGGCTTGCGAAAAGCAGAGCGAAGTCGCAAACATTGAAATCAGAAAAAAAATATTCTTCATAAGAATCGCACGACTACCGTAAAGTAAAGAAATACATTTTCAAAGGTCACATAATAAAAAATACATATAAGCTATCCAAGACAGTCATCCCTCTCCACCGCGGGGAGGGAACGAGGGTGAAGCGAAATATTCGCCCGAAGATAAAACAAATCGTTTTTGAAAAAGTAATTTTGAAGCGATGAATAAGAGAATGGCTGATGGCCTTAATTTTTTAAGCAAGCAAACACCTTCGCGCTTTTTCAACGCTGCCAGCGTATATTCCAGCTTTCAGGCGACTAAATGGACGGGTTCGGTCAAACATCACGGAATGCCGATCAGTATTTCCATCGAGCCGACCACTTCTTGCAATTTACGTTGCCCCGAATGCCCAAGTGGATTGCGGTCATTCACCAGGCCAACAGGAATGATGAATAAGGAACTATTTGAATCGGTGATGAACCAACTTGCCCCTACACTTTCTTATCTCATCTTTTACTTTCAAGGAGAACCCTATTTGCATCCCAATTTGCTTGAGATGGTGCGAATGGCCGCTCAACAAAAAATCTATACGGCCACTTCTACGAACGCTCATTTTCTTACGGATGAAATCGCAAAGAAAACCATTGAATCCGGGTTAGATCGGTTGATCATTTCCCTTGACGGGACCACGCAAGAAACGTATCAATCGTACCGCATTGGCGGGAAACTGGATAAAGTTATTGAAGGAGCGAAAAATATTTTGCGTTGGAAAAAGGAATTAAAATCGAAAACACCGCATGTGATTTTTCAATTTCTGGTGGTACGCCACAACGAACACCAGATTGACGAGGTAAAGAAATTGGCCAAAGAACTTGGTGTAGACGAAGTAAAGTTAAAGACAGCGCAAATTTATGATTTTGAAAACGGCTCGGATCTAATTCCGGTCAACGATAAATTTTCACGCTACAAAAAAAAATCGGATGGGCATTATGCAATTAAAAGCGGCTTGCTTGATGAATGCTGGAAAATGTGGCACAGTTGCGTAATAACCTGGGATGGAAAGGTAGTACCCTGCTGTTTCGATAAAGACGCGCATTTTGTATTAGGCGACTTGACCAAAAGCTCTTTTAAAGAAATCTGGGAAGGACGAAAGTATCTTGATTTCAGAAATTCATTGTTCACTTCGCGGTCTGAAATTGAAATGTGCCGCAATTGTACCGAAGGCGCAAAAGTATTCGCATAATTCTTGGGGGTAGCTCACCGATCCCAAGAAGATTTCTTTACAAAAGCTTATTCTCCAGCCATTACATTTAAGCCTGATCTCAAATTGAGAACGAGCTTAAAGAACATCGCATGGAAAAGCACAACAGATATCAGGCACATAAGGAACATAGCTCACAAATTTTAGTTGGTTATGCAAAGGAAGGCAGGTTTCGTCATAGCGCTTTGGTAGAGATTAGCGAATTAATGCGGATGTAAGTTTTATAAAGGTTCTGTGCTGGAGGATAAAACAAACAACAGAATTCTCTTAAAATGAATTTAAAACTATATTGCGCGCACTTTTCTTAAACATATAGTCATGAATTTCCGACTTATTACTTTCGGTTTCCTACTTGGCATAAACCTTCCAGCATTTGCACAAATAGAATCAAAGAACGTTCCGCACAATTGGTTTTTGCTCGACCCTCAGCAAGATTCTGTGCAGGGGATGAGTGTAGAAAAGACGTACGCTACCCTTTTGAAAGATCAGCCCGCCCGCGATGTAATTGTGGCAGTGGTCGATTCGGGCATCGATTTCGACCATGAAGATTTAAAAGATGTGATTTGGGTCAATGCAAAAGAAATTCCAGACAATGGGATTGATGACGATAAAAATGGATATATCGATGATGTGCACGGATGGGATTTTATTGGCGGGAAAAATGGCGATGTGGACGCGGATACCTATGAGCTAACGCGACAGTACATCAGCTTGAATAAAAAATTTGAAGGCATAGAAGACGGAAAGGTGCCAAAAAAACAAAAAACAGAGTACGAACAGTATATAAAAATCAAGGAGAAATACCTGCGGCTGAAAGGAAGAAACGAACAACAATACAAAATCTATTCGGGTCTTTACAACAACATGAAGCAAAGCATCGACACCCTGAAAAAGGTTATTAAAACAGATAGCCTTACGGCTGAGCAGGTCACAAAATTTGAAACAAATGAACCAAATCGGCTTTTCGCAAAAGGATTTTTAATGCAATTGTACCGAAATGCGGGGGACGGAGCCGACCTAAATGATTATATGAAGGAGCTAAAAGAAGGGGTGGATTATTTTGACGTGATTGTGAATTATGGATACAATGTTGACTTTGATTCGCGAAAAATCGTAGGCGACAATTATTCAGACGTTTATGAAAAACATTATGGCAATAACGATGTGAAAGGACCCGATCCAACACACGGCACACATGTGGCTGGCATTATAGGCGCGAATAGAAATAATAATATCGGAATCAAAGGGATTGCCGATCATGTCAAAATTATGGTGGTGAGGGCAGTACCCAATGGCGATGAGCGTGATAAAGACATTGCCAACGCTATTATTTATGCGGTGGATAACGGAGCAAAAATCATTAACATGAGCTTTGGAAAGGGTTTCTCACCCGAAAAAGTAGCCGTTGATAAGGCCGTAAAGTACGCGGAAAAAAAAGGTGTTTTACTGGTACATGCGGCAGGTAATGAAGGAGATAACTCAGATGTGAAAAAGAATTTCCCAACTCGGTTTTATCTCAATGGAAAAGAAGCCAAAAACTGGGTTGAGGTGGGTGCTTCATCCTGGGGTAAAGATCAGGATTTTGTGGCCGATTTTTCTAACTATGGAAAAAAATCGGTTTCATTTTTTGCCCCGGGTGTTGAAATATATTCCACCACACCCAACAACACTTATAAAAACGAAAGCGGAACGAGCATGGCAAGTCCGGCCACGGCTGGAGTAGCCGCATTATTAATGTCATATTTCCCTGAATTGACGGCCGTTCAGGTGAAAGAGATTTTGATTCGTTCCACGCGTAAATTTGATCACCTTAAGGTTGTAGAACCCGGTGGCCAAAACCGAGTTGAGTTTAGTGAACTAAGTTTATCAGGTGGACTCGTTAATGCTTATGAGGCCGTGAAAATGGCGCAAGAAATGAGTAGAGGGAAAATGGTGAAATAGAGTAATAAGCTGGGTAGGGGGTACAAAATTCAGAGGCGTCATGCTGCGAGGCGCAGCACCGGGCTATTCGTTACAAGTCCGTCATCCCATGGCTCTGCCCGCTTCGGGCTTTCCACTGCTATCCCTTACCGAGTGGAACCCTTTCTTTTTACCAATGGTTAAATTGTCAACTGTCAATTTTCTAACCGATATTTGCCGCAAACCATGGCACTCAATCCAAAAGCTTACGAAGAGGTCACTCGAATATTTACGGCATACCTAGAAAATAAGGAGCTGCGCAAAACATCCGAACGATATGCCATCTTAGAAGAGATTTATTCACTGAATGGCCATTTTGACGTGGAATCACTCTATATTAAAATGAAAAATAAAAATTATAGGGTGAGTAGGGCAACGGTTTACAATACACTGGATTTATTAATGGAATGCGATTTGGTGAGCAAACACCAGTTTGGTAAAAACCTCGCCCAGTACGAAAAATCCCATGGATATAAGCAGCACGATCACCTTATCTGCACAGACTGTAATAAGGTGGTTGAATTTTGTGATCCCCGAATTCAAAACATTCAAAATACCGTAGGAGAAACTCTTCATTTTAATGTCATGCATCATTCCTTAATTTTGTATGCTTCTTGTAAGAACAATAACTGTGAGCACAAGAGATTTTAATTTGGTCATTTGTTAATACTAAATCATGAATTTTGCCCAAGAAATAAAAAACAAAACACTAATCCTTCGCGTCAGTGGTGATTTAATAGGGGAAGACAACGGCACGCAATTAGTGTCTGCAGTCAACGATTCGATGACCCATCAAGTCATTGTTTGTATCATCGATATTTCCGGCTTACGTTATATTAACAGCAGCGGCATTGGCGTATTGATTACCATTCTTACTAAGTTCAGAAACAAGGGAGGCGAAGTATATTTGATGAATCCGTCTGAAAGCGTAAAGAAATTATTGCTCATAACGAAGCTTAATTCCATTTTTCAGATAATCCAATCGGAAGAAGAAGCTATTGCAAAAAAATAACATGGTTGCTTCTTTTCAATTGCTTATTCTTGGTGGCCATTACATGTTGCCGAGTATTTCAATCCCTAAACTAAAGTTATAAAAGATGAAAGTAGATGTTCTCCTCGGCCTCCAATGGGGTGATGAAGGAAAGGGCAAGATCGTGGATGTGCTTGCACCACGTTACGATGTGGTAGCCCGATTTCAGGGTGGACCCAATGCCGGTCATACGCTTGAGTTTGATGGGATCAAGCATGTGCTTCATCAAATTCCGTCAGGAATTTTTAGGGCTAAAACAAAAAATATCATCGGTAATGGAGTTGTCCTTGACCCCATTGTTTTTAGAGCAGAGATAGAAAAATTGACCAAGTACAATCTAGATATCAAGTCCAATCTTTTTATTTCGAAAAAGGCGACCCTCATCGTCCCTACGCATCGGCTACTCGATCAAGCGTACGAAACCGCAAAAGGTGAAAATAAGATCGGTTCTACCTTAAAAGGAATCGGTCCCTCTTATCAAGACAAGATTGGTCGTCAGGGGCTTAGAGTAGGAGATATTCTTTCAACCCGATTTTCTGAGAAGTTTAAAAAGCTAACCGATATCCATTTTGAGATTCTTAAAAACCATGATATTATTTTCGATTGGAATGAACTTGAGAAGACCTTCTTTGAAGCAGTTACTTTTTTAAAAGGATTCAGCCTCGTAGATAGTGAGTATTTTATCAATAACGAGTTAAAAAATGGAGCTTCTATTTTGGCTGAAGGAGCACAGGGATCCTTGCTCGATATTGATTTTGGTAGTTATCCATTTGTAACAAGCTCAAATACAGTTGCGGCGGGTGCATGCACAGGATTAGGGGTAGCACCTAGCCATATTGGAGAAGTGTATGGTATTTTTAAAGCATATAGTACTCGGGTGGGAAGTGGGCCATTTCCTACCGAGCTTACTGATGACGATGGAGAACGTTTACGCAAAGCAGGCAATGAGTTTGGCTCAACCACCGGCCGACCGCGCAGGTGCGGATGGATTGATTTGCCTTCGTTGAAGTATTCCATTATGATAAATGGAGTTACCCAGTTATTAATGATGAAGGCAGACGTGCTGAGTATTTTTTCACAAATAAAAGTTTGTACGCACTATCAACTGAGTGACGGCACACTTACAGAAGAGATACCCTATGAAGTAGTGAATGAAAAAATTATCCCTATGTATACCACGCTTAAGGGCTGGAATATTGAGGTGACAAATCTTTCTGAGGAACAGATGCCAAAAGAACTTCTCGAATATGTTTCCTTTTTGGAAAAAGAACTTCAAGTTCCCATTACACTAATCTCCACAGGACCAGATCGTTCTCACACCATTCATCGTTCAGAAAAGATTTCTTGATTTTTTTCAGGCCAATATTGTATTACAGACAATATCTATTACCTTTGCGCTCCCGTTTAGGAAAATGGTTATTGTGAGGATGAAA
>JADEYI010002247.1_pt1 | contig 10372 bp, 10 predicted proteins | sample 8542331 | NCBI WGS metagenome assembly JADEYI01 (sample SAMN16510988, study PRJNA670497) | mine drainage metagenome | isolation source: biofilm near Copperflume 1 | place: Germany: Marsberg coppermine Kilianstollen | collected 2018-02
GCCATCGGCGTATGACCCGCGCGGGCTGAAAAGCCCGCGCTACGCGTGTGTGCGCTCGGCGCTCCAGGTCAGCGGCGCGAGCGTGCCGCCCCGCGGCATGGATGTCTGCCGTGTGGGGCGCGGATCAGTCGCGCTGCTCGCGTTCGCGCTTCCGGCGGCCCTCCCAGCCGAGCTCGCCCGCGCGATAGTAACGGTGCCCGGCGACGCGGTCGGGGCGGTGCTGCTGCTCGACCTCGTGCCCCGGATGGTCGTGCGCGTTCTTGTACCCCTGACCGTAGCCCATCTGCCGCATCAGGCCCGTCACCGCGTTGCGCAGGTGCAGGGGCACCGGGTCGTTGCGGGTGTTCTCGACGTCGCGCAGCGCGGCGGTGTAGGCGCTGCCGACGCTGTTGCTCTTGGGCGCCAGGGCCAGGTACAGCGCCGTCTCCGCCATCGCATAGAAGCCCTCGGGCAGGCCGATGAAGTGCACGGCCTGCTGGCAGGCCGTCGCCACGACGAGCGCCTGCGGGTCGGCGAGCCCGACATCCTCGGATGCCAGGATCACCATCCGCCGCACGATGAACAGCGGGTCCTCGCCAGCTTCGATCATGCGCGCCAGCCAGTAGAGCGCCGCGTCCGCGTCGGAGCCGCGCAGCGACTTGATGAACGCCGAGATGGTGTCGTAGTGCGCGTCGCCCTGGCGGTCGTACAGGTACGTGCGGTGTTGCAGCGCCTCCTCGACATCCTCGACGCCGACGTGCGGCGCTGCGCCGTCGCGGGCGCGCGCGCCGAGCACCGCGGCCTCGAGGGCGTTCAGCGCGATGCGGGCATCGCCGCCCACCGACGCGGCCAGCGCGGTCAGCGCCTCGTCGTCGACCGCGACGCCGCTGCCGCCGAGGCCGCGCGCTTCGTCGGCGAGGGCGTTGCGCAGGATGCGCTCGATGCTCTCCGGCTCGAGCTGCTTCAGCGCGAAGACGCGTGAGCGCGAGAGGAGCGGGCCGATCACCTCGAACGACGGGTTTTCGGTCGTCGCGCCGATGAGGGTGATCGTGCCGTCCTCGACGAACGGCAGGATGGCATCCTGCTGCGCCTTGTTGAACCGATGGATCTCGTCGATGAAGAGCACGGTGCGGCCGCCGCCGGCGCGCAGCCGCTCGCGCGCCTCCGCCACGGCCCTGCGCAGGTCGGCGACGCCCGCGGACACCGCCGAGATGGGCACGAACGCCGCCTGCGTGCGCGTGGCGATGATCCGCGCCAGCGTCGTCTTGCCGGTACCGGGCGGACCCCAGAGGATCATCGACGGCAGGTTGTCCGCCTCGACGAGCCGGCGCAGGATGCGCCCGTCGCCGACGAGGTGCTCCTGCCCCACGTACTCATCGAAGCTGCGCGGCCGCACCCGCGCGGCGAGGGGCGCCCCGGCGTCGGGCACAACGCCGCCCTTGGGCGCCAGCATCGGCGCGGGGTTGTCGGACCTTCGTGCGCGCGGCATGCCGGCAGTGTACTGCGAGGATGGAGGATGGAGGATGGTGGATGGAGGATGGAGGCGGGAGGATGGAGGATGGAGGATGGAGGCGGGAGGATGGAGGCGGGAAGCGGGAAGCGAGAGGCGGGAGGCGGGAAGAGGGGAAGAGGGAAGAGGGGAGAGGGTCCTTCCGCCTAGATGTTGTTCAGCCGGTCGAGGAACGGGATCCGCGAGAAGTAGGTGTTGAACATCGCCAGGTTGCCCGTGAAGAGCAGGATGCCGACGAAGATCACCAGCACCCCCGTCGCGATCTCGACCGCCGGCATGAGTCCGCGGATGCGTCGCAGGAACGACGTGATCGGCACGACGGCGAAGCCGGTGATGATGAACGGCACGCCGAGCCCGAGCGAGTAGACGAGCAGCAGGTACGTGCCCTTCGCCACCGACGCGCTCTGCGCCGACCACGTGAGGATCGCGCCGAGGACGGGGCCGATGCACGGCGTCCAGCCGATGGCAAACGCCGAGCCGACGCCGAACGACTTCGCGTAGTCGAGCCCTCCGAGCCAGCCGGGTAGCACCATGCCGCGCCCGGCCGGCCCGCCGGCCATCGTCAGCGCGGCCGTGCCTCCGCCGCTGCCACCGCCAGCGCCCGCCGCCGCCGGCACGCGCGCGGTCGTCGTCTCCAGCGTGTACGTGCGGTAGAGCAGCGGGATGCGGATGACGCCGATCAGGTTCAGCCCCATGACGATCAGGAAGACGCCGCCGATCTCGCCCAGCAGGCGCTGGTGGTCGCGGATGAAGTAGCTGTTGTCGCCGCTCGAAAGGGAGCCGATCAGCCCGGCGGACGCCCCGAGGGTGACGAACACGGCCGTGAAGCCGGCGACGAACGTCGCGGCGTGCGTCACGGTGCGCCGCCGGCTGACGCGCGCCGGGTCCTGCGCCGATGCGGCGGTGCCGGTGAGGTGCGCGAGGTACGCCGGCACGAGCGGCAGTACGCAAGGGGAGAGGAAGGAGAGGAGCCCCGCCGCGAAGGCGAAGGCGAAGCCCCACGGTCCGTTGAGATAGTCGACCCAGCCCTGCGTCATGCCAGTCGTGCGCCCCGTCGCGGCTTATTCGAACGGCGACTCTGCCGCTCGCGGGATGCCGAGCAGCGTGAGCCGCGCCTCATCGTAGCGTTCCTTGGCGCGCGCCTCGCGGTTGAGGAGCCCCTTCATCCTGTCGCCCGCGAGCGGCTTGCCTTCGAGGAAGACCTCGTGGAGCGCGGCGAGCTGCCTCTGCCAGTCCTCGTAGGCCCGCAGATACGCCTCGCGCCGCTCGCCGCTGACGTTCATCGGTGCACAGTCTAACGTTCGCGGTGTCCCGCTCCCAGTGCGGGTCACGTAAGAACGAGCCCCGCGAAGGAGGGCCGACAGACATTGCTACAGCGGGAGGCGGTGCCACGTTGATCCGCCGTCCGCCGTACCAAACAGCTCCGTGCCGGAATAGCAGTTCGACTTGAAGGCGCGGCAGCCAGAGATGACGACCAGGCTCCAGCCATCGTGGGGCGTCGCGAAGCTCAGCTTCGTGATGGTAGATGCCAACCCCGCCGGCACTGTGCGCCGCCACGTGCGCCCGGCGTCGCGCGTCCAGGCGATGGATGCGCCTCGATCACGATCGTAGACGTAGACCGCCCACGTACTCGCATCGAGCAAGTCGATGGCGACCGTGCCGGGCCCCTGCGAGCCGGGCCGCGACAGCGTCCCGACGGTGTGCCACAACCGCATGCCCTGGTCGGGTGCCAAGAACGCGACGTTGCCACGGCTGTTGTCGGTGACCAGATCGGTGTTGCGCTCGGTCGTCAGGGCGTTCAGGTCGACGCGCCGCGAAGCATCGAGTGGCGGCGGGAGCGCCGCCTTGCTCCACGTCGCGCCCCCATCGTGCGTGACGAGCAGGTCGTACGAGGCCAGCCATCCGTCGAGTTCACTGTTGAAGTGCAGCGGCCCAAACTGGTCATTGCTCACGAAGCTCCACGTCGCGCCGCCGTCCGTCGTTTTGAACAGCCGTCCGTACGAGAAGCCCGCGTGCGACCCGTTGTCCAGGTTGATCCATCCGCGGTACCGGTCGATGAAGGAGAATTCTGCGCGTCCGAATGGCTCCCCGTTGGGCGGCGCGGCGGCGAGTAGCGCGGCGTGCCAGGTCGCGCCGGCATCGCGCGTGGCGTACGCCAGCACAGTCCCGCGGTGGGAGGTGTCCGAGGCGACGAGCCAGCCGTCTGTTCGATCGTAGAAGTAGACGCTGTGGATCGCACTTAGGGCCAGAGCAGGTGGCGCGATCGATTTCCAACGTTGGCCGCCGTCGGTCGTCCACAGCAATGCGTCGTCCGTGAGCACCCAGCCCGTGGTCGCGTCAAGAAGCGAGGCATCGCGCACGTTCGGTGGGATCGGCCCAGGCATCGGGCTCGGGGTCGACGCCGCGCCGACGATTCGCGATGCGATCGGCGATGGCGGTTGGTGCGTCGCACGGCTCGGGCCGCATGCGCCGAGGAGGAGGAGCGCGAGCGCCAGAATCGCGAGCCGGCGCGCAGCGTCAATCACGGAACCATCATCGCACACGCCGCACGGAGAGGCCGGCGGCGACCAGCAGGAGGCCGAGCGCGATGGCGAACACCGGTGCTGGCATGCCGAGGCCATCGGCGCCGCCGGCGCCGCCTGTGCCGCCCTGCGGCAGGGTGAGCGGCTGGGCGTCGCCGCCGCCGCCACCCTGGCCGCCGATACAGGTACCCAGCGCCGCGCCTCCGTCGCTGATTGCGGCGAAGGTGCCTTCCGGCGGGCCGGCGGCAATCACGAGGATCGCGGGGTGGGCGTAAGCGCAGGGGACGCCGTTGGAGACGAAGGTCAGCGTTTCGCGCATCGTCCCCGAGGGCTGGAGCACCCCCAGCGTGCGGACGGCCGGGCCGCCCGGGCCAATCTGCCAGGCGCCTGCGGGGCTCAATACGGCAGATTCGCCATAGAAGAGCAGGAGCTTGGCGCCGTTGATCGCCGCGCCGGTGTCGTTCCTGACCGCGAGATCGAAGACGTGCGTCGGCTGTCCGGAGTCGTCGCGCCGGACGGCCAGACTGACGACGAGGCGCGCGGCTTCCGCCGGTGCCACATCCGAGCCGAGGGCGAGGCGCGCGTACTGGTGGCGGTCGGCGCCGGCAAGCAGCACCGCATCGGGCGCGTACGGATGGCCGCTGCGGACGATCACCTCGATCGCGAGCTTCACCGTCGCACCGGGCGCGAGGTCGCCGAGGCCGTAGTCAAGCTGGTTCTCGGCGACGGGCGCATCGGCGGCGCCCTTCCGAACCGCGGACAGGAAGTAGTAGGCGTCGGGGAGCGCCCCCTGGCCCGGCTGGAACTCGAGCGTAGCGTTCGCGAGTGTCACGGCGGCTGTGCTGCGGGCGGTGAAGATGCACGTGACCAGCGTGTCGATGCCAGAAGGCAACGTCCTCGGGCGGCACTGCGCCTCCAGCGTGGCCGACCCGATGCCCTGCGCCCGCACGACGAACGACCCCCCGGCGGCGAGGATCAACAGCAACAATCCCAGGACGAACACCAGCGTACGCATCGCACCCACCTCCCGTCTTCGGTACGGGCATCATCGGCCGTATTCGCGGAGCGGCGCCCGACGCGCGGCGTACGCGTGGGCGACGCTTCGCCGACGGGTGATGGCCGCGATCTCCGCAGGTGTCACGGATAGACACGATCGCCGCAGGGGGGCCGGGAGGGGTGCGGCATTGCTGCGTCGGCCGGCCGGCCGCACCCGGCCATCGACCGGCGCCGGCGATCCGTGGCATCTGCGACCTTCCGCGGACCGCAGCACATCGACCCCCGGCCGTCGAGCGGCCTACAATCTGTGTCCATCTGTGACATCTGTGGAAGGAACCCACGCATGGCCGGCGAACTGCCGCGTATCGACTGGGACGCGATCACCGAAGAGGCGACGCGGTTGCTCTCGGAGTTCATCCGCATCGACACATCGAACCCGCCGGGGCGCGAGAAGGCGGCGTGCGACTGGCTGGCCGGCATCTTCCGGCGCGAGGGCATCGACGACATCGCCTTCTACGACGCGTCGGACGGCCGCGAGCATGGCGCCGAGCGCATGAACATGACGGCGACGCTCTCGGGCGACGGCTCGAAGCCACCGCTGATCCTGCTGAACCACACCGACGTCGTGCCCGTCGAGCGCCAGTACTGGGATTTCGAGCCCTTCTCCGGCGCCGTCGCCGCCGGCGTCATCTACGGCCGCGGCGCCATCGACATGAAGTCGATGGGCGTGATGGAGCTGATGGCGATGCTGATCATCAAGCGCCACAACCTGCCGCACACGCGCGACATCGTCTACATGGCGCTGGCGGACGAGGAGGCCGGCGGCACCTGGGGCATCGAGTGGGTCGAGCGCCACCACCCGGAACTGCTCGACGCGGAGTACGTGATCAACGAGGGCGGCTGGGGCAATGCCGAGATCTTCGGCACGCGGCGACCCTCGTTCAGTTGCTCGATCAGCGAGAAGGGGCCGCTCTGGCTGCGGCTCGTCGCGGAAGGGCGCCCGGGCCACGGCTCGGTGCCGCACCCGGACAACGCGCTCGAGCGGCTCGTGCGCGCGCTGGGCCGCGTGCAAGCATGGGCGCGGCCCGTGATGAAGGTGCCGGAGCTGGAGGGCTACTTCGACCGGCTGTACCGGCACGGCGTCCTGCCGGAACCGACTGAGGATGCGCTCGAACGGCTGGCCGGCGACAACCTCGTCGCGCGGGCGATCCTGACGAACACCGTGAGCACGACGACGGCGCGCGCGGGGTTCAAGCACAACGTCATCCCCGGCATCGCCGAGGCGACGCTGGACTGCCGGCTGCTGCCCGGCCAGGACCCGGATGAGTTCATCGAGCAGGTGCGCAGCGTCGTCGACGACCCGAAGGTGCGCATCGAGACGGTGTACGTCTCGAGCACGCCGGCGTCGCCGGCGCAGACGGAGCTCTTCGGCATCATCGAGGACGCCGTGCACGACCACGTCGAGGAGGCGCTGGTGCTGCCGAGCGTCTCGGCGGGCTTCACGGACTCGCGCGTCTTCCGTCAGCACGGCATCACGGCGTACGGCTTCATCCCGATCCTGCTCGAGCAGGAGGAGGCGATGACCGTGCACGGCCACAACGAGCGGATCACCATCGAGAACCTGCGGCTGGGCACGCAGGTTCTGTTCGAGACGGTGCGCCGGCTGTGCTCCTGATGGGCCTCGAGTGTCCAGACCGGCGGATCCTATGGGAACAAGTCATGCGCCTTGTAACTCAAGGCCTCCAACTTCTGGTCAGCCGCCGCTACCTTGCGGCCGAGTCCCTGCGCCTCGTCACTGCGTGTGATGCCCCATTCATCCCCTTCTAGGAACAGGAGGCCACCGGAATAACTACTATCGCCGTGTAACACGCGGCTCTCAGAGCGCTGATGCCACGCTCCAACACCACTTGACGGGACGTGACCCTAGGAGGGCGGAGCTACTCCGATGATAAAGGTTGACGACAAGTTTGTCCTAAAGGTAAGAGAATATTTCTCTATCCACCATGTCCAGTCGGCTGCGATGTTCGCCCGACTAGCCGGAGGGATTGAACAAGAGGCCGGGCGAGTACCACCGGACGAGTCAATCTCTCATCAACACCGAGCCTACGTGGTGGCAAGTGTGTTCGCGGCGGTTGCTTTCCTCGAAGCGACGATCAATGAGTTCTCATCAGACGTTGGTGGGGACGCGGCAGTTTCGATCTACAAGATGAAGATCGGGAACAATGCGGCTGTCCGAAAAGTGCTCCAACTCGGAGCGATGAAGCGTCGGCCGCTTTTGACGAAGTTCGAGATGGTTCTCGCCTTGCTTAATAAGGAGTCCCTGGCGAACCAGCCATGTTATCAAGCGGTCACGCTGCTGGTAGAGTTGCGGAACCGCCTTGTTCACTACGAACCGCAATGGGTAACGGTGTTTTCCGAGATCGAAACGACCCCAGTCACAGTGCAGGATTTGGAGAAGAGGCTAAAGCGGAAATTTGCACTGAATCCGCTTGTGCCGACGGCAAACGCGTTCTTCCCAGATCGTTGCTTGAGTCATGGTTGTGCTGCATGGGCGGTGACGCAGAGCGTCGAGTTGGTAGATGACTTCTGTCGCATCTTAGGTGTGGCAGCGGCCTACAACCACGTTCGCTCGCGACTTGACACGACATAACGTAGACGGCCGTTCCTGGATCTTGGTTCTAGGTCCCTGGTCTCCTACGATCTCCCTGAGAAACCACACAGGTCCGCCACGTCACGCAAGGGGGCGATCAATGAAAATCGACGACATCAAGCTGGTGGGGGTGATGGGCGGCGGGGTCATGGGCGGCGGCATCGCGCAGACGTTCGCCGCGCACGGCTTCCGCACGATCATCCGCGACCTCAACGACGAGCTGATCGAGAAGACGCGCCAGTCGATGGTCGAGGGGCGCTTCGGGCTCAAGGGCTCGGTCGAGCGCGGCAAGATGACGCAGGCGGAGTTCGATGCCACGCTCGCGCGCTTCTCGTTCACGCGGGACGTCGCGGACCTGCGCGACTGCGACCTGATCGTCGAGGCCGTGCCCGAGAACCTCGACCTGAAGAAGAGCGTGTTTTCCGAGCTCGACGGCGAGATCAAGAAGGACGCGATCTTCGCCTCCAACACCTCCGGCTTCGCCATCTCCGACCTCAACAAGGCGGTGGCGCGCAAGGACCGCTTCGTCGGCTTCCACTGGTTCAGCCCCGCCTTCATCATGAAGATCATCGAGGTCGTCTGCGCGCCGGAGACGTCGGAGGAGACGATCTCCACCATGGAAGCGGTGGGCGGGAAGCTCGGCAAGACCACGATCCGCGTCAAGGACGCTCCGGGCAAGTACGGGTTCGTGGCCAACCGCATCTACTTCGCGATGGTGGCGGAAGCGCGCAAGGTGCTCGAAGAAGGCGTCGCCTCGGCGGAGGACATCAACACCGCGATGCGCCTCGGCTTCAACTGGCCCGCCGGCCCGCTGGAGATGGTGCAGGGCGCGCGCAAGGGCTGGCAGTGATCTGGATGTTGGAGGTCAGAGGTCAGACGTTGACGGCTACAGCAGCACTTTCTTCGGCGCGCCGGAGGGCTGGCGGCGGAAGTTGTGTACGAGCCAGCGCTTGAAGCCGTCTGACTCCACCTCCGTGATGCGCGCCCGGCCCGGGTTTGCGAGCGTCTCGTCGACGCGGCGGGCGTAGGCGGCGTAGGCCTCGTGGGTCTCCGAGGTGATGTTCAGCACGTCGTGCAGGTGCACCGCGATGGCGAGCTGCCGCTCGCACAGCCGCAGCAGCCAGCCGAGCTCGATCTCCGCCCAGCCGACGTGGAACGACGCGTCGCCGAAGGTGTACGCCAGCCGCAGGTTGTTCGACTCCGGCGCCACCTCGAGCAGCGTCGCCCCGAAGTTCGGCCGGCCGAGGTCGCTCGCCGCCCGGTACACGAGCCGTAACTGGTCATCGGCCGCCAGCGTCGTCCCGGCGAAGTAGTGTCCGAGGCCGACGTCGAACGCCTTGTGCTCTTCGTCGGGCTTCAGATGGCCGAGCAGCCAGCCGACGTACTCGCCCATCTCCTCGTGCTTCACCTGGTACTCCGCCGCGATCAACTCGCACGCCGAACGCACGACGTTCGGCACGCTGCCGTACGACCCGCGCGTCACGAGCAGACAGGCGTCGGCGAGCGCGGCGTAGGCGCGCGCCCATGTGCCGACGACGGCCGCGTACGGGTGCGTGCGGTAGCGCGAGTGCGACGAGTCGTTGAGGATGCGCAGTTGCAGCGCCATGCCGTCGGCGAAGAGGCGCAGGTCGGCGCCCAGCACGAACTGCGTCTGACGGTACGCGTCGTGCACGTCGGCCGGGGCGGCGGCGTCGGGCTTGCCCGGCAGCGCGTACTGCGAAGGAAACGCGATGCCGCTGACGCGCTGGCCCGGTGTCGGAAGCGGCGGCTGCAGCATCAGCGGTACTTCGCCCACTTCTGCCGCCGCTGGCGCACGTACGGCATGTCGGTGGTGTACGAAGGACGCTGGCGCTTCGGCTCGTAGCCGGTGATCTTCACGGGCACGACGCCCGCCCATCCCTTCGTTACGAAGAGCGCGCGCGACAGGCCCGGGAACTGCACCTTGCGCGCGACCACCTCCACGTCGAACGTCACCGACCCTCCGGGTGGGACCTCGAACGTGCCGATCGGGCCCCAGAGCCACGGCTCCGACGTAGAGACGTCGCCCCGCAGCGTGCAGTCGCAGGTGTTCGTCACGGTGATCGTGCGGCGCACGCGCGCCCCAGCGCGCAGATCCGCCACGTCCACCTCGATCTCCTCTGGCTGAATCGTCGGCGGCGGATAGTGCACGTGGGCAGGCCGCTTCGGCGGTACCTGCGCCGCGACCACATCCTCCCATCCGGGCTCGACGACCCACGACCCGTACGTGCCGTCGGCCGCGCGCTGTCCCCGCGCGCGCACACCGGTGGCGACCGCCGCCCGCGCCCGAAGCGTGACGTCGTACGCGCGGCGCTTCTCCGGGTTGCCGAGGGTCTCGAAGGCGCGGTTGACACGCGCGGCCTTGCGCGTCGCGTCGGGGTCGCGCATGTTCGCGTCGGGGTGCACCTCGCGCATGAGGGCGCGGTAGCGTCGCTTGATTTCGGCGTCGCTCGCGGCCGGCGTCAGGTCCATGACGGTGTAGTGGTCTTGTTCGGTCATCCCTGCGTCTGATCCGCGCGCCTCTGGCGCAGGCAGCGTCCGTGCCCCACGCGCGGGCGCACGCGTTGCGCCCATTCTAGCATTGGCCGCAAGCTGTGCTGCGGCGCACCCGATCTTGACGCTGGGCTCGCCGCATGACGGCGCGCTCCGGGGGGACGGTACGCCTCTCAACGCGCTGGCTCGTTGACGGGTCGGGCA
>JADEYI010002248.1_pt1 | contig 10365 bp, 8 predicted proteins | sample 8542331 | NCBI WGS metagenome assembly JADEYI01 (sample SAMN16510988, study PRJNA670497) | mine drainage metagenome | isolation source: biofilm near Copperflume 1 | place: Germany: Marsberg coppermine Kilianstollen | collected 2018-02
GCGAAGGATCTCGATACCCGGCCAGCCAGACCCCTGGTTGCGCTCAGGATGACAGCGCGGGAGCGTTTGTCCAGGCTTGTCATCCTGAGCGCAGCGAAGGATCTCGATACCCGGCCAGCCAGACCCCTGGTTGCGCTCAGGATGACAGGACATGACCGATGTTAGTCATTAAAATTCATCAGGATGAAGGCAATTATTTCCTGCCATTGCTACTTTTGGTTGCCAAAATTCATGAGATCATGAAGCCTGCGTTATAAACGAAAGGCATAATGAGCGCGTCACAAAAGCGTTCAAAGGTCTAAATGGAAGTAGAGTTCGCGGTGTTGCACATGAAAACCGAGCGACTCGTAGAGGCGAATGGCGGGGACATTTTCTTCCCACACGTGCAGATCAATGGCAGTCAAAGCCAGTTCAGTGCGAGCAAACTGAATAATGTGCTGCATCAACTGGCGCGCCAGCCCCAATTTACGATATTCTGGCGCAACAATCACCCGTTTGACATAACCAACGCGGGGAGAGGTAGGATTTTCATCGTAAATACTCGCGGGAGCCAGCATCAGTTCAGCTTTGGCGGCAACATGCTCACCCACGCTTGCGAGAAAGATCAGCGTGCGTTCGTGCGTTGATGGGTCTACCGAGCCAAAATATTTTTCCATTACGCGATGGATAGAGCGCGTTGGCGAAGAACTCATGCGGTCAAGTTCATCAATGATACCTGTATCTTCAGGTGTGGCAAGGCGGATTACCGGCGGCGCTGCCGGCGTTTCATCGATCATGGGTAACAACTCGATTCTGGCAAATATCAGTAGCGACACCCCTTGCGGGTGTCCCGTCTATCTCCATGATATCAAATATATGACAACATGGACGGACTGGACACCCGCAAGGGGTGTCGCTACTGGTTCTAGCGTTCTTTCTTGCGGGGCAGCATCAGGATGGAGACAAGCGCGTAGCCAGAGCAGCCGAGCAACAGCAGCGCAAAGACGATGCTTTCCCTCGGGCCTGTGGGATCAGGACGAATCAGTATGGAGAGGCCCCACCAGAGAAAACCGATGAAGATCAGAAATAATAGAATGGTGCTTACTAATTTCTTTGGCATATCTTAATGCGCTTCCTTTCCTTCGCCCTGGACGCCTCGCGCCCAGCTCTCTTTCCAGAGATACGAACGAGCCAGCATCTCTTCCGCGCTTTTCATGGTAAATTCGCTGACGTTACCGCCCATGATGTGCGCAATCTCGCGAACTCGCTGCTCCGGGCGAAGTTCATTCACAATGGTGACAGTGCGTTCATCGAAAATCTGCTTATTCACATTGTAGTGCGTGTCGGCAAACGTGGCGATCTGTGGTAAATGCGTCACGCAGATCACCTGGTGATTGCGCGTCAGTTGCCACAATTTCTCGCCCACGATCTGCCCGCTTCTGCCACTGATGCCCGCGTCGATTTCGTCGAAGATCAGTGTAGGGGTGGCATCCGCCGCCGAGAGAATGGTTTTCAGGGCTAGCATCAGGCGCGACGTTTCACCACCGGAGGCGATTTTCGTCAACGGCTTGAACGGCTCGCCGGGATTGGGAGCAATCAAAAATTGCACGCGGTCGATACCCGTGGCGTCGCAGGCGTAAGAGCGTTCAGATTGACCATCGATGCTGGCCGGTACGCCATTTTCATCGGGCGTTTGCTCGATCTCGATCGAGAAACGCGCTCGCTGCATATTGAGATCGTTCAACTGCGCTTCCATCGCCGCTGAGAGCCGGCCGGCTGCTTCGCGGCGGCGTTCGGAAAGCTGCCCGGCGATTTGGCCGATGGCGCGCCGCAAAAGCTGGTCTTGCTTTTGCAGGGTCAAAACCAGCTCGTCGCGATTGATGATGGTGTCCAGTTCGGCGCGGTCTTCCCCGGCTCGCCTGAGAACTTCTTCGATGGTTGCGCCATATTTGCGTTTCAGGCGCGCGATCAGGTCCAGGCGTTCCTCGATATCCGCCAGGCGCCGCGGATCATTCTCGATATCGCTTTCGTAACTGCTGATGGTGGTGGCAACATCCTCAAGCTGGAAAATAGCCTCAGACAGGGTTGTTTCGGACTCGCGCAGCTCCCTGTCCAGCCGGGCAAGCTCGTTCATCGAACGCAGAGCGGGCCGCAACACGTCCAGGGCCGATTGAAAGCTGTCACCGCCGCTCTCTCCCCCCTTGATTGCGCCGTACACCAGGGCGCACAGTTCGCGCAGGCGTTCAGCATTGCTCAACACCTTACGCTCTTCTTCCAACGTCTCCACCTCCTCCGGCAGGAGATTGGCTTTCTCGATCTCCTCAATTTCGAAGCGCAGGAAATCGGCGCGCCGCGCTGAGTCCTTCTCATTTTGTTGCAACGCGGCCAGCGTCTTACGCGCTGTGCGCCACTCGGTCACTTTCGCGCCCAGTGAATCGCGCAGTGACAGGAGATCGGCATAACGGTCCAGAAAATTAACATGCTGTTCCGGGCGCAAGAGACTCATATGCTCGCTCTGCCCGTGAATATCGACCAGCCAGCTAGCCACCTGCTGCAATGCCTGCTGCGACACCGTGCGCCCATTGATACGCGACACCGTGCGCCCGGAGCGGAAGATGTCACGCGAGAGCATCAATTGTCCATCTTCTGGCGTGATATCGTATTCGCGCAGCAGCGTGGCAAAGGCGACGCTCGCATCCGCGCTCTCTACATCGGCGACTGCCACAGACGCCGACCCACCGTTCATCATCGATGAGCCGTCCGCGTGATTATGCTGCTCATGTCCCGAGAGCGTAGCTTCAAATGGCACCCATTCCTGATGGATAGGCGGCAAAGCTGCAATCGAAAAGATGCCCTCGACGGTGGCGCGGTCGCAGCCGGCGCGCACAAAATCCGCGCCAATCTTGCCGCCCAGCAGCGCGTTCACAGCGTCGATAATAATCGACTTACCCGCGCCCGTCTCGCCTGTGAAAACATTAAACAGGCGATGTAAGCTCAGATGCAGGGTATCAATAATCGCGAAATCTTTGATGTTTAGCTCAAGTAACATATGCTCTACCCGGAAACCCGCGAGGGATTACGAATCGTCGCCTTTCAATTTTGCATCAATGATCTGGTAAAAGTAGGTTGGTGGCCTGCGCCGCAGAAACTGTGTCACATACTGGCTCTTGCGCACGATGACGGTCGCGCCATCCACGATCTCCCGGTTCATCTGACCATCGGCGGAAAACACACCATTCTGCGAGCCGGTAAAGATCTGGAGTTTCACCGTCGCTTCCGGCTGCAAGACCAGCGAGCGATCAGACGCCAGGTGCGGCGCGATGGGCGTCAGCACGCTGCTCTGCACCTGTGGATGCAACAATGGCCCGCCCACCGCCATATTATAAGCGGTCGAGCCGGTAGCTGTCGAAAGAATAATGCCATCGGCATAGCTTGTGCTATACGCAAATTCATCGATGGTAATCTGAATCTTCACGACACGCGGCCATGTGCCACGCGCAATCACGATATCATTCAACGCCAGGAACTCTTCCTGGCGTCCATCCTGGTGCAGCGCCGCGTGTAACATGCTGCGCGTATCCACCCACACCGACGGGTCCTTTTGCAGGTAATAGGCCAATTTGGATTCGAGTTCGTCCGGTTCCAGTTCCGTCAAAAAACCCACCCGACCAAAGTTGACCCCCACGATCGGGATATTCGCAAAAGAGCACAGGCGCGCGGCATGAAGAATGGTGCCATCGCCGCCCAGCACCACCGCCAGGGCGCACCCCTTCAACGACGTATCGCGCGTCTCCTGCCCTTCGTCACGTATATCGATAGTGCGAACTTCATAACTCTGCTGTTGTAACATACGTGTGAGGTGAAAAGCGACTTCCGAGGTATCCTGTTTGCGGCCCTGATAAAATATCGCGATTTGCATCTTCCAAACTTTCAAAGGGTTTTCCGTATGCGCTCGTGTGCAAAAACCATGCCCTCTTCCGACCCCTATTCTACCATAACTGGCCGCAAAAAGCGAATTTTGCACTGATGAACCTGGCAATAGAACAGGGGTATCGTGCTGGCGCAACGCGCGCGTTGCGCCAGCACGATACCCCTGTTCTATTGCCACTCAACTACCTCCACACTTTACGTGGTCGTTCCTCCGGTTCCGGCTCCAACCCAGGCTTCTCCTCGATCATTCTCATCGCCTCCGCTATGGCGCGATCAAGCTGGGGGTCGTCGCCGCGCGCGAAATCCTGGGGCGCGATATCGACCTCGATGTCGGGGTCGGTGCCGTAGTTTTCCACGTTCCAGCCCACATCTCGAAACCAGTAGGCCGTTTCGGGCTGGGTGGTGTGGGTGCCATCCACCAGCGTATGGTTATGCCGGATGCCGACCACGCCGCCCCAGGTGCGCTTGCCGATCAGAGGGCCAAGCCCCATCAGCTTAAAGCTGTGGCTGAAGATATCGCCGTCCGAACCCGCGTGTTCGTTGGTCAGCGCCACCATCGGGCCGCGCGGCGATTCGTATGGATAGGGACGCGGCTGACCCCAGCGCGGAAAACTATACCCGACGCGCCGGCGCGCCAGCTTTTCCAGCAGCAGCCCGGACACATGGCCGCCGCTATTGTAGCGCACATCGACCAGCAGGGCCGGGTAATCATATTCGGCCAGGAAATTGCGGTGAAATTCCGCGAATCCAGAAGCTCCCATGTCCGGGATGTGGATATACCCAACCTTCCCCTGCGACTGCTCATGCACAATGGCGCGATTGCGTTCGACCCATTCGCGATAGCGGGCAGGCATCTCGTCGGCAATGGCCTTGACGGTGACAACGCGCGTTTCTTTCGTCGCGGCATCTTCGATAGTAAGCTGCACCTCATTTCTGGCCTGGTTGACCAGCAGTTCCTGCGGGCTGCGGTTAGGCCCGACGCGCTGCCCGTTGATAGCCAGCACAGCATCGCCTTCCTGAATATTCAGACCTGGGCTGGTAAGCGGCGAGGTGATTCTACTGTCTGATGGATCGCCAATGATGATATGCGCGATGCGGTAACGCGCGCTTTCAGCATCGTAGCGCCAGTCCACGCCCAGGAAGCCCTGGCTATAATGGGGCCGCGAGCGGTACTGGCCGCCCATCTCGTAGGCGTGCGAGGTATTCAATTCGCCCTGCAATTCCCAGAAGAGGTCGGAGAGTTCCGAGCGCGAGGTGACGCGCTCAACCAGGGGAGCGTACTGCGCGTAGATAGCATCCCAGTCGATGCCCGACATGTCCGCCGTCCAGAAATGCTCGCGCTGCAAACGCCAGGCCTCGGCAAACATCTGTTTCCACTCCGCTGCCGGCTGCACCGACACTTTGACGCGGCCAAGATCGACCCAGCCGCTTTCGCGACTGGCGCGCTCGCTATCAGACCTGGGCAGCTTCTCATCCGCTTTCAGCACGCGCAAACGGTACTTGCTACGATAGACCAGGTACTTGTGATCGCGAGAAAGATCGAAATTGTTCGCATTGTTAATCAGTACCTCGTATTTTTGCTTCTCAAAATCAAAGCTATCGATATGGCCCTGTGGTTCGTGGTCGTCATCAGGCTGGTGAATGGCCCCCTGGATGGGATAAACCAGGAACAGCGCTTTACCCTTGATGCCCCGCACATCATAGTAGAGACCTTCCGCCACCGGAAACGGTACGGCGCGGCGCGTGATACCATCCAGGTCAATCACAGTCTCAGGCGGCTTTTTGCCGTTTTTTTCCTGCTTTTCCTCAGAATCCCCCGTTTCGCTCTCATTACCATTCTCAAAACCGTTTTCTTCCGACTTCTCTTCCGCGTCTTTGTCTTTTTTGCCGTTTTCTTTCTCCTTATCCGAGGGCGCTCTGGGTTCCGGCATAAATGGCGAGCGCAGGTCGCGTTGCAGCGTGATGGCGTAGGGTTTGACGCCGCGCGGGAAGCTCAGGTCAAATTGCAGGTTGTCATACACCGGGTTGAGTACGCGGTTCCCCAGGAAGTACAGGTATTTGCCCTCCGGGTCAAAGCCGGGGTCAACATCTTCCAGCACAGGTTCTGTGATGAAATGGGTTTCACCCGTTTCCAGGTTGCACAGCTTAATGGCCGTTTTCTGATTGGAGAAAGGGAAACCATAGGCCAGCCAGCGTCCATCGGGCGACCAGTCGAATCCCCGGATACTCCCGAAATCACTGCGATCTCGCACGCTCAATGACGCGCCTTCAAGATCAACGGTAATCAATTCGTTGCGATGATTGCGCAGCGCGACCACGTCGCCGGTAGGTGAGACAGCCAGCGAGAGAACGCGCCCGAACTCGATATCGGAATAGGTCTGCGGTTCGCTGCCATCTTCGGGATTGAAGACGACCAGGCTTTCACGCCCCGGCGCATCGGAAATAGCGACCAGCCGTTTGCCGTCGTTCAACCAGTTCAGGTGCCGGTAACGCACGCCATCCAACTCGCCGTGCTGGAGCGTCGGTCCCTCCCAGTTGCCCATCGTGAAGGCTTTGCCGCGTGTCGTGACGGCCATCGCGTACCCCTCCGGGTGCAGTTGATACCCGTTCAGATAGCCACTGGCCGGGACAAACTTCCGGTTGCGCTGCGTGCGAATGCTGGGCAATTCAGCATCCAGGCGACTCCCTGTATTGCTGGCGGGATCGAACAGGTACAAATCCGCGCCCGCGTGATACACGAGACGCTGCCCGTCGCCGGACATATGACGCGCATAAAAATCGTTGTGATCGGTATGGCGGCGCACATCCTCGCCCCGCGGCGTGCAGGAGTAAACATTGCCGACGCCGTCATGATCTGAAAGGAAGTAGATACGCTCGCCAATCCAGCAGGGGTCAGCAACGTTGCCATTCAATTGCAGCAGGCGTCGAAAAGTGCCACTGCCATCGATATCGCACCACAGATGGCCGACTCTGCCGCCCCGGTAGCGTTTCTGGTACGCGAAGTCACGCGTATTGATATTCCGCCCGATAACGACTCCGCCACGCGGCCCAAACGAAATAGCGTTCGCCATCCCGTAGGGCAATTGGCGCGGCTCGCCTCCACCGGGCGCAACGGCATACAACACCTCGAATCGCCCGGCAAACTGCCCGGCATTGCTGGCATACAGGATCTCCTCGCCAGCAGGCTGCCACGCATTAACGCGGCACACCGTCCCTTGCTGATACGTCAGCCGCCGGGCCATGTCACCGGACGCGGGCATGACATACACCTCGCCGGGACCCTCCTCGCGCCCAACGAAGGCCAGTTGCGTCCCATCCGGCGAAAAACGCGGATAACTGACCTCGCCCACGCCCGCCGTAAGACGTTCGGCGCGCCCACCCTCGCTCGAAACGAGCCAGAGATCATCCTCAGACACAAACACAATCCGATCCTGGTGAATTGTGGGATAACGGACATAACCCTGAGATGCCATTTGCACTCCTTCTAAGATGCCGTTGAGGGCATGTATGCAGGCAAATTTTTGTTGTTTAGCGGGTCCGCTAAAGAATGAGGTTAGATTGTTAGCACGTACATTGTAGCACAACATCACTGCCTTTACACATACCATGCAATAGTGAGGCGGGGCGCGATTATTCGCGCCCCGCCTCACCGCGAACGAGGAGAGAAGTCGAATACGTCTCTTTCTCTAACCTCCCAACCCCTCCAACAGCAGATCGCCTTCTTCGGGAGAGATACGCCCCTCGGCGATCATGCGCAGGATGGCCTCGCGCTCCGCATCCAGGTCGGGTGCCGGGGTGGAAACTGGCGCAGGCGCAGAGTTGCCGGATGTTGGCGGCGGCGTAGCCTGTGAGCCTGGAAATGGACTGGATTGAACAGGCTGGCCCGGCACTGGCGGCACCGGCGGCACCGGCGGTCTGAACGAAGGGGGCGCGGGCGGTGCCGGGGGGCGCGGCGGATTTGGAAGATGTATATTGCCGATGGCGCGCTCCACCGCCTCCATCGCGTTCGCAATGCCTTCGCTGGCCGCTTTGCTCGCCTGCGCTTTGATCTGCTCTAAACGCTGCGGATCAAGCTGCCATTCGCGCTCATTGAAGCGCACGCGCACGCGCGGATGCTGGCTCCCTGCCTTACCGGCGCGTTCTTCAGCTTTGCGCGCCTGCTCGTCGATTTTACGCCGGGCGCGGCGCATGTGCTCGTTGATCCTGTTCGTCATCGAGTTGGTCCAGTTAGCGGCGCTGCCCCACCCTGTATTCTCAAAGGCCGAACTGATCTCTTCTCCAATTTCCTGGCCCAGGTGGCTCAGCTCTTCACCCAACCGTCCCAGTTCGCTCATCTCAGCCGCAAATTCCGCACCCCATCCGCCTGAACTGCTGCTACTGCGCGGATGATCGCCGCCACGCAGGGCAAGGTCTCCGCCCACGTGCAGTTCGAGTTGCGCCGCGCCGTTGCCATACGTCTGGTTGATCCAGTTTCCACCTCCACCCGCCGCCAAATTTGGCCCGGCGATATCGCCTCCCGCATACGCGCGCAGGTTCAAATCGGGATGTGGCGGCAGTATCAGAACGGCATCACCTCCAACATGCATACGCGTGCTGCTGCCTGCCGGAAATGTAGCCTCAAGCGCCAGGTCGCTGCCAACATTGCCCACTTCGATAGAGCCTTGCAGGTTTTTTAAGCTGGCATCGCCGCCTATATTGCCCGCCTGCAACTTGCCGCCAATGCCATGGAGACTGGCGTCTCCGCCAATATTGGCAATCTCAACGGCCCCGCGCGCGCCACGCAAAACACAATCCCCGCCTATAGAACCAAAGCGCACGCTCGCGGCGTCATCTATACGCAGGTCGCTGCCCACGTTGCCTATGGTAAGCTCCGCCTTCTCACTGGCTTTGATCTGGCAATCACCACCGACATTGCCGCAACTCAGCGCGTCTGCTATATCTTCAACCAGCATATCGCCACCTACCGAGCCAATCACCACAGTTTCGGTATGCTTCAGCACGAAATCACCGTCCATGCTCTCCATCTCGATCAGGTTCACATTGGTAAGCGAGACATCACCCTCAATCGCTTCCTTTGCGCGCAGCGACGAAGCGGTATGAACGGAAAGGTCGCCTGCCACGCGATCAATCGCAATAGCCTCGCCTATCAGTTCGATATCCACGCCCAGGCCTATATTTTCGAGTCGAACATCTCCCCCGATGCGCTGCAACTCGACGCGGCGCGCATTCGAGATAGCCACATCGCCCGCCACATTGGCAGCGCGAATCTCCGTATCAGCCGGCACGCGCAGCATCAGGTCGCTATCGCAACTGCTCAGCAGAAGCGCGTCACCCTCTTGATGATAGTCGCCAACCGCGCCATCGCTCTCGACGCTGATCGACGGTTGATCCCAGCTTTGTACAATCAGATCGCCCTGTACATCTCTAATAGTGATTTTCGACTCTTTACCGGCAGAAAATGTTTGCTGCATGTCTGTATCCTCCATTTATTGCTCAACAAAAATTTCTAGTCGTTTTCCTTCTTCAAGGTCCTGCACATCGAGCACGCGGCCCGTCGCGCCTCTTTCGATGGCCTGGATGATGTGCTGGACAGCATTTTCATGCATGGGTGGCGCAAAACGTGACAACATTCCCAGACTCAGGCTCACCAGAGGCACCGGCAAGGTAGCAGTCATTTTCATGTTTGGGTGCCTGCCGGATGTATCCGATATCCAGATACGCAGCGTATGGTTCTGCGGGCGCGCTTGCGCTTCCACCTGCTCTTGCCACGTTCCCAGTGTATCGAGCAGTCGCGCGGCTTGCAACGCGGATACCTGACCGGTTTCGACCATACTCAAGATACGATTGCGCTCTTCGGTTGCCATAGGCATAGCATTACCTCTTGAGCAAGCGCATGGCTTCCTCGACGCCTATTTCTTTCGCTGCCAGGCGGTCCAGCACAAGACGACGATCAACGCGACCGTCGTTTTCAGGCGCGCCGCCCAGCGCCGTGACAATCTCATCCAGGCGGCTGCGAGCGGTGTTATAGGCGATATCAAGGTCGGCAGCCAGTTTCTGGATGTTGCCCCGGTTTTTTACGAGCAACTCGACAAAGTCCAGTTGCTCGCGAGTCAGGCGACCGATCCAGCCCAGGTCAAACTGTCCCTCGATAACAATACCACTCCTGGGGCTTTCGAGCCGGGTAACAATCAGTTCATGGCCGCTAACCGGGTCCCTCGTAATAAGCGGGTACATACGTGTGTGTTCCTCCTGCTAATCTCTTGACGCTACTGAGCCTTTTTGTATATCTTTTGGTGATATTTACTATTCACATGTAGATAATAGCACGTCAATTTAAAAATGTCAAGGATTCTGGTAATTAAAATCAAGTCGTTGGCAATAATTTGCAAAATCACAGGGAAGGAGCGGGAGCCAGGGCGGGCAAGTCCCGCCCCTTTCACTGGTAGATTTTTTAAA
>JADEYI010002249.1_pt1 | contig 10362 bp, 11 predicted proteins | sample 8542331 | NCBI WGS metagenome assembly JADEYI01 (sample SAMN16510988, study PRJNA670497) | mine drainage metagenome | isolation source: biofilm near Copperflume 1 | place: Germany: Marsberg coppermine Kilianstollen | collected 2018-02
GTCCTCATGAACCGTCTGGACGGCGATGCCGTTGGCCCGGTCAAGGTGCTGGTCTCGAATCCTTTGTATTCGCATGACCATCAGCACGTCCTCATTCCCGATGGGACCATCGTGCTGGGCGAAGCAAAGAAGATTGGTGCGACCGGCTTCGGGCAGCAGCGCCGCCTGGCCGTCGTCTTCCACCGCATGATTATGCCGGACGGCTATTCGGTTGATCTCGACCAGTTTCACGGTCTCGATCAAATCGGCGAGGAAGGTCTGAAGGACATTGTGAACAATCATTACCTCCAGATATTTGGAACCTCCATTGTGCTGGGCGTGATTGCCGGGGCAGCGCAGATCGAGCAAGGAGGAGGGGCGTTTTCCGGCAGCGGTTCACAGCAATTCACCAACGGAGCCGCCGGCAGTGTGTCCGAGTCGGCAACCACGGTACTCGACCAATTCCTCCAGATACCGCCGACTATCACCATCCGCGAAGGGCATCGCGTCAAAGTCTATTTTACGCAGGACATGTTGCTGCCAGCGTACACCAACCACACTATTGACCAGACCTTTTAGGAGTTTTAAATGAAATATACTCATGCGCTTGTTGCAACAGGACTGATGCTCGGAAGCTTAGCCATCACCGGATGCGAGAGCAAGCAGCATAAGCTCCAACGCTTACAGACCGAGTACGCCGCAGCTTACAAACAGTACCAGATCGATTGCGTTGATCCAATGAGCAGTGGCGCAGCCGATGCCCTTACTTATGATCCCAGTGCTGCGGCCAAGGGCGCTCCCAAGCCGAAAGTGGGTTCAGCAGAAGAAAAGAAGCGTACCGAACAATGCCAGGCAGATGATGCGAAGACCACGAAACTTCAGCAGCAGATTCTCGACGCCACCAGCAAATGAACCCCGCTAAGGAGAACAGACATGAAACGCTTTCTTATTTCTATCGCCGCTCTGCTCGTCAGCGGAGTAACTGCACAAGCACAGTTCGGGGGCGTCGTCTTTGATCCCACCCAATCCGTCCATGCTGTCCAGCAGATCATGCAGGCCAGCCAGCTCTACACCACGACTATCCAAACGACGCAGAACGTGATCGCGGCCTATAACTTTGCGAAACAGATGGCCACCTCGCCTGCGAGCCTTTATCAGCCCTATATTTCCCCTTCCACCTATTGGACGGCGCTTGACCAGACGGCGAACACTTACGGCAATTCCCAGGGGGTCATCAACACCGCAAACACCGGAACGAACGCCCAGGCTGCTTACCAGTACGCCAGTGTGCCACGCACCGGGGAGCTGCCCGATTACAGCGCGCTCAGCCCAGCGGCCCAACAACAAATTGCCGCTGAAGGGGCGACCACGGACCTCAGCGATTCGATCACGGAAAGCAACCTTCAGACCCTCGGCACCATGCGGGCAAACGAGATCCAGCGCGAGCAGGACATCTCCGCGCTTGAGAACGCGAGTCATTCGATGGACCCGGCCCAGCATACCGACATGGCGACCATGCAGCGGATGAACCAGGCGATGATTCTCCAGCTCAGGCAGCAGCAGGAGGCCAACCAGCTTCAGCAAGCCAACGTCCTCCAGCAGATCGTGGCGCAGAAACAGCAGCAGGACGCTATGAAGGCGGGATTTCAGGATGCTGCGGCTTACAACCGAGACTACGACACGATTATTGCTCCCATGACGAACAACGCAGCCGACGCTTTGAGCTATTAGAACAACCGGTGTTCACAAGGAACTTGCTATGGACCTACTTAAAGTGATTACTACGGGATGCGATTCGCTGACCGCCACAGCAGCGCCATCGGTCACTGCACTCGGTCTCCATATGTGCATCGCCCTCGCCACCATTATGCTCGTCTGGTTCGGCGTGCAGGAATCGCTGGCCTCCGCGCATGGAGGTCCCGGCTTCAACATGGGCAAGTTCCTCAGCTTTTTCCTGCTCATCACCTTCGCCTATGCGATGGTCAAGTTTTACGACAGCACCATTCCGGGCGTCGGCTATTCAATCCAGGGCTTTATTAACGGAGGCGCACAGAATCTCGTTACCATCATCGGCAAAGATAGTGTAACTACGATCTTCAACACCATTCATCAGGCTGAAAAGCCGCTCGGCGGAGCCATCCCAAAAGCGCTGTTGTCACCGTACTACGCACTTGTTTATTTCGTCGTGCAGCTCATCATTTCTCTGTTGAGCGCTACCATCGTTGCCATTCTCGCCTATGCTGCGATCGGAATGACTGTTATTGGTCTTGTCGGCCCCGTATTCATTCCTTTTCTCGTTTTCGACAAGCTGGATTTCTTGTTTTGGGGCTGGCTTAGGGCGTTTATGGGGTTCGCCTTCTACAAAGTGATTGCAGCGGCAACGCTCAGTGTCCTGAGCCATCTCTATACTTCCTACCTGTCGACGCTATTTTCGCTTGACCCCATCACAATGGTGACGCACCTGCCAGGACTCATCATTCTCATCCTCGTGAATGTGTACATCCTGTTCAAGATTCCAGTCATGACTATGACGCTCTTCTCAGGCAGTCACGGCGGCCATGATGGCGGTATGGGCCTGCTCACATTTGCTCTCTTGCGAAGCATATAGGGCGGACAAAGCCCTTTGGAGAAACCGATGAATACCGCCACAAAAGCAACGCCAACAATCACCCGCGCCGCGGAGCGGTATCTGGAGCAGTATGGCGATCCGCTGGTCATGAATACCTACCTGAAGGTGACGGTCCTGGCGCTGGTGGTCGTCTGTCTCGCGCTGGCCGCCCTCGTATTCAAAAGCCAGAAGGCGCTTGCCTCGATGCGGCCCCTGATTATCCGTATCAACGATGTGGGTCACGCTGAAGCGATCGATTATCGCAATTTCCAATATCGTCCGCAGGAGGCCGAAAACAAGTATTACCTCACCCGTTGGGCGGAGCTGTATTTCTCGCGCAACCGCTTCACCATCGAGCGCGATCAAACAAACTCACTCTATTTCCTGAACAGCGATGTGCAGCGGGCAGTTATCGAACAGGAGCGCAAGAACAACATCATCTTGACCTACCGGGACGATAGCACCCTCCCTTATGTAGATATCGAGGTCAAGAATGTCATCCTGGACGATTTGCGGCAGTCGCCATTTTCGGCGCGAATTGAATTTGAAAAGGTGTACACGAACCCGGCGGATCATGCCGAACTCAAGCGGGAGCGATGGACCGCCAGCGTGACCTATGTCTTCCGTGAGAACGTGAAGAACAATGAACTGGCCGTGAATCCTCTCGGGCTGACCATCGTGCGCTTCCGGGCCGACCAGGCATTCAACTAGAGGAACGAACCGAATTTCCAAAGGCGATGCGATGTCCAAACTTGCTTTCAATGCGTCTGCTTTGCCCAGCCTCTCCGTGCGCATGGCGGAGCGGGCGAACAAAAACGGTTCGACGTGCAACGACGGTGTTCGACGGCGCTCTTCTTGCGGAGGCTTGAATCGTTCGACGGTAGCTGCATTGACGGCGGACTTCTTCCCCCCGGGATGTGGATGGAAACTTTGCTCTGGCATGTGTCTGCCGTTATGTATCCCGCCTTTTGCTCGGTCACAGCTTCGGGGCCTTCCCGGCGCCCGGCGGCAACTCGCTCTTCTGCTTCGGCTCACCACCCCATCACACAACAATCGCGTGCCGGGGACCCCGGATATTCGCCGCCCTGCGGGTTACGGCTTCCAGAAAAATCTTTTTCGTAAAGGACACGCAAAACATTTTTCTAAACCCTCCGTAAATGCAGAGCTTCGGCACTTGGGAGCCGGGCCCACTCGCTTGGCTTCGCCGGGTGTGACCCGAGCAAGTTCGGGAAATTCAACAAACGGAGACACGATCATGTATCAGAACAAAGTCAACCTCATCGGCTTCCTCGGCAGTGATGCAGAAGTTCGCACCGCCAACAACCACAGCTTCACCTCGCTTTCGCTGGCGACCAAGTCCTCTTATAAGGACAAGAAGACCGGCAAATACGTCTCGCATACCGAATGGCACCGTTGCATCGTCTTCGGCAAGCTCTCGGAGTTCGCCAAAACCCTCACCAAGGGCGCACATGTCCAGGTGGAAGGCGAGTTGCGCAGCCGGGAGTATGTCAGCAAGAAAACGGACGCCAAGCAACGCATCTGGGAGGTCCGGGTCGATTCGATCCTGAAGCTGGATCGGGCTGAAAAAGCCGGCCCGGAAGAGCAGGAAGATGATCACCCAAACCCAGAGGAAGAGGCCGCATAGGCCCTTCCTCTTCAATCGCGGAAGCCCGGCTCACCGCTGGGCTTCCATCGCTCAAGAGGCCCGTTATGAGTTTCGAGTTGATCCTTCCATTCCTTCGACCCATTGAGCCGCTGCTGCTGGACGACAGCATCAGCGAGGTCATGGGCAATCCTGACGCTTCGTGGTGGTACGAGCGCGATGGCATCATGCGCCGGGAAGCATCCATTTCCTTCGATGCCTGCAGGCTGCGCACCGGCCTCGAAGTCATCGCCAACCAACTCGGCAAAAGGCTGGATGAAGACAACCCGGTTCTGCACGCGCAGCTCCCGGACGGAAGCCGCCTGGCGGCGGTCATTCCTCCGGTCGTGCGCCCGGCTCCCGCGCTGACCATCCGCAAGTTCACCAGCCGCAGTTTCACGGTGGGTGACCTGATCGCTCGCGGCACGCTCACGCGAGCGCTCGCCGACTTTCTGGAGGAGCAGATTCGCAGTGGGAAAACGCTGCTCATCAGTGGCGGAACAGGCACGGGAAAGACCACGCTCTTGCGAATATTGGCAAATGCGATCCCTGAAGAGCAGCGCATCGTCGTCATCGAAGATACTGCCGAGTTGCACATCCAGAAACCAAACATCCTGGCCGTAGAATGCCAGACCGATACGTTCAAAGCAAATATCTCTTTCGACGATCTCCTGAAGTCGGCTCTCCGCTGGAGACCGGACCGGATCATTCTGGGCGAAGTGCGCGGAATCGAGGCACGCACACTGCTCGACTCCTTCAACACCGGCCATGCCGGTTCGCTGGCTACGATCCACGCGAACTCTGCGGAAAAAGCCCTCCATCGCTTCGCCAATCTCGTCATGCGCAACCATGCGCAGACGACCTTCTCCGATACGGAAGCGGAGATCGGAGAAGCGGTCGATTTTGTTGTCCATGTTGAGCGACAACCAGGCCGCCGCATCATCCGCGAAGTGCTGGCTCTTCGCGGATACGACCGCGATGCAAAGCACTTCCTCATCGAGCCTGTATTCGAGGTGGATCATGCCGCAGTGTAAGACTCGGATTGCAACCAATATCGCCACTGGCTTTCTCACCCGTTGCTTCGCTCCAGGTGAGACGATTGCGCTGCTACTCCGGCGTGAATCTCCAGCCGGCACGATTCAGAGAATCATATCGTTGGAGCGTGCGCTTGCGCCTCGAACCCTCGGCTGGCTCGCGCACGAGAACTCAACCGGCACAAATATCTATGCGGCTGCCAATCCGCTTCGCTCTGGTAGCCGCAAACGCACCAAAGAGAAGGTCACGGCAGTGCGGCATCTATATATAGATATCGACACGGATGGAGGGGCCCGGATCGCTGCGCTCCGGGCCTCAGATTCTATCCCCACGCCGAACATAATTCTCTCGACTTCACCCGGCAAGTATCAGGTGCTTTGGCGTGTCGAAGGTTTTGACTTCGAGCGGCAGGAAAGCACGCTCAAGCTGCTTGCCATTGCCTTCGGCGGCGATCCCGCTTGTACGGATTGCAACCGGGTTCTCCGCCTGCCGGGATTTCTGAATTGCAAGTACGATCCCGCGTATCCCGTCACCGTCGAATATCTCTGCGATTCCATTTGGAGCCCTTCTGACTTCCGGCTGAATATGTCAGCACCGGATGTCATGTTTTCGTCCCGCGCAATCCCTTTGCAAAAGCACCCAGGCAAGCACACCAATTCCGAGCACGATTGGGCCTGGGTTCTGCATGGACTCGCCAGCGGGAAAGATGCTGCGAAGCTCACGCGAGAGCTGGCTTCGCGTCGCTCCGATCAGCCAAATCCTCTCTACTACGCCCAGCGGACGGTCGATGTTGCATCGGCCACATTCTGGCTCATCGAAGGTATTCCAATAGACGACGTTATCACCATGCTGGAAGTCCGCCGCCGTTTCGAGATCCCCACCGCCCTTTGCTCCACTCGCGCGCGGGAGATTTCCTACACAGCGCAGCGAATGGTTGCGCGCCGAAGGATCGCTTGATTCACCACCCGAAGGAGAAGTGATATGCCCTTACTTGAAGTCATCCAAAGCCGCCAGATCAGCGCATCTGTCCGGCTGGACGAAGCCACCGCCGCGCAGGTCGATCAATACGCCGCCTTCATCCACGCATCCGCAGACGATGTGGTAGATAAGGCGCTCAACTATGTCTTCTCCAAGGACAGAGACTTTCAGGAGTTCCTGAAGACGCCGCAAGCGCAGAAGGTGACGCCTACGCTTCGCATTCGTAGAACCGCCGCTCCCGATGCGGTTGAACAGGCCCAAAGGAAGCCTGCTGCCGGGGTGGAGTCCACGGAATCTGTGCGGGTGTTGAAGGCATGAACCTCCATCGGAATCCGTGGTGGAGCACAGACGGTGCTTCGCACCGGGTTTATTTCGACACTCCACCCCTGAGAGGGCGCTGTAGAGCGCTCTGGGGCGCGCCAGAGCTACCTGTGCAGTGTGAATCACTTGCAACTTTTAGGGCGCTGCACAGTGCTCTGCATAGATCGTCAGAATCGAGGGCGCTGTGACACAAACTATCTTTGACGGGAACCAGAATTCGGCGCGAGATTTTCGCACCTCTACAGCCAGCACGAAGGTGACAGAAGTGGAGATTGATGAACTTGAGCGGGCTGCTACAGCGCGCGGGATGCGACTTGGGGAGTGGATTCGTGAAGTTCTTCTGCGTGAGGCAAGATCAACGAGCGATCCCGTCAGTACCAAAGTGTTGCTGACGGAAATCGTTGGCCTGCAACTCTTCCTGACGAATGTCCTTTCGCCCATCGCTTGTGGCGAGCAGATGAGTCCCCATCAATACGAGGAATTGATGCAGCAGGTGAAAACCAACAAGCACCAGGCGGCCCGCGAGGTCATCGCGCAGCACGTTGCCGACAAGAAGGGGCAGGCCCATGACTGAATCACATTGGGGAAGAAAGGAGACGATCGTCTGGCCACCGCATACACCTATCTATACCTATGGGGCAATGTTTCTCGCGTTGATTTTGACCGGAGTTTTCCTCTACGCTCGCTTCACATTTGCGCTCTCGCCACTCGAACAGTTTTACCTTCCGGTCTACCTCAAAGCATCGATCACTCCGAGCTTTCGCGCCTCGGCCAAGTACCAGATGCTGCTGGTCTCGGACGGCAGAAGACATGCCTGGTATGCCACGGACAGGGACGTTGTTTCAGGCTCGACACAGCAGCCCGGCGGAAAGCATTTGCCGCTGGCATTGTCGGCCTCGGCGAAGCGAAATGGCATGGTCTATCTCTACCGAAGCGTTCCCGCCATGTATCAAAATAACTCGCTGCGCAGCTACCTGAAGCAGCGGATTTATGCTAACGCGGGTCTTGTGGACATCTTCGAGCGTCCGCTGTTCTTCGGGCTGTTGGCGCTCCTCGGCCAGCTTCCATTTTCCATTCCCAAAGATATTCGCCGGCGTAAAGAGATGAAGTATGGACGACGCCTGAAAGGGCCGATCCTTGTCACGCCGACGGAGTTCAACAAGGCATTTCAGGGAACGGGCATCGGTATTAAGACTAACGAATGCAAGGAGATGATCCGCATTCCGATCCGGGCTGAAGATCAACACTTTGAGATCATCGGGGACACGGGCAGCGGGAAGACCACGATCATCATGCAGATGCTGCGACAGATTCAGGCGCGCGGTCATTCCGCCATCCTCTATGACCCGGCCTGCGAGTTCATCGAGCGCTTCTACGATGAAAAGCGCGGCGACATTGTGCTCAACCCGCTGGACCGCCGCTGTCCGTATTGGGGGCCATCGGAAGAACTGATACGGTGTGCGGAATCACGCACCATTGCGGCCTCGCTCTTCCAACCAACAAGCGACAAAAAGGGTGAATTCTTCATCGAGAGCCCACAAAAGATATTCGCACATCTGCTGTTGGAATTGCCGACACCGCAACAGTTGATCGAGTGGATGTCGCACCCGGAAGAGATCGATCGCCGCGTCAAAGGGACCGAACTTGCGTCTCTGATCGAGCCGTCCGCTCCGCAGCAGCGTTCCGGCGTACTCGGCTCTCTGAGCCTTGTTGCCGATAGCTTTCGCCTGTTGCCCAAGAAGGCCGAAGCCAAGACCGAATGGACGGCGCGGGAATGGTCGGAGAAGCGGCAGGGGTGGATCTTCATTACTTCACAGCCCGCCGAGCGCGAAGCCCTCCGCCCACTGCATAGTCTCTGGATCGACATGCTCGTGCTGCGGCTACTCAGCGCGCCGAAGTCCGAACAGCATCCAGTCTGGTTTGTACTGGATGAATTGGCCAGCTTACAGAAACTGCCGCAGCTCCATACGGCCATCACGGAAAACCGCAAGTCCCGCAACCCAATTGTTCTCGGCTTCCAGGGCAAGGCCCAGCTTGAGGTGATGTACGGGCATCTGGCGGAAGTCATGCTGTCGCAGCCAGCCACTAAGATATTTCTCAAAACCGGGGAGCCGGATGCGGCGGAGTGGGTCAGCCGCGCCATCGGCAAGGTAGAGATCGAACGCATGAAGGAAACGCACTATGACGGCAGTCGCAGCGGACGCAACTTTGCGCTCGATCGCCAGACAGAGCCGCTCGTCCTTGATTCTGAAATCAGCGGTCTGGAGCCGATGCACGCTTATCTCAAACACGGGAATTATGTCGCGCAGTTCTCCTTTCCGAAGCTCGAAATTGCGCCAACGAAGGCAAAGTTTATCGAACGTTTGGAAGACGACTACATCATCCGGCAACCTCGCAAGGAACAGACACCTGTTGCAAAAATCGATGACCACCAGATCCCTACGGTTCGCGTGGCTCAAGCGATGCGTGTCGAGGAACGGAAACATCCGCCAGCCGTGGAAAGGCCGGAAGTGGAACCTGAGAAGCAGAAGAGTTTTACATTTGGTCCGAGGATTTGAACCATGCTGACCATCTCGAAACCGCTCTCGGCTGGTCAGGCGCAGAACTATCACCAGAAAGAGTTCACCGCCAAAGAGCAGAACTACTGGTCGCAACGCGGCGTGATTGCCGGGGAGTGGCAAGGCCAGCTTGCTTCGCAATTCGGACTCACTGGAAATGTTTCCGCAGAGGACTTCGCGCGGTTGAGCCAAGGCCAGCATCCGGTGACGGGCGAACAGCTTGTGCGCCAGCGGGCTTCCTATGAATACCACGATGCCGATGGCAAGACGGTCAAGACGATGGAGCACCGGGCCGGATGGGATGCGACATTCTCTGCTCCGAAATCTATCTCGCTTACCGCGCTGGTTGGCGGCGATGATCATGTCCGCGACGCCCATCGGGAAAGCGTCCGCGTGGCCCTCGAACAGCTTGAGCATTACACGCAGGCCCGCATCGGCGGGAACCATCCGCCGGAGACCACGGGCAAACTCATAGCTGCAAAATTTGAGCATGATACGGCCCGACCCGTGGATGGTTATGTCGCTCCGCAACTCCATACCCATGCCGTCATCTTCAATCTGACAGAACGCGATGGTGGTCAGCTCCGCGCCATTCAGCCGCAGAGTTTGTTTCAATCGCAGCAGTTTGCGACTGCCGTGTACCAGTCAGAACTGATGTACCGGCTTCGCCAGCTTGGATACGAAATCACGCCCGGAAGAAGTGGCGCGCCGGAGATCAAGGGCTACACCCAGGAGTATCTCGACGCATCGAGTCCGCGCAGTCAACAGATTCGGGAGTACCTCGAACGGACAGGCCGCACTGGCAAAGAAGCCGCCGAAATCGCCGCGCACGTCACCCGCGACATAAAAGAGATTCACTCGCCCGGTGAGGTGATGGCTGCCCATCGTAAGCAACGCGGCAGCCAAGCCGCCGGTATTGAGGGAAGTTCCTACGCCACCGTAATTGCGATCAACTCATCGGCCAACCTGCTCACCGTTGAAAAAGCGCCCGGCGAACTTGCCACTTATGATCCGCCCCGACTCACGGAGTCAGTGTCTACCGCGAAATCGCGCATGAGTTTTCCGTTTGCGACCGCATTCAATTCACCGCACCGGACAAGTCGATCGGCGTTGCCAATCGTGACCTAGCCACCATCGAGGCAATCCAGCCCGATGGTCGCCTGACTGCGCGGCTCGACAACAACCGCCAGATCGAATTTAGCATCAACGAGCATCGCCACTTCGATCACGGACGCCGTCAC
>JADEYI010002250.1_pt1 | contig 10356 bp, 8 predicted proteins | sample 8542331 | NCBI WGS metagenome assembly JADEYI01 (sample SAMN16510988, study PRJNA670497) | mine drainage metagenome | isolation source: biofilm near Copperflume 1 | place: Germany: Marsberg coppermine Kilianstollen | collected 2018-02
CAAATGTGCGAGCAGCTCAACGAGGGCATGCGGGCGGGCGCCATCGGGCTCTCGACGGGGCTGGTGTACGCGCCGGGCACCTTCGCGCAGACCGACGAGCTGGTGGCGCTCGCGAAGATCGCGGCGCAGTACGGCGGCATCTACGGCAGCCACATCCGCAACGAGAGCGAGCGGCTGCTGGAGGCCGTCGGCGAGGCGATCAGCATCGGCGAGCAGGCGGGGTGCGGTGTGCAGATCTCGCACCATAAGGCGGCGGGCGCCGGCTGCTTCGGCATGACGAAGGAGTCGCTGCCGTTCATCGCGGCGGCGCGGGCACGTGGCGTCGATGTGACGATCGATGTGTATCCGTACGTGGCTTCGAGCTCGTCGCTGGCGGCGATGTTCCGGCTGGGCCGCGGCGCCGCCTTCGAGCAGGCGCCGGCGATCATCGCCAGCGTGAAGTACAACAAGGAGCGCTACGAAGGGAAGTACGTCCGCGACATCGCCGCCGACCTCGACCTGCCGATCCCGGACGCGATCCGCAAGGTGCTGGCGGACGAGGAGAACACGCCGAGCGTGATCATGTTCATCATGGACGAAGCCGACGTGCGGCGCGTCGTCGCCGACGAGTACGCGATGATCGGCTCCGACGGCCTGCCGTCCGAAGGCAAGCCGCACCCGCGCCTGTACGGCACGATGCCGGCCGTGCTGCAGAAGTACGTGCGCGACGAACCGCTGCTCACGCTGGAGGACGCGGTGCGCAAGATGACGTCGCTGCCGGCGCAGAAGCATCGCATCGCGGAGCGCGGCGTGCTGCGCGAAGGCTGGCACGCGGACATCGTCGTCTTCGACCCGGCGACCGTGGCCGACGTCGCGACGTACGCGGAGCCGCGGCAGTACCCGGCGGGCATCGACTACGTCGTCGTCAACGGCGAGATCGCCGCCGACCATGGCCGCCAGACAGATGCGCGCGCGGGGAAGATGCTGCGGCGGGGCGGGTGAGGTGCGGCCGCGCTCGTCGTCGAAGTTGACGGCCTCATCCACGAGACCCAGCGAAGCTACGACGACGCCCGGGACAACATCGTGCAGTCGCGCGGATTACGCGTCGTGCGCATCCCAGCCGACCACGTGCGCGTAATGATCGACGATGTCCTCGCCGAAATCGCCGCGGCAGCCATGTCTCCTCTTCCCTCAAGGGAAGGGGCCGGGCCTTAGCAGATGCTGAAGAACTCTCTCCCTCACGGAGCGCGGGCATTCAGCCCGCGCGGTTAGCTTCACAAGGCCCCGTGCAGTGGCTTCAAACTGACGCCCTTGACACTTTTTCATCACCCTGCCAGGTACGGTCGGAGTGCCATCCGCGTCCGCTGCTCGTCGCCGGACGGGCGGTTGGAGGTGAATGGTGAGTTATGAGTTGGGCGGTTCGGCGGGACGCCAGTAGCCCTCGCCGGATTCGGGCTTAAACCCTTCGTCGACGGCCTGTTTCGCGGATTCGAGCCAGTCGTACCAGTGGGCTGGGTCGCCGGTCATTGGGTGGCCGTCTTCTGCGAGGGCGCCGTAGGTCGCGCAGTCGTAGACCTGATCGATGTCGAGATGCCAGGCGCGGCACTTCTGCAAGTACAGGAGCATCGCGTCGAAGGCCTGCCGTTCTGGAGCATGTCACCCAATCCTTCAGGCGTCCGACCTCGACTCATAAGTCATAACTCACCTCACCGGGTTCCGCAGCGGCTTCCCCGCGACCAACCGCGCCAGGTTGTCGATGAAGATGGCCATCTGGCGCTCCATCTGCAACGGCGAGAAGCCGGAGTTGTGCGGGGTGATGGTGATGTTCGGCAGCGACCAGAGCTCGCTCGTCTCCGGCAGCGGCTCCTGCTCGAAGACGTCGAGACAGGCGTGCGCGATCCAGCCTTCACGCAGCGCGCGCACGAGCGCCGCTTCCTGCACAACGCGGCCGCGTGCGATGTTAATCAGCGTGGCAGCCGGCTTCATGAGTCGCAGCTCGCGTTCGCCGATCAGCCCGTCCGTTGCCTTCGTAAGCGGGCAGGCGAGCACGACGAAGTCGCCCCGCGCGAGCAGGTCGTCGAGGCGGTCGAGCGGGAGCTGCTCGTCGACGTAGCGGGTGCGGCGCGCAGATCGGCGGGCGCCGATCACGCGCATCCCGAACGCCTGCGCCAGCCGCGCGACTTCGCCGCCGATCGCGCCCGTGCCGATGATGCCGACGGTCTGGCCCGTCAGTTCGCCGGCCGGGATCTGGCGCCACTCGTGGCGCTGCTGCTGCTCGCGCCAGGCGTCGAGCGGCTTCGCGCGAGTGAGCATCATCGCCAGCACGTACTGCGCGATGGCGGGCGCCGAGGCGCCAGAGGAGTTCGTCAGGATCGTGCCGCGGTCGATGAGCGCCTGGAACGCGGGCGAATCGACGCCGGCGCTGAAGGTGTGGAACCAGCGCAGGCCCTGCAGGCGAAAGACGACGGGCAGCACGAGTTGGCGCAACTCCTGCTTCTGCCAGAGGTCTTCGGAGAAGCAGCAGACTTCTGCGGCGCTGACATCGCCGGACCAGGCGACCGCGCCGTCGGCGACCGTGGGCACGAGCAGCGCTGCCTTTGGGTCGGCGGCGACGATGCGTTCGCCGTAGCTATCGGCGATCCGGCGGCTGGCGACGATCTTCATGGCAGTGAGGCTATCGGCTGGGGCTGGACGATGGAAGATGGGCGCTGGAGGGTTGACGGTGGAGTGCGACGTTGATCTTCGGCGATTTGTAACATCCCGCAGGCGCACGGTCGGGGGAACACCGATATGATGAAGGCCCGCCGGGTGCGTACATTCCTTCGTGCGTACGCGCGCTGCGAGGTGCGGACGGATACGGGTTCAAGGAGGACTGCCATGAAGAAGAAGATCGTCATGATCGTCGGGCTGGCGGCGGCGGCGTACGGCGCGATGAAGCTGTTCCGCGGCGGCAACGAGGACGAGTTCAACATCGACCAGTACGCGCCGGACGCCACTGCGTAGCTCTCCAGCGGGTCGGAGGGGCGCCGCCCGCAGGTCGTGCGGCGCATGGTCCGGCCGATGTTAGACGTTGGATGTTGGATGTTCGAATCCCGCGTCTGACAGCAGCGGCGTGCGCGTGCCGGCGGGGACAATAACGGTCAGCGCCTGCGGCGCGATCTCGAACAGCATCGGTGTTTCGCCCGCGGGCTCGCCGTCGACCTGCACGGGCAGGCCGCGCGTCTCGATGGCGACCGTCGTCACTTGCTCGTAGCGCACGTTCGGCGAGCGGTCGTGGCGGCGCAGGAACAGGCGCGCGCCATCGGCCAGCAGGTGGAAGACGCCCCCGCGCTGCATCATTGCCACATCGAGCTTACCGTCGTCGGCGACCGCGCGATGCGTGATCTCACGGAAGCCGCCGTACGATCGCGTGTTGCCCACGACCATCCAGTACAGCGCGGTGTCGAGCGTCTCGCCGTCGATGTGCATGCGCACCTGCCACGGCTTCGTGCGCACCGCGGCGGGCACGCCGGCGACGACGTATGAGAGCGCGCCGAAGCGCTGCTTGCTTTGTGGCGTGACGTGCTCGATCACCTCGCCGTCGAGGCCGACGCCGGCCATCAGCAGGAAGTAGCGGCCGTTCGCGCGGCCGAGGTCGACCGTATGGCGGTCGCCTTCGATCATCGACTCCAGCGCCGTCAGCGGATTGCGGCTGATGTGCATCTCCTTCGCCCAGACGTTCGCGGTGCCCGCCGGCAGCACGCCGAGCGCCGTCTGCGTGCCCGCGATGCCGTTGATCACTTCGTTGATCGTCCCGTCGCCACCGTACGCGAGGACGACATCGACGCCGGCATCTGCCGCGCGGCGGGCGCGGGTGCTCATGTCGCCGGGGAACTCCGACGTGTGGCTTTCGATCTGCCAGCCGCGCTCGCGGCCGAAGGCGACGATGTCGGCGAGCGTCTGCTCATCGGCGATATGGCGGGAGGCCGGGTTCCGCACGAGCACAGCGCTCGTGTGGTGGGCCGGGCGCGGCAAGAGAGGCAGCATCGCCGCCGGCCGGCTGCCTAGGCCAGCGTCGTCAGGCCCTCGCGCGGGGCGCCGACGAGGATCGCCATGTTGCCTTCGGGGTTCTTCCCTTCGTGCATGAGCTGGTGCGACAGGCCCACTTCTTCGAACGGGAAGACGCGCGCGAGGCAGGGGTCGATCTTGCCGGCGACGACGAGGTCGTTGAAGCCGTAGGCCTGAGTGTCGTTGGCGAAGTGCGAGCCCTGCAGCCGTTTCTGCCGCATCCAGAGGTAGCGCAGGTCGACGACGGCGTTGTAGCCAGTCGTGCCGGCGCAGATGACGACCATGCCGCCGGTGTCGCAGACGAAGATCGACGTCGGGATCGTGTCTTCGCCGGGATGCTCGAAGACGATGCGCGGGCTGCGGCGCTCGCCGAGCGCCTCCCAGAACGCCTTGCCGAACGCGCGAGCGCCCTTGAGCCAATCGTTGTACTGCTCATCATCCTTCCAGTGGGGCATCATGCCCCAGTGGTTGAACTGCTTGCGGTTCACGAAGCCGCGCGCGCCGAGCTCCTTCGCGTAGGCGCCCTTCTCTTCGCTCGAGACGACGGCGATCGGGATGCCGCCGAGGGCCTTCGTAATCTGGATCGCCATCGACCCGAGGCCGCCGGTGCCCCACACGAGCACGACGTCGTTGGGTCGGACGTTGTGCGGCGTCCAGTTCGTCAGCATGCGGTAGACAGTGGCGCCGACGAGCGTCGGGGCGGCTGCCGCTTCCCACGTGAGGTGCGGGGCCTTCGGCATGCACTGATGCGCCCAGACCTTCGTGAACTGCGCGAAGCTGCCCCAGTTGGTCTCGTACCCCCAGATCTTGAACGACGACGCGAACATCGGGTCGTCGGCGGCCTTCACGTCCGGCGCTTCGGGGTCCCAGGCGCCGCAGTGCATCACGACTTCATCGCCGACCTTCACGTTCGTGACTTCGTCGCCGACGGCGTAGACGATGCCGGAGCCGTCGCTGCCGCCGATGTGGAAGCCGGTGTCGTCGCCGAGCTGCGCGTGCGTCTTGATAACGTCGATGGGGATGCCGAGCGCTGCCCAGACGTTGTTGTAGTTGATGCCGGCAGCCATCACGTAGACGAGCACTTCGCGCGGGCCGATCTCGGGCGTCGCGACAACTTCACGGCGGAAGGCCTGCTCCGGCTGGCCGAAGTTCTCGCGCCGCACCGTCATGGCGTGCATCCGCGGCGCCACGACCCCGAGCGGCGGTGCTTCGCCGAGGTCGTAGAGGTCCTTCGTTATCGTGCTCATCGTGCTCGCCTCCGCGCCTGTCGGTGAGATTCGAGCGTAGCATAACGGCTGATTCCCGATGGCGTAAGCGGGGTGCATGGGACGCCGGCTCGTCGCACGCTGGAGTCAGGTCGCTGCACAGAACGATGGCACACCGTGCGACATGGCGCCGGACGTTGTCCAGAGCCGCGACCGAGAGGCTGGTGGGCGTTCCGTCCCAGCGTCCCACGTGCGGATCGTGCCCCGGCGGCGGTACGATTGGCGCGGTTCAATCGCGGCGAGTGAATCTGAAACATGAAGCCGATTGCCGGATATTGACAGCGGCGTTACGATTCCATTCAGATTTTGGATCTCCCACGCCGATGCTGCGAGGAGGTGCGACAAGGGACGGACGCACTAGGGCCCAGGCGGCCCGCTGCCGAAGTTGGAGAGGGGCGGAAACGGAAATCCGCCTGCGAGGAGGAAGCAATGCAATTTCGTAACCGATGGTTCGTCCTGCTCATGGCACCGCTTGCGGCGGCCATGGTGCTCGCCGCCGCATGCGGCAGCGGCACGAGCAGCACGGACAAGACGTCGACGGCCGCGGCCGGCGGCACGACGGCCGGCACCACGCCGGCATCCGGATCTACTACGGCGTCCGGCAGTCTGCCGAGTGATGCAGCGCCGGCAGCGCAGCAGGTCCTGACGACAAACATCGCGTCAGAGCCGAACACGCTCGACCCGCAGGCCGAGTCGTACACCTACGAATCCACCGTCGTCCATCAGCTCTTCATCGAGCTGTTTGACCAGAACCCGAAGACCAGTGAGCTCACGCCGTGGGCGGCCACCGAAGTGCCGACGACGGCAAACGGTGACATCGCCGCGGACGGCGTCACGTACACCATCAAGCTGAAGCCGGACCTCAAGTGGTCCGATGGCACGCCGATCACAGCCAAGGACTTCGTCTACGGCATCGAGCGCGGCTACAACCTGAAGGTGTCCGGGTCCGGCTACGGCGGCTTCATTACGTCGCTCAAGGGCGCGGACGCGGCACTGAAGGAAGACACGAAGGCCGCTGACTACGTGACGAAGGTGAACGCCGACCTTGCGGGCGGCGTCAGCGCGATCGATGACCACACGCTGAAGCTCGTGTCGGCGGCGAAGTCCGCTTCGTTCCTGTCGAACTTCACGCTGCCCATCACGGCGGCGGTACCCCAGGCGAACGTCGAGTCGGCGGGCGCCAACTACGGCGTCTCGTCGACGGCGGCGCAGATGGTGACGAGCGGGCCGTACAAGGTCAAGGAGTGGGTCGCGAAGGACCACATCACGATCGTCCCGAACGACCAGTACTCTGCCGGTCACAAGCCGTTCCTGCAGAGTGTGAAGATGGTCTTCATCGCCGACGCCAACCAGGCGTACAACTCGTACCAGGCGAACCAGCTCGATCAGACCGGCCAGATCCCGGCGTCGCAGTACCCGATCATCCAGAAGGACTCGAACCTCAAGCAGCAGGTGAAGCAGGAGGAGGAGTTCGGTACCCGCTGGATTACGGTGGACGTGACGATTCCGCCGTGGAACAACAAGGACTTTGTCATCGCCATCAACCAGGCGACGGATCGCGATACGATCTCCAAGGACGTCTACTTCGGCCTGCGTAAGCCGTCGTGGGCGCCGTGCCCACAGGGTGTGGTCGCCTGCGACCCATCGCTGTTCGATAACCTGAACTTCAATCTGGATAAGGCGAAGGCGTCGATCAAGAAGGCGTACCCGAACGGCAACATCCCGACGGTGACGCTGGAGACGGTCGATGACCCGACGACGAAGGCGCTCTGCACGACGCTGCAGTCGCAGTGGAAGCAGATCGGCGTCAACGTCAACATCGTCACGACGGACCAGAAGACCCTCCGGGCTGACATGAAGAGCCACAAGTCGGGCACGCAGATCACGGGCTGGGGCATGGACTACGCAGACCCGAGCGACCTGTGGGGCGTCTTCACGACGTCTGCGGTCGGCGGCAACAACCTGGGCTTCTACTCGCGGTCGAGCTACGACGCGCTCGAAGCACAGCAGGACGCAACGCTGGACCCGGCGGCCCGCAAGCCGATCCTGACGCAGCTCCAGCAGTCGCTCGCGGCGGACCCGCCGGTCATCGAGTTCGCCATTCAGCTGCGCACGGACCTGTACAAGCCGTACGTGAAGGGTCTGACCAGCAGTCCGTTCGACTACATCGACTACGGCGACCAGCAGCTGGTCGACGTGTACATCGCGAAGCACTAGGCGTAGTGTTCAAGGAGGGGGTGCCGCGGCACCCCCTCTGAGGCTCGCACCATGACCGGCTACTTCCTGCGACGCCTGCTCTGGATCATCCCGATCCTCTTCCTCGTCACGCTGATTACCTTCGGGCTGATGCACGCCGTCAAAGGTGGGCCGTTCGAGGCCGGTGAAGGCCGAAGCTCCGACGTGGCGCGGCAGGCGCTGTCGAAGAAGTACCACCTCGATCAGCCGATCTGGAAGCAGTACGGCTACTACATGGAACGGCTGCTGCGGGGCGACTTGGGGCCGGACCTCCAGCAGCGCGGCAACTCCGTCAACGACATTCTGAAGGCAACGTGGCGGCCGACGGTCGAGCTGGGTGTGCTGACGACGCTGTACGCCTGCATGCTGGGCATCAGCCTGGGCATCCTGGCGGCGACAAAGCGCAATACGATCGTCGACTACATTTCGGTCGGGTTCGCGACGCTCGGCGCATCGACGCCGAACTTCGTGCTCGGGATCATGCTCGTGCTGTTGTTCGCGGTGAAGTTCAAGTTCTTCCCGGCGACCGGCTGGTCGTCGGCGCCGCTCCTCAAATCGTTCGACCTGACCTCGTGGAAGTACGTCGTGCTGCCGGTGATCTCGCTCGGTTCGTTGCCGGCGGCGTACATCGCACGAATCACACGAGCGAGCATGCTCGATGTGATGCACCAGGACTACGTGCGCACGGCGCGGGCGAAGGGTCTGCGTGAGCGGATGATCGTGATGCGGCACATCGTGCGCAATGCACTGATCCCCGTACTGACGCTGATCGGGCCCATTGCGGCGGGGCTGCTCACCGGGTCGTTCGTGATCGAATTCTTCTTCAACATTCCCGGCATCGGCCGCGCCTACGTGCAGGCGATCCTCGGACGCGACTACCCGATGATCATGGCGACGACACTGCTGTACGCATTCGTCATCGTGATCGCGAACCTCTTGGTGGATGTTCTGTACGCCGTCGTCGACCCGCGGATCCGCTACTCGTGATGAAGGTGAGCTGAGCGATGGCCCAGGACAGCGTCACACGGACGGCCGCAACGGGCGCCCCACAGCCGGCGCTGATGGAGCTCGAGCATCGCGGCGCGGCACGCGGCCTCTGGGGCGACGCGCTGCACCGGCTCGTGCAGAACCGGCTCGCGGTGCTGGGCGCCGTCCTCATCGCGATCATGGCGGTGGCGGCGCTCTTCGCGCCGTTGGTCTCGCCGCACCCGTATCAGCAGGTGTTCTCGGGCCACATCATCGAAGACCCGAGCGCGTCGCATCTCTTCGGCACGAACCTCTCCGGGCAGGACACGCTCGCGCGCGTGATCTATGGCGCGCGGAACTCGCTCGGTGTCGGCATCTTCGTACAGGTGATCATCCTCTTCCTCGGCCTCGTCGTCGGCGGTGGGGCTGCGCTCGGCGGAAAGACCGCGGACGCGCTGCTGATGCGCGTCACCGATGTCGTGTACGCATTCCCGGACCTGCTGTTTGTCATCCTGCTGCAGCAGGTGCTCGCAGGCACGCAGATCGCCAACTACGTCGGCGGACTCTTCGTCGTGTTCCTGGCGATCGGGCTGGTCGGCTGGGTGAACCTGGCGCGGCTCATCCGCGGGCAGATGCTGGCGCTCCGCACGACGGATTACGTCATCGCGGCGGAGGCGCTCGGCGCCACGCGGGGGCGCATCGTCATCAAGCACATGCTGCCGAACACGATCAGCCCGGTGATCGTCGCGCTGACGTTCGGCGTGCCTTCGGCGATCTTCACCGAGGCGACGCTGTCGTTCATCGGCATCGGCATCCGCCCGCCGCTCGCGGACTGGGGCAACATGATCTACGACGGGTACGGGGCGGTGCTGGCGACGCCGTGGCCCATCTTCTTCCCGGCGGCCGCGCTGGCGATCACGTTCCTCAGCTTCCAGTTCCTCGGCGACGGCCTGCGGGACGCGCTCGATCCGCGCACGCGGTAGCCGTCATTTCGGCCGACTCTTTGGCATCGACGCGACGAGGGCGGTGGATGGTAGATCGCCTCCACCGTTCGATTCGCGTGCCCTTTCACGCGCCTTCACCGGAATTTGACGCAGGTCTTCCCGGGCCACTCGCTGCGGTTCGGCTCTGACTCGCTCGGGGCGTGAAGCGCCGTGACCCGTGTGCGGGGCGCCCCCATGCCCGCGCCAGGCACGCCGCGACATGCGCAGGCCGGCATGAAGCGAGACAGCCGCCCACGCAAGGTTGTGCCGGCCTCGGCGAGCTCACGGGCTGCGACGATCTGTTCAACAACAAGGACGCAGCGCAGACGCAGGCGCTCACCGACGCGCTCGGCGTGAAGGCCATCGACCCGACGACGCTGCAGTTCACGCTGAACAAGCCGATCGCGACGTTCAAGACGATCTGGTCGGCTGTGGGCGACATTCCCATCGCCGAAGGCAGCGATCACGAAGTTCGGCGACAAGTGGACGGACCCGGCGAATATCGTCACGAACGGCCCGTACACGCTGAAGGACGTGGTCGCGAAGGACCACGCGACGCTGGTGCCGAACCCGAGCTGGACAGGCCAGAAACCGGCCATCCAGCAGATCACGATCAAGTTCATCGATGACCTGTCGGCAGCGTTCAAGGCGTACCAGAACGGTGAGCTGCAGGCGACGCAGATCCTCGCGACGGACACAACCGTCGTGAAGAGCGACAGCTCGCTCAAAGATCAGCTGATCATCGTTTCTTCGTCGCGCATTACGACGATCGAAGTGCAGATGAAGGACAAGACGCTGGGCGGCACCGGCGACAGCGATCAGAAAGCGTACAACCTGCGGCTCGCGCTTTCGCGCGCGATCAACCGGCAGGAGCTTTCGGA
>JADEYI010002251.1_pt1 | contig 10355 bp, 6 predicted proteins | sample 8542331 | NCBI WGS metagenome assembly JADEYI01 (sample SAMN16510988, study PRJNA670497) | mine drainage metagenome | isolation source: biofilm near Copperflume 1 | place: Germany: Marsberg coppermine Kilianstollen | collected 2018-02
CCACCAGCGCCTCCCGCGACAGGACGACGCCCATCACGCGCCTACCTGATCACGCACCGCCGCCGCAAGCTCCGCGGGCGTGGTCGTGGCGCAGCCCACCCGGCGCACGACCAGACCGGCGGCGATGTTGGCCAGCTTGGCCGCCTCGGCCATCGCCGCGCCAGCCGTCAGCGCGAGGGTGAACGTCGCGGCCACGGTATCGCCCGCGCCGGTGGGATCGCGCACCTCGGTGAAGTAGGCCGACAGGTGCAAGGGCGGACGGTCGCGCTCGAAGAGGCTCATGCCCTCGCCACCGCGCGTGATGAGCACGCCCCGCGCACGCGTTTTCTCCAGCAGGGCCTCGCCCGCGCGCTCCAGGCTGGGCTGGTCGGTGATGCGATGCCCCAGCGTGCTTTCCGCCTCGGGTTGGTTGGGCGTGAGCGCCGTGGCCCCTTGGAAGCGCATGAGATCGCCGTGCGCATCCACGGTGATGATCTTCCCATGCGCGATCGCCAGCGGCAACGCGGCGGCGATGATGTCGGGATTGATGACCCCGTTCTCGTAGTCGGAGAGAATGAGGGCATCCACGGTGGGGATCATCTCATGGAGGTAGCGAATGATCCGCTGCTTGCACCGCTCGCTCAACTCAGAATCATCAATCAGGTCTACGCGCACGATCTGTTGCTGCACCAACTGCGTATCCCCGGCGAGGATGCGTGTCTTGGTGGAAGTGGGGCGCCCAGGCTCGCAGACCAACCCCTCCATCGAGATGCGATATTCGGCCAAGCGCGCGCGCAGTCGCTCCCCCGCTACGTCGTCACCGATGACGCCCGCCAGGTAGATTTCAGCGCCGAGTGTGCGGGCGTTCACTCCTGGGTTTGTCGCGCCTCCCGGCACGGTATACTGATCGCGGTGCCCCAGGATCAACACCGGCGCCTCGCGCGAGACACGGAGGGGCGTGCCGACGATATATTCGTCTGCCACCATATCGCCCACGACCAAGACGCGCCGGCCCGCGAACCGGCGGATCAAGGCTAAGAGGCGGTCGCGCTCATCGTGGCTGCTCATCGTCGTCGTCACTTACACCTCACCCCCGCTGGCCGCCGCGTCCACCGGCCAGCACCGCCCCGACGAATCGCGGCAGTGCCAGCATACGCCGCCATCGCCAAGGCTGGCACGCCAGCCGAAAGAGCCACTCCAAGCCCAGCCGCCGCATCCAGCGCGGCGCCCGCGGCACGCGCTCCGCCAGAAAGTCGAAGGCGCCGCCCACACCGATGGCGACCACCGCGTCGAGCCGGTCACGGTGACGCGCGATCCAGCGCTCCTGCGCTGGCGCGCCATACGCCACAAAGAGGATATCCGCTTGTGCCGCTCGGATGCGCTCAAGTGCCTCGGCGTCGCCTTCAGTGTCTGGTATGCCCGCATGCACTCCCGCAAAGATCAGGCCAGGGAACCGGCGGCACACATGCGCCGCGGCCACCTCAGCCACTCCTGGCGCGGCGCCCAGCAAGAAGAGCCGCGCTCCATCGCGGGCGGCGCGGGCCGCGAGCGCCACCAAGAGGTCCACTCCGGTGACACGCCCCGGCAGGCGCTGGCCACACCACCGCGCCGCCCAGAGGATGCCAACGCCATCAGCCACGACAAGGTCCGCCCCCGTCACGATGGCCCTAAAGGTGGCATCGCGCCGGGCCATCATCACCATCTCAGGGTTGAGCGTGATGACGTGTCGGGCGCGCGGCGCGCCTAATGTGCCAGGCGCGCTCGTGCCAGCTCCATCGCCGCTCACCAGGCGCCTAGCGTCCACGACCCACCCGTGGATGCGCTCAACCGCGCCATCCATATCCACCGCGTCCACGGGGAGGCCCAGGATAGAAGAGCGGGGCGCCGCTGGCGCGGTCGTGCGGTCGGTGGTGGTACCGACGGGCGGGGCGATGCTATCCACGGAAGAGGCTCTCTTCTGGCACGCAGGCATGGAACACGCAAGCATGGAACACGCAAGCACGAGAGATCTAGGCAATAGGCGCGACGCGAGCGTGCGGCCGGAACCAGCGTGCCCTCGCCCGGTCAGTATAGCACAGCCGATTCCGCGCGCGACAACCTCATCGCGATGTCTTCGTCCAGCGCGGCAACGCTCGCGGGCGACGCGGTGGCCTTCGTGCTTCCGCGTGGTGAACTCCCCCACTTGCCGCGCCGCGCGCTCTCTCTCTATGGCCGCCCCTAGAGCGCTGGCGTCCTCAGTGCGGTGTTAGACGTGCGCAAGGGGCAAAGCCAGATAGAATTCGTGGCCATGCTTCGGGTCGTTGGCGAGCCACGCCGCGCCCCCCAGCCCAGCGGCGCGCGCATCTACCGCCGCGATCCCCGACCCTGGCGCTCGGCTCCTGGGCGGCGCCCCCGGCGCGGAGACACGCACCAGCGCTCGTGGTCCCGCATGTCGCCCTCGCTCGCCTTGGGGAACGGACGATGAAGCTGGGCCACGCGGGCCGGTCGCGCCGGGGTCACCAGACAGGACACGAAGCTGGAGCAGCAGCGGCGCGCCAGATGGCAGCGAGATCGCCGCCAAGTCTACCATCTCAGCCAGCACCCGCTCCACCAGCGGTTCGGGCAGCGCGACGAATACGGGCTGCCTGGGGAGACGCACCTCGATATGGGGGTGGGCCACGCTGGCATGCCCCCGCGCCACCCGCGCGCAGACTTCCACCAGATCAAGCGGCCCACCAGGCGCGTCTGACGGGGACCGCCCCGTGCCGCTCTGTTCGGGCTTAGCAGCGACACTACCCGCACGTGTCGCGTCCGACTCGGCCAGACGCAGCAGAACCATGGCGCCAGCGATGCTCCCAGCTTCGCGCAGGGGCGCCGCCCGCACCAGCACACTTCGGCGGGTGCCATCGCCCCACTCGATGAACGCGCGCTCTGGGCTGGTGGCGCCGACCGTCTCACCGCGCAAGGCGCGTGCCCAGGGCTGCTCGTGGGGCGCCAACGCTCGTCCATCCGGCCCCAGCAGCGCGCGGGTGACCGCCGGCTCACCTGACGAGCGCCCGACGGCTGGCGGACTTTCGGGCATGAAGAGCAACTGCTGGCCCACAGAGTTGAGGACACGGAGCTGCCCCGTTGCGTCATAGATGGCCACGCCATCGGCGACGAGCGCCAAGAGGCCTTCCAAGCGCGCCTCCACGGCGTGGAACGCGGCGGTCTGCCGCTCGCTCCGCGCGGCAAGCGCGAGAATGTCCGCGGTCTCCGCCAGAAACGTCCGCTCCGGTGGCCGCTCACAGCCGCCAGACGAGCGGCGCGCACTCATCACCAGCAGCGCCCCCATGGGAACAGGCGCACCGGAAGCTGGCGCGGCGAGGAGAGGCGCGCACGCGGCATAGGCGATGCCCAGATCGTGGGCGAGCGCGCCTGGCAGGGGAATATCGTCGGCGAGATGACTGGTCTGCGTGGCGTCAAGCAACAGACTTGCCCCTTGTGTGAGGGCTTGCCCCACGATGCCGTCGCCGCGGCGCGGCGCATAGTGCGTATAGGCCGAGCGCAGTTGTGTCGCCGCCACAGGATCACGGTGCGCGATGGCCGCCACCTGGAGCATGCCACGCTCATCCACCTGGAAGAGGACGCAGGCATCGCCGAGCGCCTCAGCGATCTGCTGTGCTAGCTCCGGCAGGGTCTCGGCGAGCGGCTCGCCCCGCGCCAGCGTACCGAGCAGTCGCGCGCGAAGCGTCTCCTGTGCTTCGCGCGACTGGGCTTGCATGATGTCACTCGCATCTTGCAAGGTCAACAACAGGCTCGTATACTGTCCAGCAACGCGATGCAGCGGGCCGATCGTGCAGCGGAAATAGCGCGGCCCTCTTCCCGAACGGGTGGCGGGCCTGGGGATGACGGCGGTGAAGGGCGCGCCGGTTCGCGCGACGTTGGCACAGGCGCTGGCGACCTCAGGACCGGCGAAGATGGGAGAGAGTTCATCGAGCGACCGGCTTCCCAGGCCTGCCGCGCCACCCGTGAGGCCCAGCATACGAGTAAAGCGCTCATTCGCGCGCACGATGCGTAGCGTTGTGGCTTCAAAGATGACGATGCCAATGGGCATCACGGCGGTGAAGAAGCTCGTCAGTGTTGGCAGGTCTCCAGCGGGCGGCGGCACACCTTCCACCAGCGTATCCGCGGTGAGCGGCGTCGGGCGGGGGTGGCTCGCGAGCACGCCTGAGGTACCGTCCCACTGCTCATGGCGCACGCTGCTCGCGGCAGGGCTGAGCAGCCCCTCCAGCAACGTGATCAGTTCCGCGTTGTCCATCCATTGCCCTCCCATGCGTGCCAACCCACTCGCTACACTGTACCCTCTCGCGGCGCGCGGGTCAATCGCACGCATGCTAGTAGGCGAGTAGACACGACGATGAGCGAGGCTCGTTCCGTGACATACGCACCCTGGGCCTCTGCCACTCAAGCGCGCGCCTAGCGGACGCGAGGGAGTGACGCTGCCGGAACACGTGACCTTCGTTCATGTCTACGCGCACGGCGAGAGACGTGGCTCGGTACGGTTCTTGCGCTTATTCGAGACAGACCAGGAGAGAAGTCCGGTGTGATATCACCCATCTTGGCTCTTGCGCGCTGGGTTGGGGGTGTGGTAGCCTTAGAGCTATCTTCGGCGCGGCAGCAAAATAGATGCCTGCCACGCCGCCGTCTATCAGCTCCTCCAGCACACCGCCCGGAGCGGATCAGGTGGAGGAAGGTCGTCGCCAGCGCGCCTGAGGCGTGTTGGTAGATGCCAGGCGTTCTTTCGATCCAATAGCAGACCGTAGGAAGCATACGGGGTCCGCGGGAGGGCTGGTTTACCGTACCTGTGACGCCGGGAAATCGGCCCTTTTGTGTTCCCAGCGTCACTCCGCCGCTCTGGTGGAGGACAGCGTCCGCTCGCACGAGATGCCCTGCCTCATTCTGGCCCGGCGAGCCTACGTGCCTTCCTCCCCATCGAGCGCCACCCGCGCGCCGCCCCTGTGCGGTGGCGAAGAGCGGGAGGCGCCTGATAAACGGGCAAAGTCGGCTCCCGAGAGGGGGAAGCAGTATACCGTCCAGTGCTCGCCAGCGAGCACACATGTGGCTCTCCGCGTATGAGTAGCTCGCACCCCCTGTGTGTGGCGCACGCCTGAGAAGTCACCCGGCAGTGATGGCTGCTGGTGCCCCCATCTTCTCGGAATGGCTGAAGTTCTGTTTCCCGTGGCGGCACGGCGGATGCCGCCCCAACGAAGCGACAACGAGGTCGTGCTGTATCCTCGCGCGCCGCGGTGCAATGCGTTGCCGAATGCGACCGCCCCGAGGGGAAACACGTAGTATGGATAGCTGGAGTGCGACCGCCGTGCCGAATTGCCACTGGATGTTGGCCGTATGACGCGACCGCTCTACTCGCTGGTAGTTCGGCGTCGGCCCGGTTCGAGAAGGGGGTAGGGCATGGATCTGGTAAAGCGATTGGAAGAGTACCGTGAGCGCGAGCGTGCGCTGACATGGGAAGGGACATTCGCGCAATATTTTGAGATCGCCACGCGCCAACCCTCGGTCGCGCAGCTCTCACACGAGCGCATTTATGAGATGATCATGGCGGGTGGGACCGAGACCAATCGTCTTGGTGAGCCACGCTACGGCTTCTTCAACGACGAGATCTTCGGCATTGACCGGCCCTTGCAGCAGATCGTCGAATACTTCCACTCCGCGGCACAGCGCCTCGAAGTGCGCAAGCGCATCCTCCTGCTGATGGGTCCCGTCGGCGGCGGGAAGTCGACCATCGTCGCGTTGCTCAAGCGCGGCCTTGAGGACTACACGCGCGGTGAGCACGGCGGCGCCTACGCCATCAAAGAGTGCCCGATGCATGAGGAGCCACTGCACCTCATCCCTCAAGAACTGCGCGGCGACATCGAGCGCGAGTTCGGCCTCTACATCGAGGGCGAATTATGCCCGAAGTGCCGCTGGCTCTTGGAACATAAGTATGATGGCAAGATCGAGTCAGTGCCTGTCACGCGCATCGCCTTCAGCGAGAAGCACCGCATCGGTATCGGCACCTTCACGCCCTCCGACCCCAAGAGCCAGGATATCGCCGAGCTTGTGGGCGGCATTGACCTCTCGACCATCGGCGAGGTCGGCGTGGAGAGCGACCCACGTGCCTACCGCTTTGACGGCGAACTCAACATCGCCAATCGGGGCATGATGGAATTCATCGAGATGCTCAAGTGCTTGAGTGGCAGTTCGCTCGTTTTCACGCCGCTCGGCATCCGCCGACTTGACTCATTCGCGGCACTCGATCATCCCACGGGGGAATCGCGCCCGATGGCAGTGCGGGTGGCCAGTGGCACCGGCATCGAGACCGCGGCGCATCTCTATCACCTAGGGGTAAGCCCGACCCGACGCATCACGACACGGCATGGCTACCTCTCGGAGGGCACACCAGAGCACCGCGTCCTCGTGGTCAACGACGAGGGCACGCAGGTCTGGCGGCGGCATGATGAGATCCAGATAGGTGACTGGATGGTGCTGCAAAAGGGCCAGGATCTCTGGGGCCAGGATGTGCGTATCGAATGGCGGCCATCGCGGCGTGCTGAGTATCCACCGCTGACGCGCGTGCCCGCAACGCTCTCGCCCGCGTTGGCACGCTGGCTGGGCTACCTGACCGCTGGCGGCGATTGCCAACCAGACGGCACCATCCACTTTACCGCCAGCGAGGATGAGACGCGCGCTGATTACCGCCAACTCGCCGAAGAGATCTTCGGCATGTCGCCACAGGTCTCCGCGGGCGTCGTCCAACTCACGCGCGTGGCGCTGCTCGATCTGTTGGCGTATCTGGGCGTGACGATGGGCGGGGAGCTGGGTGCCGAGCACCAGGAGATTCCCTGGTCAGTCCTCCAGTCCTCGCGTGAAAGTATGCTGGAGTTCCTGGCGGGGTATTTCGCGGGCGCTGGCCACGTCAACGCACGTGGGCGCCTCTCCTGGACCACCACCTCTGAGCGGTTGGCGGAGCAGTTGCAGGTTGTCCTCCTGAACCTGGGCATCGTGAGCCAGCGCGTGCGGTCGCTCCAAGAGGCCGCCGAGGGCACGGCGCGACAGACGTGTTGGAAGGTCGCCACCAGCGGCGCGGATGCGGACCGGCTCGCCGCGCGGATGCGCATCCTGCCGATGCGCCAGCGGCTGCTCTACGAGCGCGACCGCGGAGCGCATGCCAGCGCGGGCTTGCGCGCGAGCGAGACGGATAGCATCCCAAACAGCACGGGCTATTGGGTCACCATCGCGGATGCGCTACAGCGGTCGGCGATGACGGGGGCGCGGGCGGTCGCTGGCGAGGGATATCACGCGCGTGAGGGCGCGCGCCAGATTCTCGGTGAGGATGCTCGCCATCTGCGGGCGCTGCGAACAGGGGCGACCACCTGCACCCGCGCGATGGCGGTGCGGGTGCTGACGAAGCTGGAGGGCTGGGTCGAGCCGCCACCCGGCTTGAGCGCGCTCCTCAACCCATCGCGGTTTTATGATCAGGTGACCGCTATCGAGGAAGGGGAGGCGGACTGCTGGGACTTCAATGTCCCTGGCTCGAATACGTTCATCGCCAATGGCTTCGTCAACCACAATTGCGATGAGAAGTTCCTGTATGTGCTGCTCACCCTCTCGCAGGAGCAGAACATCAAGACGGGCCGCTTCTCGATGATCTATGCCGACGAGGTGATCATCAGCCACACGAATGAGGCGGAGTACGCGGGCTTCGTGGGCAATAAGAAGTCCGAGGCGCTGCAAGACCGCATCATCCTGGTCAGAGTGCCATACAACCTGCGCGTCAGCGACGAGGTGAAGATCTATGAGAAGCTGCTCAAGCAGAGCGCGCTCAAAGATGTCCACATCGCGCCGCACACCCTTCGCATCGCCAGCATCTTCGCTGTGCTCTCCCGGCTGGAAGGCTCGAAGAAGGCCGGTATGAGCGCGATGAAGAAGCTCAAGCTCTACGACGGCGAGGATCTGGAAGAGTTCAAGCAAAAGGATATTCGGGAACTGCAAGATGAGGCGGTGCGCGAGGGGATGGAGGGCATCTCGCCGCGCTACGTCATCAACCGGCTCTCCAGTGCCCTGGTGCGCGAGCGAGTGGCGTGCATCAACGCGATTGATGCATTGCGCGCGCTGCGCGACGGCTTAGACCAACACACCAGTATCACGCGCGAGCAGCGTGAGCACTATCTCAACTTCATCAGCGAGGCGCGTAAAGAGTATGACGAGATGGCGAAAAAAGAGGTCCAGCGCGCCTTCGTCTACTCGTTCGAGGAGTCAGCACGCACGCTGCTCAACAACTACCTCGATAACGTCGAGGCCTACTGCAACAAGACCAAGGTCCGCGATCCCATCACTGATGAGGATATGGAGCCGGACGAACAGCTCATGCGTTCCATCGAGGAGCAGATCGGCATCACCGAGAATGCCAAGAAGACCTTCCGCGAGGAGATCCTCATCCGTATCTCGTCGCTGGCACGCCGGGGGCAGACCTTTGAGTACACCAGTCATGAGCGGCTGAAGGAAGCCATCGAGAAGAAGCTCTTCGCTGACCTGCGCGACGTCGTGAAGATCACCACTTCGTCGCGGACACCCGATCCCGAGCAACTCAAGAAGTCCAATGAGGTCATGAGCCGACTCATCGCCGACTTCGGCTATTGCCCCATCTGCGCCAATGAGTTGCTGAAGTATGTTGGGTCTCTGCTCAACCGCTAAGCCGCTTCCCGCGTCTGGGAGCGGAGGCGGCCCTCCCCTGCCGGCCCGCTCCCGCGGGGCACGTGGGCGGCGCTAGAGCGGGCGGTGGTGGAGCGGGCGGTGGTGGAGCGGGCGGCAGGGCACACGAGACGCGGGGTGGCGGAGCGGAGCACGCGGGCGCACGATGCTCCGCCACCGCTCCCCGGAATGGAGAAGCGCATCATGGGTAAGTCTACAATCTCCCAACAAGATTGGTCGCTTCATCGCAAGGGCGCGGTAGATCAGGAGCGGCATAAACAGAAGATCCGCGAGGCGGTCAAGAAGAACCTCTCTGACATCGTCAGTGAGGAGAGCATCATCCTCTCAGATGGCAAAAAAGTCATCAAGGTGCCCATTCGCTCCCTGGAGGAATACCGCTTCCGTTACGATCCGGGCCGCCAGCAGCATAGTGGCCAGGGCGACGGCAAGAGCAAGGTAGGCGACGTGATCGCCTCGGAGCCACGCCAGGGGCGGCCTGGCCGCGGCCAGGCCGGCGAAGAGCCAGGCGTGGACTACTATGAGGCCGAAGTCACCGTGGATGAGCTGGCCGCCCTGATCTTCGAGGACCTCGGACTGCCCTTCCTCGAAGAGAAGAAGCTGGCTGAGCTAGAGAGCGAGGCGGTGCGCTTCACCGACGTGCGCAAGGTCGGCCCGCTGGCCAATCTGGACAAGAAGCGCACCATCATGGAGAACCTCAAGCGCAACGCGGCCAAGGGCGACCCCCGGCTGAAAGATTTGAAGAACGACGACCTGCGCTTCAAGACGTGGGAGCCAACGATCAAGTATCAATCTAACGCCGTTATACTGGCCATGATGGATGTTTCCGGGTCAATGGGCGAGTTTGAAAAGTACATTGCCCGCAGTTTCTATTTCTGGATGGTGCGCTTCCTACGCACGAAGTACAACAACGTGAAGATCATCTTCATCAGTCACCATACAGAGGCCAAGGAGGTGACCGAGGAGGAGTTCTTCACACACGGCGAGAGCGGTGGCACGCAGGTCTCCTCAGCCTATGAGCTTGCGTTACGGATCATCCAGGAACGGTTCAATCCGGATGACTGGAACATCTATCCATTCCACTTCTCTGATGGGGACAACCTGCCGTGGGATAACGAGCGCTGCGTCTCACTCGTGCAACAGTTGATGCGGATCTGCAACATCTTTGGCTATGGGGAGATCCGCGAGGGACACTTCCGCTCGACCAGCACCCTCATGTCCGCATACAGCAAGATACAGGACAGGAAGTTCATCTCGGTCACCATCTCGGATAAAGCCGAGGTCTATCCTGCCCTGCGCAAGTTCTTCGCCACGCGCGACCCCGTGCCCGCGAATCCGTAGACGCGAATCCGTAGAGGAGGATGCTCAGATGACGCTGCCAGGAGCCACACCCGATCAGCGCTATGTCGCCGAGCTTGAGCGCGCTATCGAGCGCATCTGGGAGATCGCGCGTGGCATGGGCCTCGATCCCTACCCCGTGCATTTCGAGCTGGTGCCCGCCTCCATCATGTATGAGTTCGGCTCCTACGGCCTGCCAGGGCGCTTCAGCCACTGGACCCGCGGCAAGGCATACTATCGTATGAAGACGGAGTATGACTACGGCCTGAGCAAGATTTACGAGCTGGTGGTCAACACCAACCCCTCGTACG
>JADEYI010002252.1_pt1 | contig 10352 bp, 10 predicted proteins | sample 8542331 | NCBI WGS metagenome assembly JADEYI01 (sample SAMN16510988, study PRJNA670497) | mine drainage metagenome | isolation source: biofilm near Copperflume 1 | place: Germany: Marsberg coppermine Kilianstollen | collected 2018-02
CTGGGCGCGCACGCGATCGCGGTCGCCGCCGAGCTGGAGGACCCCGCGGCACTGACTGACCTGGTCACCGCGATCATCGGGGAGTTCGGCCGGGTCGACGCGTTCGTGGCGAACGGTGCGGCCGGAGCGTTCCTGCCGATCACCCGGGCACAGCGACACCACACCTACCGCACCTTCCAGACCATCGTCACCAGCTTCGTCGACCTGGTCCGGCTGCTCGACCCCCACCTGCACACCGGTGCCCGGATCATTGCGATCAGCGGAACCGACAGCCGGTTAGCCGTCAGCGACCACGGCCTGATCGGCGCGGCCAAAGCCGCCCTGGAGTCGCTGGTCCGCAACCTCGCCGTGGAACTGGGGCCCCGGCAGATCACCGCCAACGCGGTCAGCCCCGGCTCCTTCCACTCGGAGTCCCTCGACCTGGCGATGGAGACCGGGGTGGCCGACATCGCCGACCGTGTGCGCCGCGGCATCCCGCTCGGCCGCTTCGCCGACCCGGCCGAGATCGCCGCAGTGGTGGCGTTCCTCTGCTCCCCAGCCGCCGGCTACGTCACCGGCACCACCATCACCGTCGACGGCGGCATGGCCGCCGGCGGCGGACCCTGGGCGTCGTTGCAGCTGGACTCACTGGCCCGGGCCGAGAGCCGGCCCGACCCGCCAATCCGGGCGGAGACCTGACGAGGGAGGCAGATGTCGCCTGCTTCTCCCCTCGGACGAGGCCCGTTACGTGCTCTATCGCTTTAGTAGTTTGACCATGGCGGCCCCGGTGGACAGCAGTTTCCCGTCGAACGTGGTGAGTTCGAGATCGATACGGACCCGGGCCGTCGGTCTCGTGGCTGCCGCTCGCCGCGCGCTCGGCGGCAGTGTGTGGTCACGAAGTGAGAGGCCACCCGCGACTAGGCCGCTTTGGCCAAACGGCGACGCGTCCGCTCCGGCGTGGTGATCTTCGGGTCGGGCAGGACACGCTCCTTCGCCAACAGGACCGCCTTCATCCCGAGTTCGTTGAGCTTCACGATCACCGGGTGCGGGGTCGGCAAGCGATGGACCCGGTGCGCCGGTTCGTCGAGCAGGGAGAGAATCATCTGCCGGCCGGCCCAGCGGAACCCCTTCGGGAACCACCGGTTCGAGAACTGCTGCAGCAGGGCCTCACAGGTCTGGCCGCCCTCTGGCGAGTACGCCCAGTCCACAGCCTCGTACTTCGCCATGTATTCGAGCATGCCGTCGAAGTCGGCGGGGAACTCGTGGTCGATCGGCCCGACCTCACTGACGAACATCTTCGAGATCTCGAACCAGAACTTGTGGCAGGCGATCTGCTGGTTGCGGGTGAACCCGGGCAATCCGATGCGCAGCCGCAGCCGGTGCATGTCCGCGCCGATCCAGCACATGGTGTAGACGAAGTCGTCGATGTGGGAGAAGTTGCCGGGCATCTTCTTCCAGATTCCGGCGTGGATCTTGTTCACCTGCTCGAGGGACGTCCGGGTGTCGGCGTGCGAGGAGCCCATCTCGAACCAGGTCCAGAAGTGGCCGACGGTGTCGGCCTCCCGCCGGTCCTGGGAGTTGAGGATCTTGCCGTTGCCGCCGCGGCCGACCGTCTCACCGCCGTGCGGCGGGAGGATGAAGTGCGGGAACCCGGTGGTGTAGAGGAAGTTCATCATGAAGTCGTTCACGTAGTAGCACGTGGAGAGCTTCCAGATCTCTTCGTAGTCGACTGCGGGATCGAGCCGCTCGATCTCGCCGGCGATCCACTTGTAGCCACGTTGTTGAGTCATGGTGGGTGCTCGTTTCTCCGGTCAGGTGGTGACGCGGACCGGGAGGGTCTTCCATCCGCGAAGGGTGTTGTTGTGGTGGCGCTGGCCGGCGTCGACGAGTTCGATCGTGCGCACTCGGGCGGCCAGCGCGGTGAGCAGGGACTCGGCCTCCAGGCGGGCCACGTGTTGGCCGACGCACTGGTGGATGCCGAATCCGAACCCGACGTGGCCGGAGGGGTCACGCGAGAGGTCGAACCGGTCCGGCTCTGTCCAATGACGCGGGTCGCGGTTGGCGGAGGCCAGGAACATCAGGATCTTCTCGCCGCTCGGGATCGTGGTGCCGCCGACGGTGATGTCGTCGGTCGCGGTGCGGAAGAAGGTCTGGACGGGTCCGCCCCAGCGGACTCCCTCGTCGAACGCCACCCGCGCCAGGTGTGGTTGCTCGCGCAGCCGGGTCCACTGGTCGGGGTTGGTGGCCATGGCGTACAACACCGCTGAGAGGCCGTGCACCGTGGTGTCGACACCGGCCGAGAGCAACGAGCGGACCACCAGCGGGGCCTGCTCGTGGGTGATGTCGCCGCGGTCGGCCGCCGCCCAGATCCGCGCGCCGAACCCGCCCTCGGCGAGTACTTCACGACGGCACTGCTCGTTCACCCAGGCGGTGTGTTCGGGCGCGGTCGGCCGACCGGCGTGCACCAGGTGGTTGGACGGTCCGAACGCGTTGAACAGGAAGTCGCCGTAGGGCAGCAGGTGTTCGCGGCCCTCCTCAGGGATGCCGACGGCGTCCGGGAACACCCGCAGCGGGTAGGCCTCCGCCAGCGCCGGAGCGGCGTCGAACTCCAACCCCCCGGCCAGCACGCGGTCCACGAGCTCCTCGGCCGCTGCACGCCAGTCCTCGCGGAGCCGGCGGAGAGCGCGCGGGGTGAGCAGTCCGGCGAGCACTCGGCGAGGCGCGTCGTGCCGGGGCGGGTCGGCTTCGAGCAGCAGGCTCGGCGGCCGCCACGGCTCCTCGCGGCGGAAGTTGGACATGCCCACCCCGGCGCCGGACTCGAAGCCCTGCCAGTTGCGCAGTGCCTCGAGCACCTCGGCGTAGCGACCCATCCCGTAGATGCCGTAGCGGGACAGGTGGACCACCGGGCCGGCGTCGCGCAGGCGCCGCTGGAACGGCAGCGGGTCCTCGAGTGCCTCGGGGCCGAACGGGTCGTCGTCCATGGTCGGGACCCCGGCGGCCACCGGTCGTTCGAGCAGTTCGGTCATGGTCATTTCCTCTACAGGTCGAGCACGAGGCGATCGGAGCACGAGCGGGAGACGCAGATGAACATGCAGTCCCCCGCCCGGCGCTCGTCGTCGGCGAGGATCGAGTCGCGGTGGTCCGGCACGCCGTCGAGCACGTCGGTCTCGCAGGTGCCGCAGGTGCCCTGCTGGCAGGAGGACAGGACGTCCACCCCGGCGGCGCGGACCGCGTCGAGCACGGTGGACTCGCGGGTGACGGTCACGGTGGCGCCGGTGCGGGCCAGCTCGACGGTGAAGGGTTCGTCGCGCACGGGCGCCGTCTGCTCGTCGGCGGTGAACCGTTCGATGCGAAGCGAGTGCCCGGGCCAGTGCGCGCAGGCGTGCTCGACGGCGGACAGCAGAGGGGCGGGTCCGCAGCAGTAGATCCGGACACCCTCCCGCACGTCTGCGAGCCAGGCCGGGAGATCCAGCAGGCCTTGCTCGTCCTCGGGAACCACCTGCACCCGGTCGCCATAGCCCTCGAGCTCGTCCAGGAAGGCCATGGACTGCCGTCGGCGTCCGCCGTAGAGCAGGGTCCAGTCGGCACCGAGCAGGTCAGCCTGGTGGACCATGGGGAGGATCGGGGTCACGCCGATACCGCCGGCGATGAACAGGTAGCGCTCCGAGGGCGCCAGCGGGAAGTTGTTGCGCGGCCCGCCGACCCCGACCCGATCGCCCACCCGCAGCTCGTCGTGCACGAAAGCGGAACCACCGCGACCGGCCGGCTCGCGCAGGACTCCGACTCGGTAGCGGCTGGTGTCCCAGCGGTTGCCGCGCAGGGAGTACTGCCTGGTGAGCCCATTCGGCAACACGAGGTCGATGTGCGCGCCCGGGGACCAGTCCGGCAGCCGCCGCCCGTTCGGGTGCACGAGGGTCAGGCTCACGACCCCCTCGGAAACCAGGTCCTTGGCCGCGACTTCCAGGTCCACCACGTGTCCTGGTGTCGCCTCGCCCGTGTCGTCGTCGACCACGTGGCACCTCCTCGCTGTGGTAAGAAAGCCTCGGGGAGGCTGCGCGACCGCCGCGACCCCGCTCTCACTCAGTGAGAGGATTTCCTCCGACCCGTTGCGGACCGGCCAACGCTCGGGTGACCCCGCGGGCGGCGGTCATCAGCACCGGGATCACCGCCCGCGCGCCCTCGTCATTGGGCACGATCGCGGACAACGCGGCCACGACACGACGCCGTGTGTCGTGCACCGGCACCGCGATACCCAGGGCCTCGGCGTGGATGTGTCCGGGTAGGTAGGCGTAACCCTCGCGGCGAACCCGGGCCAGCGCGGCCCGCAGATCGGACGGCTGTGTGATGGTGTGCGGCGTGAGCCGTTCCAACGGCCTGGTCAGCACTCGTTCCTGCAGCTCCCGCGATCCGTGAGCGAGCAACACCTGACCGGACGAAGAAGCGTGCAGCGGCAGCCGGCCGGCGATGCGCGTGTAGTTGACCACCGCCCCGGGCGCGGACAGCCGCTCGATGAACAGGACCTCGTCGCCGTCGAGCACACCGAGCTGGACGTGATGACCGACGACCGCGTGCAGGTCTTCCAGGAACGGCATCGCCGCCTGACGTAGCGACAGCGCAGGGGACGCGCGCAGCGCCAGCTCCCACAACCGGATGCCGATCCGCACCCGGCGGTCGGCGTCACGGCTCAGCAGGCCGTGCTCCACCAGCTTCGCGATCAACCGGGACCCGGTGGCGAGCGGCAGGTCCGCGCGGGCGGCGATCTCGGAGACCGTCAGGGAGGTCTCCTCGGGGCGGAAGGCGTCGAGGATCCGCACGGCGCGGGTGAGTACCGACTCGCCCGGCTGGCCCCGTTGCACCGGTCCCATCCTTCTCGGGTCAGAACTCGATGGGTAGGCCGGCGTAGTTCTCGGCTAAGCCGGTCGCGCCGGCGGTGCTGCTGGTGACCCACCGCAGCTGCGACTGCTGCAGTTCGGCGTCGAACGGGTCCCCACCATCGGCTCCGCCGGTGTGCAGCATGGTGGTCATCCACCAGGAGAAGTGCGTGCACCGCCAGACCCGGCGCAGTGCGGCATCGGAGTAGGCGTCCGCCGGGCCGGGGTCCTTCTTGCGGATCAGCGCGGTGAGGGCGGGCGCCAGCAGCGCGACGTCGGCCACCGCCAAGTTCAGGCCCTTGGCCCCGGTCGGCGGGACGATGTGCGCGGCATCGCCGGCCAGGAACAACCGGCCGTGCCGCATCGGGGCCATCACGAAGCTGCGCATCGGCAGCACGCTGCGATCGGTGATAGGGCCCGGGGTGAGCGCCCACCCGTCCTGCCCGTGGCCCAGGCGAGCGGCCAGGCCGTCCCAGATGCGATCGTCCGACCAGTCGGCCAGGTCGGTGCCGTTCGGAACTTGAAGGTAGAACCGGCTGACCCGGGCCGAGCGCATGGAGTGTAGGGCGAACCCGTCGGGATGCCAGGCGTAGATCAGCTCGTCGGTGGACGGGGCGACGTCGGCCAGGATGCCCAGCCAGGAGTACGGATACGTGCGTTCCCAGGTCTGCTTGGCGAGGTCCGGTACCGCGGCCCGGCTGGGACCGAAGGAACCGTCGCAGCCGGCGATCGCGTCGGCGTCGATGCGCAGCGCCCGCCCGTCGGCGTCGGTGAACGTGACATGGGGCTGCTCGGTACCGAGGTCGTGCAGCGCCACGTCAGTCGCCTCGTAGTGGATCTGCTGACCGGCCGCGTCGCGAGCCGCACCCAGGTCCCTCTGCACCTCGGTCTGACCGTAGATCCACACCTTTCGGTCGATCAGGTCGGCGAAGTTCACGTGGTGACGCTCGCCGGGCCACTGCAGGTAGATGCCCCGGTGCGGATCACCCTCGCGGTCCAGCCGGTCACCGAGGCCGCAGGACCGCAGCAGCTCGACCGTCGAGTTCTCCAGGATCCCGGCCCGGATCCTGGCCTCGACGTACGCCCGCGTGCGGGTCTCCACGACGATCGAGTCGACGCCGTCCTGGGCGAGCAGGTGCGACAGCAACAAGCCCGCCGGGCCGGCCCCGACGATGGCGACGTGAGTGCGCATGGCCAGTAGTGAACCGGCGCGGTCTCTCCAAGGCCAGTGCTGACTTCCGCTGAACGGAAGTTCACGCGTGAATGCTCCGACCGATGCCCTGGGCCGCGACCTGCAGCGCCGCGACCAGGCGGGGCCGGTCGCGCTTGAGGTTGGGCACCACGATCCCCAGTGCCGCCACCACCTGGCGGCCCGAGGCCTTCACCGGCACGGCGACCGACGACGCGCCCAGGCTCATCTCGTCGGTGGTCTCGGCGAAGCCGTCGCGCACCACCCTGCGCAACTGGGCGCGCAAGCGGCCGGGCTGGGTGATCGTGAACGGGGTGATGCGGGCCAGGTCGGCCAGTACGGCGGCGTGAACATCGTCCGGGGCGTGCGCGAGGAGCACCTTCCCCACCCCGGTGGCGTGCAGCGGTAACCGGGAGCCGACCTGGCTGACGACCGGTACCGAGGCGTGACCGGACAACCGGTCGACGTACAGGGCGGAGGTGCCGTCCCGCACGGCGAGGTGCACCGTGGCCAGGGTCGCGCCGTAGAGATCGTGCAGGAACGGGGAGGCGAGCTGGCGTAGTCCCGCTTGCACCGGCGCGAGCAGCCCGAGGTCCCACAGCCTGCGGCCGATCACGTACTCCCCTGAGGAGCGACGGGTCAGCGCACCCCACTCCACCAGCTCGCGGACGAGTCGATGAGCTGTCGGAAGCGGGAGCTCAGCCCGCTCCGCCAGCTCGGTCAAGCGCAGCAGCCGGTGATCTGAGTCGAAGGCCGCGAGCAGGGCCAGCACCCGGGACGTCACCGTCGTCCCGGCGGCTCCGCTGTTTCCCGCCCCATACTTCCACTGAGCGAAAGTCCCGGCTAGGCGGCCGCACGGCACGCCACATACGGTCGCGGGTATGACAGCGACATCGCCGTCCCGGGTGACCTCCCAGGCCGAGGTCAGCGCCGAGATCGCCGACTTGGCCAGTCCGGGTTCGCCGGGCATGCCGCAGCCACGGCTGGACTACCCGCCGTACCGCAGCAGCGCCCTGCGCAGCCCCCATCACCAGCTCGTCGCGGTCGACCCCGAGGGCGTGGAGCTGGCCGCGCCGGCGTTCGGGGCCCGCGACGTCCACGCGAGCGAGGCTGATCTCACCGCCGCGCACCGGGGCGAGCCGATCGGTGAGCGCATCGTGGTGGCCGGCCGGGTGACCGACACCTCGGGGCGGCCGGTGGCCGGGCAGCTCGTGGAGATCTGGCAGGCCAACGCCGCCGGCCGCTACCCGCACCAGGGCGACCGCCACGCCGCGCCGCTGGACCCGAACTTCACCGGTACCGGGCGGTGCCTGACCGGCCCGGACGGCTCCTACCGGTTCGTCACGGTCAAGCCCGGGCCGTACCCGTGGCGCAACCACCACAACGCGTGGCGGCCCGCGCACATCCACTTCTCGCTGTTCGGCCGCGCGTTCGCCGAGCGGTTGATCACCCAGGTGTACTTCCCCGGCGACCCGCTGTTCGATCTGGACCCGATCCTCCAGTCGGTCACCGACCCGGCCGCGCGCGCCCGGCTGATCGCCCGCTACGACCACGACCTCACCGAACCTGAGTGGGCCACCGGCTACCGCTGGGACATCGTGCTCGGCCGGGGCACCGGCACCCTCACCGAGGAGGCCACGTGAGCACGCTCGACCCGACGCCCGGGCAGACCATCGGCCCGTTCTACGGCTACGCGCTGCCCTACCCCGGCGACGCCGAGCTCGTCGCGCCCGGCCGGTCCGGTGCGGTGCGGCTGCACGGACAGGTGCTCGACGGCGCCGGCGATCCGGTTCCCGATGCGCTGCTGGAGATCTGGCAGCCCGCCCCGTCCGGGCAGATCGTCGCTGCGCCCGGGTCGTTGCGCCGGGACGGCTGGACGTTCACCGGGTGGGGGCGCGCCGCGACCGACGGCGCCGGGTATTACAGCTTCACCACGCTCGAGCCCGGGCCCGCCGAACCCGGCCGGCCGGCGTACTGGGCGATGACGGTATTCGCCCGCGGCCTGCTCGATCGGCTGTTCACCCGCGTCTACCTGCCTCCGGCCGCTCCCGATACGGATCCGCTGCTGACCGCTCTGCCCCCCGAGCGGCGCACCACGCTCGTCGCCGCCCGCGAGGGACACGGTCTGCGGTTCGACGTGCGTCTCCAAGGCGAGGCCGAGACCGTGTTCCTGGCCCACCGGTGAGCGATCTGTTCTGGCCCGGTGACGAGCGGGCGGGTGACATCTTCTCCGGCCCGGCGCTGCTGGCCGCCATGGTCCGGGTCGAAGCAGCGTGGCTTGGTGCGCCCGTCCAGCACGGGATAGCCGACTCGGCCGCCACCGACGACCTCGCCGGGCTGATCGAGCCGGACGACGTGGGCGCGGTGGCGACCGGAGCGGCGGCCGGCGGCAACCCGGTGATTCCTCTGCTCGCCGTGTTGCGAGACCGGTTGAGGACCCGGAACCCGGCCGGTGCGAGCTGACTGCACCGGGGTCTCACCAGCCAGGACATGCTGGACACCGCGTTGATGCTGTGCGCGACCAGTCTGCTCGCGGAACTACAAGAAGCGCTCGCCGCGCAGGTGCAGACTCTGGTCGACCTGGTCGGCCGCCACCGCCGCACGGTGATGACCGGACGGACGCTGACCCAGCACGCCGTACCCACCACGTTCGGGCTGAAAGCGGCGAACTGGTTGGCCGGCGTTCTAGACGCCGCTGACGACCTCCACGTGATCCGGCCGCGAGCCCAGTTCGGCGGCGCGGCCGGCACCCTAGCCGGGCCGACAGCGCTGGCCGGCGCGGCCGGATTGCCCGACCCGCCCGCCCGGGCGATGGATCTGGCCAACACCGCCGCGCTGATCCTCGAACTGGCGCCCGGGTCGCCGTGGCACACCAGCCGAGCACCCGTCACCCGCCTCGGCGGAGCATTGGTGGGCTGCACCGACGCGTGGGGGCGGATCGCCGCCGACGTCCTCACCCTGTCCCGGCCCGAGATCGGCGAGCTGGCCGAGGGCACCGGGGGCGGATCGTCGACCATGCCGCACAAGGCCAACCCCGTGCTCTCGGTCCTGATCCGCCGGGCCGCGCTCGCCGCGCCCGGACTCGGCGCCCAACTCCACCTCGCCGCCGCCGATGCCCGCGACGAACGACCCGACGGTGCGTGGCACCTGGAATGGTCCGCGCTGCGCGACCTCGGCCGCCACACCGCCACCGCGTACACCACCGATCTGCTCGACGGATTGCGGGTCGACACCGAACGAATGCGCGCGACCCTCGACAACGCCGCCGGGGCGGTCCTCGCCGAGCGGGCATCGCTCGTGCCGCGGTCCACCGGCAGCGTCGCCGACTACCTGGGCGCCGCCGATCTCATCGTCGACTCGGTCCTCGATCGCGCTCGGGCCCGGATCAAGGAGCGACCATGACCGTGTCCGTTGCGCTGCGTCGGCTCGGGTCCTCGCAGGTCGGACGGCCCGTGCTCGTGCTCGGTCCGTCACTCGGCACGTCCGCGGACACCCTATGGAGCGAGGCCGGCAGCGCGCTGGCCGAGGAGTTCGACGTGTTCGTCTGGGACCTCCCGGGGCACGGCCAGGCCGAACCGGCCCGATCGAGGTTCACCGTCGCCGACCTGGCGGACGCGGTGGTGGCTGAACTCGGCACGGTCACCAGCGGGCGGTTCGCCTACGCCGGCGACTCGGTCGGCGGAGCCGTCGGCCTGCATCTGCTGCTCCACCACCCCGTCCGGCTCACCGCGGCGACGCTGCTGTGCACCGGCGCCCGGATCGGCACCCCTGAGATGTGGGCCGACCGCGCCGCGCTCGTGCGCGATCAGGGCATCGAACCGCTGGTCGCCGACACACCGGGCCGATGGTTCGCTCCCGGTTTCCCCGATCGGGGTCCCGCCGTGGCCACCGCGTTGGTCGAAGCGCTGCGCGCGGTCGATCCCGAGAGCTACGCGCGCACCTGTGGCGCGCTCGGCGACTTCGACGTCCGCAACCGCCTGGGAGAGATCGCCATCCCGGTGCTCGCGGTCGCCGGTGCGCACGACGTACCGACCCCGGTCGCGTCGCTGCGGGAGATCGCCGACGCGGTACCCGGCGCCCGCCTGGTCGTGCTCGAGGACGCCGCGCATCTGGCGCCGGCCGAAGCACCGGCCCGCGTCGCTGGACTGATCGGTGCGCACAGCCGCCAGGTCGGCCACGGCGCCGGCATGCGAGTTCGCCGCGCCGTCCTCGGTGACGCCCACGTCGACCGCGCCACCGCCGCCGCGACCGACCTCACCCGGGAGTTCCAGGACTTCATCACCCGCTACGCCTGGGGCGAGATCTGGACCCGC
>JADEYI010002253.1_pt1 | contig 10350 bp, 11 predicted proteins | sample 8542331 | NCBI WGS metagenome assembly JADEYI01 (sample SAMN16510988, study PRJNA670497) | mine drainage metagenome | isolation source: biofilm near Copperflume 1 | place: Germany: Marsberg coppermine Kilianstollen | collected 2018-02
CCGTGCAGGCATACGGCCGCGAAGGCGAGCCGTGCTATCGCTGCGGCACGCCGATGCGGCGGATTAAGGTCGGCGGCCGCAGCAGCGTCTTCTGTCCGAAATGCCAGCCGGCGCCACGGCGCCGAACAGGATGCTGAAGAACTCTCTCCATCACGGAGCGCGGGCACTCACGGAGCGCGGGCATTCAGCCCGCGCGGTTAGCTTCACAAGGGCCCGTGCACCGGCTTGACGCATTTTCAGCACCCTGCTCACCCCCGGGCCCATCCCTCCAGGGAAGGCAAGCGCGAATCGGACGAGGAGCAAGGCGAAGGGCAGGGACGGCAGGACCGGGACTCACGCGAGGAGCGTCGGCGGCTCGAAGACGAACGTCCGACGCGTTCGTGCCAGTGCAGCCTCGGCGAAGCACACGCCACAGCTCCACGCGCGTGACCTCCGAGGCTGACGTCGGCGCTTGACACGAGCGACGCCTCGATCGAGGCTGATCGCACGCAGGCTCCACTAGCGATCGGCGGCTTCACTTGGATCAACGCGCCCTCGAGTCCGTCTGCCGCGACTGTGGACGGCCCCTGTCGTTTCACGCCGGAGAGACCGCGCCCGCCCGTTGCGCAGACTGCTTCGAAGGATTCCTGCGGATCCGCGATGCGGAGTTTCTCAGCAGCTACGCCGAACTGGGCGTCGCGAGCCGCCGCATCCTCGCCGAGACGAGCCTGCGGGCGCTCGTGATGGAGTCGCCGCCGCACCGGAAAGTGCTGGCGATGCACATCATGGAGCAGTACGTGCAGGCGGCATCCGACCTCGTCGGGCTCTACGGCGCATTGCAGGCGCGTGCGCACACGCCCGTCATGCGCGCGTTTCTCGCCTTCCACCTGGACCGCACCTCGGCGCTTGCGTTCTTCCGCGAGATCCGCGAGACGCCGGGCCCGGAGCTGCTCGATCGCCTCAATATTCCGCAGCAGGCGGATCTTGCCGGTAGCTTGCCGTCGCTGTCGAAGAAGGACATCAAGGATCTCGATCGTGCGGTGCACCAGATGCTCATCGATCTGCGCAAGACCGTCGATATGGGCGAGACGGCCGCGCTGGCGTTGGCGCAAATGGCAGGCGAGCGCCGGACGGGCGCGGCGCTCACCAACCAGTCGCAGTGGCTCGACAGCGTCGGGCTGCGCGCCGACCAGGTCGCGGCGATCGCCATCGACGAGCGCCGCCGCACCGTGAACGTCACCGCGATCACAGTCGACGAGGCGCGCCTGCAGACGATGGTCGGCGCCATCGACGCGATGACGCGCGCGTCTCAGAACATGATCTACGCCGTGCTCAGCGTCTACCAGGAAGAAGACCGCGCGAAGGAACTGGCGACCCGGTCTCATACGCGGAAGCGCGCGACGACGGGCAGGTAGCGCACGCGTCGCCCGCGCAACGTCCGCGCACTCATGTTTGTGGTGCAGGCCCCGGATTCAAGCTCTCCAGGTCTCCTGTGACGAACCAGAACACGAGGGTGACCGCGAACCCACATGCCGGGCAATGGCAGTACAGCCGGTCCCCGGCCGGCGAGAACGGCCACGTCTTCCAGTGAGCGTCGTCTCGGTGGCCCAGCGAGGCCTGCCCATCCCGTTCGAGTTCGGTGGCCCCGCAACCGGGACAGCCGAGTGCACGCAGGATCGTGTACTCGAGCGGGACGAGGTACGAGCTTTGCAGAAACTCGGGCACTTCCGTCTGGCCCGCGGCCTTGAGAGCGTCTGCCAGCTGAAGTTCGAACTGCAGCGTAAACGGGGGTCGGCTCGGTAGAGAGCGGTCACCGTCGTCCATCATCCCTCCTCCCCTTCACCATCGGGATCGCCGCCAGATCGAGCGGATCAGCAGCGGCAGACCTTGAAGAACGTGCCGGGGACGTTGTCACGGTGTGCGCGCCGCGTCCCGGCGACCCGAACCTCGTACCTCCAACCTCCAACCGCCCGAGATCACGGGCAGGGTGAAGGTTGCGCGAAGGCCCAATCGAGCAGGCGCTCCGAGTCGGCGTAGCGGTCCTGGCTCTTCATCAGCGATGCGATGATGCTACGGCCATTGCGTGTCGCCGATGCCACGATCGTCTGCGCCGATTGCTCCGTGTACCCGATCTTCACGCCGTCAGCGCCCTGGTACTCGGAGAGGAAGCGGTTCCCGTTCCAGACCTCCGGCCCATCCCACTTCGGCTGGTAGCTCTCCGTGGCGACGATCTGGCGAAGCGTCGGGTTCTGCATCACGTAGCGAGCGAGGACCGCCATGTCGTACGCGCTCGAATAGAGGTCCGGGTCGTTGAGGCCGTGCGGGTTGGTGAAGTGCGTGTCGTCGAGCGCCAGCGACTGCGCCTTCGCGTTCATCAGGTCGACGAATTTCGCCTGGGTGCCGCTGATTCCTTCCGCGATGGCGATCGCGGCGTCGTTGCCGGATGGCAACAGCAGACCGTACAGAAGGTCGAGCAGCGACAGCTGCATGCCCGGCTTCAGTCCCATGATCGTTGAGCCCGTGTCCGTGTAGAGCTGTGTGCCGTCGACGTGCGAGGTGATCATCGTGCTCGGATCCGCCTGGTCCATCGCGACGGCCGCGGTCATCAGCTTGGTGAGGCTCGCCGGCGGCAAGTGCGCGTGCTCGTCGCGGCCGAAGATCAGCGCGCCGCACGAAGTCTCGACGACGGCGATCGACTGCGCGCTCACGAACGGCAGTCCTGCCGGCGCCGTCGGTGTTCCGGCGGGCGTCGGGCGGGCAATCAGCGACGCGGCAACCTGCGTGGGATGCACTTCCGCGGCGGACACGGAGGACGTACAGCCGCTGCAGTCCGGCGCTGCGACGCCGTCGCCGTACAGCGCGCCGGAGATCCAGCCGCCGGCCAGCGCGACGGCAACCAGTGCCACCGCGATCACCACCGCACCCACCCCGCCACGGGTTGCACGGCCAAAGTCTTCCATTCCGGGCGAGTATAGCCGCCGCGATCCCGTTTCGCCAGCATCTCGATCAGGATCATGATCAGATCATGGGAAACCGGGGTATTGACACTCGATTGACAGCCTGAGGCGCGTGCATATACTGAATCGCGCCGTCGATCCGCCGCGTGCGGACGGCGAGCGTGACAGAACGTACGAAGATCATCAGGCTGCTTGGATCCCGCGGACCGAGACGGCAGAGACAGCGGGTGTACGCCCGACGCCATGCCCTCCGGCCTCCGGAGCGGCATTTTTTGTGCCGCCGGGCAGCCGCGAGGCGTAGCGCAAGTCTCGCTCGTCGTCAGTGTGCGCGAAGTTGCTGTTCATTCTGAGCGAAGGGCATTGTCATTCTGAGCGCAGCGAAGAATCTCTCCGGGAGGGGAACCAACGGGTGCGGACCATACTCAAAAGCAAGATCCATCGCGCGACCGTCACGCAGGCCGACCTCCACTACGAAGGCAGCATCACGATCGATCCTGTACTGCTCGAAGCGGCGGACGTCGTCGCGTTCGAGCAGGTGCACGTCCTCGACGTGGACAACGGATCGCGGCTGACCACGTACGCCATCGAAGGCGCGCGCGGCTCCGGGCAGGTCTGCATCAACGGCGCCGCCGCGCGGCTCGTCAGCCCCGGCGATACCGTGATCATCCTCACCTACACGACGGCGACCGACGCCGAAGCCCGCAGCGCGGAGCCGACGCTCGTCTACGTCGACGAGAAGAACCGCATCGTACGCACCGGCAGTCACATCGAACCGGCCCCCGTCGCCTGACGGGCACAGGGCACGCGGCGTGCCCGGGAGGCATCATGACGCGGATCAGCACCACCGACATTCGGCAGATGAAGGAGCGCGGTGAGAAGATCGTGATGATGACGGCGTATGACTGCCCGACGGCGCGGCTCGTCGAGCAGGGTGGCGCCGATATCGTCCTCGTCGGCGATACGCTCGGCATGGTGGTGCTCGGCTACGACTCGACGCTGCCGGTGACGATGGACGACATGGTGCATCACACGAAGGCCGCCGTCCGCGGCACGGAGCGCGCGCTCGTCGTCGGCGACATGCCGTTCATGAGCTATCAGACGGGCTGGCAGGACGCGATGCGCAACGCCGCGCGACTGATGCAGGAGGCAGGCTGCGGCGCCGTCAAGCTCGAAGGCGGCACACGCTCGGCGGAGACCGTCCAGAGGCTGGTCGAGGCGGGCATCCCCGTCATGGGGCACATCGGCTTGACGCCGCAGTCGGTGAACCAGTTCGGCGGCTTCAAGGTGCAGGGCAAGACGCCTGCCGCCGCCGTGCAGCTGATGCACGATGCCCAGGCGCTCGAACAGGCTGGCGCGTTCGCCATCGTCCTCGAAACGATCCCCGCGCCTCTCGCGGAGCTCCTCACAGGGCGGCTCAGCGTGCCGACGATCGGCATCGGCGCCGGCGCCGGCTGCGACGGCCAGGTGCAGGTCTTCCACGACATGCTCGGCATGTTCGACGCCTTCATCCCCAAGCACGCGAAGCGCTACGCCGAGATCGGCGATGCGATTCGCGAGGCGGTGCGCGCCTACGCCCAGGACGTGCGCGCCGGCGACTTCCCGACGGCGAAGGAGAGTTTCCGCATGGACCCGGCCGCGCTCGCGGAGCTGCGCCCGGACGCCGCCGCGAAGATGCGCAAGCGTCACGCCCTCGGCCTCGACTCGTGAGCGTCAGCCCGGACCGGCGACCAACCCACCGTCTCGCGAGCCTGCGCTTCCGCGCGCACAGGCATCGTGCGTATACGTCGCGGAGATCACTCGCGTCCGTTGTGCCCCAGTCCCCAGTCCCGAGTCCCCAGCCGGCCACCAGTGCGCATCTTCCGCACGGTCGCTGAGTTTCGCGCCTGGCGCTCGACGCTCGACGGCGATGTTGGGCTCGTGCCGACGATGGGCTACCTGCACGAGGGACATCTCTCGCTCGTGCGCGCGGCGCGCGCCGGCAACGCGCACGTCGTCGCCTCGATCTTTGTCAATCCCGCGCAATTCGGACCGAACGAAGACCTCGCGCGCTATCCGCGTGATGAAGCACGCGACCTCGACCTGCTCAGAGCCGAGCGCGTCGATGCCGTGTTCGCGCCCGACGCCCCAGAGATCTACCCGGACGGTTACAGCACGTACGTCGAGGTCGAAGGACTCACCGAGCGGCTCGAAGGCGCGAGCAGGCCGACGCACTTCCGGGGCGTCGCGACGGTCGTGCTCAAGCTGCTGAATATCGTGCAGCCGCAGCGCGCCTACTTCGGCCAAAAAGATGCGCAGCAACTCGCCGTCGTTCGCCGCATGGCGCGCGACCTCGACGTCGGCGCCGAGATCGTCGGCCTGCCGATCGTCCGCGAACCCGACGGGCTGGCGCTGAGCAGCCGCAACATCTACCTGCGCGGCGACGACCGTCGCGCAGCGCTCGTGCTGAACCGCTCGCTCGCGCTGGCGCAGCGCCTGTTCGACGACGGCGAGCGCGACGCAGAAGTGATGCGTGCGCAGATGACGGCCTTGATCGCCGCCGAGCCCCGCGCCGAGATCGACTACGTCAGCATCGCCGACGCGGAGACGCTCGAGGAGCTTCGTCTGGTCGAACGGCCCACGCTCGTGTCGCTCGCCGTGCGCATCGGCGGTACGCGGCTGATCGACAACGTCGTGCTTACACCGTAAACCGGCGGGTCGCACCTCAACGCACGGCAGACGAGCACAGCCGGGGGTGGCTGTGCCACATTGTTCGACGCGGGGTGCGGGCAGGGCTTGCCCTGCCCCCACACTTCGAGCGGCGCCCACGCACCAGCCATCACCCGCCGCCCCCACTTCCGCTCTCCGCTCTCCGCTCTCCGCTCTCCGACCCCTGATCTCGGTCACCCGCGTCGCCTCCACCTCCGCTCTCCGCCCTCCGGCCGCTGACCTCCGTCACCTACGCCGCCTCCCACCGCCACTCTCCGACCTCCGCCCTCCGACTTCGATAACCTACGCCGGCAGGCGGCTCATCAGCGTCCCCAGCGCGCGCCAGTCGTCCTCTTGCTGCGATTGCCGACGGTGGAGCGTGGACTGACGGCTCGGGTGGTACAGGGGCACGAGTGTCCGGCCGTACCATGCGACGGGCCGGGCGACGTCACCACCGAGTTCGGTGTCGTGTGCGGCGATGGCGCGCGTCGCTTCGAGCGCTACGCGCCCGAGCGTGACGACGATCGGCGCTCGCACAATGGCGAGCGTTCGGCCAAGGAACGGCAGGCAGCGCGCACGTTCGCGCGGTGACGGCGGGCGGTTGCGGCCCGCGGCATCGACCGGGTTGCAGAGCACGGCGTTCGTGACGAAGACATCGCTGCGGTCGATGCCGGCGAGTGCGAGAAAGGCGGCGAAGCGCCGGCCCGACTCGTCGCGCGTGAGTGGCACGCCGGTGATCGCGCCACCGCGGCGGCCCACCGCTTCGGCGATGAACAACACGCGCGCATCAAGGCTTCCGTTCCCGTCGCCGATCGCGTGGCAGTACCTCATCGCGTCGCACGCGCGGCAGACTCGTACGTCGTGTACCAGTCGGGTGAAGCGACGCTGATCCGTCGATGTTATCGTGCTCTTCGAGATGCTCGGCATATCCGTGGACGGCGACACTCTCCGTTGCTGCGCCGGATCATTGTACGGCGCTCATCGTGCCACTTGAATGCGCGCGCCGATGCGCGTAGGATCGCGATCGAGACGGAAACATCGGCAGCCTGTGAGAACGTGATGCGTCCCGTGCCCGAATACGACGCAAAATCCTGGCTCCTCAAGGCGCTGCGCGAGACCGCGCACGCCATGGAGTCACTGCTCTGGAACCTCGACGATGACGACGCGCTCGAACGGCGGCCGGATGAGGACGAATGGTCGTGCCGGGAACTCGCCGCGCACATGGGTGAGATGGAGCGGCGCTACATCGAGCGGCTGGAGCGCATCGTTCGCATGGACGAGCCGCGCGTGGCGGCGTTCGACAGCGACTCCGTCGACCAGCGGGCAGTTCGGGATTCGGACGGCGTCTTCGACCTGATGGACGAGTTCTCGGTGCTGCGGCGGCAGTCCGTCCACCTGCTGTGGTCGCTCGACGACGACGACTGGCAGCGCCGTGGCGTACACCCGTACCTGGGGCCGCTTACGATCACGCAGGTCGCGCGTGAGATGAACGAGCACGACCTCGCCCATCTCTGGCAACTGCGGCGGCTCTGCGACCGCTTCGCGCCGGCGTCCGCGAACGCGCTGTAGCGCTTCGTCCCCAGCCTGTACCATTTCCGGACGAGGTGATTGACGATGGGCATCCTGCCGATCCGCATCGCAGGCGATCCGGTGCTTCGCGAGAAGGCAAAGAAGATCAAGAAGATCGACGAGTCGGTTCAGAAGCTGATCGACGACATGATCGATACGATGCGCTCTGCGCCAGGCGTCGGGCTCGCGGCGCCGCAGGTTGGGCTGTCGCTGCGTGTCGTCGTCATCGAGACGCCGGACGATGGTCTGCTCGCGTTGATCAACCCGGAAGTCGTCAAGTCTTCGGGCGAGCGGCGGCTGATGGAGGGCTGCTTGTCGGTGCCGGGTTATCAGGCGGAAGTCACCCGTCACAAGCATGTGACCGTGAAGGCGCTCGACCGCGATGGCAAGGAGGTCCGTCTGAAGGCGTCCGAGAACCTCCTCGCCCAGGCGCTGGAGCACGAGATCGACCACATCAACGGCGTGCTCTACATCGATTACCTGGAGAGCGCCGACGAACTGATCCCCGTGCGCCCGTCTGTCGACGACGACGAGGCGACGGAAGCCGAAGTGAGCCTGGCGTAGGCGCTGATCGGCGGCCGGCGGATCGTCGGGATGACGCGGATGGTCGCAGATGCGATTCGCCATGCTTTCGGCCTTCTGCATCGCGCTGAACGCGGCATAGCGTTCTCAAGATGAACGTGTTCGCACCGCCGCCGTCCCTCGAACGGCTTCTCACACGCGTCGCAGCGCTCGCATCCGGCGGCGTGGTCTATGTTGTCGGCGGCACCGTGCGCGATGTCCTGCTCGCGCGGCCGGCGCATGACCTCGACCTCGCGCTGGCCGGCGACGCGCGAGCGTGGGCGCGCGAGCTCGCCGATGCACTCGGTGGTCATTTCGTGGCGCTCGACGACGAACGCGGCGTCGCGCGCATCGTGCTGGATACCGGCGAGGTTCGGCAGATCGATGTCGCGGCGCTTCAGGACACCCTCGACGACGATCTCCGCCGCCGGGACTTCACGATCGACGCGATGGCGGTACGGCTTGGCGAGCGTGATGTGCACGATCCGTGCGGCGGCGCCGTCGACCTCGAACGCGGCGTCGTACGCATGACCGCAGAGACCGTGCTCGACGCTGACCCGCTGCGGCTGCTCCGCGGCGTGCGGCTCGCGGCGGAACTGCGGTTCGCCATCGAACCGCAGACGCTCGCGGCGATTCGCGAACGGGCGCCGCGCGTCCTCGAGGCCGCGCCGGAGCGACGGCGTGATGAGCTGTGCCGCATCTTCGCGCTCGCGGACGCGGAGCGCGGCGTGCGGCTGCTGGACAGCGCCGGCCTGCTCGACGTGCTTCTGCCCGAAGTCGCTGTCGGGAAGGGCGTAGAGCAGCCGAAGGAGCACGCGTACGACGTCTTCGAGCACAACGTCCGCACCGTTGCGGCGCTCGATGTGATGCTGGCGGCGACCCGCCCGGCGGCCGCGACGGTCTGGATGTGGGATGAAGTCTGGGACATCTTCGGATGGCGGGAGTCGCAGCTCCGCGCGTACTTCGCCGAAGAGCTGAGCGAGGGCCGCTCGCGCGCGACGCTCCTGCGCCTCGCCGGCCTGCTGCACGATGTCGCGAAGCCGCAGACCCGCGCGCTGCAGCCGGACGGCCGCATCCGGTTCTTCGGCCACGCCGACGAGGGCGCAAAGATCGCCGCCGCAATCTGCCGGGGATATCGCTTCTCAGCCCGCGAGACCCGCTGGGTGGCGCTCTTGGTCGAACAGCACCTGCGTCCGGTACAGCTCGCCCAGCTCGGCGAAGTGCCGACGAGGCGCGCGCTGCATCGTTTCTTCAAGGATCTTGCCGATGCTGCTGAAGCCGTCCTCTTCCTTGCACTCGCCGATGCGGCGGCCGCGCGTGGCCCGAAGATGACGCGGGAAGAATGGCGGCGGCAGGTAGCGTATATGAACAGCCTGCTCGTGCGTTCTTTTGAGGATGAGGGTATAGTACATCCGCCGCGGCTCCTGACCGGGTATGACATAATGTTGCAACTGGGCCTCCCGGAGGGCCCGCTCATCGGCCAGCTCCTGGCTGCTCTCGAAGAGGCACAGGCTGGCGGCGAGATCGAAGGTCGCGACCAGGCGCTGACCTTCGTGAGGGAGCAGATGAGCGGCCGGACGCGCGCGGCAGACTAGGGCAGATGAACGCAGCAGAACTCAGCTTCCTCGTCATCATCGGCGTCATCGTTGCCTTCTACCTGATCGTGCTGCGGCCTCAGCAGCAAGACCAACAGCGGCAGCAAAAGGACATCAAAGACCTCCAGGTCGGCGATGAAGTGCTGACGACCGGCGGCCTGCTTGGCACCGTCAAGGAAGTGCACATTCCGGAGAAGGGCCCCGTACAGATCGTGATTGACTTCGGCAATGGCATCGTCATCTCCGGCCTCGCGAGCGCGATCGCGCAACGCGTCGCGGCCGGCCAGACCGTTCATTCGCAACAGCAAGCGAGTATCGAGGAGAAACAAGGCTGATGGTGAGGAAGTGGTGGGGCCGGCTGTCGTTCCTCCTAATGGTCGCGGTCGCCGTGAGCGCGATCTATGCCGTCTGGCCCAATGAGCCGGACCGCTACCTGCCATCGGCGATTCCATGGCCGCACGGTCAGGGCATCCCCAGTTCCGTCGCTGCACATCTGCCGTGCCATTCCACCCAGACGAAGCAGGAGAGTAACTCCGCGAACTGCCGGGGCATGACGCTGGGCCTCGACCTCAAGGGCGGCTCGCGCGTGACGCTGCAGGCCGAACCGGGCCCCGGCCTCACGAAGGCCGACATCGCGGATGGCATTGCCGCCAACAAGTCGATCATCGACGGCCGCCTGAACCCGTTCGGTGTGTCCGAATCGTCTGTGCAGACGTCCGGCAGCGACAAACTGATCGTCGAGGCTCCCGGGCTCAGCGCTTCACAGCTGCGCGACCTCACGCGCCCCGCCGTCCTGATGTGGTGCGAGGGCCTGCAGCAGGGCGGCCAGGCCGGCGCCGGCAGCCCGCTCGCCGTCGTCCCGGACGGCTCGAAGGTCTACTACAAACCGGGTACGTGCCAGCCGGACATCGACTCGAAGGGTGCGGTCGCGCTCAAGGACGCGAACGGCAACATCGCCAAGAACCCCGACGGCACCATCCAGCGGGTGACGCCCACGTATACGA
>JADEYI010002254.1_pt1 | contig 10347 bp, 6 predicted proteins | sample 8542331 | NCBI WGS metagenome assembly JADEYI01 (sample SAMN16510988, study PRJNA670497) | mine drainage metagenome | isolation source: biofilm near Copperflume 1 | place: Germany: Marsberg coppermine Kilianstollen | collected 2018-02
AAGCCAAGGAGGAGGTGCTCCGTTGTCACTTCCAACGCCTCGTCCATCAGCGCCTCTTGCTCGGCCACGTCAAGCACCGCCTGCGCTGACGGGTTGAGCCGTGGCTCGACGAGCGAAGGCCGCGTCCCTTTGCCGATGACGAATTCCAGCGCTTGACGCACACGGGCCACACTCACGCCCAAACTCATGATCAGCCCATTCACGGCCTCATCGTTGGAGTCGAGCAGCCCAGCGAGCAAATGTTCCGTGCAGATGGTCTTATGCTGAAGCCGCAGGGCAATCTCACGCGCGTGCGCCAGCGCGCGGCGCGCGTCCAGGCTGTAGCGATCAAAACGACTCACAACGACCTCTCCCCCCTAGCGAAACGGTCTCCGTCACTCCCGCTCCACCAACCAGAACGCGGCAATCCTCGGTGTGCCGCACCAATCGCGGCATGAAGTAGGGAAAGCAAAGTTTGTGCCACCTTTGCCATCGGCATCACCCTGACCTTCGCGGACGTGGCAATACGTGCCTACGCTAGATGCCCCAGGCCTGTCGGAAAAGCCGGAGCGTTCTGGCAGGCGAGGACGTGCGAGGAGCGGAGAGACGATGCGCTATAAGATGTCCAACTCGCGCTCGATCAGTGGACGATCGAGCCGAAAGGGATTGGCGGCGGGCGCGAGCTGACCTGTGATCGTCTCGACCACCAAGCGGCTGCCGCCCGCGCTGGCCATAATGCCATGACCGCTATAGCCGCAGTTCACGAACAGGCCTTCCACAGCGGTCGGCCCCAGATAGGGTCGGTGGTCGGGCGTATAGGTATATTGGCCAGCGCGCGAGAACCAGTGCGCGGTGTTGCGCCGCCAGACGGTTCGCCAGAAAGGCGTGATGCGCGCCACGGCGTGGTCGCTCGCGGGATCGAGCAGCCCCAGGGCGAATGCCTCGCTGGGGGGCACGTCTTCGAGCGGCGGGCCAGGCGGCACACCGGGCGCCGTCCACAGCAGATGTGCGCCACGCAGCGCGGGACGCCAGTGGGCGCCCGTCTCCTCGTCAATGGTCATCGGCGCGTCGGGTGGCACGTCGGGCACGTCAGGCAGGATCACCCGCTGGCGGCGCACCAGGGAGAGGGCCAGCTCCACGTCCGCCATGCGCGCCACGACGCCAGAGAACGGTCCCGCCGCGATGACCGCGCGGTCGGTGGCAATCACGCCTCTGGTGGTGAGCACCGCGCTGATGCGCCCCCCCACCAGCGCGAAGCCGGTGACAGCGGTCTCAGTGACAAAGGTGGCGTGGCTGGCGGCGGCATAGCCCATCGCCAGCTTGCGCGGATCGAGCCAGCCATCACCCGCACGATAACGCGCCTGCACGATCTCAGGCGCGAGGTAAGGGAAGCGGGCATGCGCCTCCGCACCGCTCAGCAGTTCCACATCCGCTAGGCCCCAGGCACGTTGGCGCCGCACCTGCTCGCGCTGGCGCTGGGCTGTGGTCTCGGTGGTGGCGATCCAGAGATAGCCCTGTTGGCGGATATCAATGTCGTAGCCAGCAAGCTCGGTGACCTCGGCAAAGTGAGTGTAGAGGGCAATGCCCTCACGCACCAGCGCCATCTCCTCGGCGTTATCGAACTGCGCGCGAAAGGCGCCGGTCGCCGCGGGCGTGGTGAGGGTGGCGAGCGCTGGCCGTTGCTCGATCACCACCGCCCGCAGCCCAGCGCGCGCCGCGAAGAAAGCCGTCGCCGCACCGATGATGCCCCCGCCAATAATCACCAGATCAGCGGTTCGCGGCAATTCCTGGGTTGGTCGCACCTCATACTGGATCATCGCGCCCTCCTTGAAGGTCGCCTTGGGGGAAGCTTGCCTGGGAGGCACTACGCGAGCCGTTCGGTCGTCACACGATCGAAGACATGGAGGGTGGCGATCTCAGGCGCGAGAATCACCCGCTCGCCAGGCCGCACCGCCATACCCGATGGGATGCGCGCGGTGATGCCCGTCGTCTCGACCTCCTCGCTCGCCAGTGCCCCTGGCACACGCAGATAGACCACCTGCTCGTTGCCCAGATGCTCAACCACCTCCACCTCACCGCGCAGCGTCGCGTCGTCGCTCTCTCCCGCCAAGCGCAGGTGCTCTGGGCGGATGCCAACGACCACCTCACGATCCCCATCCGTCGCGCCCCCCGCCAGCCGCGCCGCCGCGGCGGCGCTCAGTGGCAGCGTGCGCGCCTCCGCCCCCGCGCCGATGATGACGACCGGCTCATGAGCGCTATACTGGAGCCGCGCGGCAAAAAAATCCATCGAAGGACTGCCGAGAAAGCCAGCGACGAAGAGATTAGCGGGCGCGTCGTAGAGTTCCTGGGGCGGGCCGAGTTGCTCGATCACTCCCGCATGCATCACGGCAATGCGGTCGCCCATCGTCATCGCCTCCGCCTGGTCGTGCGTCACGTAGAGCGTCGTCACGTGGACCCGCTGGTGCAGCCGCGCGATCTCTGCCCGCATGCGCACGCGCAACCGGGCATCCAAGTTGGAAAGCGGCTCATCCATCAGGAAGACACGCGGCTCATGCACCAGCGCTCGGCCCAACGCCACGCGCTGCTGCTGGCCACCAGAGAGTTGCCATGGCTTGCGATCCAGATACTCATCAATGCCCAGCGCGCCAGCGGCCCGCGAGACGCGCCGCTCGGTTTCCTGGCGTGAAAGGTGGCGCACGCGCAGGCTAAAAGCCATGTTCTCGAAGACCGTCATGTGCGGGAAGAGCGCATAGCCCTGGAAGACCATGGCGATATTTCGCGCCTCGGCGGGCACCTCAGTGATGCGCTGGTCGCCGAGGTACAGATCACCCGCCGTGGGGCGCTCTAACCCAGCGATCAGCCGCAGCGCGGTGGTCTTGCCGCAGCCCGATGGCCCCACCACCACGAGGAACTCGGTATCACGCACATGCAGATCGAGATTCCGAATGACCGGCGCGCCACTGCCGTAGCGCTTATACACGTTCACGAAACGGACATCCACCATACGACAACTCCCACCTGGCACCCCCGCCCCCTGAAAGGGACGCGCGCCAGACGCTACTGCGGTCCCAGCACGGCCGCTTCCAGTGCCGGCAGATCCACCACCACAGCGTCATCCGTCACTGGCAGCTCGCCCGTGGCAGCGGAGCCAAGGCGGTGGCCAAAAACGGGCGGCAACGCGAGACCTTCCGCCGGCCCAGCGGTCAGCGCTATACGCGCGCGCACAGGCGCCTGGGCATTATTCAGCACCACGACAAGATATTCTGTATCCGACCAGCGCAGGTACGCCCCCACCTGCTCGGTGGCATCCCCTGGGCCATCCAGCACCGTTACGGGTAACCGTGTGCGACTGCCGTGGCGCAGCGCTGGATGCCCACGACGCAGCGCGCAGAGTGCGTGATAGTGGGCCAAGATCTCGTGGTCCTGGTCGGCGCCCCAGAGCATCGGCGCGCGGGCGAAGGCGTTCTCCTGGGCCGCGTCCGCGGTCTGCGACAACCCAACCTCGGTTCCATAATAGAGAATCGGCGTGCCATCGAGCGTCATCTGACAGGTCGCCGCCAACCGCAGGCGCGCCTTGTCACCTTCCGCCAGCCAGAGAAAGCGATTCATGTCGTGGTTGTCGAGCAGCGTCGCGCGCCCAAACTCTGGCACCAGTGTCCGCGCGCGCGCATCCAGGAAATCGAGCAGCGTCACGAGCGGCTCCTCACGTCGCGCGAAGACGCGCCGCAGCCGCGCCGCCAGCGCGAAATCCATCGCGGCATCCATCCTCCCAGCATAGATCGCCAGGTCAGCGGGCGCCTCAGTCACCTCGCCAAGCGTCAGCGCCTGTGGGAAGCGTTCTTTGAGTCCATGCTGGAAGAGCGTCCAGAACGCCGGTGATGGGCCAGAGACATAATCCAGCCGCAGGCCATCCGCTCCCAAGTCACTCAGCCAGAACTCCGCCGCCGTGGCCAGGTACCGCCGCACATCAGGGTGCTCGGTCGCCAGTTCTGGCATACTCGGCACCAGCGCGTAGGTACGATAGCCATACGGTGGATAGTCACCAAAGGTATACCATTGACGCAACGGACTGTGTGGCTCCGCCTGTGCGCGGCGGAAGAGGGGATGCTCGGTAGAGGTATGATTGGCCACAAAGTCGAGGATGACCTTCATCTCGCGCGCATGCGCCTCGACGATGAGCCGGTGCAGTGTCTCGTTGGTGCCGTAGCGCCGCGCGACGTAGTAGTCGCTGGCGGGGTCGTAGCCATGGTAGCTCGGACTCTCCATCACCGGCGAGAGCCATAGGCAATTTACGCCGAGTTCTCGCAGATACTCCAACCGCTCCAGCACGCCCGCGAGCGTGCCGCCAAAGAAGCCCGTGATCGTCCCAGGGTCACGCACAGGCGGCTCGTCGGCCCCCGCGCTGAAGCGGTCCACCTGGATGTGATAGATGATGGCGTCGTCGAACCAATCGGGCACACGGATGGTATCCACGTGATAGGCGAAGACGCGGCCCCGCGCTTGTGGCCCACTCACGGGGTCGGCATAGTCGGCATACCAGACGCGCCGTTCGCCACGCACGCTCCACCCCTCGGCGCGGTAGCGCACCAGTGTGCCCTCCGGCTGGCCCGGCAGGGTCGCGCGCCACTCGCGTATCTGGAGCGTGGTGGCCGGGTCCGTCTCAGCCGCGCCGGCCTCCGCCTCAACCGCCGCGCCATGCGTGGCCACACCCCGCTCGCCTCGCGGCTCTGAGCCATCCGTGGTGTAGTAGACCGCCACCAGATCAACCGCGAGGCCCACCCGCGACGTGAAGACGAGCGTCACGGGCGCGCCCGGACGCGGATCACGGGGAAAGATGCGGCTGCCATGCGCCAGGCCATCACGCAGGGCGGCCCGCCTGCGCCGCTCTCCCGCGGAGAGATCACCGCTGAAAACGTCATCCTCAGCCGCTGCCATGCCCTTCCCCCTCTCTCACCAGCCCGCATGGGCAGGCGACGCGCTTCGTAGCGCTGGAAGCGCGGCAGACCCGCCACCACCCGCGGGCGTGCCCGCGCCTCGCGAGGCCCCCGCGCTTGCGCCAGACGCGCCGCCCGCGTATCCTGAAGAGGCCCAGCGGGCGTGGTACCAGCCATGCCCGCTCGTCCCCCCTCTATCGTACACGCACTAAGGGCGAAGAAAGAACCACAGCGCCGAAGAGGAGCCAACGATGAAGTGGCCACGTGCCAGTGGTGTGCTCGTGCATCCCACCTCGTTCCCAGGGCGCTTCGGCATCGGCGATCTCGGCCCAGGCGCCATCGCGGCACTGGATTTCTTGGCCGCCGCGCGCCAGCGCGTGTGGCAAGTGCTGCCACTTGGGCCAACCGGCTACGGCGATTCCCCCTATGCGCTGCTCTCCGCCTTCGCGGGCAATCCCCTACTCATCTCACCGGAATGGCTGCTCAATGAGGGCTGGCTGCGACCGGCCGATCTGGCGCCGCTTCCCCCATTTCCGGCGAAGCGCGTGGACTACGAACAGGTAGTGCCATGGAAGATGCGCCTATTGCGCGCCTCGTTCGAGCGCTTCCGCGCCACCGCCAGCCCACCATTTATGGAGGCGTTCGCGGCATTCCGCGAGGAGCACCGCGCCTGGCTAGAGAACTATGCGCTCTTCCGGGCGCTGAAGTCCACCCACGGCGACGTCGCCTGGACGCACTGGCCGGAACCGTATGCCCGCCGTCACCCCGCGGCCCTGGCGGCGGCGCGCCAAGCCCTGGCCGATGAGGTGGCCTTCCATCAGTATACGCAATTCCTGTTCTATCGCCAGTGGGCGCGTGTGCGTCAGGCTGCGCACCAGCGCGGCATCCGCATTCTTGGGGACCTGGCCATCTTCGTGGCGCATGACAGCGCGGATGTGTGGGCGCACCCGACGTTTTTCGCGCTGGAACCAAACGGGCAACCCGCAGTCGTCGCTGGCGTGCCACCCGACTACTTCAGCGCGACAGGTCAGCGATGGGGCAACCCACTCTACCGGTGGGATACGCTGGCGCGGACAGGCTATGACTGGTGGATCGAGCGCGTGCGCCAGGCGCGGGCATTGGTAGATATCATCCGCCTAGACCACTTCCGTGGCTTTGAGGCCTACTGGGAGATTCCCGGCAGCGCGACGACCGCGGAGCGCGGGCGCTGGGTCAAGGGGCCGGGCGCGGCGCTCTTCTCCGCCATCCGGGATGCGCTAGGCGCGGTGCCGATGATCGCCGAGGATCTCGGGGTCATTACGCCAGAGGTGCGCGCGCTCCAGCACGAGGTCGGTTTTCCCGGCATGCGGGTGTTACAGTTCGCCTTTGGCTCGGATGCCACGAGCCGCGACCTGCCCCACAACTACGCGCGCGCGAGCGTGGTCTACACCGGCACGCATGACAACGACACCACGCGCGGCTGGTTCGATGCCTGCTCGCCAGAGGTCCAAGAGCACGTGCTGGGCTATCTGCATACGACGCCCAAACAGGTGGTGTGGGCAATGATCCGCGCCGCGCTCGCCTCCGTGGCACGGCTGTCGGTCGTGCCGCTGCAGGACGTGCTCCAGTTAGGGAGCGAGGCACGCATGAATACGCCCGCCCGCCTGTCTGGCAACTGGGCATGGCGTTACACTGAGGCCCAACTTGCCCCCACGACCGCCGAACGACTGGCGGAGGTCACCACACTCTACGGGCGCGCCCGGACCACACCATAAGCACGGTTTCTCCTCTGTATGCTGGTGGCCGTTTCCGCGCCCGCGCGGTACGGTGATGCTACGGGTGGCCGCATGCTGGACTGGCAAGGCCCTGCCGCGCTATCATCCGCACAGGCGCACTAGGCGCATAGCAGGCAAGGAGGTGTAGCGTAATGAAGATGGCGGACCCAGCACACAATCCTATCACGCAGGCGCGCGAACGCTACGATCTGTTGTGCGAGGCGTACGACGCGCTGGTGGCGCAGTTCGCCGCGCTCCCCACGGATGAGAGAGGCGACGCGGCCACGACGCTACGCGCGCGGGTGCGGGCCAGTCAGTGCGCGCGCGACGAGGCACACCTCGCGCTTGGTCACGCGCTGCTCGACCAATTCGTGGGTGAGGTCGCCCATGTCACCGCTGGCACACGCCAGGCGTGGCGCGCGGGCGACCTCGCCGCGACACGTGAAGCCCTGCACATCGAGCGCACCTTCCGGCAGGCATGCCTGGCCGCGCTCAGCGCGTGGCCTACCCTCGCCGCCGAGGCGAAGCGACGGCTCGCGGCACCTCCCGCTCCCAACGAGCGCACCCTCCACTGACCGCTGTGCCGACCATCGGCACCTCTGACCATACCATCGGCACCCTGACGATCGGCACCTCACACCTGAAGGCGCTAGGTGCTGAGGATGGCCGCGAAACACCGAGCACTTGCGGATCCCCCGCCGCGCGTGCTACATATACAGAACAGAGCGGGATATACAGCACAGGTAGGGGGAACGGCTCTGGTCGCGGCCACGGCACCTTCGCCACACGGCCCGCCGTACGACGCGCCTTCAGCCTACCTCGAGACCGCACCGCGGGGGGAAGCGTGAGATGGCGACCGATGAGGAGTGGCAGGAGAAGTTCGGCAAAGAAGGCCTAACCTTCGATGATGTATTGCTCATACCAGGCGAGTCCAATATCCTTCCGGGCGATGTCTCCACGGCCACCCGGCTCACCACCGAGATCGCGCTCAACATTCCCATCACCTCCGCCGCGATGGATACCGTCACCGAGGCACGCCTCGCGATTGCCCTCGCGCGCGAGGGCGGCATCGGCTTCATCCACCGCAACCTCTCCATTGAGGACCAAGCCGAAGAGGTTGATAAGGTCAAGCGGTCCGAATCTGGCATGATCTCTGACCCCATCACCCTCGCGCCGGAGGATTCGCTCCGCGGCGCGCTCGACGTGATGAAGAAGTATCACATCTCCGGCATCCCCATCACCGAGCACGGGCGCCTCGTCGGCATCCTCACCAACCGCGACATCCGCTTCGAGAACGACCTCGAGCGCCCCATCGGCGCGCTCATGACCCGCGAGCGCCTCATCACCGCCTCCGTCGGCACCACGCTCGACCAAGCACGCGAGATCCTGCAGCGCCATAAGGTTGAGAAGTTGCCTGTGGTGGACGACCACGGCATGCTCAAGGGCCTGATCACGGTCAAAGATATTCAGAAGAAGATCCAGTATCCCCTGGCGGCGAAGGACGAGCGTGGACGCCTGCGTGTGGGCGCCGCGGTAGGCGTGGGGCCAGATACCTTCGAGCGTTGTGAGGCGTTGATCGCCGAGGACGTGGACATCGTGATGGTGGATACCTCGCATGGGCACTCGCGGATGGTGATCGAGACCGTCCGCAAGCTCGTCGCGGCCTTCGGCACGCGCGCCCAGATCGGCGCGGGCAACGTGGCCACCGCCGAAGGCACCGAGGCGCTGATCGCGGCGGGCGTGCGGGCGGTCAAAGCGGGCATCGGCCCTGGCTCGATCTGCACCACCCGCGTCGTCGCGGGCACGGGCGTGCCGCAGATCACCGCGATCTTCGATTGCGCGCGCGCGGCGGCGCCCCACGGCATTCCCGTTATCGCCGATGGCGGCATCCTCTATTCCGGTGACATCGCGAAAGCCATCGCCGCTGGGGCCGATTGCGTGATGCTCGGCGGGCTGCTCGCGGGCGTCGAGGAAAGCCCGGGCGAGCTGATCATCTCGCAGGGCGAGCGCTATAAGGACTACCGGGGTATGGGTTCCATCGGCGCGATGAAGCGCCGCGGCTTCAGCAAAGATCGCTACTTCCAGGCGGGCGTGACGGAAGAGTCGCGGCTGATCGCGGAGGGCATCGAGGGCCGCGTGCCGTATAAGGGCCTGCTCTCTCATGTGATCTATCAGCTTGTGGGTGGGCTGCGTCAGGCGATGGGCTACGTCGGCGCCGAGCATATCGAGGCGCTCCAAACGCGCACACGCTTCATCCGCATGACGGGCGCGGGCTTGCGCGAGAGCCATCCACACGACATCATCATCACCAAAGAAGCGCCCAACTACGGCATCGGGCGGGGATAGCATCTCCCCTGGTGGACGGCTCCCCAGTTCCCCGGCGGGCCGCGGCGGCGCCAACGCTGGCGCTCGCCCACTTTCTCTCCTCGCTCCGCCCCGCATATAATGGGTGAGTGCCAGCGCGCCGCATGCCCACAACCGTCACCTGTAAGGAGTCGCCCCATGCCGACACATACGCCCCCAGTTGACCCATTCGAGGCTGGCCCATTCGAGGCTGGCGCATTCGAGGCTGACCAGCGCGCGCTGGACGAGGTCGCCCTCACCCGCGAAGAGTACGTGCGTATCGTCGCCCTGCTGGGCCGCGTGCCCAACCGGCTGGAGTTGGGGCTGTTCGGCGCCATGTGGAGCGAGCACTGCGGCTACAAAAACAGTCGCCCCCTCCTCAAGCGGTTTCCCACCAATGGCCCGCGCGTGCTGCTCAAAGCGGGCGAGGAAAACGCTGGCGCGGTGGATATCGGCGACGGGCTGGCGGTCGTGATGAAGATCGAATCGCACAACCATCCGAGCGCCATCGAGCCGTATCAGGGCGCGGCCACCGGCGTCGGTGGCATCGTACGTGATATCTTCACCATGGGCGCGCGCCCCATCGCCCTGCTGGATTCGTTGCGCTTCGGCCCGCTCGACGAGCCACGCAACCGCCACCTCTTCTCCGGCATCATCGCGGGCGTTGGCGGCTACGGCAACTGTCTGGGCATCCCGACCGTCGCTGGCGAGATCTACTTCGATGCCAGCTACAGCGGCAATCCCCTCGTCAATGCCATGTGCGTCGGCCTGATCGAGGCTGGCAAGCTCATCCCCGCGCGCGCGTCTGGCCCCGGCAATCCCGTGCTAGTGGTCGGCGCGGCCACCGGACGCGATGGCATTCACGGCGCGACCTTCGCCTCGGTCGAGTTGGATGAATCGTCCGAGGAGCGGCGGCCCGCGGTCCAGGTCGGCGACCCCTTTACCGAGAAGCTGCTGATGGAAGCGTGCCTGGAGTTACGCGACACCGGCTGGATCGTCGGCATGCAGGATCTTGGCGCGGCGGGCCTGACCAGCTCCACCGTCGAAAGCGCGCATAAGGGCGGCGCGGGCATCGAGCTAGATGTCCTCCTAGCACCCCGGCGCGAGGCGGGCATGACGCCCTACGAGATCATGCTCTCGGAGTCGCAGGAACGGATGTTGGTCGTCGCCAAGCGCGGCCATGAAGAGGATGTGCGCCAACTCTTCGCGCGGTGGGGGCTGCGCTCCGCTGTCATCGGCCAGGTCATCGCCGCGCCCGTGATCCGCGTGCGTGAGGGCGAGCGCGTCGCCGCTGAGGTGCCGACGCGCCTGCTCACCGACGAGGTGCCCACCTATAC